>Ga0078972_1006190_pt1 | contig 28884 bp, 29 predicted proteins | sample YelNatPaOPGAMG01_FD_67568 | JGI IMG/M metagenome (GOLD analysis project Ga0078972, IMG submission 67568) | Hot spring thermophilic microbial communities from Obsidian Pool, Yellowstone National Park, USA - OP-RAMG-01 (SPADES assembly) (version 2) | ecosystem: Environmental > Aquatic > Thermal... | reverse complement strand
CTGTTGATACATAAAGGTCGGATAGACTGCCACCCCTTTTAAAAAAGGGGAATTAAAAACAAAGACCCAGTCCTGTCATTGCGAGGAGCGTTAGCCAATATCCTGTCATTGCGAGGAGCGTTAGCGACGAAGCAATCTCGCTTTCGCAAAAAGGGGAATTAAAAACGCACCCCTGTTGATACATAAAGGTCGGATAGACTGCCACCCCTTTTAAAAAAGGGGAATTAAAAACAAAGACCCAGTCCTGTCATTGCGAGGAGCGTTAGCCAATATCCTGTCATTGCGAGGAGCGTCAGCGACGAAGCAATCTCGCTTTCGCAAAAAGACGAATTAAATACAAAACCCCGTCATTGCATAGCAGGCAAAAATGCCACCCCCCCCCATATTTATAAAAGGGTTCAGGAAATTTCAAAATATTCGGGATAAAAACCGTCCTGCATTTTAATATTTATCGTTTTATTTATTTTTTCTTCAAGCGCTTTTATTATCTTCTCGTTTTCGTAAAGTTTATTCATAATGCTTGGATGGACGGTTGCGGTAATTTTTTTCGCCCTCGTTTTTTTTGCGTGTCGGGAAATAGCCCTTAATACCTCAAAACAGACTGTCTGAGCCGATTTTATCATACCGGAGCCTTCGCACATGGGGCATTGTTCTAAAAACACTGCCGAGAGGCTGATCCCCGTCCTTTTTCTTGTCATTTCGACTAGTCCAAGTTCTGTTATCCTGTTAATGGTAGTCTTTACCCTGTCGTTTTTAAGCGACTCTTCAAGCGTTCTGTAAACCTTTTCTTTATGGTCTTCCTTGACCATGTCTATAAAGTCGATTACTATAATTCCGCCTATATTTCTGAGTCTTAATTGAAATGCTATTTCTTTGGCGGCTTCAAGGTTTGTTTTAAGTATGGTGTCTTCAAAATTTCTCTTTCCTACAAATTTGCCGGTATTAACGTCTATTGCGGTTAGCGCTTCCGCGTGGTCTATAACTATATAGCCGCCGGATTTGAGCCAGACTTTTTTGTTCAGAGACTTGGAAATTTCTTTTTCGAGGGCGAAACGGTCGAAAAGAGAAACTCCGCCTTTATCCTTGTATAATTCGACTATATCAATATATTCGGGGGATTGTATAGAAAGAAATTCCGTGATTTTTTTGTATTCTTCTTTTTCGTCTATTATAATTTTATCGATTTTTTTATTGAGAAAGTCCCTCAAAACCCTTAATGACAGTCCGATATCCCTGAAGATAAGTTTAGGGGCTTTTGCCTTAAGCTGTTCGTTATATATATTGTTCCATAAACCGGTAAGAAATTTAATATCCCTTTCGATGTCTATTTCGGTTGCGCCCTCGGCGGCGGTTCTTATTATAAAGCCCGTGCCTTCGGCTCTGTATTTCATGACTATGTTTTTAAGTCTTTTTTTCTCCGCGTCGCTTTTTATTTTTCTGGAGATTCCGATGGAGGAAGAAGTCGGCATATATACGAGAAAGCGTCCCGGAAGGGATATATGGCTCGTAACCCTTGCACCTTTTGTCTTTACAGGCTCTTTTGCTATTTGTACCAGAATTTCTTGATTTTTCTTGACAAGCTGATCTATATTGGGCAGACCCTTTCTGCTCTTTTTTGGTTTTTTGCGTTTATAACCAGCTTTGTCGCCCTGCGTAATTTCAGCTCCCGCCTCGTATGGGCTTATGTTCCGGTTTTCAGCGGAGCAATTTTCCCCGTTTTCGGATTCATCGGTTCCCGATTCAAAAAAATCGTAATCCGAACCTTCTATTTCGAAAAAATCTCCCGCATATAAAAAAGCGGATTTTTCCCATCCTATATCTATGAAGGAAGCCTGAATACCGGGAAGGACCTGCATTACTTTGCCTTTATAAATATTTCCGTGTTTGGGGGCGCTTTCGTCGCGCTCGATAAAAATTTCTGCTAATTTGCCGTCCTCTATGAGTGCAATACGCGTTTCAAAGTCGTCTTTGCTTATGATGAGTTCTTTAGCCAATGAGATTCTCCGCCGCAATTTTAACATTTAAATAACAGCATATTATTTTATCATACTAAGCGTTATAAAATAAATAAGTTAAGTTTTTAAATTTTTAAACAGATATATATAATGTATAAATATATATAATGTATAATACGTATAATATATTTTCTATTTTTCTATAAATTTTTTAATTTTTTTTAATAATTTTTTATTTGGATTTATTTTTATTATATATGATATAATAAAAAATGAAATCTTAAATGATCTTAAATGATATTTTAACGGATTAGCTAAAAGAGGATATAAATTATATGGATGAAAATGTTGTTTTGTGCGCCGTATGCAGTTGGAGGGGCGTTTGTAAAAAAAAGTACAGCATTTCGGGAATAGAGATTTTTAACTGTCCCGATTTTTCAAGAGATGTTTCTATCAGTATATCCGGCATCGAAGAATTGATGCACTTTATAAATTTTAAAAGCGACAGGATAAATTAATTTGAAAAAAGATAAGCTTACCGCAGTTATCGTATTTCTGGTAATAATATTTATCGTCTTCGTATTCGGGCTCTTTGTAGGCAAAAAATTGTCCCCTAAGAGTTCAAAAGAAGGAACTATAAAAGAGTCCGCTTTAAAAAATAAAAGCGTTCCTCATGCAGGATTAAATTCCGAAGGACAAAATCCCGTTTCGGCAAACAATATAAAATTTGCTCCGATTTCAAAATTAGCATCTTTAAAAAAAGGAAAAGTCGAAACAAAGAAAACGGAAAAAGTCCAAAAACCTGCAAATACCGCTGCTGCAAAACCTGCGGTAAAAACTAAAATAGTTTACGTAAAAAAGCCTGTGTACGTATATAAATATATAACTAAAAAAAGTCCGGCTGTTTCAAAAAGCAGTCTTGCATCGCCTTTTAATTCTAAAATTTATTATACTATTCAGGTGGCAGCTCTTAAAAATTATGCTCAGGCTAAAACTCTGGCGGACAAGCTTAATTCTATGGGATTTTTTGCGTATATCGTTCCTATCAGCATTTCCGGCAAGACAGGAAAGGCAGTTTACCAGCAGGTCAGGGTAGGAAAATTTTCTACGGTTAACGGAGCCAAATCCATAGAAAATATTATATCGAATAAGTTTAAGGTAAAGCCCTATATAATCAAAGTCGATTAATCTGTCAAATAATCGCAAAAGCAAAGCATCCTCAAAACGCCCGTTTTAATTATATTATAAAATATAATAAATTATAAATTATAAATTATAATAAATTTCTATTTATTTTATTGCGACTGTTTCAGCGTCTAACTTCAGCGTCTGATGACGTGCGCAGTTCTATATAATTATCTTGACATAATGAAAAAAATAATATATATTTAACGATAATCATTATTATTATATTATCAATTTTTAAAGGAGGTATTTTATGTGCGAAGAAAATTATGAAGAATTTGAAATTGCGGCTCTCGGGAAACCGGTTCCCTCTTTCGGAGAGATTAACACCTACGACCCTAAGACACACGGGTTCGGTAAATTTAGCTTAGAAGAAGCTAAAAAAAATAAAAAATGGACTGTTCTCGTATTTTATCCGGCAGATTACACGTTTGTATGTCCGACGGAGCTTGCCGATTATGCGGAAAAACAGGATGTAATCGAAAAGCTCGGCGCGCAGTTAGTTTCGATAAGCACCGATACGCATTTCGTTCATATGGCTTGGCAGAGCGACGAAAAACTCTTGGAAAAAGTTAAGTTTATTATGGGCGCAGATCCTACAGGAAAGGTTTCAAGGCTTTTTGACGTTTACGACGAAACAACCGGACTTGCGTTGAGAGGAACTTTTATAATTAATCCCGAAGGCGTTCTTGTAGCATCCGAGGTTAACTTTTATAATGTCGGAAGAAATGCCGATGAACTTGTCAGAAAGTTGGAAGCCAATATATATGTAGCTTCCCATCCTGACGAGGTCTGTCCGGCAAAATGGCATAAGGGCGAAAAAACTATTAAACCCGGACCGAATGTTGTCGGCAAAGTTTACGAAGCGTTGAAATAAAAAGGGCAAGGCAGAGCAGAGCAGAGTAGAGTAGAGTGAAAAACATTTATTAGAAATACCCCGTCATTTTGCCTTTCTAAAGAAAGGCAAAATGCCACCCCTTTTTTACAAAAGGGGAATTAAAGACGAAAACCCCGTCATTGCATAGCAGGCAAAATGCCACCCCTTTTTTACAAAAGGGGAATTAAAGACGAAAACCCCGTTGTTTCGTACATTGCAGGCGGACTGCCAACCCTTTTAAAAAAGGGGAATTAAAGACGAAAACCCCGTTCAGTCATTGCGAGGAGCGTCAGCCAATATCCTGTCATTGCGAGGAGCGTCAGCGACGAAGCAATCTCGCTTTTACAAACTTTTACAAAACAGAAAAAGGTGTCAGATTTTAAATCTGACACCTTTTTCTTGACACCTTTTTTAATTGCTGTTAAAAATAAATAAAACTGCTTTCTATATATTAGCCGTAATGTCGTAAACGCGCTTATAGGCTTCTTCGACGCCGCCGAGGTCGCGTCTGAACCTGTCTTTATCGACTTTTTCAAGCGTTACCTTATCCCAAAGCCTCATTGTATCGGGAGTGATTTCATCCGCCAAAAGTACTTTCCCGTTAAGTATTCCGAATTCTAATTTATAATCGACAAGCAAAAGTCCGTTTTTGTCGAAAAAATCCTTCAAAATTTCGTTTATATTCAATGCGATTTTTTTAGCCTCTTCAACGTCTTTTGTTTCTCCGAGGTCGAATGCTTTTACGTATGTTTCGTTTATCATAGGGTCGCCGAGCTCGTCGCTTTTAAAATAAAGCTCTACGACAGGGGAAAGCAGTTTAACGCCTTCCTCGACGCCCATCTTTTTTGCGAGGCTTCCGGCAGTATAGTTTCTCACAACAAACTCTACCGGAAACATTTTTAAATGATGAACCAGCATCTCTCTTTCAGATAATTTTTCAATGAAATGGCTTTCGATGCCTTTGCTTTTTAATAATTTAAACAAAGAAGATGATATAGCGTTGTTAAATTCCCCTTTCTTCAAAATTGTCCCCTTTTTCTGTCCGTTAAAAGCGGTAGCGTCGTCTTTGAAATACGTTACGAGCCTGCTGTCGTCGTTCCCGTACAGGTAGAGGATTTTTGCCTTGCCTTCGTAAATTTTTTTAAATCCTTTTTCTTCCGAAATATTCATAAACACCTCCTATGTTTATAGAATAAATTAATTAAATGCATAAAATTCTACATATTTTATAACTAAAATGATTTTAAATCAATTTAAAATAATGTAAAATAATTACATCGGATAACTTTTATAATAATATGAAAAGTAATAAAGTACTTATATATGCTCTTATTGTTTCCGTCGTAATCCACTCGGCGCTGATTTTGTTTTTGCTGAAATACGGCAATCAGCATAAGAAATACAAAAAGGTTCATAAATATACCAAGCCTATACTGGTAGAGCCTTATAAATTTATTAAAAATATCGAAAAGTATAAAATAAAAAACCCTAAATATGCAAGCGTCAAGCCCCACTATGCTAAGAAAAACACCAGGCTGAACGCCCCGTCTTCTTTCAGCAACCCGTCGTCCGCCCCTGTTCCGTATACTCCGCCGGCTCCGTTTCAGAGGAATTTTGCAAATAATTACAGGCGCAGAAGGCCCGCTCCGAGATACCGCAGGATTATAAGCAATTCACATATAATATCTAACAATACGTCTTCTGTTCCGAGACGCAGGATAAGGATGAGCAATCTTTTCCCGCCCGGGAAATTTATTAACCAAGCCGCTCCCAATGCGGCGGGAACTGGAATAAAAAATCCTTCGCACGGGATAAAATCGGCGACGGTAAATCTTAATACCACTACCATAAAGTATGCGTCGTATTTACTGCATGTTAAAAATAAAATAGAAAACGTCTGGGAATATCCTTACAGGGCAAGGAGAGAAGGGTTGTCGGGAATGCTCGTAATCGAGTTTTCAATTAATAGAAACGGTTCCATACACAGCGTAGCTATTCTAAGGTCTTCAGGGAAGAAAATTTTAGATAAGGCGGCGGTTAAAGCGATATACGATGCGGCGAGATATAATCCTTTTCCGCATTACTGGACTATAAACCGGCTTAATATAATAGGAACTTTTATTTACAGACTTTCAGGTTTTTATGTTTATTGACCGATTATTTTGCTTTTAATTTTTACCTTTTATTTAATACGTATTTTATGTTATAACATTACATATCAGCCCCGTCATTGCGGGGAGCGTTATATATCCCGTCATTGCGGGGAGCGTTAGCGACGAAGCAATCTAATGCGAGATTGCTTCGCTTCGCTCGCAATGACAATGAAGCTCGCAATGACAATGAAGCTCGCAATGACAGACGAGACTCATCGGACACGCTGGATTAGGGAACAGTCAAATATATAATTAATAATGCTAATTTTTAATGGGGGAGATTTTACCGCATGAATATATCCATAATAGGTACCGGTTATGTAGGTCTCGTCACCGGGGTATGCCTTGCCGATTCGGGCAATACCGTTTACTGCGTAGATAACGACGAAAGCAAGATAAAATCGTTAAAAGCAGGGGTGATTCCCATTTATGAACCGGGGCTTAAAGAGCTTACCGATAAAAACGTTAAATTAAACAGGCTCCATTTTACGAAAGATTTACACGAAGCAGTAGGCAAAACCGACGTGGTCTTTATAGCCGTAGGCACCCCTCCGCAGGATAACGGAGAAGCGGATTTGTCTAACGTCTTTAAGGTAGCGGAAAGCATTGCGGACTCTATAGACCGCTTTAAAACCGTAGTAGTCAAGAGCACCGTCCCCGTCGGAACCTGCAGAAAGGTAGAAAGCATAATCGCCAAAAAAACCAAAAACTTCTGCGTAGTGTCAAACCCCGAATTTTTAAAGGAAGGCGCCGCCATAGAAGATTTTCAGCGCCCGGACAGAATAGTCGTAGGGATTAATTTCAAAAGAGACGGAAAGAAAGAAGCACAGGCGGCAAAAGAAATTATCGACGAAATATATGAACCGTTTGTAAGGACAGGAGCGCCTATTTATTTTATGGATACAAATTCTTCGGAACTGACCAAATATGCTGCCAATGCTATGCTTGCAGTAAGGATAACTTTTATGAACGAAATAGCAAACTTATGCGCTCTGACAGGAGCTGACGCAGATAACGTCAGGATAGGCATAGGCTCCGATAAAAGAATCGGCAAGTCCTTTTTATTTCCCGGAATAGGCTACGGCGGAAGCTGTTTTCCGAAAGACGTAAAAGCTCTTTACCAAACCGCAAAACAGCATAATTACGAATTTAAACTTCTAAAGGCTGCCGATGAGGTGAATGCTTCGCAAAAAGAAATTATCGTAGATTTTATATTAAAGCATTTCAAGGGAGAAATAGCCGGTAAGACTTTTGCATTGTGGGGTTTATCGTTTAAGCCTAAAACCGACGACATAAGGGAAGCTCCCTCTTTAGTCATTATCTCGAAACTTCTTTCTTACGGCGCTAAGATTAAAGCTTACGACCCTATAGCCATGGACAATACCAGAAAAATTTTTCCTGAAATAGAATATGCCGAAGATATGTACGGCGCGCTCAAAGGTTCCGACGGACTCATAATAGCTACGGAATGGAACGATTTTAGGGTGCCCGATTTCGATAAAATTAAAGCCGCGCTGAAAACTCCCGCTGTATTCGACGGAAGAAACATATACGATAAAAAAAGAATGCTGGAAAGCGGCTTTGACTATTTTTCTATAGGGAGGTAGAGTTATTTTGACGAACGTTATCTTATGCGGCGGAAGCGGGACGAGGCTGTGGCCTATTTCAAGAACTTACTTTCCAAAGCAGTTTTATAAACTTATCGGCGATATGTCTTTGTTTCAGTTGACCGCATTGAGAAACAAGGATTTATGCGAGGATTTCATAATCGTAACAAATAAAGACCAGTATTTTATCGCGCTTGACCAGCTCGACGAAATCGGCGTCAAGAACAGGAGATTTATTTTAGAGCCTGTTCCCAGAAATACCGCCGCCGCCGTTGCGCTGTCATGCTTAGATGCCGGCGAAAACGGTTCGGACTTGGTTTTTGTCACCCCCTCCGACCATCTCATAAAAAACGAAGACGCTTATAAAAGCATTATAAATATAGGCAGGGACGAAGCTATAAAAGGCGGCATCGTTATGTTCGGCATTAAGCCTTCGTACCCGGAAACAGGTTACGGCTACATAGAAGCCGGCTCCGGACTTCCGGCGCATAGAGGAAATACAGTAATATCGCCGGTTTTGTCTTTCAAAGAAAAACCCGATAAAGAAACCGCCGCGAAATATATTTCGGAAAAGAATTTTTACTGGAACAGCGGAATGCTGATGTGCAGACCCGAAATACTGCTTAAGGAGCTTCAGTCCCTGTGTCCCGCAATTTACGAAAATTCCGGGAAGGCTTATAAAAACGCATCGAAGGACGGCGGCATGATAAGGGTAAAAGATGAGGATATGCTTAAAATTGAGGAAAATTCTATCGATTTTGCCCTTCTTGAAAAAACTGAATCGGTTAAAGTCGTGGAATCCGATATAGACTGGTCAGACCTTGGAAATTTCGATTCAATTTATAACGAGCTGGAAAAAGACGAAAATAATAATGCCGTAAGCTCAAAAGATGATATCGTAGGCATTAATTCTAAAAATAATCTTATAATGTCGGGCGGGAAAATGATTGCCGCCATAGATATAGAAGATTTGATAGTAATCAATACGGAAGATGCTATTTTGATTTCTAAAAAGGGTTCATCTCAGAACGTTAAAAAAGTCGTAGATGAATTAAAAAACAGAAATTCGGAACTTCACACTCATCATCTCACCGTTCATAGACCTTGGGGCTCATATACCGTTTTGCTTGAATCCGCACTTTATAAACTTAAAAAGATTTCGGTAAAACCCGGCGCGAAACTTTCTCTTCAAAAGCATTTTCACAGGTCGGAACACTGGATAGTAACAAGCGGAACAGCGCTTGTTACAGTAGGCGATAAAGAAATGCTTTTAAGGACAAACGAATCTACTTATATCCCTATGGGATTCGTCCACAGGCTCGAAAATCCGGGTTTGATACCGCTGATTATAATAGAAGCTCAGGTAGGAGAATATCTTAAGGAGGACGACATAGTCAGGTTTGAAGACGACTACGACAGGCTGTAGCCGAGCTATTGAACTATCAAGCTATCAAGATATCAAGCAAGACTATCAAGCAAGCTATAAAGCTATAAATTTTAAATTTATAAATTAAATTCCGATTCGTAAATTTCCAAAGCATCTTTTACGGCGTTTAATCTATCGTCCAATTTATAAGTTTCGTTGTTATATTCGCAGTATCCTTTGTCTAATAAGCATTCCGCCGTTTTTTTATTTTTAGTTAAAAATATGTGGACGGAAAGCGGGTCGCCGATATTGAACAGAGATATAACCGATGTATTGCCTCCCCCGGCATTTTTGCTAAAAAATTGGCGCAGCAATTCTCCGGTTTGTTTATTTCTGATACCGTAATAAACCATAAATAAATTATACCATAACGGCGCGAAATTTTGAACCGGTTTTAGTATTTTGAAAATAATTTTGCCGTTGCAAAAATCCAAACCGTATATTAAAATGCTTTCGCAAAGACTTTTTAAAATGCATCTGCAAATTAAAAAAATATTTTATAATTTAACAAAAAATGAGACTTTCCATAATAATACCCTGCTATAATGAAAGCAAAACAATAGCGGAAGTTATAAAAAGAGTCAAAAACAGCCCGGTAGAAGATAAAGAAATAATAGTTGTCGACGATTGTTCTAACGACGGCACGGCGGAAATTCTTAAAAATTACGATAATTCGTATAAGCCTGATATTCCCGTAAAAATATTTTATCATAAAAAAAATCAAGGCAAAGGAGCCGCAATAAAAACAGGAATATCTTTTGCCACAGGCGATGCAGTTGTTATTCAAGATGCAGATTTTGAATATAATCCAGACGAGTATCCCAATCTTATGCAGCCTATTATCGAAGGAAAAGCAGACGTAGTTTACGGTTCCAGATTTTCAAGCGGATATGCGCACAGAGTGCTGTATTTCTGGCATAGGCTCGGAAACGGTTTTTTGACCCTGCTTTCCAACATATTTACAAATTTAAATCTTACCGATATGGAAACAGGTTATAAGTTATTTAAAAGAGAAATAATACAGAGCATAAAAATTGAAGAAAACAGATTTGGATTTGAACCGGAAATAACCGCCAAAATTTCTCGTATTAAAGGTATAAGGATTTATGAAATCGGAATAAGCTATAACGGCAGAACATATCAGGAAGGGAAGAAAATAGGCTGGAAAGACGGATTCAGAGCGATATATGCAATAATTAAATACGGTTTGTTAAAAAAAAATTAAAACCAAATTTGAATAGCGGTAATAGGTAATACGTGAATTGAAAATCAGACAATTTATTCAAATCATCACGGCGTTAATTGTTTATATTGCCATAGCATTTATATATTTTGCCATTCCTTTTATTTCTAAAACCGCAAGTTTAAGCTCAAGTTACGTCGGCGGGGGAATAGACCCTACTCAATACATATGGTCGTTTGAATGGATAAAATATTGCGTCCTGCACTTCAAAAATCCTTTTGTTACAAATAAGATGTGGGAGCCTTACGGATATAATCTTACAGGCTCTACTTCAGTTATCGGGCTGGCTTTTTTAGCTCTACCGCTCACTTTTTATATAGGAGCTGCCGCAAGCTATAATATAGTCATGATATTGCTTCCGGCATTGGCATCTTTTACCGCATTTATTCTTTTAAGGCATATCACAAAAAGTTTTTTTCCGTCGCTGGCCGGCGGATATATTTTCGGATTTTCAACGTATATGCTAAACCAGTCAACGTCGCATATGCATCTGAATTCGGTATTTCTTATTCCGCTTATGGTTTATTTGCTGTTAATTGAATATGAAAATATAAAAAATATTAAAAATATAAAAAACATTAAATACGGAAAAAATTCTGTTTTTATAGTTATAGCATTGTTTGCCGTTATGCTTATTTTTCAGTTTCTTTTTTCGCTGGAAATTTTTGCAGATTTTACATTTTTCGGAGCGATATTTTTCATCATTTTGTATGCCGTAAATCCTGATGATTTTCGCAATAAAGCTTTTTTACTTTTGAAGTATATCGTGTCGGCATATATAGCGGCGCTTGTTGTTCTTTCGCCGTTTATATATTATTTTGCCGTAGGCGGATATTCAGATGTAATCAGTTTTGCTCCTGCGGATTATTCTTCAAATTTGCTGAATTTTTTTATTCCGTCGGTAAATAATCTATTAGGCGGACATTTTTTTGCCGGTTTATCAAAAACGTTTGATTATAGAGATTATGTTTTTGACCAGGATGCTTATATAGGCATTCCGCTTTTATATCTTATTATTATTTTTTTCAGAAAAAACTTTGATAGAAAAATCATAAAAGCCCTGTTTTATTTTTTTATAACCGTAATCGTATTTTCTCTCGGACCAACTCTGCATATAGGAAAATATTCGATTATGCCTTTACCGTACAAACCTTTTATAGTAGTTCCTTTGATAAAACATGCCTTGCCCGCAAGGTTTATGCTTTTTGCTTTTTTGGTCGTCGCTATTATTACCGCATTATATTTAAAATCAGATGCACGCATTTCGGATGCGCGCATTTCCGCTTCCGCCGGCAGTTTCCGTTCCGGTCTTTCAAAATATATGCTGTTTTTTGCCGGTATATTTTTTTTGGCGCCGTCTTCCGGTTATATTCTCCATAATTATACAAATACTCACATACCCACGTTTTTTAAAAATAATGCTTATAAAAAATTCATTAAAAAAAATGAAAATATTTTAATAATTCCTTACGGATATAACGGTTTGTCTCTTTTTTACCAAGCAGCAACAGGAATGTATTTCAAAACCGCTTCCGGCTATCTCGGCGCTACGCCGGCATATTTTTCAAGATACCCGATAGTCCATTCTTTTTATAAGGCTCAGCGTATTCCGTATATGAAAAAGGAGTTATATAACTTTTTATCCGATACAGGTACCAAGACTGTTATTATAGTGGCGGATTTTAACAGAAATAAGAAAATGTTCTATTTATCGCTTTTCGGTTTATTGAATGAAAAGCCCTTGTATTACAAAGGCGTTTATATTTACAATGTTCCGAAAAAGGTTAATAAATACAGCAAGTTGAGTTTTAAATTAACCAAACCTTTTATTAAAAAATATTACTTCGGTATCGTTTACAGCGGAGCGTTAAAATATGTAAGAAATAACGGATATAATTGTTCCGGTATTTCTCCTTATGAGCTTGAAAAAAATAAATATATACCGGGATATTTTGGAGCGCTTAAAAATAAAAATGCCTCCGGATTCAAAAAATATTATACCCTTTATAAAATATGGGTTGGACCTTTAGGAAATCATGGAGCGGCTTTCGGTGTAGGAATAGGCGGCTCTTACGGCGCTTTGAAATTGATTTTAAAAAAATACGGGAAGACTGCTGAAAAGATATATTTTCCATATCCTCATTTATACAATAATTCAAAATCAGGAAACGGTTTAATGCTTATGGAATTTAAACCGAAACGGAAATAGTGTAAAACGGAATACACATTTTCATTACTTTATGCTATAGTGTCATTAAATTTTGTAGTTTTTATTTTTTAAAAATATGATAAAATTTGATAAAGTTAGTTTAAATAGTATCATTAACTTTTGGAACTTACAAATATTATAAAAATCAATTAAGGATTTATTATGAAACACCGCCATATAAATGTAGATATTAACAAAGGTCTTCCTTTAGAGGCAATAGACGATATTATCTCTAGAGGCGATATGCCGGAATGGCTGGAACTAAAGGACTATGTTTTGCGTCATTCTGAAATACTGGATGATATAATAAAAATTTGCAGGCATTATATAACAGATCCTTATGAACAAAAATATCATTTCTGGTACAATTTAGCTTTGTATCTTAAATTAAAAAAGGTATAACCGTGAAAAATGATACAGAAGAAGATTGGGAAAACGTTATTTCAAATATAGCAAGAATCAACGATATTTTGCCAGACGCTATTATAGTGGGAGGAACTGCATCGGCTTTATATTTAGAACACAGAACATCATATGATACGGATTTCGTTATTAAAGATCTAAAAGAAAGATTTAACGATATATTATCGACTCTTGAAGCTGTATCCGGATGGAAGACATCAAGAATTAAACCGCCTGTATTAATTCTCGGCAGTCTTAACGGCATTGAAACAGGAATAAGGCAACTTGTAAGAACTAAACCTTTAGAAACGACCGATATAGAATATAAAGGGCAAAAATTAACCGTACCTACTCCGGAAGAAATTTTAAGAATTAAAGGTTTTTTGATACTTGCCAGAAATGCTACGCGTGATTATATCGATTTTATAGCATTAGCCGATCATCTTGGGACTAAAAAAACTAACGAAGCTTTAATTAATTTTGATGAATTATACCCTCAAGAAAATAAGGCTTCCGCTTTAAGACAACTTATTGTTCAATTAACAAAACCACTACCTTATGATTTAAAAGAAACTGATTTGACTAAATATAAAAATCTTGATAAAAAATGGCAGGATTGGCAGAATATAGAAGAATATTCCAAAAATATTGCTATAAATATTTTCACAAATTATAGTCCTAAATTAAAACAAACTCAAACTTCCAATCCCCATTAATACAGTTTCTTGTTTTTTTGTAAACACTTGCCATAATTTTTTAAGGTTTACGCTGAGCGGCTTGTTTAATGCGGTTTTTAATGGTTGCGGGGGCAGGATTCGAACCTGCGACCTTTGGGTTATGAGCCCAACGAGCTACCGGACTGCTCCACCCCGCGATGATTTTTCGTATTACGTGTATCTTAATCATTATATATTCTAATTAATATTATTGCAAGTTTAAAATGTCCTTGATTTTTTGAGTCCGATTTATCATAATGATACAATAAGACGTTTTTTGAAAACGGCTTTAATAATTAAATAATTAAGAATTTATGCGGGGGTGCAATAATTAAAACTATGGATACAGACGAAAATAAAAAAACTCCATTATACGGCGAACATGTTAAAATGGGGGCAAAAATGGTTTCGTTCGCCGGATTTTATATGCCGCTTTATTATAAAAGCATAATAGAAGAACATTTGAACGTGCGAAACAACTCCGGCATTTTCGATATAAGCCATATGGGTGAAATAATTATAAAAGGCAAGGACGCTTCGTCTTTCGCAGATTACGTTTTTACCGCCGACGTTTCGAAAATAGGGCAGGGAGAGATAGTATATTCGCTAATCCTTAATGAAAAAGGCGGAATAATAGACGATGTTACGATTTTCAAGTTTTCCGAAGACGAGTATATGGTTGTCGTAAACGCGGCAAATACCCAGAAAGATTTTGCTTGGATTAATTATATACAGACCGGGTTCAATAAAAAAGGCAAAGATGTTTCCGTGCAGAATATAAGCGATTCCATAGGGCTTCTTTCCGTGCAGGGACCTAAAACGAGGGATTTGATATACCCTTTGATAAGCGGCGTAGTTAAAATTGGAAAATGCGGACTGTTCGATTTTACGTTCAAACCTAAAGATATCAAGGATTTAAAACATTTTGAATTCGGCTGTGCCGTGTTTAAAGATATAAATACGGAAGCACTGATTTCGAGAAGCGGTTATACCGGAGAGTTCGGATTTGAAATATTCGTGCCCGCTGAAAAAACGGCGGTTTTATGGAACTATCTTTTAAAAAACTCCCATCTCTCCAACCTTATCCCCGTCGGGCTGGGGGCAAGAGACACTTTAAGGTTCGAGGCGGCGCTTCCCTTGTACGGTCACGAGCTCGACGAAACTATAAATCCTTACGATGCCGGTCTTGAAAAATATCTTTCGGATACGAAAGATTTCATCGGGAAAGAAGCTTTAAAAAATATTAAAAACAAAGAAAAAAAATTGATTTTCTTTAAGCTTTCAGGCAAACAGATACCGAGGCATTCCCAGAGGATACTCGACGAAAATCTCAAGCCTATCGGCTGTATCGCAAGCGGGACATACAGCCCTTCAAATAAATTTCCGATTGGCAGCGCCTATGTTTCCGATTCCGGGGTCAATGCTTCTTTTTTGAAAAATTTTTTCATTGACATAAGGGGAAATTTTGAGAAGGCAGAGGTTGTTTCACCTCCTTTTCACAGAAACGTTAAGCCAATTAAAATAAAATAAAATAAAATAAATTAACATAAAATAAATTAACATAACATAAAATAACATAAAATAATTTAATTAAATTAAACCAAGAGGTTAAAACAAGGGGTTAAAAATGATTAAAAGCGGGTCGTTTTATTTCTCTAAGTCGCATGAATGGGTAGGTATGGATTCAAACAATAAATATCGCATAGGAATTTCGGATTTTGCGCAGTCGGAGCTTGGAGACGTGGTTTACGTTTCGCTTCCGGAAGCCGGAAAGAATTATAAAAAAGACGGTAAAATAGGCGAGATAGAATCGGTTAAGTCGGTTTCGGAAATCTATGCTCCGGTTGACCTTAAGATAATTTCCGTAAATTCAAAGCTGAACGATACGCCGGAACTTATAAATCAGGACCCGAACGGAGCGGGTTTTATAGCCGAAGTGGAAATATCCGGCGATTCAGCAATAGAAGAAACATTAATGGACGAAAACGCGTATAAAACTTTTATAGCAGATTCGCACCATGAATAATTTCCGTTATTTTCCGAATTCAAAAAAAGATATAGCAAAATTATACCGCATTTTAGGCATTAAAGATAAAAAAGAACTCTTCGGAAAAATACTTGGGGACATACCTTTAATGGACTGCGATGTTCTTAAGGCTATTCCTAAGGGGCTGGACGAAGAGGCTCTGTATCGTTTTTTTTTGGATATCGATTCTAATATTCCTGTAAAGAGCAGAACCGCCGTATTTGCAGGAGGCGGAATATATAATCATTTTGTTCCCACCGCAATAGACGCTCTGACTTCGAGGTCGGAATTTTATACTCCTTATACCCCTTATCAGCCTGAAGTAAGTCAAGGAACTCTTTTTGCCCTTTTCGAGTTTCAGTCGTTCATTGCAGAAATTCTTGACATGGATGTAGTAAACGCATCTATGTATGACGGCGCGGAAAGCCTTGCGGAAGCGGTTTTAATGGCTATGAGGCTGTCGTCTGCGAACCGCGGCGATATACCGGTTAACCACAATAACGATACAATACTGATTTCCGACGGCGTAAATCCAAGATGTGTTTCGGTTATTAAAACTTTTGCCGGCGGGACGGGCGTTAAAATAGTTAAAGTAAAATTAAACAGCCGAACCGGACAGACTGATATCGAAGACTTAAAGCAAAAACTTGCAGGCGGCAACAGTAACGGCGGAGGCAGAAGCGGGAGCGCGGGCGGCGTCGGCGTAACGCCGGCGGTAGTAGTTCAACAGCCCAACTATTTCGGCGTCATAGAAGATTTGGAAGTTATTGAAAGATCAGTTCATTATAATTCTAATTCTGCCGATAATCCAAGCTTTATCGTGTCGTCAACAGAACCGTTCAGTTTCGGAGTTATCAATCCTCCCGGATATTACAATGCGGATATTTTTGCAGGCGAGGGAAACTCATTCGGAAATTATATGAATTTCGGCGGACCGCTTTTAGGTCTTTTTGCCGCTAAAAAAGAATATGTAAGGCAGATGCCGGGAAGAATCGTTGGCAAAACCAAGGACGGAAAAAACAGAGACGCTTACGCTTTTATTCTTTCGACGAGGGAACAGCACATAAGGAGAGGGGCGGCTACTTCGAATATATGCACTAACAGTTCTTTAAACGCAGTTAGAGCGGCAATATATCTGTCTTTATGTTCTAAGAGCGGATTTAAGGAAATCGCTTCGTTAAACCTCAAACTTGCCCATATATTAAGAGACAGGCTGTTAAGTTCAGGACTGTTCGAACCCCTTTACGAGGGAGATTTTTTTAACGAATTTTCTCTTAAATTAAAGAGAAACGCAAACAATCATAACCATAACCATAACCATAATCAAAATAAAAATCATAAAAATAAAAATAACAATAATAATAAAAACATGACGGCTTCGGAATTCATAGAAAAAATGGCTGAAAGAAATATTATAGCCGGCATAGCGCTTTCGGAAAGCTCTTTATTGATAACCGCCACCGAAAACAATAGTTTGAGCGATATAGAAAAATACGCAGAAAATGCAAAAGAGGTGTTAAATGCCTAAATTTCCCGGAATAAAAGGTATTTTTTTAGACGAAGAACCCTTGAGCAAGCAGGGTTCTAAAGGATTAAGAGGCATCGGCATACCGGACTGCGGCTTAAAAAGAACGGATTTAAAAAAAGACGAAAGCGCATATATAGACGCAAAGTATATAAGAAAGAGCCCTCCCGAACTGCCGGAAGTATCCGAGCCTGACGTCGTGAGGCATTTTACAAGGCTTTCAAGCTGGAATATGTGCGTAGATACCGTTTTTTATCCGCTCGGCTCTTGCACGATGAAATATAACCCTAAAATAAACGAAAAAATAGCGGCTCTTGAAAACATAAAAAATCTGCATCCATTGACTCCTGCCAGGTTAATCCAGCCGGTGTTAAAAATAATCGCCGATTTCAATAATATTCTATGCGAGCTTACCGGGCTTGCCGAGTTCAGTTTTGCTCCGCAGGCGGGAGCGGCAGGCGAGTTTGCGGGACTTAAAATCATTAAAAAATATTTTGATCTAAAAGGCGAAAATAGAAAAACCATATTAGTGCCCGACAGCTCGCATGGAACAAATCCTGCGAGTTCCGTTCTTGCCGGGTTTACTCCGGTAGAAATTAAAACCGGAAAAGCCGGAACGCTTGATGCTAAAGAATTGGAAAAGTTTATTTCAAAGGACGTAGCCGGAATTATGATAACCAATCCTAATACGTTCGGAGTTTTTGAAAAAGATATAAAGAAAATAGCCGAAATTATGCATAAAAACGGTTCGTTCGTTTATATGGACGGCGCCAATTTTAACGCTTTTCTGGGAAGCGTGAGGGTTTCCGAAATGGGGATAGATTTAATACAGCTTAATCTGCATAAGACTTTTTCTACTCCTCACGGCGGAGGCGGACCCGGAAGCGGCGCGCTCGGAGTAGTCAAGTCTTTGAGTGAATTTCTTCCCGTGCCTTATGTAAAAAAGTCGGAAGGAGGCGTCCGCGCAGATAAGGCATATAAAGCAGATAAAGCAGTTGAAGCAGATAAAAATTTTAATTGTTCGGTTTATGAATTATCGGAAGACAAAAAAAAATCCATAGGAAGGATGACGCCGTTTTTATGCAACTTTGCGATCTTACTTAGGGCATACGCCTATATTCTTTCTTTAGGCAGGGAAAATATTGATTCCGTCAGCGAAATTGCCGTGCTGAACGCAAACTATGTCAAGAAGAAACTCGGTAAAATATTGTCAGGCTCGGACCCGTTTGAAGAAGGATTGTGTATGCATGAATGCGTTTTTAGCGATAAAGCAATTGAAGAAAGCGGTATATCGACTATCGAGCTGGCAAAACTTTTAATCGATTACGGTTTTCATCCGCCTACGGTTTATTTTCCGAAAAATATACACGGAGCTATCATGATAGAGCCTACAGAAACTGAATCGTTAAGGACGCTGGATAATTTTATAAAAGCGGTAAAAGAAATAAAGTTTAAAACCAAAAAGTCTAAAGCGGTCAAGTCTCCGCAAAAAACGAAAGTAGGCAGGGTCAATGAAGTCCTTGCAAATAAACAGCCTTTATTTAAACAGCAATTAAAGGGCAAATAAACTGCATTGGGTTTAGATTTTATAGTATTTATTTTTTTATGGTATAATTTAAAAGAAGAATTAATGGCACAAAATATCTGCAAAAAAGGTTTAATTTTTTGAGGTGAAATTATATGAACGTGAATTTTAAAGACGTCGATTTCGAGTCTGCCGACGGCGGTACCGTATATGGGTCATTGTTCGGTTCTTATCCTGATATAGTTATACTTGCACACGGAAAAGTTTTTAACAAAGAAAGCTATTACGACCTGTGCGATGTTCTGCTGAAAAATAAAATATCTTCGTTGACGTTTGATTTCAGGGGATACGGAAATTCAAAACCCGGAAGCGCCGGGTTAAACGCCTACGGAGAGGATATTATAGGCGCAATCAATTTTGCTAAAAGTCTGGATTTTGTAAAAAGTATCACTCTTTTGGGCGCTAGCATGGGAGGAGGGGCTGTTTTAAACGCATCCAAACTTTATCGTCCTTCGGAAATAAAATCCGTAATTGCTCTTTCTCCGGTTTACGCCGAGGGAGTCGATTTTATCGACGTTCCTATCCATTATATCGGAACCGAAGGGGAACAGTTTGCCGAAGGCATCAAAAAAATGTATGCTATGACCAAATCGCCGAAGACGCTCCGTTTATTCAAAGGCGCTGCGCATGCGCAGAATATTTTCGGCACTGAAGCTAAAGACGAGCTTACTTCCCTTATAATTTCATATATTAAAGACGAAAATATAAGTACGGGCAAAGCATAACGCAACAGACGGATAAATTATGCCCGCTATCATTTTCGTTTTTTTCGTCATACTTCTGCAGAGGGCGAATACTAACTTAATACAGTCTATAAACCCTTTATTCGTCAAGTACGTTCTCGGCAAAAACCTTTTTTACGTCGGAATTACCACGGCGGTTTATGCAGTAAGCACTCTTTCCGTGAGGTATCTTGTAAGCATACGAATCAAGCCGCAATCCGTTTCAAAGTTTGTAATAGCCGGGCTTTTATTGTTTTCGGCTGCGATACTCGGATATTTTTATTCGACTGATTATGCCGAATTTTTAATATTCGTCGTAATATCCGGTTTTGCGACGGCGATAATAATGCCTTTTCTTCTTTCGTTAGTTCATTTAGTTTCCGACAAGTCCGCAATCGAAAAAAATCTTACCTTATATTCTCTGATGCTGAGCCTTGCCCTTGTTTTCGGTCCGCTTTTAAGTTCAGCGCTTCTTGCCGTTTTGCCTATTCGCTGGATTTATATTATGCTATGCCTGTTCGGCATCACGGCGCTTTTCTTCGCCGTGAAAATTCACTTAAAGAGCAAAGATGCGATTAATGAAAAACTTGCCGATAAAAATTCAGGAAAAAACGCTTCCGGAAAAGCCGGTAAGGGCGGTTCGGTTTCTTTACTGCTGAAAAACCGCGGATTTTTGGAAGTAATATTCTATAACACTTCTTTCAGTATTGCTTTTGCTTCGGTCGTAGCACTCGGCGGGGTTTTCGCAAGGGATAATTTTCATATAAAATATTTTGAAATAACGCTTTTATTTTCTCTGTTTTTTATTTCATCGCTGTTCACGAGATTAGCTCTACTTCACTTTACTAAAAAAGGAAACATTAAGAATAAAACCAAAATTCTGAATATTTCAATATTAATATCAGTATTGTCTTTCGCCTTGATGGTTTTTTCAAAAGACATATATTTTTACGCACTGAGTTTAATAATATTTGGAATACCGCATGCGCTTATCTTTCCCATCGGAACTATGAGGATATCCGAAACGGTGGATATGAAAGATATGGTAGCCGCAAATACGATATATCAGTCCAATTTTGACTTGGGCGGCATCATAGGACCGTTTTTCCTTTCGTATCTGGCAGGCATCTATTCCATAAGGTTTGTTTTCGGAATAATAACAGTTTTTTTGTTTGCGGCGTTTATAGCCGGGAAATATATAAAAAGCGGTTCACATTTCACATTTACAAATAATAACGGTTTATGATAAATTGGTTTATGATAAATTAAGATAATGCAAATTATTTTGCTTTTTTTCAAAAAATTATATAAAATACCTTAATTTTTCATAAATAAAGCGCAGAGGCAGTCAGCAAAAATGGAAGAGCTTAAAAAACTTAGAAAAGAGATAGATGATATCGACAGACAGTTAGTAGAACTTCTTAACGCAAGAGGAAAAATCGCCCTTAAAATCGGTCATATTAAATCTTCCAACAACAAGGCATACTATAATCCGGCGCGTGAAGGCGAAGTTTACAGAAACGTTATAAGCTGTAACGAAGGACCTTTAAAGGACGAACACCTTCAGAATATATTCAGGGAGATAATTTCCGCATGTATAAGCGTCGAATCCGGGATAAGAATAAGTTATTTCGGTCCGGAAGGAACATTTACGCATCTTGCGGCAATAAAAAAATTCGGCACATCCAGAATGCTTCTGCCTGTAAAAACTATACCGGAAGTTTTCAATTCCGTTTCCAAGGGTCTTTCCGAATACGGCGTAGTTCCCGTCGAAAATACTATAGAAGGTATGGTTAACGCCACATTCGATATGTTCGTAAATTCAGACGTAACCATAATAGGGGAAGAAGTCATTGCTATAAGCCATTTTCTTTTTTCCAAAGAAAACGATATAAAAAAGGTCAAAAAGATTTATTCGCATCCCCAGCCGTTCGGTCAGTGCAGGAATTTTCTTGAGGAAAATTTTAAAGATGCGGAGCTTATAGATGCTTTTTCAACGGCAGACGCCTGCATTATGGCATCCAACGAAAAAGGTGCGGCTGCTATCGCATCCGAGGTTGCCGGCAGAATTTACGGCTTAAACGTTCTTCTGCCGCACATAGAAGATTACAGCAATAATTTTACCAGGTTTTTGATTATATCTAACGGAGAAAAGACTCATAAGACAGGTAAAGACAAGACCTCGATTTTATTTTCCATAAAAAATTCGGTCGGTGCGCTTTTTAAAATATTAAAACCGTTTTATGAAAACGAAATCAATATTACGAAGATTGAATCGAGACCGTCAAAAAAATTCAACTGGGATTATCTTTTTTTTATCGATGTAGCCTGCCACGAATCCGATGAAAAACTGAAAAAAGCATTAAAATCGATAGGAAAATACACGATATTCATCAAGATTCTCGGCTCATACGAATCGGCTTCAAAAAATATATAAATATTATATTAAATATATATATTAAATATATATATAAATATAAAATGTATGAATATTTAAATATTTAAGTTGAAATATTTTATTATAAATACCCCGTCATTTTGCCTTCGGCAAAATGCCACCCCTTTTTTACAAAAGGGGAATTAAAGACAATGACAACGTCCCGTCATTGCGAGGAGCGTTAGCCAATGTCCAGTCATTGCGAGGAGCGTTAGCCAATGTCCCGTCATTGCGAGGAGCGTTAGCGACGAAGCAATCTCGTTTTTGCAAAAAAGGGAATTAAAGACAGGATAAACAGGATAATATGCCGAATAAACTGAAAGAAAGTTTGGAAAATAACGTTTTTGTCTATACATCCGAATTGTCCCCCGAAAGAGGCGCAGACCTTTCAAAAATGAAAGGAATATACGAAATATTGAAAGACCGTGTTTCCGCTTTTAATATTACGGACAATCAAGGCGCCAATATGAAAATGTCTTCTCTTGCCGGTTCGATTTACATAAAGCAGGCGGGAGGAGAACCCATTTTTCAGCAGACCTGCAGGGACAGAAACCGAATGGCGTTAGAATCTGACCTGCTCGGCGCATCCGCATTCGGAGTAAAAAATATTCTGGCTTTAACCGGCGACTATATTTCATTCGGAGACCACAAACATGCTAAAGCCGTTTACGATATAGATTCGGTTAATTTAATCGAAATTGTAAAGGGGTTGAACGCCGGAGCCGATATGAACGGAAATAAACTTAACGGACCGACTGATTTTTATATTGGGGCGGCGGTAAATCCTGAATCCGTTCCGCTTGAACCCCAGCTCGTAAAATTTGAAAAAAAAATTAAAGCGGGATGCGATTTTTTTCAGACCCAGGCAGTTTTCAATACCGGCAAATTTGCCGAGTTTTACGATTTTTATAAAAATTTTAAAAACATAAAAATTATTGCGGGAATTTATATATTGAAATCCTCTAAAACCGCCCGCTATATGAATAAATTCATCCCCGGAATCTACATTACCGAACAAATTATAAACGAACTGGAAAACGCCTCCGATCCTTTAAAAAAGGGAATAGAAATTGCCGTAAGAACGGCAAGGGAATTAAAACCGTTAGTCCACGGAATACATATTATGGCATACGGCATAGAATCTCAAATCCCCATTTTTTTAAATGAATTGGAAGCGCTATAATTCCGACTTAGAATTTTTTATATATATAGACTATCGCAATGACGGGATATTAGAATTTCTTAAAATAGTTTCTAAACCGGAATTAAGGGAATCAGAAAATTCTTGACATTCTGGCTTCAAAAGGTGTATAATTTTTAAAACGCCGATATAAAATCTCAGGGATAATCGGAACAGAATTGAATTCTGCCTTATTGTCCTCAAATGCAAAATCAGAAAAAGGATAAATATATCATGATGAAAGAAATAAGAATACACGGAAGAGGCGGTCAGGGCTCCGTTACCATGGCATCCATTCTAGCCCTCAGCTTTTTCGACGACGGAAATTACTGCCAGGCGTTTCCTTCTTTCGGGTCGGAAAGAACCGGCGCGCCGGTTCAGGCTTTCGCGAGATTTTCTGATAAGCCTATCAGAACAAGGCATCAGATATACGAGCCGGATTATATAATCGTTCAGGATATAACGCTTCTTAAATCCGTTCCGGTTTACAAAGGCATTAAAGACGGCGGTAAAATTCTTATAAATTCAGAAGCGCTTGTTAAGGACGTCTTGAATGAACTCGGCGGAATTAAAGAAGATTCGGTAGTGATGTTTCCGGCATTAAAAATAGCCATGAAAATTTTAAACAAACCTATTGTCAATACAACTTTGCTCGGCGCATTTTCGGCGTTAAGCGGAGTTGTCACCATAGATTCGGTAAAAAAAGAGATAGAAAACAGGTTCGGTTCAAAACTTGGCAAACTTAACGCCGAAGCGGCGCAAACAGCTTATAATTATATAAAAGGAGACAGAAGTGGATTTTAAGGTCGGAATAATTGCGATGCCGGGCGCGGCGCTTTCCAATAAGACGGGTTCCTTTGCCAACGAAACTCCGGTATTTAAACATAAAACATGCACAGGATGCAATCTTTGCATTTACTTTTGTCCCGAAGGCGTGGTTTACGGCGATAAAAAAACGAAAATATACGATTTCGATTCCGATTACTGCAAGGGCTGCGGAATATGCGCCGAGGAATGCCCCGTGGGCGATATAGAAATGGTTCTCGTAGAAAAATAATTTTAATTTGCAGGTATAAACGGTGGATACAATATGAAACAAGTTCTCGAAGGCTCGATGGCTATTGCGGACGGCGTCAGGATGGCAGAACCTCATGTCATTTCGGCATACCCTATTACGCCCCAGACACATATAGTCGAACATCTTTCCCAAATGGTTGCCGACGGCGATTTGAAAGCCGAATTTATTATGGTAGAAAGCGAACATTCTGCAGCTTCGGTAGTTCTCGGGGCAAGCGCGTGCGGAGTCAGGACATATACCGCTACCGCTTCTCAGGGTTTGCTTTATATGGAAGAAGTCATATACAATATTGCGGGAATGAGGCTTCCAGTCGTTATGACGTTAGCCAACAGGGCTGTTTCGGCGCCTATAAATATATGGAACGATATGCAGGACGCTATGGCTATAAGAGATACCGGCGCGATTATGCTTGTAGCCGAGAACAATCAGGAAGCCTACGATATGCACATTCAGGCTTTTAAAATAGCCGAAAATCAGGATGTAATGCTTCCTGTCATAGTGAACGTTGACGGATTCGTTTTAACCCATACTTTTGAAGTAGTGGAAACTATAGACAGCATCGATAAAGTCAAAGAATACCTCCCGCCCATAAATATGGAATATAAATTAGACGTCGAAAATCCATATTCGTTCGGAACGCTCGGCGAGCCTTCCGTTTATATGGAATCGAGATACAATTTATATAACGCTGTGAATTTTTCGAGAAATGTTATAATAGACGCCGCAAAAGAATTTAAAGATATGTTCGGCAGATTTTACGGGGGTTTAACGGACTCTTACAGGCTTGACGACGCGCAGACGGTTATCGTTGCTATGGGTTCGGTTCTCGGCACTATAAAAGATGCCGTAGACGAATTAAGGGAATCGGGTAAAAAGCTCGGCGTTTTAAAAATCCGTTCTTTCAGACCTTTTCCCGAAGACGAGATAGTCGCCGCCCTTAAAAACGTCAAGAACGTTATAGTAATAGAAAAAGCCATATGTCCCGGCAAAGGCGGAATTCTTTCGGTTGAAATAAGAGATTCTCTGTTTAAGCATAAAATTAACTCCGTAAACGTCAACGGCTATACGCTCGGATTAGGCGGCAGGGATATTACGCCCAGAAATATTCATGAACTTGTCGCAAGGGCGGAAAAAGACGAAAACGTTGACGGCGAATTCTTCGGGTTGTCCCAGCAGTATCTGTAAAAAAAACAAAAAAATTAATAAAATAATAAAATAGGAATATAAAATTATGCTGACGAAAGAAGAAACTCATAACGAACTTTTTACGATGGGTCATACCGGCTGTTCGGGGTGCGCTCAGTCTATGAGCGTTAAGCTCATAATGGAGATCCTCGGCAAAAATACCATTGCCACCAATGCTACCGGATGCCTCGAGGTTTTTTCAACACGCTGGCCTGAGTCTTCATGGAAGATTCCGTGGATACACTCTCTTTTTGAAAATTCTGCCGCAGTTGCTTCCGGAGTGGAAGCGGCGCTTAAAGCTATGGGCAAAAAGGACGGCATTACCGTTCTTGCGCAGGGTGGCGACGGCGGCACGGCAGACATCGGACTTCAGTCTTTAAGCGGAATGTTCGAAAGAAACCATGACGTTTTATATGTATGCTACGACAACGGCGCATATATGAATACCGGGTATCAGAGAAGCGGCTTAACTCCTTTCGATGCATATACTACGACCAGCCCTTCCGGTAAAGAATCCTTCGGAAACAACAGACCTAAAAAATATATGCCTGAAATTGCAATGGCTCACAGAATTCCATACACCGCCGTTGCATCGGCAGGCTATCCTATGGACCTTCAAAAAAAAGTTAAAAAGGCTAAATCCATAAAGGGGGCAAAATATCTGCAGGTTGACGTCCCGTGCGTTCCCGGATGGAAATATGAGCCGAAATATTCCGTAAAACTTGCCCAGCTCGCCGTCCAAACCGGTCTTTACCCTTTATTCGAGGCTGAATACGATAAAATAATTTCGGTAAAAAAGATAAGCAAAAAGATTCCGGTCGAGGAATATCTCAAACTGCAGGGCAGATTTAAGCACCTGTTCAAAGACGAAGCCGGCAGGGCGGAAATAGAAAAGATTCAAAAGATTGCCGACCAAAATATTGAGCGTTTCGGTTTAATTTAATGATTTGCAATAATTCCGATATTCAAAATAAGATAATCGACGGAAGACTAATCGCCCGAAATATAGAATCATCAGTATCGGAAAAAGTAATTAAATTGAAGCAGAGTGGAATAGTTCCGGCAATAGCAGTTATATTAGTCGGAGAGGATCCGGCTTCATTGATTTACGTCAGGAACAAAGAGCGCGCAGCCGACAGATGCGGAATATTATCCAAAAAAGATATTTGTTCCGGATCTATAACCGAAAAAGAACTTATAAATAAAATAGAAGAATTAAATAACGACCCTTTAATTCACGGCATTTTAGTCCAACTGCCGCTGCCTTCGCATATCAGCGAAAAAAAAATAACGGAAGCCATAAGCCCCGCCAAAGATGTTGACGGATTTCATCCTTTAAACGTCGGGAAGATTTTTACCGAAAATGCTCCTTTTTATCCCTGCACTCCTTACGGCATCTTAAAAATGCTGGATTATTACGATATTCCGGTTAAAGGAAAAAAATGCGTTATAATAGGGCAGAGCAACATTGTCGGAAAACCTCTTGCGGTTATGCTTATGAACAGGTTTGCCACGGTTTTTTCTTTAAATATTTTTACAAAAGACGTAAAATCTGCCGCTTCGGAAGCCGACGTTTTAATATCGGCGACGGGCAAGGCGCATTTGATAGACGACGGTTACGTTAAAGACGGAGCGGTCGTAATAGACGTAGGTATTGCCAATATCGGCGGAAAAATTTGCGGAGACGTAAATTTTGAAAAAGTTATAAATAAAGTTTCAAAAATAACGCCCGTGCCCGGAGGCGTCGGTCCTTTGACCGTAGCCGTTTTAATGGAAAACACGGTAAAATCTGCGTTCGAACGTCTGAAAAAATAATAAAAATAAAATAATACGATATGATAGTATCAAAACAAAAAGAATTAGGCGACATAATTAAAAAAATCAGAGGTTCGGTTTTTATATTCGGATGCGGCATCTGCTCTGATACCTCCAGAACCGGCGGTCCAAAGGAAGTAGAAGCTATGAAGAATATTTTGACCGTCAAAAATATTGCAGTTGAAGGAACATACGTAATAGACGCTATGTGCCATCTCCAGAAAGTCAGGAAAGCGGTCAGGGATAACAAAGAGGGTTTATCGAAATCACAGACCGTTCTTGTTTTGTCGTGCGGCAGCGGCGTGCAGTCCGCGGTATCAGCCCTTCCCGATAACGTAAAAGTAGTTTCGGGCGTGGACACGATGTTTCTGGGCAATATCGAAAACCTTTCTTCGCTTAAAGAAATGTGTTCTTTATGCGGAAACTGCGTTTTAAACGAAACCGGCGGAATCTGTCCCGTAACGCTTTGCCCGAAAGGCTTATTGAACGGTCCCTGCGGAGGAATGAAGAATTATAAATGCGAAATAGACGAGAATATGGATTGCGCATGGGTTAAAATCTATGAAAGGTCGGTAGTCCAGAATACGCTTGAGGATATAAAAAAAACGGCGGGACCTAAAGATTATTCCGTTAAGAAACCCGCCGCCGCAATTAAATTTAGCGGTTCGCATAAATAAAAATAAAAATAAATAAATAAACAGAATCAGGACGAACTTATTTGTCAACCACCCGCGGATAAATCCGCAGGCTTGCAAAAGCCGGTTGATAAGGGAGCATGTTTATGCAGAAGTTATTTAAGAGAAATTACATGCACACCTGCGGATATCGGGAATTGACCCGTAAAACGCAAGTCCGCAGCAACTGTGGTCTGTTATTAAACAGTCTCGAGAGGGTAAGAGACAGTGTGGCAGACTTAAAAACCTTAAATAACAACCCCGATGCGTATCTAACCCAAGCAATTGGAGGTAAAACATTATGTTAGTTTATGTTTTAAGTAAAAACGGCAAGCCTTTAATGCCGACTACTCCGGCTAATGCCCGGCTTCTTTTGAAGCAAGGCAAGGCTAAAGCAGTCCAAAGAACGCCTTTTACTATTCAATTGACTTTTAGCAGTAACAGCTATAAGCAAGAAGTTGTTTTAGGCGTAGATACCGGCTATAAGCATGTCGGCTTGTCGGCGGTATCGGATAACAAAGAACTTTTTTCAGCGGAATCAGAATTAAGAACCGACATTGTTAAACTCTTATCGGAAAGACGGCAGTATCGCAGAACAAAGCGCAATAGGTTATGGCATCGCAAGACAAGGTTCTTAAATAGAGGCAGCAAGAAAAAAGGCTGGCTTCCGCCGTCAGTTCAGCACAAGTTAGACAGCCATATCAAACTGATTAATTTCGTCAAATCTATTCTGCCTGTATCGCAAGTTAATGTTGAAGTCGCCGCTTTCGATATACAAAAGATTAAGAACACTGACATTGAAGGGACGGACTATCAGAACGGCGAGCAGAAAGGCTTTTGGAATATTAGAGAGTATGTATTGTATCGTGACAATCACACTTGTC
>Ga0078972_1006189_pt1 | contig 28886 bp, 31 predicted proteins | sample YelNatPaOPGAMG01_FD_67568 | JGI IMG/M metagenome (GOLD analysis project Ga0078972, IMG submission 67568) | Hot spring thermophilic microbial communities from Obsidian Pool, Yellowstone National Park, USA - OP-RAMG-01 (SPADES assembly) (version 2) | ecosystem: Environmental > Aquatic > Thermal... | reverse complement strand
GCTCCAAGGGCTTGGCCCGCGGAGCCTCACCCCACCCTTGGCGCATTCTTCGCCTCCGGCTCGAATGCCCCCAATCCCTTATCAGGTGAAAGGGCATTGGAGTTAAACCACGTGTTCATCAGCATTTGGGGGCTCCGTTCCGGTTTCATCGCGGGATTGGGGGATGGCGCTGGTCCCGCGCCCGATTGGCGAAGCGGAGGGCCTCGTGGTTGAATAGGCTGGCTGACGCGCCGGAGTTGGACCCACCCTCTACGGAGGGCGGGGGGGCTAGGCCCGGCGACCAGTTCTCGGGGCCAGATTGGAAAGGAGCCGGGCAGGTGATGCCGAGCGAGATGAAGCTTACCCCTGCCATGCGGCAGTGGCAGCGGGTCAAGGATGCCCATCCGGACAAGATCGTCCTCTTCCGCATGGGCGACTTCTATGAGATGTTCGGCCCCGATGCCCTGGTGGCCTCCGATCTTCTCGAGATCGCCCTGACCACGAGGGACCGGGACAAGGCCGATCCCATCCCCATGTGCGGAATTCCCCACCATGCCCTGGAGGGATACCTCGGGCGCCTCATCCGTGCCGGCCATAAGGTGGCTCTCTGCGATCAGGTGGAGAATCCCGCGCAGGCCAAGGGGATCGTTCGGCGGGAGGTGACCCGCGTGGTGACGCCCGGCACGGCGCTGGAAGAGGGGGTGGTGGAGGCCGGCCAGCCCGTTTTTCTGGCGGCGTGGAACGCGGCCGGGGCCAGGGTGGGCGTGGCCTGGACCGACCTCTCGTCGGGCGAAGTCGTGGTCTGGCAGTCCGGGCCCGAGGAGGCCGTGGAGCGCCTCAGGGCGGTGGCGCCCGCCGAGCTCCTCCATCCCGAATCGGCCGACGCGGTTCCAGAGGTGGGCCAGGCGGCTAACTCGCCCCTTCCCGACGAGGAGTTTGCGCACCGGCGAGCGCTGGAGCGGCTGACCGGCGGGCTGGGGCTTCCGCCCGGTCTGCCCGGTCTTCCCGGAGAGCCCGAGCCCTTGGGGGCGCTCAGCGCTCTCCTGGCTTACCTGAAGGAACAGGGCGTAGCCACCCTGAAGATACCCCGGTACGAGACGCCTGGCACCTTTCTCGCCATGGATGAGGCCACGCGGCGCAACCTGGAGTTGGTGGCCGGCCAGGAGAGCGGAGGGAGGCGGGGGAGCCTCCTGCAATGCCTCGACGCCACTCTCACGCCCATGGGTGCAAGGCTTCTCAGGGAGTGGCTCCTGACTCCCTGTGCGGATCGCGCGCGGATCCTGGCGCGCCAGTCCACGGTGGCCGCGTGGATGGGACGGCCCGCCGAGCTGGCGGCGTGGCGGTCGCTTTTCAGGGGCTTTCCCGATCTGGGCCGGCTCGTGGCGCGCTTTGCCGCCGGCATCGCCTCCCCGCGGGATGCGGGCGGACTCCGGGCGGCCCTCCAGCGGCTTCCCGAGGCGCTGGCTCTGCTTCGGCGAATAGGGGAGCGTTCCGAAGCGCTGGAGGCTGCCCTGCCTCAGGTGCAGGCCTGGGGACGGCGCCTGGCCGAACAGCTCGAAGAGACTCTGCCGACCCACGCCCGGGAGGGAGGAATATTCGCCCTCGGCTTTCTGGCGGAACTGGACCGCCTGAGGAGCCTCTCGGAGAACGCCCACGATGCCATCCTGCAGGTGGAGGCGAGGGAGCGCGCACGGACCGGCATCGGCTCGCTGAAAATCCGTTACAACCGGGTCTTCGGCTATTTCATCGAGGTCAGTAAGGCGAACCTGTCGAAGGTGCCTCCCGACTACGAGCGCCGGCAGACTCTCGTCAACGCCGAGCGCTTCGTGACGGCCGAATTGCGGGCGCTGGAGGGGCAGATCCTCTCCGCCAGGGCCGAGCGCTATGCGCTGGAGGAACGGCTGTGGGGTGAGCTGGTGCAGGAGCTGGCGCCCGCTCTGCCGCTCTTGCGGGAGGTGTCGGGCGAGGTGGCCGCCCAGGATATTCTAGCGGGTTTCGCGCACCTTGCCAGGGAGCGGGGCTACGTCCGGCCCTTGGTGGTGGAGGAACCGGTGATCACCTTGGAGGAGGCCCGCCACCCGTTGCTGGAGCTGGACGAGCGCCACCGGCCCTTCGTGCCGAACCCCGTGGAGATGGACACGGCGGAGAAGCAGGTCACCCTGCTGACGGGGCCAAACATGGGGGGGAAGTCCACCTATCTCAGGCAGACGGCCCTCCTGGCCGTCATGGCGCACGTGGGTTCCTGGGTGCCCGCAAAAAGCGCCACCGTGGGGCTGGTGGATCGCCTCTACTGCCGCGTCGGGGCGGGGGATAGCCTGCTCAGGGGGCTCTCGACCTTCATGGTGGAGATGACGGAGACGGCCGCCATCCTCCGGGGGGCCACGGTGCGCTCCCTGGTCCTTCTCGACGAGGTGGGGCGGGGCACGAGTACTTACGACGGACTGGCCATCGCCTGGGCCGTCGTGGAGGCGTTGCGGGGGCCGGAGGGGATCGGATGCCGGACCCTCTTCGCCACTCATTACCACGAACTCACCGAACTCGGCCGCACTCTGCCTGGTGTGCGGAACCTCACCATGGCCGTGCGGGAGTACGCCGGCACCGTCCACTTCCTCAAAATGGTGGAACCGGGCGCGGCGGACAAGTCGTACGGCATCCATGTGGCGGAGCTGGCGGGGGTGCCCCCGCCCGTCGTATCCCGAGCCCGTGAGGTCCTGGAGCGGCTAGAGCGGCGGCGTGAGCAAGTGGATCTCTCCGGACAGCCCCAGCCCCGGCCGCGGCAGTCCCTTCTCTTTTCGGGGGAGAATTCGGGAGGCGAGGAGGAAGTGCTCGCGGCCCTTCGGCAAATCGACCCGCACCGCCTGACGCCGCTGGAAGCCCTTCTGCTCCTCGAACGGCTGAAGCGAAAGCTCTCCTGAGCCAACCCCCCTTCCTCGTTAGTATCCTTTTGTGTGCTAGGGCATTAGAAAATATATGAGTGTCGTGTTGATAGGATACTTGACATTGAGTCTATCTGGTTTTATATTAGGGAGGGATGCAGAAAGAGGGCATCCTGAACCAAAGAAAGGAGGTTACCCCAATGGCCATCACTCGTTGGAACCCTATGCGGGAGTTGCTCACCATGCACGATCAGTTGAACCGTCTCTTCGATGAAAGCTTCGGAAGGTCGCAGTCAGCCGAGTTGGATTACGGAGCCTGGAGCCCGGCCGTGGACCTGCGCGAAGAAGAGGGTCAGTACGTGATTGAGGCCGACATGCCCGGCATGAAGCGGGAGGACATCGAGGTTCACGTGGAGAACAACGTCCTCTCCATCCGGGGCGAGCGGAAGTTCGAGGAGGAGACCAAGAAGGACACCTACCACCGCATCGAGCGCGCCTACGGCCGCTTCACGCGCTCCTTCGCCCTCCCCTCGCGGGTTGAAGCCGACAAGATCACCGCCACGTACAAGGACGGCATCCTGCAGCTCGTCGTTCCGAAGGCCGAAGAGTCCAAGCCCAAGCGGATCGCCATCAAGGGATAACCGCATCAGGGCCATTGTCCTCGGGGGGGCCGCAGGCCCCCCTATTTTTTCCCCCTGCCGCGTCGCCTCTCTGGGGCCGTTTTCGTCTCGATGGCCCCAATTCCTCGATCGAATGGTTCTTCCTTCGGCGGCGCGGGTGGCACACGGCGGAAAAGCTTTATCTCCTGAACGGGGAGGGGCTTCTCTTTCGCGTTCCGCTGGCGAAGCCAGCGGAACGCTCGATTTGCCTTTCGGGTCTTTCGCGTTCCGCTGGCGAAACCAGACCGAACGCTCGGTTTGCCTTTCGGGTTCCTCCCCGCTCCAAGGGCAAAGCCCGCGGAGCCATAGGGATTTGCACTGCCATTTCGCCTTCCAGCACGGGATTGGGGCGAGGATGTACCCCTCGCCTCCCGGCGGTGACGGGTGTATGCTGGGTGCCTTCACGGAGGATGCCGCATGGCGAGTGCCAAATTCCCCCTGACGGTAGCCGAAAAGCACAAAATCCTCTTCACCAACTCGGAACCCCCAGCCGAACTCAGCGCCTGGGGAAGCACGTATGAAAAGGCTGGCAATCTCCACGACGCCCTGGAGTTCTACCAGGCCGCCGGAGACAAGCCTGCCATGGAGAGACTCCTGACCGTGGCGGTGGAGTCTGCCGATCTCCTGCTTTTTCTGAACACCTGCAAGGCCCTAGGCATCCCGCCCGGCAAGGGCCACCTGCAGGCCCTGCAAGACCGTGCCCGCTCCGCCGGCAAGGCGGAAACCGCTCGTAAGGTTTCGTTGTTTCTCGTCACTGCCTGACACAATCTGGAGGTCCGGATGATCGAAGTGAAGGACCTGGTCAAGCGCTATGGCGACACCGCGGCCGTCAATCACGTCTCCTTCCAAGTCCGCCCCGGCGAAATTGTAGGCTTTCTCGGACCCAACGGGGCCGGCAAGTCCACCACCCTTCGGATCATGACCGGCTTTCTCCCCCCGACGGCCGGCGAAGTTTTCGTCGGCGACCATTCAGCGCAGGAGGATACCAAGGCCGTTCGCCGGCTCATCGGGTATCTGCCCGAGAACAACCCCCTTTATGAAGATCTGCGCGTTCAGGAATACCTCGCCTTCCGGGCCGCCCTCAAAGGCATTCCCCGAAAGGCGCGCAAAGGGCGCATCCAGGAGGTGCTGGAGGCCTGCGAAGTGACCGAAGTCAAGGATCGAATCATCGGCACCTGCTCGAAGGGCTTCCGCCAGAGGATAGGCCTGGCCGACGCGCTCCTAGCCAATCCACCCGTCCTAATCCTGGACGAACCGACGGTGGGCCTGGATCCCGTGCAGATCGTGCATACGCGTTCGCTGATCAAGACCCTGAGCGCCGACCACACGGTGATCCTCTCCACCCATATCCTGCCCGAGGTCGAGGCCATCTGCTCCCGGGCCCTGATTCTCCACCACGGAGCGCTGCTCTACGACGGCCCCGTCTCCGAACTTCGCCAGGGACTCGGCGGCGAGGCCGGCGGGCTAGTGTGCACGATTTCGGCGGACGCGGAGGCGGCGAGACGATGCCTGGAGGGCGTGGAGGGGGTGGAGCGGGTGGAGCGCCTGGCGACGGCCGAAGGCCCGCCCCGCTTCCACATCCTGACCGCCCCCGGCAAGGACGTGCGGGAGGGCATCTTCAGGGCCTGTGCCGCGGCCGGCCTCCCGCTTCTGGAGCTCGGCGTCCAGCAGCTCTCGCTGGAGGAGGCCTTCCTCTCCATCATGACCCACGAGAACAATCCGGAGGTGCTCTCATGAGAGCGGTGATGGCCATCGCCCGGAAAGAATTGATGAGCTATTTCTTCGCCCCCATGGCCTACATCGTGATCGCCGCCTTCCTTCTCATGAACGGATTCATCTTCGCCGTGATCCTGGCGGCCTTGAGCCAGCCCGGGGCCTTCTCCGCCCAGCCCATGCTCCTCTTCTTCGGCGGGACGACCTTTTTCTGGATCTTCATGATCGTGATGACGCCCGTCATCACCATGAAGCTGGGGGCCGAGGAGCGAAAAACTGGCACCATCGAGACCCTCATGACGGCTCCCGTCTCCGACCTGGAGGTGGTGGTCGGCAAGTACCTCGGAGCCATGGCCCTCTACGTGGCGGCTTGGCTGCCCACGGTCTTTTACGTGTGGGCCCTCACGGCCTACTCGAAGGTGGACGCGGGCCCCGTGATCGCGGGCTATCTGGGCGTGCTGCTGGTGGGCATGTTTTTCGTCGCCATCGGCCTATTTACGAGCCTGGTTTCCAAGAACCAGGTGGTGGCGGCCATCCTCTGCTTCGCCATCCTGCTCCTGCTGATCCTGATCTCCATCCTCACCTTCCTGGTGACCGATCCCTTCTGGAAGCCCATCCTTCAGTACGTGGATCTCTGGTCGATCATGCAGGGCTTCGCCAAGGGGGTGGTGGACAGCCGGTCGCTGGTCTACTGCCTCTCGGGAACCGCCCTTTTCCTGGCCCTCGGGTATCAGGCCATGCAGACTCGGCGTTGGAGATAGCCCCCATGAAGAAAAGACTCCTGCAAGAGACCAACTGGAGCGTCTTCCTGGTGCTCCTGGCCGCTCTCTTTCTGATCGTGAACTACCTCGCCTTCCGCCATTACCACCGCTGGGACCTCACCGCCAGCCGCTCCTTCACCATTTCCCAAGAGACCAAGAAGGTGCTCGGCGACCTCAAAGAGCCGCTCAAAATCGTGGTCTTTCTGGCTCCCAACGACCCCCTGTACGAGAGGGTGATGGACCTGCTGGACGGCTACGCCGCCGCCAGCTCCCGAGTGCATCTGGAAACCATCGATCCCGACCGGCAACGGGCCAGGATGGAGGCCCTAGCGCAGAAGTACAAGGTCTCCATGGCCAACGTGGTGGTCTTCGCCCTCGGAGGCAACAGCAAGTACGTCGAGAAGGACCAGATGGTGGATTACGACTTCTCCAGCGCGGGCCTCGGCGGCCAGCCCGCCATCAAGAGCTTCAAGGCCGAGGCGGCATTCACCAACGCCATCTTCAGCCTGGAGCACCCCGAGACGCCGGTGATCTACTTCACCACCGGCCACGGCGAGCGGGATACCGGCGCCCAAGGAGAGGGCATCACCCTTCTCAAGGCCCGCCTTGCCAAGGAGGGGGCCAAGGTCCTGGAATGGGCCAGCCTGGGGAAGACCGCAGTGCCCGCGGACGCCAGCATGCTGGTCATCGCGGGGCCTAAGAGCCCCTTCCTCCCGCAGGAGGCCCAGGTCATTAACCAGTACCTCCAAAAGGGAGGGAAGGCCCTCTTTCTTCTGGATCCCATCATCGAGAGCGGAAAGCCTCCGACCTTCGGCTCCACGGGCCTCGGAGCGACCCTCCAGGATTGGGGCATTACGCTCGGACACGACATCGCGGTGGATCCGGCCGCGTCGGTGCCCTACCTCGGAGCGCAGACCTTTTTCGCCCAGGCCGTGGGAGAAGAGCCCGTAGTGAAAGACCTGGTCCAGAACAAGCTGCCCGTGCTGCTCAGCCTGGCCCAGTCGCTCACCCTCGGGACTCCCCAGAACAAGGCCTATCACTGCGAGGCTCTGCTGCAGTCCTCCCCCCAGTCGTGGGGTATGCGGGATCTCGCCAATATCGACAAGGGCGTCGAAAAGAAGCCGACGGACGCGCAGGGGCCTCTGACCATGGCCGCCGCGGTGAGTTCCAAGAACGCCGCGGACCAGTGCCGCCTGGTGGTGGTAGGCGACTCCGACCTAGCGAGCGACGGGCTCTTGCAGACGGGGGCCGGGAACCTCCTCTTCTGCCTGAACGCCATTCACTGGCTGCTCTCCCAGGCCAGCCGGCTGGCCATCCCGCCCAAGACCGAGGTGGAGACGCACCTGAGCCTGACCGCCTCGCAGTCCAACTTCCTCTTCATCCTCTTCGTCGTGATCCTTCCCGGATTGGTCGTGACGGCGGGGGTATTTGCCTACCTTCGCCGGCGGAGGTGAGGAGCCATGAAGAGATCCACGTGGATCCTGCTGGCCGTGGTGGCGCTCTTGGCCTCCTTCATCGCGCTCTGGGAGCGGAAGCAGCCCAGCACCGAAGAGATCGCCAAGGAGCGCAACCGGCTCGTGGACTTCAAGCCCGGCCAGGTCAGGCAGCTGAGCCGCAGCGGGCAAGGGGCGGTTTCCCTGGTGAAAGAAAAGGGAGGCGCCTGGCGCTTGACCCAGCCCGTGGATGATACCGCCGACCGGTACGGCGTGGAGGGTTTTCTGGACCGCCTCTCCAATGCCACGGTCCTGCGCTGGGTGGAACCCGCCGCATCGGAAGCGCAGCTGGGCCTCTCCCCGCCCAGGGCCGTCTGGACCCTGAAGGGGCCCACAAAGCCGGTGGTTCTTGAGGTGGGGGCCAAAGCGCCCCTGAACCAAGGGCTCTACGTGCGAATCGCCGGCCGCACCGCCCTGGTGGCGCCGGACCTCGAAAGCCTGCTCCTCGAACCCGTCTCCAGCCTCCGTTCCAAGGACCTCCTGACGGTCGGAACGGCGGACATCCAGTCCCTGAAGGTCGTGCGCGGCGGAGCCGAGACCCTCGCCCTCTCTCGCGATCCCACGGGAGGGTGGACCGTCACCGCCCCCTTCAGCGACCGCGGGGACAGCGACCGGATCGAAAATCTCCTCGACGACATCTCCCTCTGCCCCGTGGACCAATACGTTTCGGACAAGCCGGCGGATTTGTCCGCTTACGGCCTCGATCCTCCCTCCACGGACATCCTGGTGACGGCCAAGGGCCAGACCATCGAGGCCAAGCTCGGGAAGGCGGTCCCCGGCGGAGCCCCCGAGAAGCGGCTGGTGTACGCCTGGGTCTCCAACCGTCCCTCGGTCATGGCCGTCTCCCTCAACTCGCTGAAGTCCCTGGACCAGGACCCGGAGAAGCTGCGCTCCATGAGCCTCATCCCGCATGACTTCTACGACGTCCAGGAGATCGGCGTCTCGGGCCTCTACACCCTCGCGTTGAGGCGAGACGAGAAGCTGGGCTGGGTGTTCACCCAGCCGAAGCTTCCACCCAAGGGGGCCCAAGCCAGCATCCTGGCGGATGGCCTCTCCTCCCTCCGGGGGGAGCGGGCCGTGCCTCTCACCGAACCCGGCGCACTCGGGCTCTCCCCGCCCGCCCTGACGATCACCTTCCAGGGCAAGGGGTTCTCGGACCGGGTGGAGCTGGGCCGGGATTCCTCGGGCACCTGGTACGCCCACCCCGCCAAGCGCAGCGTGGCCCTTGTCCTGCCCGAGCAAGCCTGGGGCAAGATCGTGGCCTCCTTCACCCTGGTCAAGGGGGCAGCGAAGGCGGCGCCGAAGTGAAGCTTCGGTGGACTCCGCATCGGAAGGAGAATCTCACTCCCGCATGGGTCGGGGTGGGGCTGGGCCTGCTGGTGCTGGGTGCGGCGGGGCTGGTGGCCGAGCGCCTCCCCGCGCGGTTCCTGCCGCCCTGCGGCTTCCACCTCATCACCGGCCACCCCTGCCCCACGTGCGGGGCCACGAGGATGGTGCTGGACCTGCTGCACGGGAGGCTGGGCGCCTCCTTCCACAGCAATCCGCTCCTGCTTCTCATCCTGGCTGCCCTCGTTCTCTGGGCCCTCGCCGGGCTGGCCGCCCGGTTCGCCGGGCGCGATCTCACGATCGAACTCTCGCCGAGGGAGGAGAAGTGGTTCTGGCTCGGCCTGCTCGTGGCATTTCTGTTGAACTGGTGGTATCTGTGGGAAGCCGGCATATGACCGACGGGCGGGGGGAGGCATGAGGGGCGAGTTGCCAGACTGGCGAGGCGTGAGGATCTTGGTGGCCGGGGACCTGATCCTCGACCGCTTCGTCTATGGGACCGTTCGCCGCATCTCGCCCGAGGCCCCCATTCCGGTGGTGGAGGTGGCGAGCGAGCGGGCCCTGCCCGGCGGGGCGGCGAACGTGGCCCACAACATCGCGGCCCTGGGAGGGGGGGTGACCCTGGTGGGAGCGATGGGGGATGATTCCGGCGGCAGACAGTTCCGCGAAGTGTTGGCGGGCGTTGGTCTCTCCACCGACGCGCTCGTTGAGATCCCCGGCCGCCCCACCACGGTGAAGACCCGGATCGTGGCGCACCACCAGCAGGTGGTTCGGGTCGATCGCGAGGTGAAGGATCCCTTGGACGAACGGGCGCGCCAGAGAGTCCTGGCCTCCATAGAGAGAGCCCTGCCCGGTTGCGCGGCCCTCGTGGTTTCGGACTACGCCAAAGGGCTCTTTGACCCCGCCAGCCTGGCGGCCATCGGTGAGATGGCGAAGACCGCCGGCATCCCCTACGTGGTGGATCCCAAGCCCTCCCACTTTCCCTATCCCGGGGCCACGATTCTCACGCCCAACCGCGCCGAGGCCGAGGGCCTCTGCGGTCACGCCTTCCTTGTGGAGCAGGCGGGCGCCGTTGCCGAGGCGCTCTTTTCCCGCACCGACTGGGCGGCGATCCTCTTTACGGTGGGGGAGGAGGGCATGGTCCTCGCGCAGCGGGGGGGGGACGTGGAGCACATCCCCGCCCGGGTCCGAGAGGTCTACGACGTCACCGGGGCGGGGGACACGGTGGTGGCCGTGCTGAGCCTGGCTATGGCCTCGGGCGTCCCCCTGCCGGAGGCGGCGCACATGGCCAACGCCGCGGCCGGCGTGGTGGTGGGCAAGATGGGCACGGCTACCTGCAACCCCGAGGAGCTGTCCAGGGCACTGGCGGACGACCTGCCATGACCCGCGCGCTTCGCCGGGTGGCTCCGGACCCACAGCGGAAAGAGGCCGGAGAGGTGGCCCGCATGTTTGGGGCCATCGCCCCCACCTACGATTTCCTCAACCACACCCTGTCTCTGAATGTGGACCGCTACTGGAGAGCGATGGCCGTCCGGGCCATGGAGCCAAACCCTCGGGGCCTCTACCTCGACCTCTGCACGGGTACGGGTGATCTCGCCTTCGCGCTGGCGAGGCGTTCGGGCGCCCTCGTGGTGGGCCTCGATTTCACGAAGCCCATGCTGGATCTGGCCCTGAAAAAGGCGCACCGGCGGCGGAGGAAGATCCATTGGGTTCAGGCGGACGCCCTGCGGCTGCCTCTGCGAGACGAATGCGTGGATGGCATCACGGTGGCCTTCGGGGTACGCAATTTCGAGGATCTGGAGCGGGGGCTCACGGAGGCCGCGCGGGTGCTCAAAGCCGGCGGGCGGCTCGTGGTCCTGGAGTTTTCGGAGCCGCAGGGCCGGCTCTTCGGTCCCCTCTACCGCCTCTACTTCCGCCGCCTGCTGCCGCGGATCGGGGCTCTCTTCAGCCGCGTCAGGGGCCCCTACGGGTACCTCGCGGCCACCGTCCAGGGCTTTCCGGAGGCCGCGCCCTTCGCCGAGACCCTGCGGCGAAGCGGTTTCGTCGTCATTAGGCAGCGTCCGCTCACGGGCGGCATCGCCACGCTTCACGTGGCCCTGAGGGAACGAAGAAAAGCCTCGATGGGGGGCCCCGGTGAGAGGCATGAATCGGTCGAAGCCGGGGGCCCGGCGGTGTAGCTCACGCTGATTGTAGGATGACGCCATGGGAAGAGTGATGGCGGTGGATTGGGGAAAGCGGCGGGTCGGAATGGCCGTCTCGGACGAGACGGGGACCATCGCCCGGCCCCTTCCCACACTGGAGATCACATCCCGCCGCGAGGCGCTCAGGCGCGTCATGGCGGTAGCGGCCGAACAGGGAGCCGCCACCATCCTCGTGGGGCTTCCCCTGCATATGGAGGGAGATGAAGGGGAGAGCGCCCGGGAGGCCCGCGCCTTGGCCGAGGAGATCGCCGCCCGTATGCCGGAGGTGACGGTGCGGCTTGTGGACGAACGGCTCACGAGCCGAGAGGCCGCCAGGTTGCTTCAGGGGCACGGCGAACGACGGCGCAGGGAGAAGGGGCGCTTGGACCAGGTAGCCGCCGCCATCTTGCTTCAAAGCTATCTGGACGGCGGTGCCCCATGAAGGTCTGGGCGCGAAGGGCGGCTCTGGGGGCGGGGCTGGCCGCTGCCGTGGCCTGTCTCCTGTTCGCCGCCTGGCTGACTTGGGACTGGCACGAACCCTACCCCTCCCAGCCAAGGGTCGTCCTCGTGCACGTGCCCAGAGGCATGAGCGCCGGACAGGTCCTGGAGCGCATGGCGAGGGAAGGGGTCGTCCGGAGCCGGTTTTCGCTGAAGCTGGCCTTTTCCCTGTTCGGTCATCCTACGACGCTGAAGGCCGGAACCTACCGGTTTGAAAGGCCCATGACACCCCTTCAGGTGGTGCAGGTGTTGAACAAGGGCGAGGTTTTGCTGACGAAGGTGACCATCCCCGAAGGGCTCCGCCGCGATGAGGTGGCCCACCTGCTGGCGGCGGCCGGTCTGGGCCGCGAAAGGACGTTCCTAAGACTCACCGCCGATCCGGCCCTGATCCGGGATCTCGATCCAGCGGCCACCACACTGGAGGGATACCTCTTCCCGGAGACCTACCTGATGGACCCGGATCTGCGGGAGGAGGCCGTTCTGAAGGTGCTGGTCGGGAGTTTCCGGTCCTGGTGGGAAAAGGCCGGGCTGCCCAATTCGGGCGGTATGCCGGTCCGCGAGGTGGTCACCCTGGCCTCCCTGGTGGAGAAGGAGACGGCCGCGCCGCAGGAGCGTCCGCTGGTGGCGGGGGTCTTCTTGAACCGCTTGCGCATCGGTATGCCGCTCCAGACCGACCCGACCATCGTCTACGCCGAAACCATCGGCGGTGTCTACCGGGGATACCTCACCCGGCAGGACTGGACGTACCCGAGTCCTTACAACACCTATCTTCACGCGGGCCTCCCGCCGGGTCCCATCTGCAGCCCCGGCAAGGCCTCCCTCGAAGCGGTGCTCCACCCGACCCCCTCCGACTACCTCTACTTCGTGAGCCGGAACAACGGGACGCACTATTTCTCGCGCACGCTCGCCGAGCACGACAGGGCCGTGGAGCGGTTTCAGCGGCGGACCGGCGCGGCCGGGATCCAGTGATGGCAACCCTTCGGTTCGTGCTGGTCCGTCCCAGGACGCCCGCCAACGTCGGCTCCGTGGCGCGGGCCATGAAGAACTTCGGATTCCGGGATCTCGTCCTGGTGGATCCCCGCCTTCACCGCTCGCAGGACCTTCCGGGTTCTCCGCCCCTCTTCGAGACCGAGTCCCGGCGCACGGCGTGGGGGGCCGTCGACGTCCTCGACGGGGCCCGGACCGTAGGCTCTCTCGAAGAGGCCGTGGCGGGCTGCCGGGTGGTGTTGGCCACGGCGCCGCACGCCCACGCGAATTTCTCCACGCTGACGCCCGAGGCGGCGGCGGATCTCGTGGGCCGGCCCGGTGTGGAGTCGGCGCTCGTCTTCGGCTCCGAGTCGTCGGGGCTGACCCTGCGGGAACTGTCGATGTGCGGGCAAGTCGTGGTGATTCCCACGGACCCCGCCTACAGGGATCTGAACGTGGCGCAATCCGCGGTCTTGCTGGCCTACTTGGTCTTCAGGGCTGGAGGGGGGACCGCGCCGGCGGCCGCGCCGGAGCCGGCGGGCCACGAGCAGGTGGAGGCGGCCGCGCAGGAGCTGCTCGAGGTGGCGGAGCGGGTCCGCTTCATCCGGCACCCCGGCGCCCCGGTGGGCCGGGAGCTGCGCGCCATGCTACACCGGTTCGGATTGTCCAGGCGCGAGGTGGGGCTACTCAGGAGCTTCTTGCGCCGCCTGAGCCCGCACCTGCCTCCGGTCTCCGAATAACCCAGGCCGCGGCATCACTCGGCGATGCAGACATCTTCGAAGAGGGCCGTGGTTCCGGCCGTTCCACCGGGGAAGGCGAGCGGCCGGCCTGCCACTCGGGCGAGTTTGAGAAGGAGATCCGGTAAGGTGTCGGCCAAGCGGACCGGCCCCACGGACTCCGCCGGGTGGCCGTTTCGAACCGCCCAACCCCACCCCGTGAGAAAGCGGTCGTATCCGGGGTGAAAGGGGAAGGGGCCGGTCAGCTCTTCTAGGTAGAGGCAGGGACGAGCCTGGTCGAGCAGCGCTTCGGGGGTGACGCCCGACTCCGCCGCCAGGTAAAGGTTGTGAAAGCCGATCTCGGGCAAGTGGGCGAAGTCCCGGCGGAGGCCGTGCCCCGTGCTCGAACGTCCGGCTTCGGCGGCGGAGCAGCAGTGGTGCGCCAGGGCCTCCAGGATACCCTTCGCCGCCAGGCAAAGGGGTTCGGCTGGCACCCCCTCGTCGTCGTAGGGCGCGCTTCCGTCGCCGCCCGGCAGCCGGGGATCATCCACGAGCGTCATGGCTCCGGAGCCCACCGCTTCCCCGAGAAGCGGCATCCAGGACCGCTCGCCCCCGCCCGCGAGGAAGGGGGTGAGACGCCGAAGAAGCGAGGCCGTGGCCCAGGGGCCCAGCACCACGCTGGTGCGGCCCGGAACCGCGGCCTTGCGGGCTGCCAAGGCGGCGGTGCGCATGGCGGCCCGGCGCCCCGTGGAGGCAGGGTTCAGTTCGCCGGCCGTGGCCCCGAACTGGGAGAAACGGCCCGCGGGGTCGCCTCCGTCGGTCCTGCACGTCACGGAGAGGGAGGAGGCGCGCCGCTCAAAGGTAACGGCGAGACCGCGGCTGTTGTGAATGTCGATCCGGTCCTCAGCTTGGCGCAGCCGGCACTCACCGGCCTGCAGACCGGGGCCTCGGGCGGCGGAGGCGGCTTCACGGAGCATGGCCTCCGCTTCCCGCCAATGGATGGGGGTGACCGGAGAGGCCGGGGGTAGGCCGCGCGCTGCGCCCACTGGAGGATCGGGCAAGGGCCACGGTGCTTCTGGCTCGGCGGACCGGACCACGGCATGGAGGCGGTCCAAAAGCCCCAGGAGCCCTTGGAGCGTTCGGTTCGTGGTGGAGACAAAGCCCCGTCTGTCTCCACGGCAGGCCCGGATGCCGAGCCCGGCCTCCTCGATGTCCAGCAGCTTCAGATCCGATTCCCCGGTGAGCAGCGCGATCCGCGCGGTGCGTCGAAGGTGATAGACCTCCCACACGTCGAATCCGGCGGCGGACAACAAGGCGACCCCCCGGCTCAAAAGCGAGTCGGTCATGGCGATCCAGGCGGTGAGGGCCTCATCGGGGCTTCCACTGGATCTCTTGGTAGAAGACCGGGCTGGGTTCGTGGATCTCCTGCATCAGCTCGTCGCGGAAGGTGGGGAGGAAGGTGTCCCACCGCTGGCAATGGGTGCAGTAATCCTTCCATTCGGGAGAGGGCTGGTGGCAGGAGGTACACTCGTAACTGAATTCGAAGGGATCCAAAATGCGGATGACCTCTCGGTAGTGTTCGCAGGCCTTGGCGAGGTCTCCGCGCCTCTCCCTCACCCGTCCCAGGTAATACTGGAGAAGGCCCGACTGCCCCACGTTGCCCTCCACCTCCCTGAGGATGTGCTCCGCCTTGTCGAGGATCTCCAGCCGGTAGTAGAAGCGGCCGAGCAGGAACTTGGGCAGGACCTTGCGGTCCGTGGAGGCGATCAGGTTTTGGTACTGCTGGATGGCTCCCTCGGGGTCCCCCTTCTCGAGATAGAGCTGCTCCATGGCCAGAAGACAAGTGGGAAATGCGTTCTTGCGGTATCCGTCGATGTAGGTCTCCACCGCCTTCTGCTCCTCCCCGTTCAGGAGGTAGGCTTCGGCGAGCTTCATGTAGGTGGCCTGAAACGCCGGATACTTCTTCCTGACCTTTTCCATCTGGGCGATGGCCTCGGCGTGTTTGTCCTGGAGCAGGAGGTCCACTCCGATCTGGTACAGGAGGCCGGGCGTGAAGGCGGCGTCCTCGGCCCGCTCCTCCTCCAGAACCCTCGCCTCTCCGATGTGCTCCTGGATCTCCAGCGCCCGCCGCCAATTGCCCTCCTTGATGTACAGGTCCCGCAACATCCGCATGCCCTTGAGGGCACGGCGTGGCTGAATGCGGATGATCTCGAGCAGATACCGCTTGGCCTCTTCGTGGTCCTGGAGCGCCAGGGCATCTTCGGTGAGGGCGTAGAGGGTGGGGATGTCCTCCGGGTGTTCGTTGAGAGCCTCCCGGTGGTAGGTCAGCGCCTCTTGGGGGCGGCCCGCGGAGCGGAGGGCATCGCCCAGCTTGAGGAGTGCGGGCAGATAGTTGGGCTGTGATTCGAGGGCGTGCTGGAAGTGGTTGATGGCCTCCAGCGGCCGGCTGCCGAGGACGGCGTCGAGCCCCTTGAGGTAGTGCTCCTCGGCCGCCCTCTCGCTCTGGCGCCTGAGGTCCGTCAGCCAGCGCCGTACCACCTGCGCCAGCCCGCTGGCCACGATCCAGACGGCGAAGCTGAGGAAGCCGGCCAGGAGGGCCACCGTCAGCACCCACGCCATGGGCACCCGCAGGCCGAAGAAGAGGAAGGGCTCTCTCAAGACCTCCACGTTCTTGGAGACGAGTCCAAGCAGGAAAACCATCAGCAGGATCAGCGTCCCGGTGATGAGAGCGGTTTTCAGGCGCATGCCGATTCGGTCACTCGATGAGCCCGCGTTCCTGCAAATCTTGGCACTCGAGGCAATGGCGGGCCCAGGGAACGGCCTCGAGCCGCTTTCGCTGAATGGGCTTGCCGCAGTGGACGCACTCCCCGTAGCCTCCCTCCGTTGCGATGACCCGGAGCGCCTCGTCGATCCGCCGCATGATCTTCCGGTCCGCGTCCGACAGGGAGTACCAGAACTCCTTGTTGTAGTTGGCGGAAGCCTCGTCGGCCGAGTCCAGTGCTCCGTCCGCCCCCGCGTCCCCGCTCCTAGAAAGTTTGTCACGGTAGGCGTTCTGGAGTTCCGCCCTCTTGTCCAGGAGCAGCTTCTCGAAGTGCTTCAGGGTCTTCTTGTCCATGGAAACTCCTCTTCACGCTATTTGGCGTAAGCCCTTCCCGTGCAGTGGGCGAAGGCTCGATAGATTTGTTCGGCGAGGACCAGCGTGGCCATGTCGTGAGAGAGGGTCATGGGAGAAAGGCTCAGCCGGAGCTCCGCGAGATCGAGGGCCTCGTGGCCCAGACCGTGAGGGCCGCCCACGAGAAAGGCCACGCGCCTGCCGGAGTCTTTCTGGCGCTGGAGGAGGCCGGCGAAGCCGTCGCTGTCCATGGTCCGTCCTCCGGGGTCCAGAGCCACCGCCAGGCAGCCCTTGGGGATCCGCCGGGCCAGGAAGCCAGCCTCCTCCTTCTTGCACGCCTGGGGCTCCTTCTTGCGGGAGGCCCGAACGGGTTCTACGCGGAGCTTCCACTCCCCTCCGACCATCTTCATGTAACGTTCCACGGTCCGCCCAATCCCCTCGTCCGAGATCCTTCCTACGTGCAACAGCAAGATCTCCCACATCCGATTGGCCTCACACTATACCCTATCTGACTTCGCCCCTCAAATGACTCCAGAGGGCCTTACGGCTGATCCCCAGCCACTTGGCGGCCTGAGTCCGGTTACCGCCCACGCGGGCCAGGACTTCGTGCATGTAAGCGTTGCAGAGTTCCGACAGCGTGAGGCGCTGGCGCAACGCGCTCTCCAGGCGCTCTCCTCCGTCCCAGAAGGCAGGCGGGAGATCCGCCGGGGTGAGGGGATCGGCCCCCGCCAGGGCCAAGTGTTCCATCCGGTGGGCGAGCTCCCGGCAATTCCCCGGCCAGGCGTGGCTCGTCAGGACCTCGATGAGCGCCTGGGACAGGCGGGGCTTCTCGCGGTGGAGCCGGCGGCAGGATCGGCCGAGGAAGAAGTCAGCGAGAATCGGGATGTCTCCGGGACGTTCGGCCAGGGCCGGGATCTCGATCCGGATGACGTCCAGCCGGTAGAGCAGGTCGGGCCGGAGGGCCCCCCGCTGGACGAGGAGCTCGGGAGAGTCCAGAAAGGTGGCGCACAGGCGGGCCAGAACCTGGATGGGGCGGCCACCGCCCACGCGTTCCACCTGGCGGGTTTCGAGGACCCGCAGAAGGGCGGCTTGCTGATGGCTCGGCAGCGCCTCCACCCCCGCCATGCAGAGCGTCCCCTCTCCGGCCCTCTCGAAGAGACCCGGCCTCTCCGCCACATCCGTCGCGGTTCCCGAATGGACGCCGAAGAGCTCGGCCTCCAACAGGGTCTCGGGCACGGCCCCGCTGTGCCACTCCAGGAAGGGCCCCCGACGGGGGCCCCAATGATGGATCCATTGGGCCAGATGGCTCTTCCCGCATCCCGTCGGTCCCACCAGGAGGACGGGGCTAGATTCGGGAGCCACCCGCCGGGCCAACTGCACCGCTGCCCGGAAGGCCGGGTCCCGGCCCACCGTTCGGGGAGGAGTCACGGCGTTACCCGAGGGGCGTCCATCCAGATGCGTTCCAGGCTGTAAAACTGGCGCTTGTCCTCCAGCATCAGGTGGACGATGAAGGAGCCGTAGTCCAGGAGGATCCACTGGCCGTGGGAGAGGCCCTCCACGTGGTGGGGCCGGAGTTGGAACTCCTCCCGGAGGGCCTCCTGCAGGTCGCGGGCCAGGGCCTGAACCTGCCGGGTATTGGTGCCGTGGGCTATGGCGAAGTAGTCGGTCATGCTCGTCAACTGGCGAAGATCCAGCACGACGGGATCCAGAGCCTTCCCATCCTCCAGGATTCTCACGATGCCCGACAGGATCTTTTTCTCATCAGCCTTCACCGGTTCCTCCTCCTCCACGGGGCGCCTCGGTTCATCCACGGTAGAGCCCTTCCTTTCGAATATAAGCCGCCACGGAGCGGGGCGTCATGTCCCCGACGGATCGGCCGGCGGCAACGGTTTGCCGTATGAGAGTGGAACTCACCGTGAGAGGCTCACCCTCCAAGAGGTGAACGCGCGAGGAGGGTAGACCTTGGGGAAGGGGTACCGATTCCGCCCCTCCCCGAGGCACGACGGCCAGTTCAGCCACCGCGAGAATATCCCCAAAGCGGTGCCAACGGGGGAAGGCGGCCAAGGTGTCGCCGCCCGCCAAGAGGACGAGGCGGGCCCCTGCGAAACGCTTGGCCAGTTCCTCGACCGTGTCGGCGGTGTAGGAGACCTGCCCCCTCTCCAATTCGAGGCTTTCCAGCAGCCACCGGCGATGGCCCGAGATCGCCAGGGCGACCATGGCGGCGCGATGGAACCCGGAGGCATGGGGCGCGCCGGCCTTGAGAGGCTGCCGATAGCAGGGGATGAACAGGATCAAATCCAGTTCGAGCGCTTGGGAGGCGATTCGGGCCAAATGCAGGTGGCCGTTATGCGGGGGGTCGAAGCTGCCCCCCAGCAGGCCGATCCTCATGCCTCCTCCTCGTCGGACAAGTATCCCCAGGCCTCTGCCAGGAGCCCGTGCAGGCCCTTGTGGGCCGCGGCCGAGATCCGATGGTAGGGGACGCCGCGGCGGGCGGCGTATTCCCGCAGGGCGTTCTCCTTCTGCGCATCGAAGGGGATATCGTCCTTGGTGCCCACGATGACGACGGGTTTCCGGTCTAGACCCGCGCCGTAGGAGGCGAGCTCATGCTCCACCGTCATCACCCGTTCGACCGGGTCGGAGGCCTCATCGGAGAGGTCCACCAGGTGAAGGAGAACCCGGGTGCGCTCCACGTGCTTGAGAAACTGGTCCCCCAGCCCCACGCCCCGATGGGCCCCCTCGATGAGACCGGGGATGTCGGCGATCACGAAGGAGCGACGGCGGGTCCATTCCACGACTCCGAGAATGGGCCGCAAGGTGGTGAAGGGGTAGGGGGCGATCTTCGGTTTGGCGTTGGTGACGGCGGCCAAAAGGGTGGACTTCCCCGCGTTGGGGAGCCCCACCAATCCGACGTCGGCGAGGAGCTTCAACTCCAAGCGGATCCATCGGGACAGGCCCTCCTCGCCGGGATCGAACTCCCTGGGAGCCTGGTGGGTGGCGGTCTTGAACCGTGCGTTGCCCCGGCCGCCCCGGCCCCCTTGGGCCACGACAAAGCGCTGGCGGGGCTCCACCAGGTCCGCCAGTAGCTCGTCCCCCTCTTCGGCGAAGACGACCGTGCCGGGCGGAACGGGTACCACAAGATCCCGGCCGGAGGCTCCCGTACGCAGGCTGCCCTCTCCCGGTTTCCCGTTGGGGGCGATAAAGCTCTTCTTGTAACGAAAGGCTGCCAAGGTCCGGACCTGGGATCTGGCGACCAGGACCACACTCCCACCCCTACCGCCGTCTCCGCCGTCAGGGCCGCCCTTGGGGACGAATTTTTCCCGGCGAAAACTCACGCATCCCGACCCACCGCGGCCCGCCTTGACGAAGATCCGTGCCGAGTCGAGAAACATTCGCCGCTACTGCGGGGAGACGACGTCGACGTAGAGCCCCAGCTTGCCCCGGTGACGGAAGGACACGACGCCGTCCGCGAGCGCGTAGAGGGTGTCGTCGCTGCCGCGCCCCACCTGGATGCCGGCCTTGTAGGGAGTCCCGCGCTGCCGGACCAGGATGGTCCCCGCCTTCACGACCTGGCCGCCGAAACGCTTCATGCCCAGCCGCTGGGAGTTACTGTCGCGGCCGTTGCGGGAACTGCCTTGACCTTTCTTGTGTGCCATGGTTCTCTCCGAATCAACCCTTGGCGATGCTCAGGATTTCCACCTGGGTGTAGGGCTGGCGATGGCCGTAGATCTTCTTGTACTGCTTGCGGCGCTTCTTGTGAAACACGAGAACCTTGCGCAGCTTGCCCTCGCCCACCACCTTGCCCGTCACCGTGAAGGCCCCGGAATCCCCCGTCGCCCACACCTTGTCCCCGTCCACCACCAGAAGCGGCGTCCAGCTTACCTCGCTGCCCTCCTCCTGGTGCAGGAGCTCGACCTTGATTTTGTCCCCGGCGGTCACCCGGTGCTGCTTGCCGCCACTTTCGATGATCGCGTACATAGACACCTCCGGACCGTACGAACTTGCATTATATGAACTTAATGCGCGGCGTGTCAATAGCGCAGCGGGCGCGGCGCCGGCAAGCCGGTCGAAGGGCGGGGTGGTGATGTGCCCGCGGCATGGGGCTCTGGTACAATCCTGGCCTGGGAGTGCCTATGCTGAAGGACATCCGGGTTCATGGGAGCATCACCGAGGAGATCGATTTCTACGCCAACCTGGCCGGAGAGAAACTGCTGACGGCTCCCTTTTACGAGATGACGGAGGGGGCGGAGGGGGCGGAGGTCTCCTTCTTTCTCGCCGGCATGTATCTTCGGCTCGACGGGAAGGGAATCACCTTCTCTGGAACCGGCGGGGTGGTCTCCGAGTACATGTTCGGCTCCCCCATGCCGCTCCAGGATCTCAGCCACAAAGAGGTGAAGAACAGGCTGGTCATGTTCGGGGCGGTGGCCGGTGAGGGCGGGTTGACCTTCACCTCCCAGCTTTCCGGCTTCCAGAGCTACAAGAGCCTCTTTCTGGACGGCAATGCGGTCGGCAACTATTACTTCTTGATCAAAGTCCCATGGCCCTTCTCGGCCCGCCGGACCCAAGAGACGCTCCTGAAGACCTTGGGGCGGGTGCTCAAGCGGAGCCCCTTTCCCGGAGAGGGTGCGGACAGTGACTTCGTGGGGGAGATCCTGAAAGAGCTGGCCGATCCGGACGCCACGCTCCTTCTCCTGCGCCTGGTTCACAAGCCCTACCAGCGGTTTTACCAATTCGTTCGGGATTACTACCGGCGCGTCGGCATGTGGGGGGACCAAGAGGAACGTTTCGTCATCCCCTTCGCCGAGGAGACGGGGGTCGAGGAGTACCAGCGGGAGCGGATCGCCATCGACATCCTTTATAAAGAGAAGAGCAACCGCCAACTGGTGGACGAATACAAGGACCTTCTTTTGGAGGTCATGTCCGGCAAGACCGACCCCTCCGCCCTCGCCCGACTGAACTCCCTGCGAAGGCTGGCCATGCGCCACAACCTTCCGAGCAGCCTTTTTGACACCTTGGACGGGCTGATCCCGGCCGCCTCCGTGGCCAGGGAGAGCGAGCCGAACTACCTCAGGCAGACCCGGGAAATTTTCGAAGGCCTCTTCATCGCCAGCAAGCCCGCGGCTGAGATCATTGGGCCTGCGGAAATCGCCAGACTGCTCCGTTATAAACAGCAATCCCTTCAGCACCGGGACAACGGCTTCGAGCAGATTCTCCTGGACACGGGCAGGATGTTGGATGAGCGTGTGGCCCAGGGTGGAGATTCAGCCCCCTTCGAGGTGTTTTCAGAGGTCATCACCTTCTTCGACCGGCTGGACAACGCCGAGGCCGTCATCAACCAACTGGCCTTCATGGAGCAGGCCACGGTGAGCGAGAGCAAGGTGCGCTCCCTGGTGGGCAACCAGAGGGCACTCGATGCGGTGGAGGCCGGGCTTTTCCGGCTGCTGGTGGTGGAGCCCGCCCTGAACAACCCCTACATTCTCCGGTTCGGGCGCGAGAAGGTGCTGGTTCTGGTGGAGGGGCTGGAGCGCCTGGAGCGCGGCGAGGCTACCCTGGGCGATCTGGTGCGGCAGGTGGAGGCCATCGCGCAGGTCGAGGCGGCGGAGCGGCGTCTCTACGAGGGGATTCGCGCCCGGCTGAAACAGTCCTACTTCAACCTCTCGAACCCGGTGCACGTCCGCCTTCTCCAGCGGGAGGTGGAGGGAGAAATGGCCAAGCACGAAGGGCGGCCCTTCTCCATGCCCCCCGGAACCTTCGCCTCGGCGCTGGAAGCGGTCAAGCGGGAGAGCGAATATCTCAACCATATCCTTCCGAGGGTTCTCGAATCAGGCCAGACGGAGCTGAGGGAACGGTTCCTCAAGGAGACGGGGATGGATAGATACCGTCTCGAGGAGCTGGAGCGGGAGTATCGGCAGAGGCATGGTCTGGAAGACGCCGAGAAGGAGAGGACATTCCAAGGCTAGGAGCCCCAATCCCGCGATGAAAGCGGAACGGAACCCCCAAATGTTGATGAACAAGTGGTTTGGCTCCAATGCTCTTTCACCTGGTAAGGGATTGGGGGTCTTTGAGCCGAAGGCGAAAAAGGCGTCCAAGGGTGGGGGTCCCTCCCTCTGGCTTTGCCAGCGGAGGGGGAGGGAATGGCCCTCCCTCTTAATCCATAACTTCTTTTCTTTGGGCGTGGCACAACCGTCGCCGAAGGCACCCCGCTTCCATCGCGGAATTTCGGGAAATGGCGGTGCAAAACCCCATGTGCCACCTGCGCCGCCGAAGGAAGAACCATTCGATCGCGCAATTTGGGGGGCGTGTGATCGAGAAAGGGCGGACCTTTCGCCTTGAGCCCCTCGTGGGACCGAAAGGGGCGGGCCTGCGTGGAATCACCCTTACCGGACGAGAAGCTTCCGGACCTCTTGAAGGGCCCCCAGAAGAACATCCACCTCCGCCCGGGTGTTGTATAGGTAGAGCGAGGCGCGAAGGGTATTTTCCATGCCCAGGTGTGTCATCAACGGCTGGGCACAGTGATGGCCCGAGCGCACGGCTATAGCGAAGCGGTCCAATAGGTTGGCCGCATCGTGGGGATGAGCGCCCTCCACGTTGAACGAGAAGACCGCCAAGTGGTCCCCCGCGCGGTGTCCGTACAGGGTGATCCATGGACATTTATCCAATTGTTCTAGGGTATAGTGCTCCAGTTCTTTCTCATATTGATAAATATTTTCCATGCCGATGGAAGAGAGATAGTCCACGGCGGCACCCAGCCCTATCCCCTCCGCTATGGCGCTCGTACCTGCCTCGAATTTCCACGGCAGCTCGTTCCAAGTAGCTCCCTCGGTGGTGACCGTGGCGATCATGTCGCCTCCGGTCAGGAAGGGCGGCATCTCCTGTAGGAGCTCCTTACGCCCGTACAGGAATCCGATCCCCGTGGGACCGAGCATCTTGTGGCCGGAAGCCACGAAAAAATCGCACCCGAGCGCCTGGACGTCGACGGGCAGGTGGGGAATGGATTGGGCTCCGTCTAACAATAGAAGGGCCCCGACCTCCTTGGCCATGGCTCGAATCTCTTCGACCGGATTGATGACGCCGAGGACGTTGCTGGCGTGCACCAGCCCCACGAGCTTGGTCCTGGCCGTGATCAGGTGCCGCGCGGCCTCGAGGTCAAGGGTCCCTTGAGGGGTCACGGGGATGAACTTCAGGACGATGCCGAGCCGCTCGCGCAGTATTTGCCAGGGCACGATATCGCTGTGGTGCTCCATGAGCGAGACCACGACCTCATCCTCCGCCCTCAGGTTGGCCTGCCCCCAGGTCATGGCCACGAGGTTGAGCGCTTCGGTGGCGTTCCGAACGAAGACTATCTCGCGCCACGACTTGGCGTTGATGAGGCGCGCCACCTTTTTGTGCGCATCCTCGTAGGCCACCGTGGCTTCATAGCCGAGGGTGTGGATCGCCCTGTGGATGTTGGCGTTGTACTCCGTGAAGTAGGAGACCATGGCGTCCACGACCTGCCGGGGGCGCTGAGTGGTCGCCGCGTTGTCCATATAAATCAGCGGATGGCCGTGTACCTTGCGATGGAGAATGGGGAAATCCCTGCGCACCGCCTCCACGTCGAAGCTCTTCGGGCTTATCCGCAAAGCAGACTCGGTCATGGCTGTGACTCCTTGATGAACACCTTGCCTTCGACAATCCGGACTTCGCGGGTGGCAATCGCCTCGATGGCGGGCATGGAGAGGGCCTCCCCCGTAGCCACGTGGAATCGGGCGCCGTGGTGCGGGCAAACCCAGGCGTCCCCCTCCAGATGGCCCCCCTCCAGCTCCATGTCCTGATGGGAGCAGAGATAGCCAAGGGCGAAAACCTCCTCGCCTCGGCGCACGAGCAGCACCTCCTCGCCGCCGGCGACCACGCGGAGCCCTTCGGGGCCGATATCTTCCAGGGCCGCCACGGCCTCAAACCCGTCCATCGTCATTCGTCCTCCTCCTCACCCGGCCAATGGGCCTGCCCGTACACCCCGGACTTAAGCACCTTGAGGGCCAGCAACGCGCACTTCAAGCGCATGGGGCCGATGGGGATGCCGAGGTTTTCCAGCATGTCGTCCTTGGTGAACTCCTTGACCCGCTCCAACGACTCCCCCTTCATGAGGTCCGTAAGAATGGAGGCGGCAGCCTGGCTGATGATGCAGCCCTTTCCCTCGAACTTGATGTCCTCGATGAGGCCGTCGCGAGTCTTGAGGGCGATGCGCAGCTGATCGCCGCAGGATGGGTTCCCCTCCTCGTGAACGATGTCCGCACCGGGCAGGGGGCCGAAGTTATGGGGATGCTTGTAGTGATCCAGGAGCAGATCCATCATCAGCGGATCCACGTCCAGGAGCTGGTTGGGATTGGGGATTTCCGTCATAGGCTCACCCTGTTCTCCAATAATGGGTCGAGGATCTGCGGCACCAAAGCGAATGGAGCCCTTTCGAAGAGGCTCTCCAAAAAGCCGACCACCAGGAGCCGGCGCGCGTGCTCGGGGCTCAGGCCGCGGCTCTCCAGGTAGTAGAGCTGCTCCTCATCCACCTGGCCGACGCTCGCCGCGTGGGAGGCCTTCACATCGAGGGCCTTGATCTCCAACCCTGGAATCGAGTCCGCTCGCGCCTGAGGCGAAAGGAGCAGGACGTGGTCGGAGAGGATAGCCTCGCTGAGATTGGCCTCCTTTTCCATGAGAAGATTGCCCGTAAAGATGGCTCGGGAGGAGCCCGCGGCCACGGTCTTGACCTGCACGTCGCTGCGCGTGTGGTGATCCAGCATGCGCACCCGGCTGTCGAGGTCGAAGTGCTCCTTTCCCGTGGTGATGACGAGGTGGCTCTCGGTCCAGCTCGCTCCGGGGGCAGTCAACTCCGCCTGCATCCGGGTCACGGCCCATCGACCTCCCATCCAGGCCGAGAAGATCTCTACGGCCGCGTCCTTGCCCACCTTGAAGGAGGCCGATAGGTGATGGTGCGAGGTGTTCCCTTCGTGGAGCAGGAAAAGCTTCAATCTGGCGCCGTCGGCGACCCGCATGCCCAACGTGCTGACGCGGAGCGAATCGGCCTCCGCCAGGTCCTTGAAATGAAGAAAGAGGGATAACTCCTCCCTCTCCCCCACCTCGAGGAACAGAGGTTCCAGAACGAGACCGCCGGCCGTCTCCAGGGCGAGGTAGGCTACGCCGCCGTTGGCCTGTCCGGAGGGCCTTCTGAGGTAAAACCCATTTTGCCACCCGGCCATGACCAGGTGGTCCCAGGCGGTGTCCGGCATGGACACCCTGCCGAAGAGGGAGCGATCCCCGCTAAGCGCCTCGCCCAGTGGATGAACCAACCGGGAAACTGTCTTCGCGGGCGCTAGGCCCGCGATCCCGGAAGGGGCGGCCAGGCTGAATGAGGGGGCCGCCGGAGGGAGCCGCTTCCAGTTCAAGTTCAGACGCGAGTATCGGCCCAGGGCCGGAGGCCTCTCTCCAAAACGAAGGAGATGATCTTTGCGAGCTTCCAGCAACCATTCGGGCTCCCCCAAAGAGCGCGAGAGCTCCCGCAGGGTTTCCAGATCAAAGGGGGCGACCGGTTCTACCCCCTTCCCCAATCCGTTCGCCTGGCCTTGAGTCATCCCACCGCCCCTTCCATCTCGAGCTGAATGAGCCGGTTGAGTTCGATGGCGTACTCCATGGGCAGCTCCTTGGCGAAGGGCTCTATGAAGCCCTGGACGATCATGGCCGTGGCGTCCGATTCGGAGAGGCCCCGGGACATGAGGTAGAAGATCTGCTCGTCGCTGATCTTGCCCACCGTAGCCTCGTGGGCGATGGCCACCTTCTCTTCATCGATTTCCATGGTGGGGTAGGTATCCGAGCGGCTTTGCGGGTCCAGCATGAGCGCGTCGCATTTGACCGACGCCTTCACGCCGGTGGCACCCTTCACCACCTTGAGCAGGCCGCGATAGCTGGTCCGTCCCGCCCCCTTGCTGATGGACTTGCTCGTGATGGTGGAGCTGGTGTTGGGAGCCTTGTGGATGATCTTCGCGCCTGCATCCTGGTGCTGGTCGCTGGCGGCGAAGGCGATAGAGAGAATGGTCCCGCGGGCGCGTTCCCCGGCCAGGTAGATCGAAGGGTACTTCATGGTGAGGCGCGATCCCATGTTGCCGTCCACCCACTCCATGGTGGCGTCCTCGTAGGCGATGGCCCGCTGGGTCACGAGGTTGTAGATGTTGTGAGCCCAATTTTGAATGGTGGTGTATCGCACCTTAGCCCCTCGCTTCACAAAGATCTCGATGACCCCCGTGTGCAGGGACTTGGTGGAGTACTGCGGAGCCGTACATCCCTCGATGTAGTGGAGCTGAGCGCCCTCATCGGCGATGATGATGGTGCGCTCGAACTGGCCCATATTTTCCGAATTGATCCGGAAATAGGCCTGGAGGGGGATGTCCAGCTTCACTCCTTTGGGCACGTAGATGAAGCTGCCCCCGGACCAGCAGGCCGTGTTCAGCGCGGCGAACTTGTTGTCCTCCGGCGGTACCAAGGAGGCGAAGTGCTCCCTGAAGAGCGCGGGGTACTCTCGAAGTCCAGTGTCCGTATCCAGAAAGACGACCCCCTTCTTGGCCAGGTCTTCGTGGATGGAGTGATAGACCATCTCCGACTCGTACTGCGCGCCGACGCCCGCCAGGAATTTCCGTTCCGCCTCGGGAACGCCCAGCCGGTCGAAGGTCTTCCGAATGTTTTCCGGGACGTCCTCCCACCGTTGCTCCCGCTTGTCGCTCGGCTTGATGTAGTAAGTATAGGCGTCGAAATCCATTTCCGAGAGATCACCGCCCCACTGAGGCATGGGCTTTCCCAGGAACACCTCATAGGCGCGCAGGCGGATGTCGGTCATCCAGTCCGGCTCCTTCTTGTGGCGCGAGATGTCGATGATCGTTTCCCGAGTCAGCCCCTTCGCCGAGCGGTACACGGCGCTTTCGGGATCGATGAAGTTGTACTTGCTCTGATCTAGATCGAGAGCGCTCGTGGTTTTGGCGTTCATTGCCTGCTCCTCGTATGGCAAAGGTTCCCCCGCCGGAGCCTGGCCCCCGCGGAAGACCCGCAAGCTTTACACCACATTGAATTCCTTGAGAATCCAATCGTAGCCCTTTTGCTCCAGTTCTCGCGCCAACTCCATGCCGCGGGAGCAGAGAACCTTTCCGGCGGCCATCACGTGCACCCTGTCGGGCTGAAGGTACTCCAGGATCCTGGGGTAGTGGGTGATGATCAGCGCCGTAAACTCTGGGCCCTTGAGCGAGCGTATGCCCTCGGCCACCACTTTGGTGGAGTCGATATCCAGCCCCGAGTCGATCTCGTCCATGATGACCATCCGGGGGGCGAGCATCTGCATTTGCGCGATCTCCACGCGCTTCTTTTCCCCGCCGGAGGCCCCCACGTTCAGGTGGCGCATGGCGAAATCCGCAGGCATCTTGAGGCTCTCCAGCGAGGCGTTCAGCCGCTTCCGGAAAGCCAGGATCTCCTTGGGGTTCTTCTTGCCCCTCTCATCTGCCCCGCTCCGGCTGGCCTGGTAGGCGTTCCAGAGAAAGTGCGAGAGAGTCACTCCCGGGACCTCCACCGGGTACTGATAGGCGAGGAAAAGGCCCTGGCGCGCCCGTTCGTGGACCTTGAGGGCGAGGAGATCTTCCCCGAAAAGGCGCGCCTCCCCCTGGGTCACTACGTAACGGGGGTGCCCCATGAGCGTTTGCGCCAGCGTGGTCTTGCCGCTGCCGTTGGGGCCCATGATGACGTGGATCTCGCCCTTGGGGACCTGCAGATCAATGCCCTTCAGAACCTCTTTTTCTTCGATGACCGCATGGAGGTTGCGGATATCAAGCGCCAGCTCGGGCATACTTCCTCTCCTTCTCCTTCAACTGGGCCAGCCTCTGTTCCCCGGTCGGTTGGGGAAGGAGGTCTTTCAACGTCGTCTCTCGGAATATCTTTTCGACGGCATTTTTAAGCTTGTACCATACAGATACCTGCGTACATCCCTTGAAGAACATGCAATTTCGCTGATCCTCCATGCATTCCACGAGCCGCATCTCACCCTCGATGACCGCGTAAACTTGCATGAGGGTGATCTCTTCCGGAGGGTGCCGGAGGCAGTAACCGCCATCCCGCCCCAAAGTGGAGCTCACCAGGCCTCCCCGCACCAGGTTGCGCATCACCTTGGCCAGGTAGGAGAGCGGAATGTTCTGTGATTCCGCGATGGTTCGCAGCTCGGCGGAAGCGCCGTCGGGGAGAAGCGCCAGGAACACCAAGCTCCTCACCGCGTAATCAAACCCTTTGCTCAGTTGCATGGGCTTCTCCAGAAATCGAACAATCATGGATTTATTGACTCCATGATTGAGGAGTTAATGTAGCACCCGCCCGTGAGGCTGTCAAGCACACCCAGGCACCCAAATTCCGCGATCGAATGGTTCTTCCTTCGGTGGCGCAGGTCGCACATGGGGGAAGGGCTTTGTCTCCTGAACGGGGAGGGGCTTCTTTTTCGCGTTCCGCTGGCGGAGCCAGACGGAACGCTCGGTTGGCCTTTCGGGTCTTTCGCGTTCCGCTGGCGAAGCCAGGCGGAACGCTCGGTTTGCCTTTCGGGCCCCTCCCCGCTCCGCGGGCAAAG
>Ga0078972_1006188_pt1 | contig 28889 bp, 15 predicted proteins | sample YelNatPaOPGAMG01_FD_67568 | JGI IMG/M metagenome (GOLD analysis project Ga0078972, IMG submission 67568) | Hot spring thermophilic microbial communities from Obsidian Pool, Yellowstone National Park, USA - OP-RAMG-01 (SPADES assembly) (version 2) | ecosystem: Environmental > Aquatic > Thermal... | reverse complement strand
AAGCTAGTCTTAATGCTAAGCTTAATGAACAGCATAATGCTATTTATAAAAATTTTCAACTAGAAACTATCCTTCGTTTTTATATTGTCAAAAAGCCAAACTTAATATTAGGCATTATGCTAAGCATTAGTGTTTAAATGCTAGAAGAGAAAATACTTCAAGTACTTAAGGAAAACCCAGAAGGGTTGACTATAACTGATATAGCCAAGAAAGTTGGTGCTAATAGGAACACAGTCTCTAAGTATATTTTTGGGTTGGTTAAAGCTGATAAAGTTTCTCAAAGGAGAGTAGGAGTTGTTTCTATCTGCTATCTGAAAGAATATAGCGATAAGATAAAAAAGGTGTTGAAGAATGAGTAGAAAAAAGTTAGTCTTAATAATTGCGATTTTATTTACTCTTGTACTTTTCACCCACTTAACCAGAAGCAATTCGGAACCAGTACTTCTAAGTAAAGAAGTTCAGACTAACTTTCTAAATCAGAACAAAATAAGCTATGGAAGCGCTTTTCTAAGCTTGGAAACTGAGAAAAGCTTGGGAGAGAAATTTTGGTATAGTGTAACATACCAAAATCTAAAATGAACGAGCAAAAGCCGTTAAAGTATTGTGTTTTAACTAACACATGTTTTATAAAACTAAAAACTATTAAGATGAGTATGGAATATCTAACAGAGATGCAAAAAATTGTAGACAAATTTTTCTCAAGTAGCAAAGTTCTTTCTTATTATTCTAGACCTAGATTGCACCTAGCTGAGAGGAAGTTGTTTAAAAAAATATTTAGAGTAGAAGGGCAAAGTTTTGGATCTATGCTGCGGTGCAGGAAGAGTTGCTATTTCTCTCGCTAAAATGGGTTTGAGGTTATAAGGATAGATAACAATCCAAAAATGATAGATGCCGCAAATGCTTTAAAAGAAAGTATAATGTTAAAAACGTTAAATTTATTCGTATAGATGCTTTAGAATGAAATTTAAAAAAAGAGAGTTTTGGTTATGTTTTAATGATGGAAAATTCATTAGAGCATATTCCAGGTAAGAAAAAAAGAGAGAAGATATTAAGAAAGGCGAATAATCTTCTTCGGCCGGATGGTTTGCTAATTTTATCATTCAATCCATATTTTTATCGTTTAAAAAGTTCCTTAAAGTTCGGCTGACAAACATTGCTCATTTAATTAAAGGGAATCTTGAATTTAACGATTTGGTATTAAATACTAAAAAGGGAAAAATTTACTTTCATTGTTTCACACCATTCGAAATTGAAAATTTATTAAAAAGAACGGATTTTAGGGAGTTGGCCCGTTATAAGTTGGAATAAGTTCGATAAAACCAGAAGCAGATTTAGAAGCAATAAAATTTATGAATTTATAAGTCCATTCCTCTATAAATTTTGGGTTGTTAAAAAAGGGTGACTAGAGTATATCCGAAAGTTTTTGTCTTGGTTTGTCTTTCTCGATTAATTAAATCAGAAAAACTTAAAAGTAATTGTTTTTCATGTAGGCATTAAGTTCGTAAACACCTTTGGTTCGCTGAAGATCTTCAGCGGAAAGTATAATCCCATGTTTAATAAAAATAATTAAATTATTATAGAAAATTCCTGAAGTTATAAATGAAATAGAAATTAAACCTGAATTAGCGAAGGAACGAGTTAGAAAGGCAGATATAATCTCAGTATGCATACAGAAAGTTACATTTACTTTTCTCTATAAGATAAATAATAACACAACGGAGTCGGATTTTCAATATGTTTTCTATTGAAAATTCGAAGTTCGTTACATTCTTGTAAATTTCTAAGATCTATGTTATAAGAGTTCATAATGGTCATAATAGCAATTTTAAACAATTTATTATCTTTCATGGTATATCTCTTAAAAAAAGAATCTTTTAAAAAAAGAAATGATTTCCTGAAGTATTTCAGGAACTTTAAAGTATATGTTTGAGAAGCTAATTTTAGAATAAAATAAATTACCTTAAATTCTATTGATTTATTAAATTTTACTAATTTACCTTCCTTTTTATAGAACCAAAGTATAATATGACACAATCTCTTTCTGTAACTTCCATATAGAATGTAATCTTTAATTTTTTCAAGCATGTATCTAAATTCAATTTGTTCAGCCAGGTCTTTTATATTTAAGTCAAAATTTTTGCACACTTCTTTAATTATATGTTTTAGGCTGACATCTTTATAAACTGAATTTTTATTTCTTTCCATAAAAATTGTATAAAAAGCAGGAGATAGTCTTAGGAAAGATGCTCCTTCATTTGCGGACAACTCAGCAATTTTTTTTATTTCATTAAGGTTTTCTTTTATTATTGTTGAGAAAATAAAGAAATTTATTTTATATTTTTTAAAATTTTTAATAGAGTTTAATACAGATTTTATATTATCAATCCCTCTTAATTTTTTATATGCTTCAGAATTTCCCTCAAAAGATATAGCAATTGATACGTTAGAACCTCCAGCTTTTTTAAGTCTTTTGACAAACTCTTCTTTTGAAGTTAAAATTCCATTAGTTATTATGTCAAATTTATAATCTTTCTTTTTTAAATAATTTATAATATTAAATAAATTCCTTTTAATTGTTGGTTCGCCTCCTAAAATAGTAAATGGTATTTCATTTGAGAAACGATTTGTAATTTTTTTGAAATCTTTAATATTAAGTTCATCAATAAAACTTTTTGTCCCTTCGTAACAAAATGGACAATTTAAATTACATTTTTTTGTTATGGCAATAGCTATTTCACAAGGTCTGAAAATATGCTTATTGCAATTTTCACAAGATAATGTATCTCCACATAAAAAATGTACATTTTTTTCAAATATTCTATTGGTTATCTCATACAAGTCTTTAAGCTCTAAAGGATGAATAGATCTAAAAACGCCGTGATGCTGGCACTGCTTATACATTATAACATTTTCGTTTTCATAAAAAATTTTTGCTGGAATAATTTTCTTGCACATAGGACATATACTTTTTGTAGAATCAATAACTTTCATTTTCCTCTTTAATAATTTGATGGTTATAATTTAAATAATGGAAAGTTTAATAATATACTATGAATTTTAATCAGGCACTTCAACCTCTCTTATTAAATAAGAAAAAATTGCTTGATACAGAAAGTGTCTGTCCTATATGCAAAAAACATATACCTGCATCTATCGTAGAGATAGATGGAAGAATTTTTATAGAAAAGAAATGTAAAGAAGGTTTTTTTAGAATACTTTTTGAAAACGATGCTGGGTTTTTTAAAAATTATTTTAAATTGGAAAAGCAAATGTTTAGCGGTTCTGAATGGCCTTTTCTACCAACTGAAAAAGACTGGAAGATTGTTCGTCGTACTCTTCGAACTATTATTCTGAAAATAACTACACATTGTAATTCTAATTGTAATTTATGTTTTGAAGAGGCCAACGAAAATGATGATGAGATGTCAAAAAAGGATATAGAAAATATAATTAAAAAAATTGGAAAGAATAAAAATGTTATTTTGTGGGGAGGAGAACCAACGACGAGATATGATATATTTGAAATTATAAAAATGATAAGCAAACATGGAAACATTCCAATGATTTTTACTAATGGTTTAAAATTATCTGATTTAATGTATGTGAAAAAATTAAAAGAAAGTGGTCTTAGAAGAGTTCATTTGTCTTTTGACGGATTTAATGAAGAGATATACGATAAATTGAGAGGAAATAGAAATCACTTATATTTAAAATTAAAAGCTCTGAAAAACCTTGAAACAGTTGGTATAGAAACTTATTTATCTGCAACAATAGTTGGCGGAATAAATGAAAGTGAGGTACCTAAAATATTATCCTTTGCTATAAGAAATAATCATTTTATAAAATTCATATTTTTTAATGAAGCCGTACCTTGGGGGCGTTTCTATATAGATATGAAAAAATACCTTACTGCATCTGATATTATAAAATTATTGGAAAAAGCTAATTTGGGAACAATTAGAAGAGAATATATTATAGAATTTATGAAATTAAAACTAAAACTAGTGAAATTATTTGGCAAGTTTCATTTCAATTTTCCAAGCTTTGTGGGAACTCTATTTAAAGTTAAAAATAATAGAGTAGAGGAATTAATACCATTAAAGGTTTTGAAAAAAATGAATAAAAATATCGATGAAGGGAAATATGTCGGTCTCCTAAGATTTATTTTAAAAAATATAAACTTCACCAAATTTTTTGAGATGTTATTGGAAAGAAGGTTGGAAAAAGAAATTTTAGGCGATAATATCCTAAGTATACAATTTAATAAACCTTGTACGCCTCTTACTTATCTGCCCTATAAAACCGATTCTATAGAGATAAGAAAATCTTTTGAAGATAAATTGCCTAGATTTCAATATGCAGGTAGTGCTTAAAAATAAGTGATAGAATTTATAAAAAAATACATGTAATTTTAAAAGATTTGTACTACTTTTCTTATAAACTTCCAATATCAGTTTAAAATTGGATTAATATTTTATTCAAATACTGCTTTTCTTTGATAAATTCAAAATTTAAGTAACCCTACAAAAAGTTTTATGATTTCTTTATCTTTAACTTTTCTATTTCTCTCATACGGTTCATGTCATTAAATAATTATATTTCGAGTTTTACTATAAAAATAAAGAGTGAGAAGAGGAATTAACCTTAAGAAAACTGTTGATCTGATGAGGAAAAAATTCATCGAAGTGTACAGGGTTAGGCATTGGTACTACTACCTTGGGTTCATCTTACTCGGATTTTCGCTAGTTTCTCCTCTTAAATTAGGGTTGCTAACTCCCCTGCTCCTAGGAGCTTTCTTGCTTGCCTATGCATATTCCTTCAACGACTTCTGCGATGAAAGAGAAAAGCCATATTATATCTTTCCATTAGCCTTGACTATTCTGATGCTACCTTTTTTGAATTTTTCGCAATTTATTCTAGCATTATTTTTCCTGTTTATTGTCACCGCCTATTCTGGAAGATCAGTAAGACTGAAGTCAAAACCTTTTTTGTCATCCTTGTGTAATGGTATCGGTTTTTCGATACTGTTTCTTTTAGGCTACTCTGTTAGAGCAGTTGATTTTATTGCTCTTCTGTTTTTCTTGTTATTTTTCTCCTTCAACATGGTTTCTCAATTTATCCATGAAGTAGTAGACTTGAGTGAAGATAAAAAGAATAAAATCATCACTACTGCAGTCTTTCTAGGCGAGAAAAACATAAAAAGGTTGTGTTATTTCTTCTTGCTCCTTGCTTACCTTTTTAGCCTTTACCTCTTCTGTCTTAATGTCTTGAACATATTACTTCTTTTTGCTACAGTTATTTTTATAGCATTTTTCATTTACAAGATTTTTAACCATAAAATAGACAAAAAATTAAGAAAAGAGTACAGAAATCTGGGTGTTCTCCTTGGTCTAATATATTTTATCTATTTCATAAGCTTTTGAAGGCTAAAAACTCTTTTATTTTCTTAAATTTATCTATTTTTTATAGTATGATTCTCCAAAGACTAAAAATCGAAGAAGAATGCCTGCTTGCTGTAGCACTTTTTATTTTATTTTCCATTTCTCTACCAATTTATGACAAAGTTAATGGCTTTCACAATTTGCTTTTTGATAATTTCAAGCTGGTGTGGTATGATGGCAGATCCCCCCTCAATTTTTACATAATAAAAAACATAATCAAAGAAAACAAAATATCCTTTGAAAAAGGTTACTTAATTGATGGTATACCTGTAGAAAGCTTTTTCGATTTAAGAAGAAATGAAAATGATGGAAGATATTATCCTGTTTTTTCTGTTTTATCAAATTACATTTTTGCAGCTATTTTGTATCCTTTTAGGTCCCTAGACGACCTTCAACTATTTAAATCGATTGTGATTATAAACATTTTTCTTTATTCGATACTCTTGATTGTTTTTTATTACACCCAAAAAACCCTTGGGATTAAATCTAGTTATGCCTCTTTAAGTACATTTGTTTGTAGCATTGCAACGTCTATTCTCATATATTCGAGATACCTTTTTATCTCAGATACTTTCATCTGGCTAACCTTTTTCGTCCTTGTTTATCTAATTGTTAAAAAATGGAAGAATAAAGATGGGGAAGACATTTGGGTTATTTTATCTTCTTTACTTTTTTTCGTCTTTTTAGAAAATGTTGTTTTCATTCTAATGGTTTCAACAGCTCTTGGTTACTTTCTTTTAAAGTACAAAATGATTAAGAACGTAAAGCTTTATCTTTTGTCTGTTTTTTTGGCCATAAGTTTTGTATACTTCTTCAGAACATTTATTTTAGGTTTAACACAAAAATCGCTTAGTTCCATTAAGCTTTATGGATATGGCGGGCCTCTTTTTGTTGTATTTCCAAATTTTATTCCTGCTTTAGACTTCGAGATATACGGATATTATAACATTTCTTCAGCTTTTAGAACTCTCAGAATTTATCCACAGCTACTTTATTCCTTTGAGGAACCACCCGGAAATGCAATTTTTCTTTACTTATACGGTGTATTCAGTTTTATATTTGGCCCCAAAGGATTTGTTTATAATTCCATCTTTTTAATTTTCTCCATTTTTGGTATGTTCTTATACAAAGATAAAATAAAAATGTTCATAATTTGGGTTTTAATCTTTTATATCTTGTTCCTTTGTATTTGGTATGGTATATGGTACGGTGGTGTGACTCCAAGATACAACAGATTTTCTACATTGCCAGCAATGTTTCTGACATTTTTCTCATTTTACTACATTCAAGAAATTTCTAAGAAAAAAAGTAGAAACAAATGGGTAGTGTATACTATTTTCACAATTCTAGTAATTTTATCAGTATTAAACGTTACTTCTCTAGCAATAAGAGCCGACTGGAATTATGAGCATGAAGCTGATCTATTTTCTTACGATTTAGTTTTATGGCCATGGTACCCTCCGAAGGAAGAAACAACAAACGAAACAACAATTTTACTAACCTCTGCTGAAATCCCCAAATGGACACTAGGAGGTGAAGGAAATTGTAAAGCATCCTTTGGAAGCATAGGATTGGTGACAGACCCGTGTTTATGTAGATACGACAGTTGGGCTGAAAGAAAAATTGAATTAGAAAACATAAGTGCAATTAAAATCGAAGCTTGCGCTAGTTTGGCAGGAAATGACGGAACTAAGGGACTTATTCTTATCGATGAAAAACTTATAGGTGAGATATTTATCGAGAGCTATTCTTGTTCTAAGAAAACTTTTCAAGTTAATGTTACTCCAGGAGTACATACAATCAAATTAAAATCTGGAATATATGGCGTATGTAATGGCGAGGGTATCTTCTGGAGATCCTTAGCATTTAAGTAATAAAAAGAAAAAAACTTTAAGTACTTGACGTATGCTATCACCTTTTTTAAGGCTATCTCGTTAATTTTATTTGATGTAGATGAAAATCATTCAAGTATCAACATATTTCCATCCCTATATCGGAGGAGTTGAAAGAGTTGTTTATGAGCTCTCTAAGCAATTAACTGTTTTAGGGCACGATGTGACTGTTTTAACAACTGATAGGAAAAATTCTATAAAAGATTTTTCCGGATTTACTGTAATAAAATCGAAACAATTAATTGAAGTATGTGGTGAGCCCGTATCAATTTCCCTATTTAACTATTTAAAAAAATCCAAAGTTGATTTAGTTCATATTCATTTTTCTAAACTTCTAATACCAACTATTTCAGTCATAATTTGTCGGTTGATTGGCCTACCAACAATAATTACCCTTCATGTTGTTGACGACTACAAGAGCTCTTTGAAAAGGTTATTGTCATTTTTGTACAGAATTAGTATTGGAAGATTAGTGTTTAAATTCGCGAATAAAATTGTTGTTCCAAGTGAAATAAACCTAGAGGAAAAGCTCATTCAAAGGTATAAAAACAAGGTCCTTGTAATACCGCATGGTGTTAATTTAAATTTTAAATCTAGGAAAAAGAAAAGGCATGGAAAATTCAGGGTTCTTTTTGTTGGTAAATTAAGTAGAAGATTGTACTTCAAAGGGTTAAATTTTTTGATTAGAGCAATGAGTAGGTTGAGTAAAAACATAGAACTTGTTGTAATAGGTGAAGGTGAAACAAAAAAGGAGTATCAGAAACTAACAAAGATTCTAGGTTTAGAAGACCGAGTTAAATTTTTGGGTTATGTGAAAGAAGACGAATTGTGGAAATGTTACTCTAGTGCAGACTGCTTAGTATTACCTTCCACTTCAAAATTAGAAAGTTTTGGATTGGTAGCTTTAGAAGCGATGAGCATGAAACTACCAGTTATAGTTACCAATGTTTGTGGTATCTCACCTATAGTAGAAAAATCAAACTCAGGAATAGTAATAAAACCGGAAAACTCAGAATTAATAGCAAATGCTATTAAAAGATTGTTTTACGACAGAAAGCTAAGAGAAAAACTGAGTAAGAATGCAGAAAGAACCGCTAAAAAATATAATTGGGAGTTGATAGCAAAAAGATATGTTGAGGTTTATGAAGGTGCTTTAAAAGTAAAGAGTCAAAAAGGTGGTACGAATCAGAATATTAATTTTCAATAGAAAAGATTTTACTTCACCCTATGCCGGAGGCTCAGAAACTCATCTCTACGAGGTAGCTAGAAGATTGATTAAAAAAGGTCATGATGTCACATTGTTTTGTACACGCTATAAAGAAGCAAAAAGCTATGAGATTATCGATGGAATTAAAATATTCAGGAAAGGTAATGATTATACACTATACTTTCATGCATTCGTAACTTATCTTATGAAATTAAGGAAAGAATGTGATATTATCCTAGATGACATTAATGTATTACCATTTTTTACTCCATTATACGTAAGAAAACCTAAGATCGCCATACAGCATCACACTATTGAGAAAGTGTTTTTTATAGAACTTCCTCTTCCTTTAGCAATATTAGGATACCTCATAGAGAGATTGATCCCCTTCTTTTATTCAACCACAAAATTTATTGTAGTATCACAAAGCACTAAAAAGGATTTAATTGAACTTGGACTCCCAGAAAAGAACATAACAATCGTTTATAATGGAGTAAACCACAAAAAATATAAACCAGGAAAGAAGAACAAATATCCTCGTATAATTTATCTTGGGAGACTTGAGAAAAGTAAAAGGATTGATATGCTAATAAATGCAATGTCGTACATCCTCAAAGAAGTGCCAAGTGTAAGGTTATATATCGTAGGCACTGGGAAAAATGAAGAAAAATTGAGAGAACTAACTAAAAAGCTTAAACTTGAGAAAAATGTAAGATTTTACGGATATGTAACGGAGAGAAAAAAGGTTAGACTTCTGCAGGATGCTTGGGTTCTTGTTTCTCCATCAATTAGAGAAGGGTGGGGCTTATCTATTTTAGAGGCAAATGCATGTGGCACTCCTGCCATCGCTTTTGATGTTCCAGGTCTGAGAGATTCTATAAGGAATGAAAAAACTGGACTTCTGTTAAAAAGTCAATGCGTGTTTGAGCTCGCAAAAGCTATATTGAATATAATTCACAATAAAAAATTAAGGCGTGAACTATCCAAAAATGCAATAAAATGGTCAAAAAAATTTGACTGGGACATAACTGCTAAAAAAATTTTGCTTATGTTAAAAAGAACATTGAACGATTAATAACATCCCTTATATTTATTCCACAGCTACACTCTTCACAAACCTTAAATCTATTTTTTATGAAGGATGATCTCAGCCTTCGATATTTGTTATTATTCCAAATGTCTTCAAGAGATTCATTTCTAATATTTCCAATTTTAAATTTGTCTAACAATGTGCAAGGATAGACGTCTCCATAAGGTGATATAACTGTTGCAATCCAGAAGAAAATACACTGGTGGAAAAGAGATTTTGAAAACATTGGTGGCTTGAAAAGTATAGACTTTCTGATCCTTTTTAAATCATTTAAAAATGAAGTTAGTTCTTCTTTTTTGGGAAGGACATCTAAATTGTAAAACTGTCCTGAATAGATTTGTTGAGAAAAAAATCTATTAATTTCATTTAAGGAATCTTCTGAAATATTGGTTGGATAATAAAATCTGAAAATTTTTATTTTTTCAAGTTTATAACAAATCTCAGATAGACTTTTGATGTTATACTTGCTAACAACTGTATTTATTGAAATTCTGGGGCGTGAAGTTTTATTTCTCTCTTTCTCTTTTATTATCGCGTCAATTGCTTCTACGGTCTTCAAAAATGCGCCTTTCCTTCCTCTAATAAAATCATGGATACCTGGAAACGCAGAATCTAAGGAAAAGGCAATATCATCGACCTGGAGTCTCACTAAACTTTTGATAGCCTTTCTTGTTAAAACAGTCCCATTTGTGGTAATATATAGTTTTAAATTGTATTTCTTGGCAGATGCAATGATTTTTAAAATGTCTCTTCTTAAAAATGGCTCTCCGCCAGAAATAACTAAGGTAAAAATTCCCATCTTCTCTAGCTCTTTAAAGAGATTTCTATACTCACTTGTGGTAAGAATTGTTCCTTTTGAGTTCGCTTTTTCGAAATTTCTCCATAGATTGCAGGACTTGCATCTCAAGTTACACAGGTAAGTAGGTTCTATGACAACAATCAAAGGTTTAAAAGATCTAGAGGATTTAAATGAAAAATAAGAAAAATCTAAAAGGGTGTTGAATAAATTTTTAATGTTCATAGATTTTAATTGTTATTTAAAGGTTATTAAAATGAATTGATTTTTATGAGGCTTAAGATAAAAAGAGAGTTCTTTGCAGCTTTCTTCGTATTTCTCTTTTTTGCTTCTCAAACCTACCATTTTGTTTTAAGTGCAAACGATGCTTCCAGAGTTGCAGGAATTCAATCGTTAGTTGAACATGGAGCCCTCTTTATAGACAATTCGACGTTTCTCTTTACTGTTGATAAGGCTTTTGTAAACGGTCATTTTTACTCCGATAAGTCACCTATAATCATTTTCTTTGGATCTGCTATTTATTTTCCTATTTACCATATTTTTGGACTAGATTTCACTGATAGCAATATAGTTTTTTATGGTCCTGACAATTCAACAATCCTATTACAACCTGAAAAAAATTTCTATCCAATAGAGAGTTATGGTAATAATTCCTACTTGAAAAAGTTCTTTGATAACGCAACTCTGGTATACGATGCCAAAGAAAGCAAAGAAATTAATTTGAGAATTCCTATTTTAGGTTCGAGTAAACCAACAAAACTACAGGTATTTTTAAACTCTAAGTTAGTTGAAACTTTTCTTGTTACGGACGAAAGAAAAATGAACTATTTAAACATGACTGTTAAGTTAGAAAAAGGAAGAAACGTCTTTGAGTTATTTACTGGAGAATGTCCCATTCAGAGGGCATTCCCATGCGATTTACATCTTCTCGCCTCGCCAAAAAGATACAACGCATATTTCTGGGTTACTTTATTTACTGTTGGTATATCCTCATCCGTATTAATTTTCTTTTTCTATAGGTCTTTGAAGTTTTTTAATCTAGAAGATCACTTTAAGGATCTTTTAGTTTTTGTTCTTGCAGCGGGAAGTTTGATAATTCCGTATACATTAACCATGACTCAACATCCATTGACAGCTCTCTTTTTATTTTTGAGTTTTTACTATCTTTTGAAATTAGGCCTTGAAAAGGAAGAAAAAAGGTTTGCATTTTTATCTGGGCTTTTCATGGGTTTAGCAATTGTTAGCGAATTCTACATTTTGCCAGTTGCTCTTCTTTTTCTCGTGTATAGTATTTTCATTGGCAAAAAAGGTTTTGCATACAACTTACTTATCATTTTATCTGCAACCATTCTTATAACTTTAATGTTAGTTTTTCCAGACCTTTTTGGGACATTTTCTTCATTTCCTACTCTTAGTTATTTAACTATCTTTATAGGAGGTTTGGCTACTTTTATCTTCTTAGTGTGGATAAGAAAAATAAACATACATTCCTTCATTTTTTTGGTAGCTCTGTGTGTACCACTCTCAATGTACTTTTTGTTTAACATCTTAACCACAGGTAAAATATTTCCAGTTTTTTTCTACAGAGAATTTTATCATTATAAGGATTCTTTTTGGCTCAATCCCACTGGATGGAATAAATTTGACAAACCAGAGTTTATGGAACCCAAGTCAATCTATGCTTTTAATTTGTTTTTAGGACATCATGGTATTTTTTTAGCAACTCCTCTACTCTTTTTTTCATTCTATTCTATCTTTAGAATCTTAACGAATAAAAAAGCCAAACTACAAAAAGAAGCTGTTTTAGTTCTCTCGAGTTTTATAGTTCTTTCAACTCTGTACGTTTTCCATACAAGCAATTATGCTTCTGCCTCTTACGCTTTTAGATGGTTTATTCCTTTAACTCCAATCCTATTCTTTTTCTTAGGTTTTTTCGTAAGCGAAAATAAATCGAATAAATTTGCTATGGTTTTATTCATGATAGTTTTAATTATTTCAGTCTATATGGCACTTATTGGTAGTAGAAATCCTTGGAAACCCATTCCAGAAACGAATAACATCATTTGGAAGGTGTGGGAACATGTTTTCCTTAAGCCTATAGGGTTAGAATACAAACCGCCTTACTAGTTTAAAAATACATATTTTAAGGAGACATTTTTTTATATGATGAAAATCCTTTTAGTAAGAAATCACAAACCAAGCATAAACACAAGACTAGCAGAAAATGTAAACAAGATACAAGGAATTTATCCTCCTTTAGGAATTGCATACATTGCAGCTGTTCTTGAAAAAGAGCACGAAGTCAGCATTTTAGATACACAAGCTTTAAATTTAACTAGAGAAGGAATAAAGGCTGCTATTAAAAAATTTAATCCTGATATTGTAGGCATAACTTGCATGACACCAACGATTGAAGCTTCTCTTGAGGTTTCTGAGCTAGCAAAAGAAGTATCAAAAGAAATAATAACTGTTCTTGGCGGTCCTCATCTTTCTGTCTTTCCAAAAGAGACTTTAAGTTATGAGCATGTAGATTTTGGGGTTGTTGGTGAAGGCGAAATAGTTTTTCCTAAGCTCATATCAGCTTTAGAGGGGAAGAAGCGATTTAGTGATATTGATGGTTTAGTTTATAAGGATAATGGTAGAATTAAATTTAATCCACCTAAAAGTTACATTAAGAATCTTGATTCTTTACCTTTTCCAGCAAGGCATTTGCTACCGAATAAAAAATATTTTTCAATACATGCAGATTATCCTTTCACAACCATGATAACAAGCAGAGGATGTCCTTTCAATTGTTCTTTTTGTTTCAGAGGAGGTTTTGATAGGATATTGAGATTAAGAAGTCCTAAGAATGTTGTTGACGAAATAGAATTATGCTTGGAAATGGGATTTAAGGAAATATGGTTCTACGATGATGTTTTTACAGTAAACAAGAAGCGTACAGCTGAGATATGCTCTGAGATTTTAAACAGAGGATTAGAATTCAAGTGGACAGCTATAACTAGAGTGGATTGTGTTGACTATGAGCTGTTGAAAAAGATGAAAAAAGCTGGTTGCTACAGGATAAGGTATGGAGTAGAAAGTGGTGATCAAGAGATTTTAACCTTAATGAACAAAGGAATAAATCTTCATACTGTAAGAAAAACTATTGAATGGACAAAAAAGGTTGGTATCGAGTCATTTTGCTTTTTTATGTTAGGTTATCCAGGAGAAGACAAAAGAAAAATTAAGAAGACTATAGATTTTGCAATCAAGCTTGATCCAAATTGGGCTATGTTTTCAAATACTGTACCGTTTCCAGCAACAAAATTGCTAGAGCAGGCTTGTGAAGCAGGATTGCTAAAAAATAAAAACTACTGGAGAGATTTTGTCTTAAGAAGAACGAATGAAAGAATACCATACGAATTTCCCGGCTTAGACAAGTGGGTAGAATTAGCATTTAAACGCTTTTACTTTAGGCCAAAGTTTGTCTTGAAGACTGTATCTAAAATAAGGAGTTTAAGACAAGTCAAAAATTATCTGTTAGGATTACAGGCTTTATTAAATTTTAAAAATTTCTTCTACTCATAAACTTTAATTTTACAAGTTCTACGAGCATAAAAAACCAATCAATGAAAAAATTAATTTTTGAGTTTTTTTTGTAGAAAAACCTTATAGGATACTCTTTTATTGAAAAACCCTTTTTGCTTGCTTTCAACAATATCTCAACATCCCATCCATAGCCATAAGTTTTCAAATTTTTAAAGAGTGTTAATGCAACTTTTCTTCTAAAACCTTTAAAGCCGGCTTGTGTATCACTTACTTTCAATTCAGGAAATAGGGCGTGGTAAATAAGTATCCATATCCTCCTTGCTATTTTCCTGTGAAATGGGTATATAAACAACCTTTTTCCTGTGACTAAATCATAATCCTCTAAAACCTCTAAGTACCGAGGAACTAATTCTAAAGAAATTGGAAGATCAGCATCCAAAACTATAATTTTTTCGCCTTCAGATGCTAGAATTCCCTTTTGTATTGCATTGCCCTTTCCCAACCTCCTCTTAAATTCAAGGATTTTAACTCTTGGGTTCCTTTTAATAAAACTTTTTACAATTTCTCCTGTTTTATCTTCCCCATCTACAACACAAATTATTTCATATCTAGTAAAATTTTTGTTCATGAAATTCGTAAGTTTGACTAAAGAGCCATAAATTCTTTTTTCTTCGTTGTATGCAGGAATTACAATTGATATCATCCTATTTAATTATTTAACGAGTATAACTAATTATGACTAAACTTTTCACTAAGCTTGTTCTTTTAATCATTTCTATTTTTGCAATTGGAAGATTATTCTTTTTACACCCAACTTTTTCAGATGAAAATTTTTATTTCAACGTTGCAAAGAATATAGCTGAAGATAAAACTTTATACAAGGATTTTTTCTTTGCTCATCCACCTTTCCAAGTATACGCATTAGCACTATTTTTTAAAGTCTTTGGTGCCTCTTTTCTTCTTGGTAAAATTTTAATGTTAATTATAAGCTCTGCATGTGTTTTTTTAATTTATCTAATTTCAAAAGAGCTTTACGATGAAAGAACAGGATTCGTAGCTTCTCTCATTTTTCTTGTAACTCCGGCCTTTATCGCTTTCTCTACGATGGGCTATGGGATGTGGGAAACTTTATTCCTAGTTCTTTTTTCTACTTATCTGATAGTCAAAAATAGACTTAGATTAGCTGGAATTGTTCTCGTAGCTTCTGTATTCTTCCGTTACCTTGCTCTAATTTATTTTCCATTTTTGCTTATGCTTTTACATTTAAGAAAGCAAAAGCTGAAAAATTTTCTAGTTTATTTCTTTTTACCCTTTGGTACTTTATTCATTTTGTTTATCTCTTTATTTGGTCTAGATTATGTTGATCAAACAATTTCTTACCATATTTTCTCAAAAATGAGTATAGAATCTGCTGACAAAACACAATATTGGGGAATTGGGTACTTCTTCTTTTTCTTAGCATTGTTATCAGCCTTTGTTGGTTATACGAAATGGGATAAAATACTGTTACTTCTTGCTTCTACACCCCTTATAGCTGATTTATTAATTTTGGCTGGCTTGAGAATCGTTTTTTACCATTATTTCCTAATATCTTTGACTTTCTGTACTATGGCTGTTGGAAGGGTTTTCTTTACATCTAAAGATTTAATCGTTCGAACCTTTATTCCAATTGTTTTATTTCTTTCGCTCGTCTCTAACATTAAAACCATAGATTTCTATCTTAATCCAGTGTATGCAGAGAAGTTTTATTACATAGCTGAATTTGTTAGGAATAAAACTTCTGAAAAGGATGCAATATTTGGAGAACCTGTAATGACAAATTATGTGGCTTTTGTTTCAAGAAGAAGGATATCTTCAAATTACTTAGATTCTTACTTGCAACACTTGACTTTCGAAGGAGAAAAAAATGTGATTGACCGCTTGAAAAAGGATATGCCAAAACTTTTAATAGAAGCGGAGAACTACTACGGAAGCAACCCGTACTTTAAGGATTTCGTTCTTAACAATTATAAGCTTGAAAAGAGTATTGGAGGCTTTCCAGGTTATTTTATTTATTCGATTAAAAGTTAATTTGCTAATTTATATATACTTAACAACGTTAATTATTAATGTTGGTGTGCATCGATGTATAAAAGGATAGAGAAACTTCTTGAAAAGCACCCTGAAGGTTTAACTATTTCTGAGATTGCTAAAAAGCTTAAAGTGAGCAGGCAGACTGCTACAAAATATTTGTACGAGATGAGGGGTGCTGGAATAGTTTTTATTAGAGACCTCAAAACTCTTAAGCTCTGCTACCTAGCAAAGAAAAGGCAAGTAGAAAAGGGGGAAGTAAAATTTTCACTAAATTTCCAACTCATATTATTTGTGTTATTCTTTTTTGCTTTTGTACCGTTTTACCAGCTTGGCATCCTACAAAATTTTCAGATTGTAATTTTTGTTCCTTTGAGTGTAGCATGGGTACTTTTGCTTTTAGCGTACAAAACAGGTAATTTTTTAATTTTTTCTATGAGTAAAAAAGCGTTGTCTAGAGCAGCAATATACCTTTTAATCTTAACTTTTCTCTTATTCTATTATTTTTATCATGAAGATATAATTACAGTTGCTGCTACCCCTTTTGTCTACAAACCTCAAACTTTCAATCAAAGTTATATTGAAGTAAGTGTTTTTGTAACTCCTGAAAAAGTGGTGATGAGAGCAAACGTCACAAACCAAGGTGGAAATGCCATAGATAAGGTTTTGCTTAATTTGACCGACCCGAGTGGTGCTTTGAAATATACTAATACTCCTATGATAAACACACTAATAACTTGCTCTGGTCCAGCGACCTGCAATATCTGGGAGTTGAACTATACTCTTGCAAGTAATGACAAGGATGGCACTTGGATAATTAATGTCACAGCTAATGACACAGCTAACGCAAAAGCTTCCAACTCTACAACTTTCATTTTCGAAAACCCTCCTCAATATTCTTTAAACTCAACAAACTCAACTTTAGCAGGAACTGCAGTAGAGCATAGATTGAAATGGACAGACAATACCGGATTAAGCGGCTACATCTTCCAGTTCTGCAACGGGACTTGGGATGGAAGCAAATGTGCCCAAAGCAATTGGCTTGAGGGTTGGCAATACAGAAAGCAACATAACATAACCAACGCAACCGGGGCTGATGTAAACTATCAAGTAAAAATCATAGTCAAGAACGCTACAGGAACAGATAGCGGAGATACTGTTTATATTTATAATAAAGCAAGAAGCGATTTTGGTGACATAAGGTTTACAAATTCTACTGGCAGTTTGTTGAATTATTGGATTGAATCTGTAAATAACGGTATAAATGCTACTTTCTGGGTTAAAATTTCTGGTAATTTAACAGCACAAAATCAAACGATTTACATATATTATGGCAAAAGCGATGCTACAAACATAAGCAATGGTTATAGTACTTTCAATTATTTCAATGACTTCAACTACACTGCAGGACAATCTGTTGGCGGTAATACTCAGCAAGATCCTGGAGACTTGAACTTGGGAGATAACACATTCTTGTGGAAGAGGTATTGGGGTTGCGGTTGGGCTACTACAACTGGTAATTACATAAACGCAACATCTACTGGTGGTTGTGGTAGTAATGTAGGTGTAGCTGGTTGGAAAACAGGGACTGGTTTTAATGTAGCTTTTTATGCCTTTGAAACAAAATTGAATTACACAGCTTGTGTAAATTGTGGTGTTAGTATTCATTTATTCACAGGGTGGGATAGTTCTGAGGATGTGCCAACAGGAGGAAATTACACAAGTATAAACCATACTACTTCTGGAACAATATTATCGCTTGCTTACACTGGTGGTACAGTCTACAAATATGAAAACTACACACTTTTAGATTCTGGAAGCTACAGTTATACACAAGCTAATATATCAATTTCAGTAGATACTCCATCGGGCAGCTCCCCTACAACAACTTCTTTTTTTGATTGGGTGAGGATTCGTAAATTTACCTATCCTGAGCCTGCTCATGGCGGCTGGGGAAGTGAAGAAACATCATGGGTAAGCGATGCTTGGACTGCTTTTACTAGCAGCATGTGCCCTTCTCCATATACAGAATGTTGGTCGAATGTAACTAAAAAAATAAACTCAACTATCGGCGCAACTATCGCTTGGTGTGTTAAGGCTAACGATACAAGCAACAACTGGAATATGACTTCTTGTCAGAATCCTTTTACCTATGTAACAACAGAGGGTGTACCACCAACTTATTCTTTAAACTCAACAAACTCAACTTTAGCAGGAACGGCAGTCATGCATAGCTTATACTGGCAAGATAATGTTAACTTAAACTATGCTATTTTCGAGCTTGATAATTGTACTGGTAGTTTGCAAGAAATAGGAGGAATGAGCTTATCAGGAAGTTTTGCTTGGAGCAACTTTACTGTTGTCATTAATTCAACAGCAGGTTGTACAATAAAATGGTGTGTTAAGGCCAACGATACGAGCAACAACTGGAATATGACTTCTTGTCAGAATCCATTCAGTTATTTAACTACAAATGCTTTGCCAACTCTCAGCTATAATTGGACTTCCCCTGTTTCTGGCACGGCCTACCAGCCGGGAAAAAGCTATGTGTTTAATGTAACTGCTTGTGATGCAAATGGAGCAAGTGATTTAGCTAGCATAACATTCGAGTGGAATGGTCAGACAAACTATACTTATCCAACTGTAACCAATGTAACTCATAATTCAACTTGCCTAAACTTTAGCATAACTCTAAGCGATTTGCCAGCTGGAAACCATAACTATAAGTGGTACGTTAATGATTCTGTAGGGCAGATGGCAACACTAAGCTCTAGCTATGTCATTCAAAAAGCAACCCCAACTTTAAACTTGTACATAAACGATCGAGCAAACAATGTAACTATAAGCTGGCTTGAAAGCGTAACAATAAAAGGTAATGAAACAAACTGGGTCGATACTGATGTAACTTACAGACTTTTTAACGGTACAGCTGAAATAAACTCAACTTTATCAAATGCACAAACAACAGATACAATAAAATTCTATCCTGCGAAATCTTTTGCTAACGGAACTTATTCCTTTGTCTACAATACTTCAGGAGGAGCAAACTGGACTTCTGCCCAATCAACAAAGCGTTACTTGTTTGTTCTTAAGGCATGGAACCAAACTAACAATATAATAGCTGGTGAGCAATACCAATATGACTTAAATCCTAATGCACTAGGAATACCTGTAACTAAGAATGTTTTTGACTGGCAGCAAGATAATTCTAAACAAAGCAATTTAACAACTCAATTTATTTATCAAATAATAAACGGAACTAACAACGGAACTGCTTATGGTGTTGATCCAACAACTTTCACAAACATAAACGTAACTTTTGACTGGCCTTCAGGCTTTACTTGTAACGAAAGTTCTCCTTATCAAATAGCAAGTTTAGCAAGTGGAGAAACTTATTCTATAGTTCTTGGATGTTGGGGGAATAATTTAACTATTAGTACATCAGGATGGAGGCAAGACTTAAGCAAGCAAAGCAATTTAACGACTCAATTCACAAATGAAAGCTTAAACATAACAAACAATTATGCTTTTGCCTTAAATAATGTTAATTATTCCGATTCTGATTTCGATTCTCCATTGCAATCAACATGCTCAGGAGGAACTGGAACAATAGCCTCTTTGTCCTTAGGTCTTAATCCTAATGCAGCAACAAAAAGCTGTTATGGAGATAATTTAACAGAAACTTTCTATGCATGGGAACAAGATACTAATTTTGCTCAAACAACTACACAGCAAAAGATAAGGGCAAATGTTACTGTTGTTAATGGGTTAAACATTCAATTTACTAATGTTTATTGGATTAATAATACATTACCATCAGGCTCTCAATTAACATGCTCTCAATGCTCAGGTTATTTTGATATTCCTGCTTCTAGCACAAAAAGCTGGTTTAGGAATGCAACTGGAGATGCTTTACAAGAATTAAAAGGAAGCTGGAGGCAAGATGATACAAGACTAACAGTAGCTAATAGCACTGCTTTCATAACTCAAGAATTTAACATTACTTCAAGTGTTGGAATAGATTTAAGCAATGTAGATGTAACACAAAACGTTACTGATAGAGAAGGTTGGACTTGCTTACAAAATATAACTTCTGTTAATGTTCCAAACGGAATTACAACAGTATGGAACAGAGCAATCAATTGCTCTAAAGAAAATGTAATTCAAATAAATACAGCAGCAAACGATTGGAGACAGGATAGCTTATACACTACAGAAGCAGGAGGATATGCTTACATAGAAGGGAATGCTAATTATACAAATACCGATCCTCAAGTAGCTTACAGCAATGTTAGAATAAATGCTACAAGCTATAACTCAAGCTTAGCAAGAGTAGGTTGGACATGCTCTTTCAACAACTCAAGATACTCTGACTTGAATTTTGCTGCAGGAGGAACCAATAAAACAAGCAATTATCCAATTCAATGCAATGCAAGCAACATAGTCACAAAGAATGAGTATGAATGGATTGCAGACAATTCTACTGAACAAAACATAAGCTATCAAAAAATTGTTAAAAAGTTAAACGGAACTAATACCGATAATTTAGTAAGTTATAGCAATGTAAATGCAAGCTTTACAACAAAAACAGGTTATGGAAATTATAATGATACAAATCCTTTTGTCATTTCCTCTATTCCTGCAGGCTCAACATGGGAAAGGTGGATTTCTGCAACTAATGCTTCAGAAATAATAATTACTACATGGTCTAGCAAGTATTCAGCACCAGAATTTTATCAGAACATTTCAGTTAACGATACTGGTGGTATTACATTCTTCAACTTAACAGTTTGGAGCAATAATTTTAACGACACAAACATAACAGCAGGAACAGAGTATGTAAGATACTGGAATGGTAGCAGCTGGATAAGCTTAATCACAGGAAGCTTGCAGACAAACTGCAATTCTGCAAGCCCAACTTATACAGAAACTTTAACACCAAACGGAACTTTCTACGTTTGCATGCAGGACTTAGGAGGTAAGCAAGGGGTAGCAGATTATTTCAAGATTAAGATTCCTCATACTTCTGTCCAGCTTTTGCAAGTAGGTGGTTCGGATACAAGCCCACCACAGTATACAATCCCAGCAAGCATAAACTATTCTTATCCAAAGCCTGAAGAGTATGTTCAATTCTATTCTAGATGGCAGGATGATGTTGGTTTGAGTGCTTGGATATTCGAATGGAATGCTAGTGGAAGCTTTGCAAACGTGACGAATGGAACTTTAAGTACAGATGGATGGGCGAACACTACTCTACAAATTCCTGCTAGCAGAAAAGCAGGAGATGTTATAAATTACAAGTTTTATGTAAACGACACAAGCAACAACTGGAATTCTTCTGCAAACAGCTTTGTAGTTTGGGGATGGTCTAACGTTACTGAGATAAGCGTAGCTAACTTATTTGATACAAACAAACTAAACAGAAGTATTACCCCTGTAACATGTAGAGTAATGGATGCTAATACTTCTTCAGCTATAGAAAACTATCCAGTTAACTTTTACAAGAATGATACACTACAAACAACCAACTATACTAATTCTAGTGGTTATGCAGTCTGGCACTGGAACTCCTATTCAGACTTAGGGTATTACACGATTAAATGCAACATAACAGACAATGCTACACTCTACTATAACGATTCCGTGAGAGAGCAATCAACAGGCATACAAGTATGGAGAAAACTTAACCTTGAGCTAACACTTAACCCGACAGAAATATACAGGAACGATACAGCTGCAATTGCAAATGGAAAACCTTACAATTCAACCTTCCAGGCTAATTTAACGGATGAAAATGGTGCTGTTTCAGGAGTAACTATAGGATTTTACAAAGAAGGTGGGTCTTTAGAATATGATATTACAAACTCTGCGGGTATTGCAACTCTATCAGCACCATATAACCCAGACGATACCGATGCTCCTGGTAACTTTTCAATACTTGCAAACATTTCAAGTTCTGTGAGCTATTCTCATTTAGACGATGATATAAAATATCTTGTAATCAAAGGAATGTTACGTCCAGCAATAGATTCGCCAAATTCTAGCTACTACATTTTCCACAAGAACGAAACAATAAGCTTGCTATCAACGATAAAAGATGAAAATAGCAATACGTACGCCTTACTTTCTCCTGTTACATTCAACTGGACTTTGGATAGTGAGAACCTTTATTATGGAACTGAAGAAGACACAAGCTGGCAAGTTCCTTTAGACCATGCTACTGGCATATTTAACTTAAACCTAACAACAAACAAGACTTGGTACGATACTGGCTGGACAAACAAAACAATAGAAATATGGGATTATTACATAATCATAAATAAACCATCAAACTTAACAATCTGGCACAGAACAGAAAATGTTAGTTTAAATGCAAGCTTGAGAGACACAAAAGATAACAGTGTTGCAAGCTATTCTCAATTCAACTGGACTTTGAACGGAAGCTATATTGTAAGCGGAAATACAACAACTTGGATAGTTCCAACAAATCAAAACTTGGGGTTGAGTGACCTGAATGCTACTGCTTTTGTCACTTATCCTTCTGGATTTTACTACATAAGGAATAAAACTTCTGTTTATGTTTATGGATGGTCTAATGTCACAGAAATTTCACCATCTGGAAACTTCCAGAAAGGAACGATCGTAAATGTTACTTGTAGAGTAATGGATGCAAACACTTCTTCAGCTATAGAAAACTATCCAGTTAACTTTTACAAGAATGATACACTACAAACAACCAACTATACTAATTCTAGTGGTTATGCAGTCTGGCACTGGAACACGTCGACAGAAGCTGCTGGCTCTTATACAATTAAATGCAACATAACAGACAATGATACACTCTACTATAACGATTCTTACCCAAACGAACAAACTACAACGATTGGAATTTCTGCCGTTCTTTTTATAGACCAGATAACTAAGCAATACGATGAAATTTACAGAAACAACTCTTATTCACCTTACAACAGCACAATCACAGTTCACGTAATAGAAGCAGCTTTAGGACCTTCCAATAACAGCAATGTAAGCTTTTACAATGCAACCAATTACTTAGACTCGTGCCTGACTAACTCTTCTGGTTATTGTAATATAACATTCAATCCTCCTGATGATACAACACCACAAAATTATACTATTTATTTAAACGCTACTAAAACTGGGTTTGATCCTTCTTCAACGAATCAAACATGGGTAGTAGTAAAGGGTAGACTCTATACGACTATTGATTACCCAGCAGCTGGTTCGAAATGGCATAGAGCAGATACGTTATGGTTTAACTCAACAATAAAAGATGAAAATTCAAACATCGTAAGTGCAACTGTTAACTGGTACAATTCTTCTGGATATTTATTCTGCAGCAATGACACTGTTGGCGATTGCTTAGGAACAATACCAAGTGACCATCCTTTAGGTAACAGTATATTAATTTGGGCAAACGCTTCTAAGCCCTATTATACATCCTTAGAAAACGAGGCTAACAAAAGTAGGGGGATTCAGGTTTATGGATATTCAAACGTGAGCTTGCTCTCTCCAGTTGGAGGAGATTTCAACAGAAGTTCTATTGTTAATATAGTTTGCAGGGTAATAGACGCAAACAATTCTGAAGGTGTAAATAACTATCTTGTCAGATTCTGGAACGATACAACAAATCCTTACAACGGGACTTCCAACTCAACAGGCTATGCAAACTACAGTTGGGATACTTCTCGATTACTAGTAGGTCCGCATAGTTTAAACTGCACTATTACAAGCAACGCAAGCTTATACTATGATGTTAGTGTTCCAAACTCTTATGCTACAATTAACTTAATAGGCAACTTAACAGCTCAACTAATTTCAGTTAGCCAGTTATCTGTTTACAGGAACAACAGCTATTCACCAAATGCGTCAAACATAACTGTAAGAATTCTGGACGAATACTCTAATGCTGTAGAGGGAGCAAACATAAGCTTCTACCAGAATGAGAGCTACCTAGATTCTTGCTTGAGTAATTCAACTGGTTATTGTGTGTTTACTTATAATCCTTCTGATACACTAACTCCTGGAAACTATTCTATAAAGTTTAACGCTACAAAGCAGTACTACTATAGTTCCAGTACAGTAGAGACTTACATAACAGTGAAAGGGTTTCTTAACATAACAATAGCATCTCCTCCAGCTTCTGCTTTCCACAGAGGAGATACTTTACAGCTTAACACTACTGTAAAAGATGAAAACAACAATTCAGTGGCAGGAGCAACAGTCAACTGGTACAACTCTACACAAGGCTTGCTTGCTTCAGCTACATCTCCAGACAATACTACTTGGATAATACCTTACAGCTATACGATTGGACCTGAAACCCTGAATGCTACAGCTACTAAACAGTTTTACGACTCAGCTTCAGCTACAAGAGGCATAGAAGTATGGAGATGGATAAACGTAAGTGTTACTTCACCTGCTAACGAGTCTTCTTACGCAGTGGGATCTTTAGTTAACGTCACTTGTAGAGTTTTAGACACCAATACAAGTGAAGCAATAAGTGGTTACTTGGTTAAAACTTATATTGATAACAATCTGAAAGACGCTAATTTAACAAATTCCACAGGATATACCAACTACACGTGGAACACAACAACAGAAGTAGCCGGTCCTCACATTATAAAATGTAATATAACCGACAACGATACGCTTTACTACAATGCAAGTGTAAAAGAATATGAAATTATAGTCACGCTTACGACTAGCTTGTTCATAGACAGTATAACAAGCCAGTATAATTCTATTTACAGAAACGATAGCTTTTCACCTTATGCCACAAACATTACAGTACATGTTAAAGATGGTGCTAACAATAACATTGAAAGCGCAAATGTAACATTCTACAACTCTACTAGCTTTTTAGGCTATTGTTTGACCAACTCAACAGGATATTGTTATTATCAGTATAATCCTCCAGATACATTAACACCACAACAAGTAACGATTTTTGCTAACGCTACTAAGCCAAATTATGTATCTTCTTCAACAGTAAGCGTAAACGTTAACGTGACAGGGAAGCTTTATCCAGCCATAGTATATCCTCTGAACGGAAAGTTCTACAGGAATGACAGCATACAGCTAAATTCGACGACAAAAGATGAAAACAATAATTTTGTAACTCCTGATGCTGCAAATTGGACTTTAGATAGTGAAAGCTTAGGAAATGGAGAAAACATTACATGGCAAGTTCCTATAAACCATGCGACTGGCAGTTTTACTCTCAACTATTCGGTTAAAAAGAATTATTATGACTCTAACTTTACTACTACTGGAATGGAAATATGGAGCAAAGCTAATATCACACTTTACTCACCTTTAGACGAAACTTATGGCAGAGGATCAAGCATAACTTATTATGCAAACGTTACCGATTATTACAACAGCTCAACTATAGCAAACTACAACTGCAGCTGGTGGCTTGATGGGAATTATCTAGGAAGCTCTTTGACTAATTCTGTCGGGACGTGTAACTTCACTTGGTCTACTGGTTGTGTAAATGTGACAAGGGACTTCGTAGGCTTACATACAATGAACGCAACGATAGGTTCGAACGCTTCTGTATTCTACGATCCAAAAGTTAACAACAGCTATACCACTACAACTTTACTCGGCTTCTTAAAGATAGTAATAGACTCTCCTGCAAACAATTCAGTCTGGCACAAGACTGATACACTTTGGCTAAACTCTACCGTAAAAGACGAATGCTTGCAAGCTGTAGATAATCCAACAGTCAACTGGACTTTAAACAACACTGAAACCATCGGTAGTGGTGTAAACACTACGTGGAATATACCTTCGGGCCATGCGAGAGGCAAGTTCTTTGTGAATGCTACAGTGAATAAGACTAATTATTACTCAACATCAAACACGAGCAATATAGAAATTTGGGGATGGTCTAACGTTACTGTCTATCTTAATCCAACATCTATAACTTATCCTAGCTCTACTGTTATCAACTGTACAGTAAGGGATACGAACACTTCTACTGCTATAGCTGACTACCAAGTATCTTTGTACGACGGCTCTACACTGCTGTATACTGGTAGTACAGATTCAAGTGGTAATGTAACTTATACCTATCAGCCTTCAGCTGCTTCTTCTTCCCACACTATTACATGCAACATGACAAGTGATACTTCCAAGTACTACCACGTAAGCTCTAATGGAACTGCTACACTGACTGTCAGTAAGGGTAATCCTACTGCTAACATGCATATAGCAATAAATGATACAGAAAGCGATAAGAGTTATGTATATCCAACTGTTACCAACACAACTGCTTGGGAGACTAATATTGGAGATGGGGGTTGCAGCTATCAGCTCTATAGGAATACTTCTACCACTAGTGTAGTAATACCAGGAAACAATGAGACCACAGTTCTTGGTGTTGATAATTATATCTATGTCTTCAACGTTTCTGAATGTTCTAACTACACTTCTGGCTCGATAATAAGAAAGCTGAACATAACTAAGAAGTTAGTGCCTCTGCACATAGCTATTAATGGAACAGAAGCTGATCAAAGCTTTACTTACGAGAATGTTACTAATGTTACTGCTTGGAGTGAAGTTACTGGCGAAGACTTAACATTCAACTTGTACAGGAATAATACACCAATTGCTACCGGTAATACAACAGGAATAATATCGGATATAGCTATATTAGGTGTTGGTACTTATGTTTATGTGTTTAATACTTCTGGTGGAGCTAATTATACGAGCAACTCTACTTCTATTACGCTAACGATAACTCAGAAAACTATTAGCATTTATCTTGCTTTGAACGGGACTCAAGACAATAAGACTTATGTATATCCAGAAGCTGTTAATGCAACTGCTTGGAAGGATCAAACTATAAGCAATGAAGGTACAGTAACGCTTTATAGAAATGGTGATAGCAAAGGATCTGGTCCAACAGTAACAGAAGAAATCTTGTTAGGGAATGGTACTTATAACTATACTGCTGTGTTCACAGCTACAAACTATACTGCTTTGCCTGTAACTAGGTTTGCTTTTGTTAATAAAGGAATTTTAGCAGGAACTGTTTCTGCTCCTAATGTTACTTATCCTACTAGCTTATCAGTAAGCTCTAGCGAGACTAATGTAGGAGATAGTGATGTAACTTATCAGATTTTCTGTAACAGCTCTTCTTCAGAATATTTGATAAATTCTTCAACAGGTTCAGCTCCATCTGGTTCTATGCTCTTAGGGGCAGGAAATTATACTTGCAAGCTTAACACTACTGCTGGAACTTTTGCTAATTGGACTGCTAATGCAAGCATAGCTACTGTTAGTACTAATGTAAGCAAAGGGATTCCTGACGTTAAAACTTATATAGATGAATCAGCTAGCAATAAAACTGTTGTTTATCCAACTAGTGTAACTGTAAAGGGGAATAGCTCGACTACAATAACTCCACCTAGCTTTAATCTAACAGTGTTGAACGTTACTCCTTCTTCCCCAGCTGTTTATATAGTTAATGCTTCGAACAACCCGGCAACTTTAACTTTGTTGTTAGGAAATGGAACTTATAGAGTAGTTTATAATACAAGCGGGAATGCTAACTGGACTGCTGCTTCTAACGAGACACTGTACATAATGGTTAACAAAGGGACACTACAACTAACAATTACTGGAGACCAGACAGTAACTTATCCTAATCAAACCACGGTTACAGGAAGTGAAAGCAACGTAGGAGATGCAGACGTTACTTATCAGCTGTGGAGGAATGATAGTTTAGTCAATTCTAGCTCGAATGCAGGTTCTCTATCAGAGACAATTCTGTTGGGAGTAGGGAGCTATGTCTATCGATTCAACGCTACTGGAGGAGCAAACTGGACTGTTAATTCAACAGGTGTTACTTCTACTCTTACAGTCCAGCAAAACACTTCTACTGCTAACTTCATGAACTTGACTATAAACGGGACAGAAAGTAATAAAGTCTATACGTATCCTACAACAACAAACGTAACTGGTTGGTATTCGACCTCAGTCTTTGCTGGGCAATCTATAACCTTCACCTTATACAGGAATACAACGTCTATAGGAATCTTTAACCCAGTAAACGATACTGTCCAACTGGCAGCAGGATTTTACAATTATACTTACTATACAGCTGGTAATGCTAACTATTCTTCTGCAGTAAAACAGTTCAACTTAACAATAAACAAGAGAACTCCTGTTATTAGCCTATACTTGAACGGCTCTAGCAGCAATAGAGATTACCATTATGGTGAAACAGTAAACTCAACAATAACAATAGACACAATATATCAAGTGAATGTGGAACTATGGAACAACTTAACTGGTGTATATCAACAATGGTCTTCTGGTCTATCTCCTCTACAGAACTTGACTGTTCTAAGCTATGCACCTGGAAAGTATAACTTTACCGCAAACTTTACTGGTGATGAGAACTATACTGCTGCTTACGATTCGCACTTGCTTACACTGTGGCACTGGGCAAACGTTACAGAAATAAACATAGCTAATCTATTTGATACAAACAAACTGAATAGAAGCGTAACACCAATAACTTGTCAAGTTTTAGACGCAAACACTTCTGGAGCTATAGCTAATTATCCTGTTAAATTCTGGAAGAATGATACTTTGCTCGGAACAAACTATACTAATGCTACAGGACATGCAATCTGGTACTGGAATTCTTATTCAGACCTAGGATCTTATACTATGAAATGTAACATATCTGATAATGCTACGCTCTACTACAACGCCTCTGCAAAAGAAAAAGCAATAAGCATAGAGGTATGGAGAAAGTTGAACCTAACTTTATACGTAGAGCCAATAGAGATATACAGGAATGATACTGCTGCCAGTGCAA
>Ga0078972_1006184_pt1 | contig 28918 bp, 30 predicted proteins | sample YelNatPaOPGAMG01_FD_67568 | JGI IMG/M metagenome (GOLD analysis project Ga0078972, IMG submission 67568) | Hot spring thermophilic microbial communities from Obsidian Pool, Yellowstone National Park, USA - OP-RAMG-01 (SPADES assembly) (version 2) | ecosystem: Environmental > Aquatic > Thermal... | reverse complement strand
GATTGGCGAAGAAAATCTGACCTGCATCCGAAACTTCGCGCATTCCCGGCTCATGAGAAGATGGAATCATGTGGGAATAGGACAGGAGGGCTGTAAAGACCGTGGACGGCTGATCCCAGATGACACCCTTTCCGTTACAGGAGTTGCAGGACGGATCGGGAGACCCCGGCGTGTTGCTTCCATAGACACAGGGACACCCATGACTCTGCATCCATTGCAAACGAACTCCATACTTCGTCAGCAACTGATTCATGGATGCCACGCTCATCCCGTATGGATCGAGACTCGGGAAGGTCGGAACGTGGGATGTAAACGGACCCTTGATTACAGGAGCCGGAGGGGGAACGTAATTGTTGCTTGCCAAGTGCCACCCCAATAGAAATGCTAGAAATTGATGATCTGGGGACCGCCAACGATCTGACGGACCATCTTCAGATATTCGTCCCGCCGTTTGGTAAACTGTGTGATCAGTCCCATATAAGGGCCTTTGTCGTCATATCTCTGGATGGTTCTCATCCCATCCACTTCCGTATAGATTTCCTTGATACCGACGTTGATGGACCCTTGCAGGGATTGCAAAGCGGTAATGGTCGCCTGCGTCAGGACCAGTTCCTTCATGAACGAGAACCGGGTCTGGTAGTCCCATTCCGCCAAGCCCGCCACGTATTGAAGCCAGATACCCATCGGAATGGACTCGGCAAATCCCATAAAGGCGATTTCCATAGCAAACAGGGGAAGCATCTGGACGTTGGCGGCGGGAACAATACGAATCAGGGCGCAATCATGGTCTTCGACAAACCAGGTCACCGGAATACGGAAATACTCGTTCAGGAGGGGATAAATCATGGCATAGTTCTGAAGGGCGTTTCCGGGACCGTCGATTGTCTGGGTCCGGATCGGCGTATAACGAAGCTGCTGGTACAGCCAGCCCTCATCCTGCGCCCTTTCAAACATGAAGTCATAGCCAGCGTCGTAGAGATCGTAATCCTGTCCCAAAACCTGCAACTGGCTCCCGGAACCTTCCGGAATGATACCCACCTGCGATGCCATGGCGGGAGGACGGACGGGAGGGGCCGCCACCCATGTCGGACACAGAAGGACGTTGGTGTTCTGTTCAACCCAGTCCTCCGCCCACCGAATCCATCGAAGAAGAGTGGTATTCGTCAGATCGACGGGATTATCCGGAGTGAGTTGCTTGAACGGGACTCCCGCATAGGTTTTCAGATCATTGGGAAGGAGTCCCGTCTTTGTCGGAGTCCCATTGGGATAGTTGATGACAAACGGTTTGGTATTGCTTGATGTGTCCCATGTCCATAACGCCTTGGTCGGTGTAAAAGGCTGAATGTAATCGCCCTGATAGGGATATCCTGACTGGGGGTAGTAAGAACCGCCTGCCGCCCCTCCCAACGTCCCTCCGGACATAGATTACCTTCCTCTCCTGCCCCGACGTGCGGGTGTTTTCATGACAGGCCCATTGGCGGCAAGATCCGCCGTATTTTCGGGTTCCGATGGGATTGTCGCACTCACGGTTTCCGATTCAGACGGAACGGTCCCGCCCACAGGTTTGAATTTCCCCGTTCCGTCCATCTTTTCAACCCTGTCTGCCAAGGGATTTTTATAGGTGTCGTAGATGCTCTCTTTGGGATTGAGAGGGACCGGACCTTCCCAATGATCTCCTGAAATGGTTTCCAGTCTGATAATGGCCGGATACTGACGGGCAATCTTGATCTGCATGTTGTTCAGTTCCTTGGCCTCGTACTCTTTTGTTGCGGGATTCAGTTCAAACAGGATGGAATACAAAAGGGCTTTCTTCCGGTCCTGCAATCTCCACAACGCATGTACTTGGGTACGGGGATCGATCTTTGCCAAAAACTTCATGAGGTCTCCTTTGGATTCAGATGGGATGATTGAATGCCTTGATGATACCATCCAATCTTATCATATCTTCATCCAGAAGGGTAAGGGCTTTTCCCTCGAACTCTGCACAGTCCCATTTGGGACGCTTTCCCCGTTTCCGGTCCCGTTCCGCCTGAGCATAGCAGGCCCGTCTCTGGGCATTGTTCTCAAAAGGCTTGATCATGGTCGGCGTGTCCTTGGCCATCTTCATCTTCCTCTGTTTTTTGGCTCTCTGACGGGAATCAAAAAAGGGATCAGGAGGCATGGGATCTCCGGTAGTGATGGGTAAACTCTATCACTATTATTATAGAGAGGAAGACGGAATTTGATGAAAAAGAGGTTGACTTTTAAATTTTCTGGGTGTATATTTGATTCGTATCAAATAGCGTGAAAAGTCGATAATTAGGACGATGGAGCTAAGATTAGTGGACAGTCGCTATCGCTACCGTACCTGTGCCGTTTGCCAGCAAACCCTTCAGATCTACGCATTCGCTCCCAAACACAAAGCCTGCAAGGATTGTGAAACGTCCGCCTCTCCCCTCGTTTTAAAGCAGACCCATCAGAAAAAAGAGGATCTGCTGATCGGGATGAGACAGTGCATCATCTGCAAGAATCTTAAGCCGATTGCCGAATTTGAATCCCAGGTGAAGTATTGCAGGGCCTGCACGGAAAAAGGACAGGAACGAAAGCATGAGATTGTTAAAACGATAGGACGGAAAACCTACTACAGAAACAAGGAAAAGCAGAGACAGAAAAATCTGGAACGTGCCGAAGATCCTTCTGCTGCAAGATCCTGTTCCCGATGCAGACAAGAGTTTCCGTGGTCGGAATATGTTCTTCCGAGCGGGTATCGGACAGCCTATTGCAAAGATTGTTTCCGTCAGTATCAGACAGAGCGGCGTGCAACAAAAGATCCGGAAATCCGTCAGAAGGAACTGCAACAAAACAATCAGCGTCGGAGAGAACGCTATTCCACTGACCCGGAATACAGGGAAAAGGTGAAGTCTCGTTTGAGAGCAAAGTTTCCGGATCAGGTGGAGTATTCCCGATACCTGCGGGACAGGCGCCTGAACATGACGCCGGAACAGAAAGAAAAACTGGTTCAAAGACGAAGAAATTATGCCCGAACCCATCCAGAAAAGCCTGCTATGTATGCCCGGAGGAGAAGGGCGCTGCGTAAAGGTGTAACTGTTGAAAAGTTTGATGAGATTGTCCACAAAGAGACATTGATGCGGTGGCAACAGAATCGTTGTTTCTATTGCAACGCTTTGCTGACTAAATACCATCTAGACCATATCATCCCGCTGGTTAATAAGGGATTTCATACTCCGGGCAATCTTGTTCTGACGTGTGTTCGGTGTAATTCGCAAAAACGTTCCCGTCTGTTTTCCAAGGAATGGATGCCGGATCAAAAGATTACATTGGATAACTATTTCATTGATGATCCTGACATCCCGGATAACTGTCGGGTTCTTTCTACTTTTGTCGTTTCAGACCGGAATCTGGATCAGAATGTCTGGTTGATCCCTAATCTGAAAAAGGAAAATCCAGAAACTTTCTTTTTCTTTGACTGGGAGTGGTGGGAGAAGAAAGAGATCATCCAAAAGATGATGGAGGTCAAGAACGGTCAGGTGGATTCTGTCTTCGCCAGAAAAACAGAAGTTGCGGAAGTATCTCCAGAGATTGCCAAGGAATTCTTTGACATGACCCATCTTCAAGGATTTGGCCGGGGCAGTCTCTATCTGGGATTGACGGATTCCAGTAGAGAACTGGTTGCTTTGAGTGCTTGGCAAAATCGAGAGGATGAGTGTGAATTGACTCGGCTGTCCTTTTCAAAACACGTAACCGGAGGGTTTGGTAAACTGGTCCAAGCATTTCTGAGAACTGGTCATTCGGAAGGACGATCCATCTGCTCCTTCGTTGATACCCGTTATGCCACTGGGCTGTCCTATGAAAAGGTGGGATTCGTTTACTCTGGGATGGAACCAATCCCACGGTATTACTATGTCAACGGAACGGGAATATACCATCGACGAAACTTCCAAAGGAAGTATATTCAACAGTATTGTTCATTTTTCGATGAGAATCTGACAGAGAAAATGAACATGAAAATCAATGGGTATTTTCAGGTTTTTGGAGGGATTCGGAAGAAGTATTACTTGGATGTGTAAATCAAAAAAAGGGGAGGCTTTTGGCCTCCCCCTAGATGTTCAGAACACTACATCCTGATTAGTACGATCCATATGGAAGCAATGGATTCCAGTTGGGAGTATCCGGGATGTAGTTGTTAATCGCTGCATGGAACTTGGGAATCTTCAACCGGATGGAGCCAATCGTGGCTACAGCCCAGGGCATGAAAAGCGAGCTCGCAAAGAGTTCAATCCGCGAAAGTGGCAACAGATAACGATAATCTATCGCTTCATCCGCTTCATTCATGTCCAGAAGGAACAGGGTGTCCGCTCCCGGAATCCATGTATTGAGATCCACAAAGGTTGCCGGAGCTCCGGAAGTCATCAGGACATCTCCGATATACCGGAACGCTGCGGGTGAAATGTTTGATCCCGTCTGATTGTAGTTCAGGCCGGAACGGTAAATACGGAATCCGACCATCGATCCCAGTGTTGCAGGATTGGCAAGAGAAAGACTGACCGCTCCACCCACGGGAACATTGGACACGACGCCCGAGTAGGTCAGGGTGGACTCGTTCATGGTGGAATCCACTGTAGCCGCCGCATAGACATAAGAATTGGTTGCCGGGGCAAAGGTCGAATCCCACATGGAACCTGCCACACCGGATGACAGGACAGTTGCCGTCACAGAGGCCGGAGGATTGAGGTTGGGGGAAGGGTAGTATTGTCCATTCTCCTCGTTCGCAAGGATGGCCTGTACGGGCTTGTTACGAGCATTGATCAAGATGTCGGTGACAAACTGCACGTCTCCGAACCGTGTTTTCATTCCTTCGAGATCGCCGTTGACCATGATGGCGTCTGCACGAAGGCCGAACTGGGTGATGTTGGTGACGATGTTGTTAAGAAGCGTTGTCACGAGGCTCTGGAGATCCGCAATCGTCTCGGGAGTCATGAAGACGTGCGTGATCTTGCCGTAGTTTCTGGGAGTGACAACGGTGGCGATGGTCTGGTAGATCAGATTATACAGACCCTGCTGCTGGGTCAGCCCCGACCCGTTCGCCTTATACCATTCATAGAAGTTCTGAACGTTGGCGGCGGGAAGAAGACCATAGATCCCCTGGAACTGGGACGAGTAGATGCCAGACGCATTGGCAGGCTGAATCCCTGTCAGACCCCAATAGCAGGACCAGTTGATGCTGGACAGCACATCGAGGGCAGCGTTCGCATTTTCCTGCTCCTGCACGTTCACAAAGGAGTTCTGTGCGGCAAGGGCGACGGTGATGGCACGTCCGTTCAGGGCCAGTTTCAAGGTGATGTAACGAATCTGGTACGATCCGGCGGAGGTTTGAAGCGTTCCGCTGGAAACAGTTTCGAAGGCCGCAAAGGACGAACCGGGAGGCGGACCTCCGGTGTAGTTGGCGTAGGCCCAGTAGTCCACCACCTGAAAGGCGGCGGTTTTCTTCAGGGCATTGTAGAGGGTGAAAGACTCCGGACGGATAGTCCCACGGGCCATCCGGGTGTCCAGAGAAACATAACCCAACGACTGACCCCCGGTGATCTGGGAGAAGTCCGTCAGTGATCCCACGTCCAGAGTGGCCTTGGCAATCGATCCGCCCTTAGCCATCTCGTCCGCCGTTCCATACGCCTTGGAGAGGACAGGATCGCTCTTGAGGGCCTTCTGGAACTCATTGAGATTTTTCTGATATCTGGGAATATTGGAACGCCAGACTTTGGAGATCCGGTTGGACCTCTTCATCGGGCCATCTTCCAGTTTCTGCATCCATTCCCGTGCCTTGGCGGTCAGCGGCGTGTTCATCTCCATCAAAATCGGAAGCTGGGAGAGGAATGTCGCCTGCGCTTGGCACTGGGGATTGAGGGAAACGAGAGACTTGGCGCCCTTTTCAATAGCAGCGTATGCCTCCTGCGTTTTCCCTCTCATGTACATTTGCTGATGAGCGTCCAGTTGGAATTCGCTCTTTTCCAGTACAAGTCCCGAACCCATCGAATGTCCTCCTTGAAATCCTAAATGTTAAACCCGGTCAAAGTTGAAGATTCTCTGAACGGATGTGGGGGCTACCGACAAACGCTCCGTCACGAGATCCTGAGAAATCTCATTCTGATGCACCAATGTGAACATGTTCAGGATGCTCTCGGCGGTCGAGGCTTCCATGTCTGTCATTTCCTCATTTGCTACCGCTTCCTCAATGGCCTGCGCCTTCGAGATGAGGAACGATTCAAGGGTCGCCTTGGACAGGTTGGGAGCGACTTTCCCACGGCTCTGATTCCCGATGATGTCCATCAGTTCCGAAACAGTCCGCTTGCTGATCGAAGCAACGAGACCCGGCAGGTCAGAGGCTTTGACGGCACCGTCTTTCTGATTGCCATCCTTGTTGGCGCTGTCTTTCTGATTGCCCGGAGCCGGTCTTTTCGCTTTCTTGCTCTTTCTGGAAGGTTTCTTGGAGGATTTCTTGGCTTTCTCTTCCTCTTCGTCCTCTTCCTCTTCGTCTTCTTCCTCTTCGGCCCCCTGATTGATGTTGACAACGGCGGCTTCTTCCTCTTCCTCTTCGTCTTCTTCCTCTTCGTCTTCTTCCTCTTCATCCGCTTTCTTCAGGGAAGCCACAAAATCCTTGGCCTTGCTCAACCGTGAAGACAGCTTCTTGACATCTTCCAAAGACTTCTCGATGCTGGTTTCTTCGCTTTCGCTGGTTGTCTCTTCCAAAGCCTTCATCAGCAAAGAAGTCGCTTTCTTCAGGAAGGAGGCCGCCTTGGAAATCAGTTCATCCGGATTGGCTGTCTCTTCCAGATCCGACACTTCCGCTTTCAGGATGAGGGTTTTGGCTTTCTTGGCATACTTCAGAGCCTTGGCCTTCTCAGACTCCTCTTCCTCTTCTTCTTCCTCTTCCTCAGCCTTCTTTGCTTTCTTCTTCATTTCCTCCTCTTCCTCTTCCTCTTCCTTTTCCGCTTTCAGGATGGCGCCCAGAACAGCGTTCTGAACCCTAAAGGATTCGGACAGAAGAGAAACGGCCTTGATCAGGGCAGCATTGGTTTTCATCAGCCCGGTCACATCGGTGGAAAGGGCCTTCCGAAGCGAATCGAGTTCCCGGCTGAAACGTCCATACAGTTCCGAGATGGTTCCGTCGCCTTGGGGGGCCACATTGGAATACTGCCGAATCATATGTTCGGCACCATCACCCGAAGCAGATTCCTTCGGACCCATCCGGATAACATTAGAGGATGGATTGGAGTTCTGATTGTTGTCGTAGAACAGGTCTTCATGGATCGGGATCTCGTTCAGGATCTCCCGAACGGAAGCCTGAGTTGCTTTGGAAAGCTGATCGACCAGACTGTCGAGAGTCTCGGGCTTGGTCTCAGCAGGGGCAATAGACTTGACTTTCTCCATGATCCTGTCCCGAATGGATTTCGAATCCGTCGGCATCTTGTATCTCCTTGAGAGGATTGTTAAAAGTTAAACTTACTATTGTTTATTATAGGAGGATATGGCGAAACTATATTTCGCATCAGTTTCGACATGCCCTCTTTGCAATCTGGGCTACAAGTTCAAAAGCCAGATCATCCGCCAGTGACTTAATCCGGCGGTTCACGTCCGGATAGGTATCCTGATGGACTCCAACACCCGGAGACGTGTCCCGTTTCAGCTTCTTTTTGTTCTGGCAGGAACAACCCTCGTTGGGAAGGTTCTCATTCTTGACCAGACCCAGAACCGATTCCGCATAAAATGAGGACTTGACAATCCGGGCAAAGCCTTTCAACTGATTGTTGACAGGGCGTCGTGTCAACGCCAAAGATTTCCAGTCCAGTCCTTTAACCAAGTATCGAGTCGCCTTTGTCCCATCACACTTCGTCTCTGAACAATCGTCCCATTCTCCATCGACAGGAAAACCATAAATCGATGCGCTCCATTTCATCGGTGGTTTCGTATGCAAGGATTTCCAGACAAAATTATACAGATGCGAGTCGTCTTCTTCTCCATCATCGTCTCTTAACAATTCAAACCTGACATAGGTATGTCCTTTTCCCTTATCCAGTACTTCCGTCGGATATCCGATAATATAGGCATCCGGATTGGAGATTCCATATCGATGTCCCACTTCGGAAATATGATCGATGTCAATATGACCGTTTTTCACAAAAGAATCCGCCGAATCCAATAATGCCTTTTGAAGAATGACATCTCCTTCCAGATCAACATCTTCCGACGACGCCTGCACTTCAATCAGTCGCTTGCCATCTTTCTGTGAAGCCTTGATGATTGTCGGGAATGTCAGACAGATCGCTTCCATCACGGGGAGACCTCATGCAGGGCGGACAGGCCCCAATCCTTGGCTTCCGTGGAAAGGTTTCCGGGCTGGATATTGCCGTCCGCATTCAGAAGGGGTCCAAAGGATTCCGCCATCTCTTTTCTGGGCTTTCCAAGTTCATCAATCTCTTCGTTCACGATGTCCAGAATCAGATTGCACACTTCCACTGCCATCTTTCTGGCACGAAGGGATGTGATGACATCCCTGGGATCTCTTTCATCGAGAGCTTCAAACCCTAAAGAATCCGCCACCATAAACAGATTCCCGGCGATATGGGTCAGTTCAGCCGCTGTCCACAAGGCTTTCTTGGCCTCGCCTCCATGGGCCGCCCGATACACGTTCGAATCTTCGGACACCTCAACCCCGAATTTCTTGGCGGCGGACAGAATCCGTTTGGCCGCTTTTCGCTTCACTTCGGGGGATTCCCACTTGTGTTTGTCAAAATAGGCCAAGGCCGCCCGAACATGCTTGGCATCGTTGACGGGAAACTCATAGTGCTCGGGAACGGCATATTGGGACCGATCCTTGGGTTTCCCCTTGGGGGGTGTCTTGTGCTGTCCTTGCTTCAACTTCTTGACGATGGCAAGCATAGGGATCTCCTTTAAAAAGATGGTCATCTATATTATAGGAAACTCATCATAAGACCCCTTCCGAAAGGGAAGGGAGCAGTCACCACAGGAATGAAATTTGAAACTACGTTTCAGATTCAGACGAGAAGTATTCGATTAGCTGGGAAAGCGTCATGGAGGGCCAATCATCATTCCAGTCTTCGTCAATCACAAGGGCCTGCCAGACCCCATCAAGGATGGAGAATGGCAGGCGATCATAGGCAACAATGAATGACAATTCCGTATAGAGTTTTCTGCGGAAGTCCCATCGTTTCCGATTGACCTCCCATTCCTCTACACTCTGGCCCTTGATTTTTCTACGAGCCTCTCGTGTCTTCTGGCACAGACAACAGTCGCATCTGGACAGTTGCCGGTAGTTGAAATGCTGATAGGGAATATCCAACACGCTTACCGCTGGCTGGAATTTTTCAGAAACACATCCCATTCCGTCTTCCATTCCATCGGATCGACAAATCCAAAAGGAGATCCGTTTGATGAAATACAACGACGGCAGATATCCCTGTCTATTTCATGCGGTTCCCGTTCCCAATTGTCACAGGGTTCCCCGTTTACCCGACGGTCTCCCCATGGACACAGCCTTTCGTCATTGACGGGACGGTATTCGATGTGATCCAGCACCCGCACCATCCAGCGAAGGAGTTCCGGAGATGATTCTCCCAAGGTGTAGAAAATCGTTTTTTCCGGATGGAAGCGATCCAGAAACTCCCGAACGTCTTTCCATTCCAGTTGACGTTTCCACGGCATGTAGTTATAGAACGTCGGAAGTTCGACAGAGACGTTTTTCTCATCCGCCTGCATGGCCATCACTCGATAGCCTTCTTGCCGTACCACGGCCCAGTCATCTTCCCTTCCGTTTACAACTACCGCCCACGGACGATCTGAAATCTCTCCTTCCCAAAAGAACGGTTCGGGAGGCCACTCGACTTCATTCAGTGTCGCGGACGTGGCAAGATGATTCGGATTCCAGTAAGGATCAGACAGGTCAATCTCGTCTGCCAATTTTCTCAATTCCATCATCTGCCTGGCATGATCGAGGGAGACGGACGCTTCTGTCTGACGGGTGGTGGATTCGTGATGAAAGATAATGGAACTCATACAGACGGCGTTGCGTTTGCGATGTTCCTTGTTCAGGCGCAAACAGAATTCCACGTCCCCATAATTCACAGGGTATTTTTCGTTAAATCCCCCCATGGATTCAAACAGATCCTTGCGAACCATCATGCAGGCGCCTGTTACGGCGACGGCCTCATGATTCAACTGATGCAGTCCAAAGTATCCGGGACTTCCAAACGGCTGAAAGCGGCCATAATGATAGGCATAGACTTCCCGCCTGCAATCGGTGTGTACCCCGATATGCTGAATCGTACCGTCTCCATAAATAAGACGGGCACCCACCGTTCCGATGTCCGGATTGTTCCACATCATGCCCACCATGTCCGACAGCCATGCGGGTTCTAAAATCTCCATGTCGTTGTTCATAAACAGGAGAAAGTCTCCGGTGGCCTTCTTCGCTCCCTCGTTGTTGATACGGGACCAGTTGAACGAGAAGGGATAGGACAGGACAGTCACACGCTCCGGCTTCAACGCCTCAATAAATCTTTTGCTCCGTTTTTCTTTCGATCCATTGTTGATCAGGATCACTTCAAAATCGGGATACTGTGTCTTATTGAAAAGGGAAGCAAGGAATCGATCCATGAACTCGATCTTGTCCTTGAACGGAACAATGATGCTGACTTTGGGACGAAGGGCGTCCGGGACCAGATAACGAACGGTCTGATAAATGGGGATGGCAGGGTTCGGACCCACAAAGGCAGTGCGTTCAAGGCGGGACAGATGGGACAGGACGGCATTGCGTGCCCGTTCGAGGACGTGGGGTTTGGACTGGATGTTCATGGACGTGGAATTGTCCGTTCCCCGCCAGTGATAAAGGATGCGAGGAATATGAAGAACCTTGTTCTGGCTGGTTTCCATTTCCTTCGGAATGCCGATGGATTCCAGATATCTCAGGATCAGATCGTAATCCTGCGCCCCGTCCGTTCCCTCTTTCAATCCTCCCAGGGATTCCAGACGGGAACGCTTGTAAAGCGTCAGATGATTGAAATAGTTCTGACCCAGAAGACGCTCATAGTCAAAGTTAGGCTTGAAGAAGGGAGAGGATCGTTCTCCCTTGTCATCAATCAAATCCGAATCCGTGTAGGCGATCTCAGCCTCCGGATGGTTCTGAAGTTCATGATGAAGCATCAACATTGCATGAACGGGAAGAACATCCTCATTGTCCAAATAGAAAATCCAGTCCGGAGGGGAAGGATGGGACAGGAGAGAGGAAAGCGCCGTATTGGACGCCGCCACAATTCCCTTGTTCGCCCGATGATCTTGCAGGATAAAATGATCGGAGTCTGAAGCCAGTTCCTGTAAATATTCCTGCAATCCTTCTGTGGCGTTTTCCGGATCTTCATCATTGACAAGAGCGCAGATCCAGTTTCCATAGACCTGATTCTTCAAGGACTGGATGGTCTCTTTCAACAGGTCCATATCAGGACGGTAAACGGGAAGAATCACACCAAAACGAACAGGCTCCTTCCGTTCCAGCTTCTCCAGACGGGATTGGGAAGGGGAATCAAACCAGCGCACCCAATCCTGATAACCCAAACCATCCCGGAATCCCGGATAGGTATCAGATTTCTGGGCGACCAGAACATCCAGATCCTTTCGAATCTGATGAACAGCCGGGAAGCTTCTGGCCCAGTCCTGAATATGCGCCTGCTTTTCCGGACACAACTTCTGGCTCCGGAACAGGATGCGCTGCATCTCCTCCTGCTGGATGGGTTCCATATCGGACGAAACGGAATAGACATGGGGTGTCACTTTATGGGTAAGACCCACCAGCTTTGCCATGCACCCCCATTCGGACAACGCTCCGTCCGACAGGATGGACCCGAAACGGGGATTCCCGATCTTTCTCAGGGCTGTATTTGAAAAGAGAACCGCAACTCCCGTGGGATTGGGAGCGGTAAACGGTTCGGCGACGAGATCCTTGGCGGCTCTGACAATAATCTCATATCCGTCGGACGTTCCCGAATTGATCTGATGGATGCGGGGATAGGACAGGAAATCTCCCCGGTTGGAAAACGACGAGACAGATGCCGTTGTATTATCCAGCAGTTTTTCCATTTCATCCACTGTATGGGGTGGAATCCATGCTTTCGAGTCTACCCACAATATGGAAGCGTCCGGATGTTCCTTTTGGGCATCTTCCCAATTCAGATAGGTAGGAATTTCAGTTCCGTCAGCCTTCCGGACAATGACGGGGGAAACAGCCACAATGTCATGGGAGAGAGGGGAATCGACGGACTGAAAGTCTGTCTGACCCCACGCTTCATTCCAGAGAGAAACATGATCTTCCAGAAGATGATTCTGGATAATGAAGTCAAACTGCTGATGGACCTGTCTCCATGTATCATCCGGATTCGACAGGGCCTTTTCAATTCCCTGCAACCATGCGTCTTCCGTGTTCTTGACCAGAATGGCGGGCGTATTTTTATAGGGAGCAATGTCACTGGCAACCACCGGATACCCGCAGGCTCCGTATTCCACTACCCGCAAGTCGCTCTTCCCTTCATTGAACACGTGCTGTTCCAGCGGGGCCAAGGCGACATCCAGATTCAGCATCCCCAACGTATAAAGATACTGTCCGAACGTAACAGGGGGATGATATTCCACATTCATTGGATCGACACCGGGAGGAAGAAGCCCGAAGAAGACCCACTGGAAACGATCCAATGTCTTGTTGACAAGGGATGCAATAATGTCAAGGTCTCCGACATGATTGGCACCTCCGGTCCATCCAATCCGGGGTTTGGACGCGGGATCTTTCTTTCGTCTCCGGTACAGATCCCTCAGAATTTCAAACGAAACACGGGACATCCCGTTGGGAGCGCACACAATCTTCGCATTGGTATGGAACTTTGAACGGGTCAGGCGGACCAGATTGTCGTTGGAACAGACAACGGTGTCACACCCGGAAAAGATGGTTTCCAGACGACGCACAAGATCCGGAGGAAACTTGTCCTTTACGATGGATCGATCCGGAAAACTCCACATCACATCGTTCAGTTCGTAGGCGATATGCACGGAGGGCTTGATCGCCCGGTAACTCCGCAAACGTTCGATCATCTCGTCCGAAAACTGGGACTGAAAGATCAAGGAGTCTGGATCAAGGACTTTAAACTCATCATCCGAAAGGTAGGTGGTCTGGATAACTGAACAATGATGTCCAAGTTTTCTGAGAAGAGATGCGGGCTGGATAATTCTGTAATGGGCAATGCCCCAGTCCATTGCTGCGGGAAAGAAAACACGAACGGGCTGATGACTCAAAATGAACCTCCTAGGGGTTTCAGCTATTGCGCATGTTCTGGATGTCAACACCTTGTTGAGTTTTGGGACGGGTCAGTCCCTGCTTTTTTTGCTTTCCGGGCTGGGTGGCTTCCTCCTTCTTGCTTCTGCGGCGAACGCCGCTCATATGACCGTGATCCTCGGAGAGGGCAGGATCTTGCTTTCCCGGAAACATCGCTTCCGGATTGCCCCCGCCTGAACTTCCTCCCGATTTGCCTCCCATCGCAGCAACGGCCAGATTCTGGTAAATACCCGCTTGTCCGGAATCCACGGGAGCCTTGCCCATGATCCGCATCAACTTGACCATCATTTCATCCTTCTGCTCCTCTTTCGACAGGCTCTTTTCCAGAGAAGGAAGTCCTACTGCCTTTCGACGCTCGTCTTGCGTCATGCTCATCATCCGCATCTCGTATTCCCGAGCGTCTTCCTTGGGACTCTTCCCGTGAAACTGGAATTTGAGATGGGGCCAGCGGGACTTGACGATAATGTCCATCACGTGTTCCAGATGACCCAGAAGAGGTTCCCGTCCGGGATCGGCCTCATCCTGCGCCGTGATTCCCGTATCCTTGAGATTGAAGACAGTATCCGGTCCCCGTCCGGAAATGCGGTATCCCAGTCGGGACGACGGGAATCGGAAGACGGAACAGCAGGCGCCGATCATCATATTGATGAAGTCCTGATAGTAGGCTTCGGAGCCTTTGATACGGGAAAAATCGATCATCTCGACTTTTCCGTCGGCGGGGGCGACAAGGAAAGGAAGGGTCCACGATTTGGTGATGCCCCGTTTGGCGTTTGTCATCAGGCGGGCGAGATAGTCCAGCGTCCTTCGGACCCATCCTGACCCATAGAAGACAAACATCCCGTTCGGGACGGAACTTCGGTTGAAACTGTCAATGTTGTAGTCGATACTGTTCTGGAATCCCTGAATCAGGCGAACGCTCTGTTCAATCTCCGGATACCCATATCCTGCCGCATCAGGATCGGGACGGGCATTCCGGACATGCCAGATGAGATCGTGGCGGGTAAAATAGTCCTTGATATTTCCTGCCTCATCCATCCCCACGGCAAAGATGGACTTGTCTCCGTCAAATCCGGATGTGGGTGCTGTCAGGCGGATGTTCTGGGCAGACAGGGCGGTGAATGCCTTGATGCGTCCCCTATTGTCCCGATCCGTGAAGATGGCCATTCCGTCGAACGTCAAGGAATCCCGTGTCAAGGCTCCCAGGAATGTCCGGAACGCCGTATATCCGGACTCTTCCCTTGGAATGTAGCTCTTGTTCTCAACATTGCAGTTCAGGATAAAGCTTTCCGCCTCCTTGATGTCATTTCGGATGGATCGATCAGTATCCATCGTGGAATCTTCCAAGGTAATCGACCATCCGGGTTTCCACGGTTCGGATCGTCGGGACAGGGAGGCGTACCGAAGGATATCATCGGTCCTCATCCCTATGATAACAATCGGGGCCAGATTTTCCCGAGCGATCTTTTTAAGGGACGTGGGAGGAAGACCGGGCCACTGGATGACACCCCGATTGTAGTAATCCGGCATAGTGGAAATACGGGCATAGGAAAAGGCGGATGGAGGAGGACTCAGCGCCTTTTTAACCCAATCCATGACGGATTTGGCGGGAGCGTCTTCAATATCTTTGTCGATCTGCTTGGATGTCTCGATGTCCCGGATATGTTCCAGAAAGTACATTTCATAATCGGAAGCATTGGATTGTCCGGGGGCGGGAGGAAGGGGATCGGCGAGCGATGGAACCCACCAACCCTTGACTGTGTTACCTTCGGAATTCTCTGGAACTTGACCGTTCGCGGTCTGTGGAGTATTGTTGTTCAAGGTGCCCTCATGATGATGGGATAGAATCCCGCAAGCAATCAAAGGGATTCTATCAGATGGATTTCAATGAATCAATGGCATTTGTAGGAAAATCTTGTGATTCTTGCCGACAAGCAAAAAATACGATCCGGTTCTCTTGAAGGTTTCATCCTCTATTACAACGCCCTCCTGGCTAGTGAAGGTATCCAGATGCAGCCACATCTGGTTCCTATCGCCAAGGCCCTTCTGGATCGAACGATCAATAACCTCATGGTCATTGTCGGTCCCGGTGCGGGGAAATCTCTCCTGATCTCCGTCATTTATCCTACCTATATGTTAGGAATCGATCCGGAACATACGTTCCTCGGCATTTCAGGTGGAGAGGATTTGATTCAGGGTTTCATGCGATCCTCCATGCAGATTATCGAACATCATCCGGTCTATCGGGAGATTTTTCCGGATGTGCGTCCGGACAAGCAAAGCGGATGGTCAACGGAAAGAGGACTGTTCGTCTCCGGACATCGACTGTCCAATCCCGATGCTTCCTATTGGGGAGCGGGAATCGGGTCCAAGACCCTGACGGGCAAGCATGGGGAAACCCTGATTCTGGACGATATCCACAATCTGGAGAACTCCGCCACTCCGGAACAGATTGAAAATGTCGTCCGGGCGTTCACCATGACGATTATGGGGCGTGCCGATCCGATGGGGGCACGCTTCATCATCGCCGGACGCCGTTGGGCAGTCAATGATGTCTATGGACAATTGATGGAACGGGGGGATTTCGTCACGCTCTCCCTTCCCTTTGAACGGGAAGGATCAAGCCAGCTTTATTATGACGTTTCCGTTCCGGAAGGGGTGACTTGTCAGATCGCAAGCCCCGAAGTCAAAAAGATTCCCTATGGAATCGATCCCAAGAAACAGGGATTCTTCTGGCCGACTTCAGATCAGAAACGCCGTGAATACTTCATCATGAAGCGGTCCCAGCCCAGAGTCACCAAAGCCGTCTATCAATGCCAGCCGATCTCGACCAATGATGCCATTTTTGAAGAAGAAAGCCTTCTGTACTATGACGATCCTCCTCATCTGGGAATGGGCAGAACCTTTCCCGGAAATGCCGAATTTCTCAAACGCTTTGAGCATCTCATTCAATCTTGGGACACGGCAGGGTCCGCCACGACATCCTCTGACTACTCCGTCGGGCTGACGGCTGGACTTCTTCCTTGCCAGTCATGGCATCGGGGAGAAGACTCCAATATTGTCGGTCCCTGCGATTCGCATTACGATGTCTTTCTTCTGGATGAAACACGAGTCCGGCTGGAACCCAAACAACTTCTGGGATCGATTCGGGAAGCGTTCAAGAAGTGGAAACCGGATTTGCCCATTCGCATTGAAAAGAAGTCCTCCGGGGAATCCCTGATCTCCATCCTTTCCGATGTGGAAATTCCGATTATCCCCGTGACCGTCCCCCCGCTTTCCAAAGTTCACAGGGCTACAGTCTCCTTGGGAATGGGAACGTTCTCCGTACAAGGATGGTTTGCCTTGGGACGGATTCTTCTTCCCAGAAACGCTTCGTGGGTGACGGAGTTTGTGGCGGAACTGTTGCGATTCGATGGATCACGAAACAATCAGGATGATCGTGTCGATTCCCTCGTCCAGTTGGTATCGGCAGTCATCCAGTTCGGACCCACTTACAATCCCATGCAGGAAAATGCGGATCGTCCTGTTGAAGTCGGATTCAGTTTCCCCCATCAACAGGTGGCATCCGACACCCAAACGATGACATTGCCTCCTGCCGGAATGTCCCGGCTCCCCATCGGAATGGGAACTTGCCCTGAACTGGATATTTTTGCCTCCCAAATGGACATCTTTGACCCGTTCGAGATGACCTGTGGGCGATGTTCCTACTTCGATCCCAAATACACTCCCGCCCTTTGCACGTTTCACAGGACGGCGACATCCGCCATCCACTCCTGTGACAGTTTCGTTCCCAAGGATCAGGGAATCAACCCGTTCTTTCTGGACGCCACCAATCCTTCCCTGATTGACTGACCGAAACTGTTTTTTCCCAAGATTGACTTTTTCTATCCCGTAGGATATGTTCTCGGGGAAAGGAGGAAACTATGCTGAAAACCGTTCTGGTTTCTACGGCTCTCTGTTTTCAAGTTCATTTAGGCGTGCCGTATTCCAACCTAATCCATCGATACGCCTGTCCTAAAGGAATTAATCCCGTTCTGGTCGCTTCCATCATTCGGGTGGAAAGCGATTTCAATCCCAAGGCATCCCATCGGGAAACCAACGGGGACACATCAAGAGGTCTGATGCAAATAGAAGAAGGAACGGCACGGCATGTGGGCTATTCCGGTCCTGTCCGGAATCTGTACAATCCAGCCGTCAACATCCGGACGGGGGTCGAATATCTTTCCGAACTGGTCCATCGATATCGATCCGTGGGTAGCGTGATCTCCGCCTACAATGCCGGGACAGCCGTCTGGATCAGAGGATACGGATTTGTCAACAGGGTCTACGTTCGCCGGGTTTTCCGTTGTTTTCTTGAAATGCAAAATGGATTGGGGCCTGTCAACTAGACATTTTGGAAAACTTGACATCGTGTCTGAGCTAATGTATACTCTTCAACAAGGAACAGATTTGGTGTCAATAAAGGAGGAAGAAACCGATGACATTGATGAAAAAATTTAACAACGGGGATGTGGAATGGTGGGATCACAACGGTGTGCGGCATCGGGATGACGATCTTCCCGCCCTTGAATGTGCCGATGCAACAAGAAAATGGTATCAGAAGGGCCGTCTCCATCGGGACAACGATCTTCCCGCAGTGGAATGGCCTGACGGATGCAGGGAATGGTGGTCCGAAGGAACACGCCATCGGGACGGAGGACTTCCCGCCATTGAATGGGCAGACGGAGGAAAGGCTTGGTTTGTGAACGGGAAACGTCACCGGGATGGAGGACTTCCCGCCGTTGAGTGGGCAGACGGAAGCAAGGAATGGTGGGTCAATGGAAAACTCCATCGGGATCAGGGTCTTCCCGCTGTGGAGTCCGGTAATGGGTACAGGGAATGGTGGACAGATGGAAAACTTCATCGGGATCAAGGTCTCCCAGCAGTTGAACGAGCCAATGGAAGCAAGGAATGGTGGATCAATGGAAAACCCCATCGGGATCAGGGTCTCCCGGCAGTTGAACGGGCCGATGGAAGCAAGGAATGGTGGACAGATGGAAAACTCCATCGGGATCATGGCCTCCCGGCAGTCGAACGGGCTGACGGACGCAGGGAATGGTGGGTCGATGGACTCCTTCAAAGATGGGAAGGGTGATGGCTCACCGTCGTGAATGAAGGAATTTCCACCATAAAACAAAATCGAAAGGAGAAATTTGTCATGGACTTCAGAAAAGAAACGCTCAGAACACAGGTCCGAGGTGTCTACGACTTGCAAAAACTCAGAATCCAGATGGGAAACCGGATCGTTGCCAACGTAAAGGCCCGTGACATGGGAAGCAAGCCGTCTGTTCCGGAATCCGAAGCACTGGACAAGGAAGACAAGAAATACCTTGACCGGCTTCGGGCAGACTACAAGAAGATCATGGATGGTCTTCAGGAGATTCCGACACCGAGGAAATTCGTTGCCATTGGCCTGATATCGGATTACGCATTCCTGAGTCTTTTCGATCAGTATGTCCAGATGGAGAAGATGGAAGAGCGGCAGTTTGCACTCCTTGAGAAATCCCTTCAGGAATTTCCGGTCTGGACGCATTATCTCAAGGAAGTCAGGGGGATCGGTCCGGCATTGGCCGGTATCATCATCTCCGAAATCGACATTACGAAGGCCAAATATCCTTCATCCCTCTGGAAATATGCCGGGCTGGACACCGTCAATACAGAAGATGGCAGGAATGTCGGACGATCCAGAAAGAAGGAAAGTCTTGTCAAGAAGGTCTACATCAACAAGGATGGGGAAGAAGCCGAACGGGATTCCATCACGTTCAATCCGTTCCTTAAAACAAAGCTGATCGGCGTGGCGGGATCGTCGTTCCTGCGGGTCGGAGAGAAGGGAGTTTACGCAAAAATCTATAACGACTACAAGAATCGGCTCACGCATCGTCCGGATTGCGCCGGATTGTCGAAGCTCCATATCCACAACCGTTCCATCCGCTATATGATCAAGCAGTTCCTTGTGGACCTGCATCGGGAATGGCGGAAACTGGAAGGATTCCCCCCGAGCGTTCCCTATTCTGAGGGGAAACTGGGGTACAACCACGGGACGGGGACAGAGGGGTGAGGAAGGGGCCAAGACCCTAAAGAAATCCACGACGCCCAAGCGAGTCAAAGGATTGGAGAAACCCAACGACCGAAAGCGAGTCAGGACACCGGAGAAACCCAGAACGCGAAAGCGAGTCACGTGAGGGTAGAAACCCACTAATCTTCAGCGAGTCACGGTTCGAGAGAAACCCAGACACGAAAAGCGAGCCATCGTATTCTAGAAACCCATAGCCCGGAAGCGAGTCAGTGAACTTTAGAAACCCAACGATTAAAAGCGAGTCACATCTCCAGAGAAACCCACTTCCTCGAAGCGAGTCATTATTTGGTAGAAACCCAAAATATGGAAGCGAGCCAGTACCCAATAGAAACCCAATTATCTGGAGCGAGTCAAAATGGCGCAGAAATCCAAGAGAAGGGAGCGAGTCAGGGTTGCTCAGAAATCCAAGAAGTCCAAGCGGGTCAGTGTTTCTCAGAAATCCAAGGAGGGGGAGCGAGTCACTGCTGCCGAGAAACCCACGGACGAAGAGCGAGTCAAGGAAGGAATAGAAACCCACGTCAGGAGAGCGAGTCAGGTTGAGGCAGAAACCCACCTGATCGAAGCGAGTCAATGAGCATCAGAAATCCAATCCGTAAGAGCGAGTCAGGCACGCTCAGAAACCCAAGGGTGTCAAGCGAGTCACGCACTGCTAGAAACCCAAACGGAGCAAGCGAGTCAATGTGTGCCAGAAACCCAGAAGACAGAAGCGAGTCAGGACACACTAGAAACCCACTCCGTCAGAGCGAGTCGTGGATGGAGAGAAACCCAAAACCGGGAAGCGAGTCAGTCACCCTGAGAAACCCATAGATGACAAGCGAGTCAGTCCGGTTAAGAAACCCACGACTTTCAAGCGAGCCACCGGCCACTAGAAACCCAATCGCGGAAAGCGAGTCAGATGAAACGAGAAGCCCATGGAATAAGAGCAAATCATTTCTACAAAGGAATCCAACTAATTAGAGCAGGCCATTAATATCCAGAAACCCAGGCCGCTGAAGCGAGTCAACGAACAGTAGAAACCCACTCAAGAGAAGCGAGCCAGCGGGAGTTAGAAACCCGAGTGAAGGAAGCGAGCCAAAAAATGGCAGAAACCCAAAAGCGGCAAGCGAATCATTCCTGCAAAGGAATCCATGTGATTAAAGTGAGTCAACGGCAATCAGAAACCCATAGAATCGGAGCGAGTCAGACCCACGCAGAAACCCACGGACGAGTAGCGAGTCATTTTTCCGAAGAAACCCAAAATTTCACAGCGAGTCAAAAATGCTCAGAAATCCAGAGAAGGGGAGCGAGTCAGGTTGTTCTAGAAACCCATCAAAGAGAAGCGAGTCACGAGTCCTGAGAAACCCAAGGACAACAAGCGAGTCATTGCCTCTCAGAAACCCAGAGCGTGAGAGCGAGTCACAAAATGTCAGAAACCCAGTTTTGGCGAGCGAGTCATTTCTACAAAGAAATCCATGTGATTAGAGCGGGTCAGCGGCAATTAGAAACCCACAGAAAACGAGCGAGTCATTGCTTCCTAGAAACCCAAAACATGAGAGCGAGTCAGGGTCGCCGAGAAATCCACGATTTGGGAGCGAGTCAGAGAACATTAGAAACCCAGTTCGCGCAAGCGAGTCGTTCCTACAAAGGAATCCATGTGATTAGAGCGAGCCATTGTCATTTAGAAACCCAGGGGAAAAAAGCGAGTCACAGAATGTCAGAAATCCAAAAAACCAAGCGAGTCACGGGGGAGTAGAAACCCATGTCTCTGAAGCGTTTTCGATGGGAGGCTCCGGCCTCCCCTTTTAACCCGGAGAGGGAAAACTTTTATTTCTTTCGAAATCTGAAGAAATTCACCGGCCACCAAGGGAAGGAAAGCTCTATGGATGACAACATCGAAAGCGAGGTCATTTCCATCTTTGCATCCGGAAACGGATTGACGATCCGATCCACCAGAACTCCGATCGATGCCGAACCGGAGGTGACGTATATTACGATTCCGCTAGAACATCTGGATGCATTTCTGGATGTGATGCATTCCATTGCCGTCTGTCGGGGCCTTTGTTCCGCTCCGACCAAGACACATGAAGTGCCTTTCTCGAAGAATTGAACAATCTATCCATTGGAGGGGAAGAGCGATGGGATCATCTGATATTCCTTTTGCACGACAGGCCATCTATGATCGAGGGGAGACCTGTCCCAAATGCGGGGCCTATACCCGTACACGAAAAATAGTGGATATTTTTTCGGAGGAAGGATTGTCTGTCATCGGTGGTCTTGGACCTAGGAGCATTTTGGCCCTATGTCCGAAGTGTGCATCCCGATTTTTGGAACAAAAGAAACAACTCGATTGACCTTATTCGAAAGGAGTTTCAGATGGAACTTTTCCCGCAACGAGGCCCCTTGGAGTGGATTCAATTTGGTGACAACCAGTTTGATCCGGGTATCCATAGTTGGCATGTCTGCAATTATCATTGTTTCATTCTGATTGTGGATTACAGACCGATGGTCGGAGACAAGACAAACCCGACGCCCTATTATCCAAGGGTGCATATTCCCGGAGGAGAAGTCGCCCTGCAAAAACTGAATGAGGAATATAACGTGATCCAGAACATGGATCAGAAGATGTCAACCACCTTGTGGGAGTCCGGGAGTCCCAATTGTTTTACCACTCTGGAGGAAGCTCAAAATCATTGTATCAAAGTCGTGAATCTTTATCTGAATACAATGAGAAGTATTCCACTCATCGAAGAGAACTATTTTACCCACTCTGAAAACTGAATCCGAAAGGAGTTTCAGATGGAACTTTTTCCGCAACAGGAATCCCTGAAATGGAGTCAGTACGACAATCTCTCTGATCGCAATCCCTTCCTGACGGATGCGCAGATTTTATATGTCTGCAACTACCATTGTTTCGTCCTGACTGTGGATTACAGGGAGACGGTTCAGGGCAGAAAAAATCCGGTACCTTATCATGCAGGGGTAAGTCTTTCCAATTGGCTGCAAAATTTGAACGAGAAGGATCGTATTATTCATATCACGAGCCAGACCGGCATCCCCTTCTGGGAGTCCGGGAGTCCCAATTGTTTTGCCACCTTGCAGGATGCCCAGGATTATTGCGTCAGAGTCGTGAATCTGTATCTGAGTACCATGAGAAACATTCCGACGATTGAGGAGAAATCTTTCACCCATTCCGAAAACTGAAGGAAATGCCAATGAAAACACGATCTTCCCGGCAGAAAGTCTTGGCATGGAGTTGTCTTCAACCATTCTTCGCAGATGGAATTACTCGCATTCAATGGCTCACTCGTGTTCATGACCTGTTTCTCCTTGCGATCGACTACACGGGAGATCCTTCAAGGAAAGACAGTCCCTACACAGGGTATGTCCTGCTGGACGGGGGACAAACCGATCTGTGCGCCATCACCGATCCCGCCACATTGCTTTCCCGTTTTTATCTGGAGATACATTCGGACACCGGCGCCTCCATCTGCCTTCAGGAGGAAAGCCCGTCCGGAAGATGGTCCCCACCGACTTTCTCCACATGGGATGAAGCCCGGAACCATTGTCTTGATCTCTTCAATCGCTATCTGGATACGGTGAAGGCGCTTTCACCCCTTGAGGAAAAAGACTGCCGTGACATGATTGATGAAGAGATTGTCGATGCAGGGTTTGAGAAAAAGAAGCGCAGTTCCTTGCTTCAATCTCTTGAATCGATACCGGGATACAACAAAGCCCAAGGGAAGGAAAGCAATCATGGACAATGATACCCGGCAATCGGAGCCTCTATCGTTCTTTCGGCAGGATCATCTCATGGACGACGGATTTGTCCGCACACAATGGGTGGCTTGCTATCATAACAGGCTCATCCTTGTCATCACAGGCGCAAGAAGCACTCCCCCCACCTATACCGGGAATGTCCTGCTTTACGGAAGCCGGGCCAGGATTTCCCTGTGCACCGATTCGAAAACCGGCCAGCCGTCGTTCTACCATAATGTGCATCCGTATGTCAGCGGGGAAATCGGTATCCGGGAACCTGATATCCTGTCCCGACCCACTCCGATTTTTTCCACCTGGGAGGAAGCCCGGAACCATTGCTTCGATCTGGTCAATCTTTATCTGGACAAGATGAGGAGCATTCCGATGATCGAGGAAAAGGACCGCATTCCAGACATCAATGGTTCAACGGAAGAATCCGGCATCAAGGACTGAAGGGAGGTTATCCTGCGGGAAACACTGGAACCCTTTGAAAGAATCTATCTGCTCACACTGATCGAAAAACATATCACCGCTCAAAATATCACCGCTCAAACGTCAGATGGCCGGATCGCACCCCTTTCGGAAGAAATCCGGTATGAATTATGGAAATTGCGGGGTATCCTGCCCACCTTCGATGAAACGAAAGAGCTTGTTATGCGTGCTCGTGACATACTATTGGCCCAATCCCTTCTAATCCGGAGAAAGCCGGGATGAGAGAGGGAAGAGGAACTTTTCCAAATTTTAAAAATTAAAAAAAATAAAAAGTTTTCAAGGTGGTACCCGAAAGAGGGGATGACTGTAAATCCTCCCATCACATATCGTTACTGCCATATACCGTATTTTAAAAATTAAAAAATTAAAAAAGTTTTCAAAATGAAAATTGAAAGAGGGGGTTGACCACGTGTTTTCCTGGAAATCAGGATCATCCCCCATCCCCTACCGGGATCATCAGGCATGCTTTTTGCATCAGGAATCAGGCATGATTTTTGCATCAGGAAATGGGGAGCCCGAAGGCTCCCCATTGCAGATATGGACCTCTTATTTGGCCTTCGCTTGCGGAGTCTTGGCCTGCCTCGATTTCTCCGCTTCTTCCCGCCTCGATTTGGCAAGGCTGGCCAGTGCCTCTTTTGAGCCGGGCAGGTGCCTGAATAGGCCCTCCAGCACGGACACCACGTTGTCATAGGAAGCTTTCGTGGTGATCACGTTGCCGTTAGTCCATGTAGCACCAGCGGCCTTTGCCTTGGCTTCCAAATCGGCCAAAACCTGTGATTTCGACCTGCCCTCTGCAAAGATCAGGCGGTATACTTCACTCCGGATCTCGAACGGCAAGGTGCGGCCGGATCTTGTCTCTACGTCATTATCAAAGATACTCATTTTTATTCCTCCTGATTGAAAGTTATCATTAGTTATCGTTAGTTATCATTAAAATTAAATTACCCTACTTTGTGATCTTCCTCCCCCCTTTCTGTAAGATTGTTGTCGGCAGAAAGTGGACCACCTTTCCCACGCTGCCAGTTGGGCCCGGCGGATATGTGATTACCTTTAATACTATATATCCTTCCCGGCGTATTATTTCGTAATTCATATAGTCCGTGAGCTTTTCCACGATATGCCCTCCTATTTATCAATTGATCTGATTGGCGATCGTACCTGCATACGCCCTATAATAGGCTTCTCCCGCATAATCTTCCATAGTTTCGGTCCACGGAAGATTTTGCGATAAAATCTCCATTTTGGCGTTCAAAACCGCCCTATCTTTCCCCCCTCGCACACGGACGATATTCAATACTTCCTGATCAATAATGCTGCATGCTTCCGGTCCGATTTTCAATCGGTAGCATGCCCGGACAAATCCTTCCAGCACGGGATCAAGCCCGCAAAAACCATACCTACGGGCTATCCCGTAGGCTGTATCAATGAAATCGATAACAGAATTTCCTTTTTCGACATTGTCATTGAATTCTTTTGTTATCTCAACGATCATATCTGCCGGATATCTCATGTTATGTCCTCCTGTTAAGGTCTTCGGTAGATCAATTCCTGTCAAATCTCTACCACTCCCAATAGTCCCGGTACACTGACTGATAGTACTGCTTAGCGAAATCTTCTAACTTGGAATCTAGCTCGAATCCGCAACGTCTAAATTCACTAAGCAGTGAGCTAATAGACGCTCCATGTTTAACGCCCGCAATGATTGCAAGCGTGAGCTTAATAACTGTGTCTGACGGATACTGCTTGTTCATGTCGTCCTCCTATTGTTTGGGGTAGGTCCAATCCCTACCTTGTGACTACACTATATCCTAGGTCTTTTACTTTGTCAAGACTTTTTTTCAAAATTTTCAAAAATCGATTTTGCAAAATCCCTGGCGGCTGATACCTAATATCAAAATGCCGTGGTACGCAATATATAATAAAGGATTGCATATTTCGTGCCAGATATCAAAATGCCGTGGTACGCAATATATAATAAAGGATTGCATATTTCGTGCCAGATATCAAAATGCCGTGGTACGCAATATATAATAAAGGATTGCATATTTCGTGCCAGCCACAATATGCCCGTCATGATCATATATATGCAAACTTATTGATTGCTAACTATTGATAGTATCGATTATTGATTTTAGATTTCTGATTTTAGATTTTAGATTTTAGATTTATTGATTACTAATTATTAATTTATTGATTTTAGATTTTAGATTATTGATTTCAGATTACAAGGGAGGGTTGATTTCTCTTTAGCTTTTTGGATTTCTTTTTGGTTTTCCATCAGGATTTCTTTTTAAGTTTTAGGACCTCCCTTTATATTTCCATCAAGATTTCCTTTAGCTTCCCCTTTAGATTCCTCTTTAATTCCCCTTTAATTTCCCATCAGGATTTCTTTTAGCCTTTAGGATCTCTCCTTTATTTCCCTTTATATTTCCTTCATGATTTCCTTTAACTTTCCCTTGCTTGTTAATGTCCAATCCATGCTCTATGGAGAATCATACTGGCAGATTGTTCGGAGGATTTGTCAGGGCATTCTATGGAATGGCTGGAAGTGAATCTCTTGTGCGTGCATACGTATATGCAAATCGCGAAGTCGATGCCTCTTCCCTTTTTAACGGATGCTGCCTGAAATCTTCTGTACGTATGCATGGATCGCGAAGTCGATCCCCTTTCCCTTTTTGACGGATGCTGCCTGGAAAATCCGATGGGGGAGTAATGATGTCCTTGTGCGTGATCGTGAAGTGGATGGTCTTTCTGTTCTGATGGGAATGTTCTGATGGGAATGTTTATAGGGAATTGGATTGGAAGGGGGATTTCTTTTTCTTTTGTCCGGATTCCCTCGTGTGTGATCGTGAAGTGGATGGTCTTTGGGATCTCTTTGATCCCTTCTTGTGTGTTTTGCAGGGAATGGATGAGTGGAATGGCTCAAATACAGGGGGATCTTTGTTCCTTGAAATGGATTGGCTCTGGTGCTGGATGAGAGAAGGATTCTGTACCTATGGTGATTGGCTACAATCCTGAATAATTTCACGGAACGACGATGGAATCAAAAAATGGGGGAGACCTGATGACTCTCCCCCGTGTGATCGCGAAGCGGATGGCTTTCGTCCCTTCATTCATCCTACATAAGGCATGATGATGAAAACTCCTTTATCTTTTTCAATCTCGATAAAAGACGGATTAATCGAATCAAATATCGAAAACCTGAAATTCCCCGATTCTTTCCCGATAGTCTTCATGATCTTTCCCATATGTTCCGAATTGAAAAAAAGACCACTGGTTAATTGCCCATCCGTCATCAGTTTTTCCTTGGCCATCAACATGTCCGGATATCGTGGATAAGATATTACATGATGCACAAGCTGGAAAGATTCGTACAGATACCTGAACATCCCTGATGACGGATCGAAAGATACCATCGATCTGTTGGTTTTTTTGATGAGCTTTATTATTTTAGCCAAAACTGATGCATGATAGATTCTTCGTTCGGTCAATCTCCCTTCGGTGGGCTTCAGGAATCCACGGTAGAGAATGAATCCGTCGGTGCCCACAATCGCGATCGATCCGTCTTCTTGAGGATCGAAAAGAATAACTCCATGCCAGTCATGCTTTTGATCATCCGTGCAGGCAATCGCACGTGTTAATTCTCTTTTAAAATCCTGATCATCGAAGAGTAATTCCGTTGTCCGGGTAACTGTTTCCGATTCGTTCTCCATCACTGTGTTTTCCATGATCATTTCTCCTTTTTGAAATCAGGGTTGAATTTCGGATCTCTCCAGTTCATCAATCGCCTTCTCGATACTCGCACAATCCTTTTTGATCTGATTCTGATAGTCCTTGTCCTTGCGAAATGGTGATTCTTCCAGCTGGTGGTGGATGATCTCTCCCAAAATTTCGAGGGTTGAGACAATCCCGATCTTTGAATAGATGTCTTTCAGTTTCCAGTAGCATTCATCAAAAAGCTGATCTTCTCCATCCTTGAATTGATAGGATCTATCAGTTTTCATTTCTGCATAGCTCAAATCCGCATTGCTGAGATCTGCATCACTTAGATCGGCCTCATACAGGTTTGCAAATCTCAGATGTGCATCGCTGAGATCTGCATTGCTGAGATCGGCCTTATACAAATTTGCAAAACTAAGACCGGCCCTATGCAAATTAGCATCACTTAGATCAGCCCCAACCAGACTCGCACCACTCAATCTTGCACCACTCAGATTGGCCCCACGTAAATTGGCATTGCGTAGATCGACCTCAATCAGATCCGCACCACTCAAGTTTGCATCGCTTAGATCGGCCCCAATCAGATCCACATTATCCAAATCTGCATCATGCAGATCGGCTCCGCTCAGATTGGCCCTGCAAAGATCTTCTCCCTCAATCTCTAAAATCTTTTTGCCTGTGTACCGATTCCTGATTATCATCAAATTCTCCTTTCCTCTCATCATTAACATGATTCTACCCGACGCTCTTATCAAAGAATCCGATGCAATAGCATCCGGACAATATTGAAAAGATATTGGGCAGTATAGAACCCCAATCCGATTGAAACGCCCGTCAGAAATCCTTGCATCTTCAATCCTCCTCCATGTCCCATGATCCATCATCCCAATTCAGTGATCAGCCTAGGCCCCGTGTTGGGTCACACCATCCCGATTGCGTAGGGATCAGAGTACATATCCTGATCGTTAAGGTCTCTCCCTCTCAATTAAATCTTCCGGATACAAGAGAAATCTTCCCGATCTCACATCGTATATTCGGGCGCATTCAGCGTGCATACAGTCCCCAATATGGGCCTTCTGCATCGATTTATAGGCCGACTTGAGAGATCGATGCTGGCTTATAAATCCGCTTCCCGTCTTGGGATCGCCTCCGTGAAATGGATTGTAAAAAACTTTATAGCAATAGGTACATTTTTCTGTTTCCATTTTCCTCCCTCCCTTTAACTACCCTGTAAACGGTCAATCCTCCTGCCAGCATCGGGGACAAGTCCATCCTACAGGATTACTGATCGCAACGGGATCGTTGATGTCTCCCTTCAGATACCATCCCCAAATATCCGGCGATCTTTCAGTCACTTCGGCTCCGCATACACTGCAAGTGATGATTGTTTCCCACGGTTTGATCATCTCATTTCTCATTTTTGTGTCCTTTCCTTGTGTATGGGTTTTTCCGTCAAGAATGGCATATGATGA
>Ga0078972_1006183_pt1 | contig 28920 bp, 27 predicted proteins | sample YelNatPaOPGAMG01_FD_67568 | JGI IMG/M metagenome (GOLD analysis project Ga0078972, IMG submission 67568) | Hot spring thermophilic microbial communities from Obsidian Pool, Yellowstone National Park, USA - OP-RAMG-01 (SPADES assembly) (version 2) | ecosystem: Environmental > Aquatic > Thermal... | reverse complement strand
GGGCGAGCTGAGTGGCGTGGCAGGGTCATGAGGTCCTCGGTAGATCCAAGTGTCCGCCAACATGGGGGCGACAGGCGGAAAGTGATTTCCCCAGCAGCAGGTGGGCGGACTAATTGTTTTCGGGGAAACGGGCGGTCGGCGCGAACGGGGAACAGGAGCTTGCAGGAGCCCGGCGCGATGGTGCGCCGGAATGAACCTGGTCGATTACGAGCCAGAGTTTGTCCTGCATTGCCCCTGTGAGCGATGGCTCTCCGCTCGACGGCGGTTCGGCGCGGCTGCTCTGGGTCAGAGTTTCATGGTTCGGGGGCGACTCTGGCGAAGTGGGGACTCCACTGCCAGGATAGTCATCAGGAATGGGATGCCCGATGGCGGTCCACGCCCACTCTGGGGCAAGGGGATTACCAAGTGGCAGCCGGCTCAATCACGAATGGCTCCCCGTCGTGGACACGTTTCGAACTCTGGTGGTCTGCCCGCCGGCGGCGGTCAAGCTGGTGTTGATGCAGATTCAACAACTTGTGTGGGCATGAAGGGCCGACGGCAGGCCGCATGCTTCCCTGCACCGGTCGTTTTTCCATCGCGGGTGCTACGCCCACTCAATCGGCGTCAGTCGCCATGGCGTTCACGATTTGTCCCGCCACCCGAAGAAGCCTCGTTCCTGGAGCTTTCCGGTTTCGGGATCGATACGTTCGTCGGTGTCGACCCAGCCCCAGAAGCTCTCCTTTTGGATCACGCCCGTTTCAGGGTCAACTCTCGTTTCGGTGTCCCGGTAACCGAAGAACGACTCCTCCTGCACGACTCCGGAGTCTTTGTTGATCCGGGTTTCGGTATCGCGCCAGCCGAAGAAGCCCTCCGTCTGGATCTTGCCAGTTTCCGGATCGACCCTGGTCTCCGTGTCGCTCCACCCCCAGAAACCCTCCCGCTGCACGCGACCAGACTCTGGATCGACGCGGTAAGTACCGTCGTCAGTGATCCCCAGCGCCTTCTTCAACTCATCTGAGTTCATCTCTGCCTCCCTGAACCCATGTGGGGTTCCGGCTCTAGAATAGGGCCATGAGGGAAACTGCCGCCGTTTCGCCGTTTTTCGTGCCGCCCGGGCTTTCACACCTCACCACCAGCCAGATTGATCGCTCGATTAGCGCTCTGAAGCCCCCGACGTCGAATCCGCGAAAAACGGCGAAAAGCCATCCGGAGTGCATGGTGCCCTAATATGGTGGTCGGGACGCGATGCGCCTGGACAATCACAATCGCACTGCCGCTCTATTGCAGACAAAGGACTTGTGCGTCGAATTCGGGGGGCTAGCGAGCGTGCGCGCCTTAGATGGCGTCAGCCTATCGGTACAACCCGCTGAGATCCTGGGGCTTGTCGGCGAGTCCGGGAGCGGAAAGACGGTTTTTTCGCTTTCTCTTCTGGGGCTTCTCCCTCCGAATGCAGTAATCCGCAAAGGGGCCATCTTATGGCGAGGCAACGATTTAACTGGCCTCGGCGAGGCGGAGATGCGGCGGGTTCGTGGCAGCGAGATTGCCATGATCTTCCAGAATCCCCAGGCCAGCCTCAACCCCGTCCGATCGGTCGGTTCCCAAATCTCAGACGTTATCCGGTTGCACACCAAATGCGATCGTGCAACAGCGAAAAAGGAGGCGCTGCGCTGGTTTGAGGCAGTTCGCATCGCAGAAGCCGAACGAATATACGCTGCGTACCCCCACGAGTGCAGCGGTGGGATGTGTCAGCGGATTCTTATCGCTATGGCGTTGGCATGCCGCTCCAAGTTGCTCGTCGCCGATGAGCCCACTGCTTCGCTTGATGTCACGATCCAGGCTGAGATCATGGACTTGCTGCTTGACATCCGGGAGCGATATGGGACGGCCATCCTATTGGTTTCTCATGACTTGGGGGTAGTTGCCCGGATGTGCGACCGAATCGCCGTCATGTATCGCGGGCGCATCGTGGAGCAAGCGGAGGCCAAGGACCTCTACGCGGCGCCCCAACATCCGTACACCAAGCTGCTGTTGCAATCAGTACCGGTGCCTGATCCGATGGTGCGCCCGGAGAGGCAGCCGCAGGTGATTGCTTCCTCAAAACCTTTAGTTGCGGCAGCCGGCTGCCCGTTTCTCCCTAGATGCCCCGAGGCCGTCTCCCGGTGTGGCGAATTTGACCCTGCCTTGGTCGAGATCAACGGAAGAGGGCACTCGGTCGCCTGCCTCCTCCGGTTCGAAGATGGCAATGGCGAAAAACTGCGAAATCAGGACGGTGAAGCCTTTGGCTCGACCGCCCCGTCTTTGCAGGTAGATGCACAAGGTTATGTGATGCCCAAGAGAGTCGATTGAGCGTTCTATATGTTATGTAAGGATGGTGCGATTATGGCAGGTTTTGGTTCCAGAGGCGGTTTGAGACTCGTCGGCGTGGTGCGCAAGGATGCGGACCTCGTGAGAGCCGCCCCTTATGTGGAGTCGCGGCCCTCGCCTCCTCTTCAGAAGGGCGAATCGCCAAGAACGCGCCTCACGTGCGGCACTTGCATTGATAATGCTGAATGTTCCTCCGAGAACGAGGACTCACATCCCTAGGGCAATCCCCATGCCAACCCCAGATACCCTCTGTGCTCGGACTCTACCCGGAGCAATACTTTCTGGGCTTGGGGATGCGTTAGCTCGTCAGCCGGGAGCCAGAACGCTCCAGAGTTGGAGGGATCTCTTGTCTGGCCGCCTGTCCTTTGCCGATTATTTTGAGCAGATGGCAAGCCGTGACGAGCTAACTTGCCTCACCGTCGACACGACGGGGGCCTGCGACCTCACTTGCGCCGGAATGTGCTACTACCATCCCGAAATTCCCTTGCGGCGGCGAGAGGTGCCGTTTGAATCTCTAGCCTCTGCTATAGAGGAGGCGGGGCGCCTGCTTCACCTCAAGACACTGGTGATCGCTGGCAAAGAGCCTTTCCTCAACCCTCGTAGGCTCTTCGCCATCCTCGAAGATGCGGGAAGCAGACGTTCCCGTAACTATCTCGTCGGGGTGATCACGAACGGACGCCACATCCACCGCCACTGGGATCATCTAGAGCAGGCGGCGAGGAGTGGATGGATTGACTTCCTGGACGTTTCCATCGACTCAGGCTTTCCTGAACAGCACGACGCGATCCGCGGCGCCTCTGGGACTTACGACTTGGCCTCCGCAGCCGTTCGCGCCGCCGCCACGAGCCTGCATGCCGTGCGCACGTCCATCTGTTCGATTCTTCGGCCAGACAACCCAGCAGGCATTCTTGAGCTGCTGCGGAAGCAAAGCGATGTGATTCAGTGTTTTTGGATCTTCCCAGTCCAGCCGCCCCCATTTTCCGCCATGCCCCCCCTCGCGGGCAGATTCGTGTCCTCGTTTCTCCGGAGCTTGTTGACGATCCTGGCTGAGGAGTTGCGAGACCGGGAGATGCAGGTCATGGTTCCGCTTCAGGGGTTATACCTCTCTGAGGCTGTCGAGGAAGGCCTGTTCGACTGGTGTGACCTGCGGGAGGATGAGGTCGGCGCTTGCTACGCCGCCATCCCGGCTGGGAAGAGCACTCTCTTCGTCCAATGCAGTGTGTTGCCCGAACAGGCGTGGAAACTGGCAAGAATCACATACACCGGTGACTACCTGGCGCAGTTGCATTTCCTGCAAAGCCGTGATCCGAGCCAGCATGCCATTGGTAACATCGCGGATGAGCCGATTCAAAAACTCTACAAGAGGTCTAAAGCGCAGGGCGGCGTGCTCCATCGTCTCTGCATGGCGAGGCAGGCACACGAGTGCCGACAGTGGACATGCTGGGCGCACTGCTTCGGTGGCTGGTCGGTTGCGGAGCAAAGTTTGCTCGACGGAACTTCGGTTCACAAGAAACCGCGCCTATGCACAAAGTCCGGCGCTGACCTGGTCCAGGTAGGAGGAATCTGAATCCAATGACGAATCTCACGACCACCAGATGGCGCGTCTGCTTCTTCGCTTGCCTGTTACTTGTTCTTGCGACGGCGGCCTGTTCGCGCCAACCGAAAGGGAGCGGAGATGCCCCTGAGCTGGTCATTTTTTACAATGCCGAGGAGCAGCCTAGCGAGAAGAGCGCGGTCACCCAGATCATTCAGGCCCAACTGCGCGCGAAGGGCATCCCCGTCCGGCTCGATCCCGTCTCAAATACCCTGTACAACGAACGCCTGAGCAAGGGCGATTTCCAGTGCACGCTGAACCTGTGGCTCTTGGACTACAACGACCCGGAAGGATACTTGACCGATTTTTACTCCAAAGCCGGCTACCGCACAGCCAAGTATGACAACCCGGAGTACGACCGCGTATACTTGGCCGGGCTTTTGGCCCCTACGGAAGCGGAAAAATTCCGGTTGTACAAACAGGCGGTCAATCTGCTAAGCCGCGAGTTGCCCTGGGTCCCCCTGTACTCAAACAATGAGCTTTACCTGTTCCGCCCGGGTGCAGAGGGATATGTAAGCAACGCCTACCAATACTATGACTATCGCCGGGTCGCGCTCGATTCCGTTCGTGCCGCCAGTGACGTGGAGGTGCAGACCTTTGACCCGGCGCTAGCCTACGACACCGCCAGCAAACACATGGTGACCCAAGCCTATGAAGGGCTGATTGCCCTGGACGCCGAGGCCAGAATCGTTCCAGCCCTCGCGACCTCTTGGGAGTTCTCTCCCAAAATGGACAAACTCACGTTCCGCCTGCGCAGCGGCGTCCGGTTCCACCAGCCAGCCGGCGCAACGTGGATGAAGCCCCGGACCATGGACTCCGGCGACGTTCGCGCGAGCTTTGAGCGGATGCTGAAGAGCACGTCGCCTTACACGTACATATTCAACTTTGTGCAGGGCGTGGATGAGTTCCGAAGCGGCAAGGCGGCTCACGTCAGCGGCTTTCAGACTCCGGACGCCTCCACCTTCGTGATCGTCCTGAAGCAGCCGTTTCCCACCATGCTTCAATGGCTGCTCGCCCCCGCCGCCTACATCGTTCCTAAGGAACTCCCGCCCAACTACGATTTCAGCCGCGCCTCCGTGGGCACCGGCGCCTTTGCGCTTGTTTCCTGGGATGGCAGCGTAGCGCGATTTCAGGCTCATAGAGGTTATTGGTTGGTGGAGAACGGCAAGCGACTGCCCTTGGCCAAGCAGCTCTCGATTCGCATCATCAAAGATGCGAACGCCGCGCTCACAGCCTTCCGGACTGGCGAACTGGACATCCTCAACGTGCCCCTGGCTCTTTACAGCGAAGTTTTGGACGCGCAGGGGAATCTGAAGCCGGAATACCGGCAGTACCCATTCCGGGAGGTCAAATTGCTGAACTTGAAGTATCTGGCTTTCAACATGCAAGCGTCGCCTTGGGGCAAGTCGGTGGAATTGCGGCGCCGTGTCTCGGACGGAATTGACCGCCAAGCCATCGTTGAGAGACTCTTCCGCAGGAAAGCCCGGATCGCTACTTCCGTGATCCCCACGGGGATTCCTGGATTTGAATGAGACGTTACCATGCGCCGCCGTGCCCTTCAGAAGAGGTTGGTTCGCCTGCTGGCCACCGTGTGGCTGATCGTAACCATCGCCTTCTTCTGCGCATATCGGTTGCCCGGTGATCCGGCCCGGATGATTCTGGGCCAGAGAGCCACCCCCGAGTCCTTGCGCGACTTCCGGCAAAAGATGGGCCTGGATCAACCGGTTGTGTTTCAGTACGTGAAGTTTGCGGAGCGTGTCTTGAAAATGGATCTGGGGGACTCGCTCGTACAGCGCCGGCCAGTGGCGAGCCTGATTGCCGAACGCGGAGGACAGACGCTGATGCTTGTCTCCGCCTCCTTAATTGCCCTAGCGTTATTCGGGATGGCAGCGCCAATTCTGCTTCATCTTCTCAGGCGGCCGCTGGTGGAGCGGGCGTACAGCTCTTGGTGGATCGCCTTGGCCATCGCGCCTCCCTACGTGCTGTCGATTCTTGCCCTGTTGGCTTTCGCGGGATGGCTCCGGTGGGTGCCGGTGACCTTTGATCCCACCTTGCCTTGGGCCTGGCTGCTGCCGGCAATTGTGCTCGCCGCATATCCGGCGGCGGTGACGATCCGCCTCCTCAACAGTCAGATCGAAGCGGCGCTCCAGTCACCCTATGTCCGGGCCGCCCGAGCATACGGCTATGGAGAATTTGATATCCTCCTTCGATTCGCCGTCCCGAATGCGATCACTCCGTCCGTGGCTGCGTTTGCCAATGGCTTGGCGTTTTTCGTGACCGGTTCGTTCTTTGTCGAAGTGGTCTTCGGAATCGGCGGATTGGGGACGCTGGCCTATGAAGCGGTCCGTAACAAGGACGTACCCGTTCTGGTGGGCTTGAGCATCATCTTTGCGGTGGCCATTTGTTCGATTTCCACCGGCCTGCAAGTTTTGCTGGAATGCTTGGATCCCCGCGTACGGAGGCAGCATGCATAAGGCGGCTCGGAGCCTTACTGTTTTGGCCGTGTTGTGGCTGGCGATTCTCTGTCTGGCGGCGCTGCTGAGCTCATGGCTGCCGCTTCCCGATCCCCTTGCCATAGATCTCACGGCGGCGCTTTCTCCGCCTGCGCCTGGGCACTGGTTAGGAACCGACGAGCTCGGGCGTGATCTTCTGGCGCGACTGCTCGCCGCCGCGCGCGCCACTTTGCTCATTACATTCTCTGCCGCCTTCCTCAATGTGGCGCTCGGCGCACTTTTGGGGGGCATCGCCGGCTTCTTCGGCGGCTGGCTCGACGCGGCGATGTCTTTTGTGATCGATCTGTTCTGGAGCGTTCCTTTCCTGGTTTTCGTGGTTCTCATCGTCTCTATCACGGGGGTATCGCCGCTCTCACTGATTTTGATCATAGGGTTGATCAACTGGGTGACTGCCGCGCGCATCATCCGCGCGGAGACGGCGCAGCTCAAGGGCATGGACTTTGTCAGGACGGCACGCGCGTTCGGCTTTTCCAACAGAGAGGTGCTTTTGCACGAAATTCTTCCGAATCTTCGCGCCACCTTGATGGCGCTGGCCGCCTTTTCGGCGGTGGAGGTGCTGACTCTTGAGACCGGCTTGGCGTTTCTGGGACTCAGCCTGCCTGCCCCGGCGCCGACTTGGGGCGGCTTGCTCGCCGACGGGCTGAATTACCTGGCCTCTGCCTGGTGGATGGCGATTTTCACGGCAACCGTGGTGATCGTGACTCTGGCCGCCCTTCAGGGGTTGAGCCGGGGGCTGGAGGCGGCGCGCTTTGCGAGGAACTGATGACCGAAGCCACCTTAAGGAATATCCATTTCTATGATGAGTTCGCGCGGTATTACTGCGAGGTCTACCGTTTCCTGGACGCGGAAGCGACCGTCAGCCAGTGGGTGGAACTATTCGAGCGTGAGGGCCTGGTTCCGCCGCTCGAGAGACGGCTTGAGTCTAGGCCCCATTTGCTGGATGCGGCCTGCGGGCCGGGCTGGTTCCTGGTCGCCTGGGCTCAAGCTGGATTCGACGTGGACGGACTGGACGCTAGCGTCTGTATGCAATTGCTGGCCATAGAGGAGTGGCGGCGCAGATTCCCAGATAAGCCGCATCCGGTCAGTTTTGGGTGCCTCGGCTTTGAGAACGGGACTCCTTTGTTCCTTTTGAAGCCCATGGATGTGGTCGTGTGCCACTCCCATCTGCCCAATCTGATTCACCCGGCAGACCTGCCGCTGTTTTTTCAGGACCTGATCGCCTACCTGCGCCCAGGCGGGTTGCTTGCTTTCGATCACTCCAGAATCGTCAGTAGCACCCCGGAAGGTTCGGAGGAGCACCCCCTCCCTTCTGGTGGCGTGCTGGTGCGCACGTCTCGCTACGACCCGGCAACCCGCACCTGCGTCCAGCGCTGGGAGGGGGATTCCTTCAGCGGAGAAGAGACGTACTGGTTTCACGACCCGGCCGATCTTGATAAAATGGCCGAAAATCACGGAGCACGCCTATGGAAGCGACTGGAATGGCGGCCGAATCAGCCGGATCAGCCGTTTCATCCGGCGACAGCGACCAGCGAAAGGCTCGTCAGCCTTTACCGGCGGATTTAGCCAGCTTTGGGCGGCCGCAATGGGAAATCTACCGTCTCGAGCTCGTCTACTTTGACCCTGAATTCCGGCGCTGGCAACTTTTCCAGGAGGACCCTGGCGCCAGCACACCTACGGAACCAGGGATCGAGCACGCCGTTGACCACAGGCGGACAATTCAGGCGCTTCTCGAATCAGTGCGCACCTTGTTCCGGACTTTACCTCTCGATGAGTGGGGCGTCCGGTTGCACGTTAGCGACCCCGTGAACAGTGCCGGCCGGGATACAGTCACTCTCAGCCTCAGCAATGGGGAAAGGGAGCAGTACAAGACGTCCTTGAAACCGGAAGTTGTCAATTCGTTCATCTGCGCTCTTCAAGAGTCTGCCAAGCGAGACAAGATATGGGAATCGGATAAGGATCTCCAACAAACTCTCGCAAATCTAAAGACTTTTCTGATAAGTAGTTCGACCCCGGCTACGGTCCGGCGTAGCACCGCACTTCAGATTATCTCCCTGTTGCCGATACTGCCGCACTGGGACCTTTGGGGAGCAATACGGCAAGGATGGGATCCGTCTGAAGAGCGGGGCGTTCCTCCAAGCCCGTTTCAGCGCTTAGGAAAACTTCAGTCTCCCTTCTACAGTAACCACTTCGTCTATCAGTACGACGGGAGCAATGACACAGGGTTGCTCTCCAAAAAGTTGTTAGGTTATTCCGTGCTGGCGGAGGCCCATTATGTTGACCTCAGTGTTCACCGGCCGCCGGCGAAGGCAATTCATCTGCGCGACTATTTTGATTACGCCTGCGCCCCCCAGGGTAAGGAATTACAAGCATACCAGCTTTACGCGTTGCTCCTGGACCGACTTCAGCTTGCGTTGAGCGGTCAGCCCGAGGCCTCAGACAAGAAAAGCAGAATTGAGCATCTGTACTACGTAGCCTGGCCCATTTTCACCCATCTGGGACGACGTCACTTTCTCCAGCTTTACGCCAGGCCGGTTCCTGATAGCCCCGCGCCGCTGGCCCAGGATCTCCTCGACGCTTTCCTCGAACTTCATCAGCACCTGTCCTGGAGGGACCTTCGGGCCATTCTGGTCGAAGAGCTCACCCAGGTGGACCTGGACCGCTTCCATGCCCACATCGCCGCTGACAACGATAGGATCTCGAAGGAGCGATACGTCAAGGACCAACACGGCGAGGCCCATCTTGGCGGACTGATGGCGCGCAATCTTCACCTGTTGATGCCGGTCGAATTCGCGAGATATGAACGCCAGGCCGAGTGGGGCTACAGGCCGATTGGCGAAGAAATCCCGCTCGGCTATGAATGGAGCAACGGGGTGAACTGGCTTAAGACACACTCTGAGTCATTCGGCAGCCTTGAATGGTACCCGGCGTCCACCGGAAAAGAGACTCCAACGCAACGGGAACTGAGAAAGGCGCTTCGGAGCCGGTTAGTGGAGCGCCAGCTCCGGGCAATCCGCCGCGATTGGCAGGCTAAGAAGGAGGACAGGGAACGTAAGCGTGACGATGCGGAACGACGCTGGAAAACTGTGCATTATCCGCATCTGGCCGCGCAAGCGCACGCGGTGCTCCCCCAAATTAAACACAATGAGCACGGGCGCAATAAGTTCCACGGAGTGACCTTCAGAATAGGCAATACAACTGGGGTCCAGCCGGCAGAAATGTTTCAGCCGTTTTTTTATCACCAAGGGCATGATCCCAATGACCAGTACGCCTGGGAGGAGGCGTACCGCTGCTTGCTCACCGCCAACGGCCACCTGGTGATCTCCTATTTCGTGGAGACCGGGGTTCTCCCCTGGCTCGTTCATCCGAGCCATGAGAAGGACCAACGTCAGAGGAACGGCATTCTCGACTCTTTCAATTCTTCGTGCCAAGCGCTTTCTGTCATTACAAGCCAGCGTACGGGTGACAGTCACAACACATGCATTGAATGTATACAGGATCGCGTGCTTCACGTTATCACCCAGGCAACTGCCGAAACAATAACCCCTGGACATCTCAGACAAAACATCGCCTGCGCAACGCTCTTCACCTGTGCCACTTGCGGACGGTATAGCAATCGTACTCCAGCCTGGCTCGTCGCCCCACACGTAACACCAAACACAAATCTTGCTGACCTCCAGCATATGCGTGACCACGCATTCCGGCTCCCCGGGTCGAACTACGATAAAGAAAGGTTCCGCAATATGGTGGGATTGCAAGCAGATGACGCTATCTCTATCAACATACCCTCCAGTCCTGTAATTCACATCGCGCCGGCTGGGATACCTGGCTGGACCGACGCCGTTGACAAGTTAAGAGGCACGGACGGAACCTTAAAGGTCTTTTTCTTCGCGTCGCGCCTAGAACCGCTACAAACGGGCGACAATTTCTATGGACCAACGCATGTGCAAAAGAACTATATCTGCCTTTTTAAAGCGGTGACTGAGGAAGAATATAGGAAACTCGGAACGATCCAAGTAGACCGTGTAAATGCGTTCGGCAATATATGTGCAGGGCTTGGAAGTGTTTTTCTGATAAAGCTAAGTAGGCAGGGTGGCCAAACTGTGGCGCAACAATACTTTTCGCTGCCGACCAATACGGAGGTGGGCGCGCTGATTGAAGTAGAGCACAGAACTTTATCGGCTTTCAATTTCGAGGAATTAAACAACGGATTCTGGGAAGGCATTGTGATTGTGTTAGAACGCGTTAAACATGACTCCTAAAAGGGGAGGGTGAGCCTTATATGATCCTGATCATCGACTATCGAGAAAAATCTTCGCGCGTGCAGACGCTGGCTACAATTTGTCAGGATCTTATCGGCGCGGGCGGCGTGGTCAGGGTGGTGCGCGAGGTGTGGGGGACAGAGAGCCTAGGGCAGGGAACGAAGGAAAAGTGTCTGGAAGCTTTTGACCGTGTTTCCCAAGGCGCTGGACTCGTCTTATTGCACAGCGGAACTGAGCAAAATCTGGCGGCCGAGGCTCTCGGTCGAATTCCGAATCTTCCCTGTATCGCATATTCCGCGGGCGACGAACCTGCGGGGGGAGTCGGGTTGTATTTCCAGAAAAACCGCTCCGAGAAGCACGGCTTGATTCCGGAGATGGTGCCGGTTGATCTCGAGCCGGACAGCGACGCCGCGAAGAAACTGAGGGGCTGCCTGCACCTGATTCTGACGCATAACTATAAGCCACCGGAGGCGATTGAAAAGGTCTACGGCGATCCTGAGCTGGAAAGGATTTTGAATGGGCTATATAGCGTACTCACTTCGGGGGAAAAGAACTGCATTGAGGATCTCCGGAAGAAGCGCGACGAAGATCTCCAGCGGTATTACGCGAAGAAGCGGGGCTGGTGAGGTCCTGGTCAGGAGGGACCATGGGGCAATCCAGCTACGGCTGCATGGTCGGTAAGCCGCGCTTAGGTGTAGAGGAGAACGCAATGGCGCCGGTGTACGTGGTAGAAGAGTGGTTGAAAGGGCGGATTGGCCATCACGCGATCCTGCTCGCAGCAGGCCCGAACATCGGGGATATCGATTTGTTATGTGATGCTTTGGTGAAGCAACTTGGAGAAAGAGCAAAGAGTTTTGAGAACCCTGGAATCCTTGTCGTCTGCGCGGATTGGAAGCCGTTTGAAAGCTCCCGGCGCTTTGAGCAGAACGGCGTGCGGCTGCTCAAACACCTGCGCTTGACGCCCGAACTCGGCGAGCTCCGTCGAATGCACGTGATCGTGCTCTCCTTCGAGCCTGTCGAGGAGCTGATTCGGCGAAAGCCCGGGAGCCTGGTGCTATTGTCGCCCGGCGTCACATTTCTAAGGCTTCCGGAGGATTTACGTCTCTTGGGGGATCAAACGTTCCTTCAATCAGCGGCCAACGCGCCGGCCCCGGCAGACGCGACAAGCCTGCGCCACCACATTGCTGCGGATTACGTTGCGCCGGACCGCACTCATGAGACCTCTGATTGGTGGGGAGTCCACCAGATTTTCCAAACTAGGGCTTTCCTTCGCTCCCGCGAAGAGCCGCCCTTAGAGTGTCCCGCCCGAATCCGGCGGGAACTGGCGCGGCTGCGAAACAAAGAAGCTCTATATCTTCATGGCGGTCTTGACCACGTTGCGCCTGCCGGCGGGCACGACGTCCTTCTTGCCGCCGAGAACGAAATTGAGAACCTGTTTTCTCCCGGCGACAATAAGCCTGGCAAGAAAATTGTGCTTCTCGATGACTTTGCGGAGGAAGGCTGGAAGCATCTCTTAAGGGAGACTCTGTTTGAAAACGTCGATGACCGCGGTCTGGAGAGTGTATTTGTCGCACCACCGATTCCTGACTCTATAACGGAAGACTGGGTTCAGAACGCGGTTCTGAAATTCGATCCCGACCTTGTCCTACTTGATCTCCGGCTGCACGGAAACCGGGAGCACTCGGTGCCAGTAAAGGATACCACCGGCGCAAAGGTTTTGGAAATTCTGCGCAGGGAAGACCTTGGGCTTCCGGTCGTCCTGATGACAGCATCAAACAAGTACTGGACTTATCGCGACATGCTGCGCTTGGGAGCCGATGGTTATTGGATGAAGGCCGGGCTCGGTGAACATCAGCCGCCTGTGGCGCCCGAAGAGCACTACGCCGAGCTGTTTCAGCTCGTGAAGCAATGTCTTTCCGGTCCTTCTGCCGACCTTCGGGGATTCTCGCGCTTCCTGCGAGAGCTGAAAATGCGGACTAACCTCTGGTGGGAAAACAAGAAGTGGCCGGACCCTGACGTCCCGGAGGACACTGTCTTGCCCGCGCCGAAAGAACTATTGACGCAAACTAATCCAGGTCGCGAGGGAATTTTGCGATGCGTCGAGACTATGCTGAGCTTATTGAGGGGATACGTTCAAATGTGCTATTTGAATCAGATCCACGTCGCATACTCTGCGCGTGAAGCTGTAGAGGCCGAGCAATTGTGCGGGGTGGTGCTTGCCGGTGGCAAGGTGATTGAGGCCGTGCACTGTTTCGATAAGTTTACCAGGTGGCCTGGGCCAGATATTTTGGCAGTAAGCAACAAGAATGGAGTCCGCTGCGAGTATCGGAAGGATTTTGTTGCTTATCGGCTGTACTGGTTCCGCAACTGGTACGCCCATCGCAAGCGTGGGGCGCCTTGTGGGATACAATATGGGGAGGTGCGTGACTATGTCGCGGTGCTCCTCGCCTACTTGCTAGTCCGAAGTTCCACCACGTGAATTGACCCAACTCCCTCCAGTTCAAGCCGATGGGCCGTTTTCGGCTTTCCATTTGTAGCCACTAAATATGACAATTTTCTCTTGCATTCGCCTCTCTGATGCCTTACAATTAGACATGGCGTCCAGGAACGGCCCGGTTCATGTGGCCACCACCTCCCGCATCTACAAAGGCAAGCTCTACCAAACCCACCTGCTCCGCCGCTCCTTCCGCGTCGGCTCCCAGGTCCGCCACGAAACCCTCGGCAACATCTCCCACCTGCCGCCGGAACTGATCGACATCATCCGCCGCTCCCTGACCGGCGAGAAGTTCGTAGCCGCCTCCGACGCCTTTGTCGTCGAGCGCAACCTGCCGCACGGCCACGTGGAGGCCGTGCTCGGCGTCATGCGCCGCCTCGGCCTGGATTCGCTGCTCGCCTCCAAGCCCGCGCGCCAGCGCGACCTCGTCCTGGCCATGATCGCCGAACGCCTTCTCCACCCCTGCTCCAAGCTCGCCACCACCCGGCTCTGGCACACCACCACCCTGGCCGAGGAACTCCAAGTCTCCGACGCCACCGAGGACGATCTGTATAAGGCCATGGACTGGCTGCTGGAACGACAGCCGCACATCGAGAAGAAACTCGCCCAGCGCCACCTGCGCAACGGCTCGCTGGTGCTCTACGATGTCAGCAGCAGTTACTACGAAGGCCACATTTGCCCGCTGGTCCGGCACGGTCACAACCGCGATGGCAAGAGAGGGTTGCCGGTCATCGTCTACGGCCTGCTCACCGACGGCGAAGGCCGTCCGGTGGCCGTGGACGTCTATCCCGGCAATACCGGGGATCCCACCACGGTGCCCGATCAGGTCGACAAACTCCGCCAACGCTTCGGCCTGAACCGCGTGGTTCTGGTGGGCGACCGCGGCATGCTCACCGACGCCCAGATCGGGGCGTTGAAGCAGCATCCCGGGCTGGGCTGGATCTCGGCGCTGCGCGGTCCGGCCATCCGCGAACTGGTCGAGGGCGGAAGCCTGCAACTGTCGCTGTTCGACAAGAGCAACCTGGCCGAGATCAGTTCCCCCGACTATCCCGGCGAGCGCCTGGTGGCCTGCTTCAATCCGCTGCTGGCCGACGAGCGCAAGCGCAAGCGCGCCGAGTTGATCGAGGCCACCGAGAAGGAGTTGGCCAAGATCGCTGCCGAGGTCCAGCGCCGCACTCGCACTCCGCTCAAGCAAACCGAGATCGCGCTCAAGGCCGGCAAGGTGCTGAACCGCTTCAAGGTGGCCAAACACTTCGCACTCACCATCGCCGACGGCGTCTTCTCCTGGAGCCGGCGGGAGGAGTCGATGCGGCGCGAAAGCCAACTGGACGGCGTCTACGTGGTGCGCACCAGCGAGCCCAAGAGCCGCTGCTCAGCCCCAGACGCGGTGCGCCGCTACAAGAGTCTGGCGCAGGTGGAGCGAGCCTTTCGCAGCCTGAAGGGAATCGATCTGCGGATTCGCCCCATCCATCACCGCACCGAGGATCACGTGCGGGCGCACGTGCTGCTGTGCATGCTGGCCTTCTACGTGGAGTGGCACATGCGCAAGGACCTCGCCCCGCTGCTATTCCAGGACGAGGAACTGATCCGCCAGCGCTGGCGCCGCGATCCCGTCGCGCCCGCTGAGTGCTCTGCAGCGGCGCTGGCCAAGAAGACCGACCGCGTCACCGCCGACGGCTTCCCCGTCCACAGCTTCGAAACTCTGCTGCGGGAACTCTCCACCCGCTGCCGCAACACCTGCCGGATCGCCTCCGCGCCGGACTCTCCATCGTTCAGTCAACTCACCCAGCTGACTCCACTCCAATCGCGCGCCTTCCAGCTTCTCGGCTTGTAGCCAGAAACCGGAACGCCAAGCCTGTCTCTTCCCTTGCACCCTCAGTCAGATACTGTCTCAGGCAAGGTAGAACTTCGGGCTAGTTGAGCCGGTTGAGTACGTCGTCGAGCCGTACGACTTGAACGCCTGTGTCGCTGAAAACACGTCATTAAAAGAAGAGTTTAAAAGAATTACGGGATCTGATTCGGTGAGCGTCGGAGCATCAACACACAAGAGAGCGCCGGCCTCCAAGGCGCGCACGGCGGTTTCTTGATGAGCCAGAATAGCGGGCGCCCGCTATTTTTGCAGAATCAGCACCCGCCCTGCGATGCAATAGGGTTATGTGCTCGCTTCCGTGCTCTGCAACAGATTGTTTAGAAAACGCCGGCATTGATCGTTGTGTTGGCCGTAGTCTTGAGCCAGGAGCCATTCGTACTCCTCTCTGAGAAGTCGGGTGACGGGCGACGCCCGCCCCGGAATCCAAAGGTCGCGGTGGAAATTGACCACGTCATAGATGGCGCTAACCTTCGTAAGCCTTTTGGTCAGTTCGTCCTGCGGCAGTATTTCGTGGAACGCTTGGGGATTCCAAACGGGCCCGCCATGCGACCAGTCCGCGGTGTAAAGAAGGCAAGCTAGAGCAACTTTGCGTGATACTAGGAGAGGTACGATGGGGTGGCTCCATGCTTGTCGTCTTTTGACGTAGCCCAGGATACGGACTGGGGGGTCGGCAACCTTTGTTCTGGGAACCGTGATGCTGGACGATTTCGCCAGGGAGAGAATGTCAGTAGCAGCCTCGCGCGCGGTTTTAAGAAGCTCGTCGCGGTCGGGTCGAGACCAGAAGGCAGCAAACTTGCGAAGCTGGCCTGAATTCCACCCCAGTTCAGGCCGATACCATTCCCTCATGGTGCTGAAGACATGCAACCGGCTCAGAAGGTAGTGCACGGAGCGGGCGCTGTTCTCATCATCAACAGGCACGTCGGGCGCCTCTTTGGTCAGCCAGCCGTCTTGCGGTCCTGCTCCCTCCATGGCGGCCACGTAGTTCAACGCCTGACGGGACGCCGTGAGCACGATCACAGGCAGGTCGGGTCTGTCTTCTTTTACCGCGTTTCGGAAACGGAGACTTTCGAAGTCCTCGGGAGAGTAAGAGGCTTCGGGCTCGCCGCGGCCAAGGCGCAGGTCCAGCAGGATGACCGTGACGGGGCGCGCAGGCCGCGCTTCCGTGGCGTCCAGAGGAGGCGTGCCATCCGCGCCCGGAAAGGTGAGCGCGTGCTTGATATCCTCTCTATTAAGATGATGCACATGCTTTCCGATACGGTCTGCCCAAGCGACCAACCATTGGGTATAGGAAGGTGCAGATGCGGGTGGAAGCACCTTAAGCTCCCCCCAGAGCCTGAGCCAGTGCGCCGCAGCTTGAGTGTTCTTCACGCACACGAATCGAGCCCATTTGCCTTTGCTTGGGTCCGCTCCCGGAGCGCAATAGACCTGCTCTGAACCATCCGGCAGGCTGTAGGTGAACTCCACATTCCCGAACAAAATCTTCAGCAGTACGTCGGCGAGCCCTTTGTCGAATTCGTCGTCCACCAGCAGGACACGCAGTACTCCTGGTAATCCCTCTTTTGCGTGGTCGCGAACGAGCTCCACCGCATTTTCAATTTTGGGGTACTTCGGCGGCGCCGTTGACCGGCGCAAGATCTGGAACTGCTGGAAGGCGGGCTGACGCATACGCTGCTTGAGTTCATCCAGCCACGGGAACTGAACCTTGTCGGCCCAAGCGAGCTTATTTTTCGCTGGCTGCGTGTTTTTCTTACCATAGGAAGCCTGGCGGAGCGCCTCCAAATAGCCGGCCCAAAGCCTCCAGGCGCTGTAGCCCTCGTTCGCAAGATCGTGGTGGGTCAACCGCGCGGCCTCGCCGGCGGTTCCACCCGCGAGGAGTTCCAGATCCGCCCGGCTGATCTTGAGCCGCTCCGGGTCAGTCCGAACTTGGACGATGAAGCACTCCTGATCGCTTGGGTTGCCGTCCATGACGTCCGGCAGGCGAGCAAACCAGGCGCCGCGGCTGACGAGAAGGGGTTCGTGCTTCGCGCGGAGAATCATCTCCAGCGGTTGCCAGGCGACGGCCAACGCCGGAATAAACCTGATCGGTTCGGGGGCACTCCAGCGCAACCAGCGCAGCAGTTCCACCCCCCACAACTCTCCCCGCCTCCCATACCGGCCTGGGAGCTCCAAGGGCAGAATCAGGCCAAGCGCGGCTGGTTTAAATTCGCCCAGAGTCTTTAGCCACGCATCCGTGGACCCCCACGCCGACTCCTCGATCGGCTTTATTTCGGATGCCAGAATCAGGATGGGCTTGTCGAGCACAGCAACCTTATTATATGCGGCGTGACACCCAAACGGCTGGTCCGCCAGTGGGCTCCACGCGCTGCCCTGCAATGAACTTCGGTCCGAGATCGGGATGCAAGGCAAACCGCGAAACTCGACGCAAATCGCCAGCGAGCCGTATTGAACGTATGATCGCTCCTGTGGCGCCGCTGGTGGAATGGGCCGGAAGGGTGGGCAAGTGGCCGGTGAGCATCGAGCGGGCGTCAAACGTGGCGTCGCGGGTAAAGCCAGCTTCCGCGAAAAACCGCGAAAGGCCTCACGCGATCATTTCGGTCGGAGAATCTAGGTTCAGAGGGAGCGATTCGCATGAGAAACGTCGGCACCTTCTTTCGGAGCTTCGGTGGCTTGCTGGTGGTCGTCTTCATCGGACTGCCCTTCGCCGTGTTGTTGAATCTCTGGATGACTCTGGCGAACTACCTTTCCCTTGCGCTCACGTTTGAAATGCTGGGGCTCGATACGGTACCACTGGGCGAAGACAAGCTGCTGGGTTCCTTCTTCGCCGGGCTGGCGGCAGACGCTTCGCTCGTCAACCTGATCGCAGCAAGCCTGGCGTGCGTGGTCATGGCGGGGTTCTTTCTGCTGGTGCGGCAAGTAATGCAAATTTGGGGCCACTGGAAGCAACTGTGCCTGCAACGGCGGGCGGGCAACGAGACGGAGGTCGCAGCGCGGCGATGGCTGATCGCAGATAACCTCTTGTGGCTGGTCTTGTTGCTGCCGCTCGTCGTGGCGTTTTCAATTTGGGACCTGGAGATGTTTCGCTATCGGGCCGTTCTGGGCGCCGGCCAAATCACTGAGACGGCTACGGCCGTAACGGTCGCCACGTGGGGGAAGCTGCTGACGGAAAGCGCGGACCTGTACGCCATCACGCTCGCGAAAGTGGGGATGTGGGGATACCTAGCGGTCAATTTGATGGCTTGCTTCGTTTTGGAGTTCGTCCTGGTCAAGGCGCGGGACAAGTTCAGCCAGATGACGGCGATCGCGAGTTCCTGGTTCGAAGCGGAAGACCAGGCGCCCGTTAAGACCAGCCGCGCCGAGCAGGATGCGGAAAGGTCCGAGCCGAGTTTCGTCTTCGGGCGCGAAGAAGCTACGGCCACCGAGCCCCGGGTGGATGCTCCGCAGCCTTTCACGGCTTTCCAGGGACCGACGCTGGCCCCGGATGCGCCGGTCGAGACCATCCCTGAACCCGTCGTCCAGGAGGCGGAGGCGCCAGCGCCCGGGCAGGCGCGCCGAGATCTGAGAGAGGTGGTCGGCGGCGGGCCGGAGGAGCGGGTGACGCTGGAGGAGGCGTTGCGGAATCCGGACCGTTACTTCGTCGACATCAAAAACGGGCTCGTTTGGGACCGGAAACACTGGGATAACCTGCACAGCGCAGAGCAGGAAAAGGAGTTTTCAGATGCCACCGCATAAGAGAGGAACCATGAAGCCAACCTCGAAAACAAACTGCGTGTTGTCCCGAGCCAAGATGGCCGTCGCCATGCTTGCCGTATGCCTCCCTTTCTTTGGGATGGCCGGCTGCACCGGCGGAACGAACGAGCCCAAGCCGGCGAATCGCATCGCGATCCTGATCGACGGCTCGAAGACGTTTGAACGACGCCGTGGCGACGCCGTGGAGCGTGCGCAGGAACTGATTGGCAAGATCGTGGAAAAGCCCGGACGCCGCCACCAGGGGGCAAACGATATGGTTGCTGTGATCGCCATCGACGCCATGCCGTCGGTCCTCTGGCGTGGGTCCCTCGCGGAATTGCGAAAGGCGGACCGCGAGGGCTGGACCCGCCGCTTTGGAGCCCGTTCTGACTATTCCCGCTGCACCGACGTTGACGGGGCGTTCCGGTTAGCCGCGGAGGAGTTGGGGCCCTCCTCGCCGCAGATTCACAAGTACATGTTCGTCTTCTCCGATCTACAGCATGAGCCTCCGGCCGATTCGCTCCGCCGGTGCCAAGAACCACGCGTCGGCGCTGGTGATTCGTTCCCCTGGAGCGCCGTTGAAGATGCGTCCGTCTCCGTGCTTTGGACGCCACCCGAGCAGAAACTAGCGTGGCAAAGGCAGATCGAAGGCCGCGGTTTGTCGAAGAGCTTCCATATCTACGTTGATTCAGAGTCCGCTGAAATTGTTCCCGTACCGCCGCCGGCGGCCAAGCGGGTCGTCACGGAGCAGGAGAGAGGCGTAATCCGGGATCGTCTGGGCGCCGCCCTGGGGCTGTTTCTTAAAGCGCTCGGGATCGCACTCGGCTTGTGCGTGGTCGGCGCAATCGGAGTCATCGCCCTGGCCGCGAGAAGGCGGCGGCGAGTTCTGCGCGGGAATCCTGCACAGGTGAGGCGGATAGAAAGAGCTTAAGGAGGATGGAAAATGCCGGTTGAGATCACCACCACTCACGAAGTAGGGGAGCGGCTCAGCAGGATTATTCAGGCGAGCCAGATGAGCCGGTCGGTGCGCGCGTGTCTGCTCGCCACCCGCGATCGGGAACACGCGCTGAACGTGGTGAAGGAGGCCTCTTTTCGGCTGTCCTGCCCACTGTACCAGTTCAACGTGGCGGAGCGGCGGCGTTTTCAGCGTGAGCAGCTTGGATGGGAGACGATCGGAGGCGAGACCCCCGATCCGGCGGTACTCTTCCGCAGCGCGGCGGAGCTGCGCGGCGGCGGCGTGGTTGTGCTGGAGGATTGCGCCGCCTTTCTGCGCGACGACGGAGGAGATCGACGCGTGCGAATGGCATTGAGCCAGATGCTGGCTTGTGAAAGCGCGCGAGAGGGACTGGTGCTCGTTTTGCTGGAACCTCCGGAAGGGGAGCGTTGCCTGCCGTCGATCCTGGCGGATCAGTTCGTGAGGTTGGACATCCCGTACCCTCGCGCTGCCGAACTGGAGAGCATTGCCAGGGAGGAAGTCGACCTGGCCGCGCGGCGAGCCGGGCGGCCTTTGGAAGTGGAGATTGTTCGCAGCGAGGCGGGCAAGCTTGCCCTTGGGTTGTCCGGCTTGACCCGAAGCGCGGCCCGGGACGCACTGCGGGACGCGCTGGCGCCGAATCCGCTGGACTTTCGGCAGGCCATGGAGCGCTTGCAGAGAAGGAAGTCCGAGCAACTCCGACGGGAGCTGGCGATGAACATTCTCGACTCAGCCGAAGTTGAAATGCCGATCGGCCTGGACAATCTCATGAGGTATCTCCAGGTCCACCGGGACAAGATGAGGATCTCCGGGCCAGGACGGGCCCGCGGAATTCTGCTGGTGGGGCCTCCGGGAACGGGGAAAACGATGCTGGCGCGGGCGATTGGGTCAATCACGGGACTTCCCGTTGTGGAGTTTCGCATCTCCTCGCTAATGAACTCCCTGCTGGGTGAAACAGAGCGCCGCTTCGCGCAAGCCTTTGCCACCTTGGAGGCCATGAGTCCGAATCTCGTTTTCATAGACGAAATCGAGAAGGCGTTCGGCGATTCCACCGAACGCGATGGCGGCACGATGATGCGGTGCACCGGGAGCCTGCTGAGCTGGCTCAGCGACAACCCATATCCGAACTACGTGGTGGGCACCTGCAACAACCTATCGCGCATGGGCGAAGTCGGCCTGACCATGACCCGCTCTGAACGGTTCGACACCTGCTTTTTCGTCGATGTGCCCTCGGCGGAGTCCCGAATCCAGATGCTAAAGCGATGGCTCACCGGACAACTGGAATCGGTTGAGGAAGCGGCGATTGAACTAAGTGAACTGACGGACAAGTTCTCCGGCGCCGACCTTCGGTCCGCGGTCAAGCAGGCGATCGCGCGCGCCCAGTACGAGCGAGTGCCGCTCTCCATGCCGATTCTGCGTGACGAGGTGGAGCGCAAGAAGCTGCGCGCCTACGCCCTGTACGATGAGTTCGCCGAACTGCGCCGTTGGGGCCGGATGTTCTGCGAACCGGCGGGCCCGGTGGACCGGCATGGCGGATGAACGTCCGAAAATGCGCGAAAAGCATGGATTTGTTGATGCCGAGTTTGAATGAGAACAAGGCGGAGGTGAACGACGATGAGCAACACGGCGACGGTTTCCCCCTACGACAATTCTGAGCAGACACCCGCACTGGGGGGCGCAGTTGCGGGTGCGGTCCTGGGCGGTGCGGCGGTCGCCGCGTCCGTGGCGGTTGCCGGCATCGGTGCTGCTGCCGCCGCAGTAAAGTGGCTGTGCGAGGACACCCCTGAACAAAGGGCCGCTCTCAACAAAGCCCGCCAGGAAGACAGGCAGGCCCTCGTCCGTGAGACCTTGCGGTTGAGCAGCGTGGCGTTGACCTTACGCGATGAGCGCGCATTCGCGCAATCGGCGGAAGCTCTCGGCTACAAACTGCACGCTGTTGCGGGCAGCGTGCTGATGCTTGAAAGTGCGACGGGGCAGCGGATGGCGGTAACTAAGTCGGCGAACGGCAGGCTGGTGGCCCATACCAATGCCGGTCGAAAGGCGGTCGCGGAAGTTGTCTCCCGGCACAATCTGGAACAGGGCAAAAGGCATTTGAAAGCTCTGGGCATGGATCTTACCGAACGGAAGACAGCGTCGGGTGAAATCGAACTGGTCGGTGTGGAACGGCGTGACACCCATGGCGACGGGCGTGCCGCGATTAGCGTGCGCGTGCGGCGGGACGGCTCGCTCCTCATCGATGTGGGGGGCATCGCGGGCGCCCGGTGTGAGCAACTGGCGCTCGGGATCGCGTCTGCAACCGGCGGCGAAGTCACGCAATTGAATCGCAAGCGGAGTTACTTCGAGCGCCCGGGCGAGGTAGCGAGGACCAAGGTGAAGGTGTGAGACATGGCCAGGAAACAGCTCAGGATTCGGGTGTCCCCCAAAGGTCTGGTGGAGATCGTGGATCCGGGCTTCGACTGCCTGGATTTGATCCAGGCGGTAAATCCCGAATTCCGAATCCGCTGTGAGGCGTTTTCCACGACCGCTGAGCCGAGGTTTATGGCAGCTCGCCGCAGGCGAGTCGGCTACGAGTTGGAGGAACTTCGCCAAATGTCACTTGCCGCACTAGCCGAGCTGCACGCGCAGATTGTCGGCCAAGTGGTGTTCTTCGATCGGGGGACCAGCCTGCTTGATCTCAAGATTGAGATCGCTGCCCGGCGCATTCGGTCCTGTGCACTCTGCGGGCGCCGTTGCGGGGTGGACCGAATGCGGGGAGAAGTAGGCGTTTGCGGATTGGGTGTTGAAGCGGCCGTGGCCGAGCATTTCGTGCATATCGCGGAGGAATCGCCGATTAACCCCTCCCTTCTGTTGAGTCTCGCCGGTTGTGGCCTACGCTGCCGCTACTGCCAGCAGTGGCGTCTGCTGGCTCCCTCCAAGGTTTCGGGAGATCCGCTGGTGGCTGGGCTTTGGCGGTCGGTTGATGCGCAAGGAGCTCGCAGTGTTTCCTTTGCGGGTGGGAATCCGGATGAATCCCTCTTTGCTGTGCTCCGCTTTCTCAAGGGGGCGCCCGAAGAGTGGAGCCTACCGCTCGTCTGGAATAATCACGCCTACTGTACGCCGGAGGCGCTTGAGTTGCTGGAGGGCGTGGTGGACGTGTACTTGCCTGACCTGAAGTACGGAAACAACGACTGTGGCCTCCGTTGGTCTGGTGTAGCAGACTATTGCGACCTGGCTCGCGGGGCGATCGCGCGGATGCTGCGCCAGAATGTGGCCGTTATCGTACGCATGCTTGTGCTGCCCGGCCACGTGATGTGTTGTCATGTTCCCGCCCTGCGTTGGCTCGCGGAGGCGTCGGCGAAGGACTTAACGGTTTCGGTCCGCGGGCAATACTGCCCGGACTGGAAAATCGTGGAGACGGACGGTGCAATGTCGGCGCGTCCGGAGCCCGAGGAGATTGAAGCGGTACGGGCGGAGGCCATGCGGCTGGGCCTGAAGGTATTGAGTCCGGGTGGACTCGAATCGGTCATGGAAAAGTGGGGTGCATTGGACATATGAATTGGATTTTGGCTTTCGTTCCTGACGAGGCGCTGGCGCTGTTCATTGTGTTGATCGGCTTAGCGCTCATAACCGGGATTATCAACGCTAGGCGCGCGTTTGGGTTGATAGGAGGCATCATTCTGCTCCTGGTGCTCACTCCATTTCTCGGCGCTCTCGTCGATGCGTTACCTGGGTGGCTGTTCCTAGGACTGGTCTTCGTCCTAGGGATGTCCCTGCTCCGGGCTGTCTCCAATTTCGTGATTGGGCGCGGCGCTACGAATGAGATGGTCGGCATTTTGGCGGCCGATCTCATCCGATTCGGATTCCGGACCATCCTCTTTCTGTTGGCGCTGCCCTTTAGGATGCTGGTTTGGTTGGTCCGTGGGATCCACTGAATCAGCTCTTTCAGAAAGATTGTCAGACGAGGTCTAACAGGAGGTCTGGATAACATGAAGCGAAACCGTGTCGCGGTCTCGATGATGCTGCTGGCATTGGGCGCTGCCTCGGACCTGAGCGGCGCCGGCGTTGGAAAGTCGGTTGCGCGAAGTGCCACACGGAGACTGGCACAGAGATCCGTGGCGCGAGCAGCCGCCCGTGGGACCGCCGTAGCAAGCGGCGCTCAGGTGCGGAGGCCGATCCCGAATATTCTGAAGCTGGATCGGCTGCGCGACAGGAATCTACCGGTGAAGACGCTACCGGAACCGAGGAGGGTGTTTCGCTACACGACTAACAAGCAGGCTCAGTTCTACCGCCGGCGTGGCGTGCCGTCCGGGACGCATTTCACAACCAGAGCAGGTCCTGGCCGGCCACTGAGCGCCGTCCATGCCAAAGAACGTTACGGCCTCCCCAGGATGCCGAGCACTCGCGTACAGGTCGCTTTACCGAAGGGCACGCCAGTGAAGTCCGGCAAGGTGATTGGCGGCGAGCCGGGTGTGGGCGAGCTGAAGATATACCATCGCCGGCTCCCTCCGCCGGCAGTGAAGACCGTGATCCAACTCCGAAAGTGACGGTCACTTCCGGGATCATGCGGTCATGCGACCGTCCGCCAACATCTGGAACATGAACGCTCGAAAGAACAGGAAATGGAGCGCTCAAGGAAGACCACTCTATGCTCAGGGTTGAGGTGAATGATGACCAAGTTCAGCGACTGCCCCAATTGCGCCCCAGAATATTGGGGAGGGTGTATAATGTTGCTCACCGTGAGTCATACCGTCCACGCCCGCCGCTCGTGTTCAGTAGGACCGCAGTTGGTGGAACGCACGGAGACTGAAGTGGAATCAGCCCCGGCGCCAAGCGACAACCGGGGCTTCTCAGAAGAAAGGAGGAACCGCGAGACATGAGTTGGAAGACTTGCTGGAACGGTCATAGCTACCAAGGCTCTTCCTGTCCCATCTGCGAACTTGAGAAGACATCCAAAGAGCATCTGAGGCAGCTTGAGAAGGAAAGAAAGCAGCTTGAGAAGGAGCTTGAGAAGGAAAGAGAGAAGATAGAGGAAGCCACTCGGGAGGCCGCCAGAGAGGCGGATCGTGTTGCAAGGGAGCAAGCTGAAGCATCGCGGGAGCACCTGGAGCGGCTCCAGGAGCTGCAATGGGAACAGGAGGCTGCCGCAGCCAGGGCCGCCGCCGAAGCCCGCGATCTCATTGAACGACAACACGTCATACGCGCGGCCGCTTTGGCTCAGCAGGCGGGTCGGCTTTTCGAATCCGGACTCACACAGGAGGCCCTTCAGCAGGCACTCACTGCATTACAAACTGATCCGGAGTGTTTCTATGCCTACGAGGTGGCAGTTGCTGTACTTCAAGCCTTAGGAGAATCTGAAAAGGCACGCGACCTCCAGCGCAAACAAATCGCCTCCCTTCGGAGCTCGGAGTACTGCGATGATTCGAGGTTACATGTCCACATGCTCAGCAAAATAAAGGATGATCCTGAGCTGCTCCATGCACTCGAAGACGTTTTTCGAGACAACGCCCACCGGTGGACACGCGACCTGTCTGCGTTCCGGCACGTCCTTGAAGCGCTAGCCCAGCACAACCTCACATCCCTCACTCGGGAAGTCGGCAGTAGAATGTTTTCGGCCAATATGTCCCTGGCGCTGCTCGCCCTGCTGCTTGACTTCGAGGCGGCCTCGGTTCACTGGTTGACTGAGTTTTTAGGCGCCTTTGACGCGAGCTCTCGCAATAGGGTTCTAGATCAGTTCATCAGTCTGCAAGAGAAGGCTCAGGCTCTCAAGATATCCTCAAAGACACTCGAGCTCGTTCGTTCTACGATTGCGTTGCGGTACGAGCAATGGCGGCCCGAAATCGAACAGGCATTGGCGACAAAAGCTTCGGACGAGGCAGCGGAGGAGGCTCATCGTGGTGGATTGTCAGGCTGCCTAATATGGCCGGGCGTGTTCCTAGGGATCTTCGTGGTTATGGGACTTGGTCTTGGGAGACCGTTTAGCGGAATAGGTAAAGTTTTCGTGTATTTAGTCTTTGTCGGGTTGTGCGGCTGGGGAGCCTATACTTTAGGTGAGCGTGTGCATCGATGGTTCGCTTATCGTCGTAATTTGTCGGGGGCTTTGCGGACTGAGGAGAGTAATTGGCGCGTCGTTCTGCAACGGGCGGGCGCACCGACAAATTGAGCAGCTCTCTACTTAGCATTAGCAGGAATGGGCTGTTTACCGAGCGAGCGACGCCGAGCCAAACAGATTCGGAAGTGAATGCCTCCGGCGCCATCCAATTGGCAGCAGCGTTCCAAGACCCCGGACAGAGTCAACCATGTGGCGCTGAACCCCATGGCCAACGACAAAGGACACGTTGGAGGTGTGCGTCCTGAAGGTGTCCGCAGGAAGGGTCCGACAGGGTCGTGGCGGCGATGGCGCGCACTCGGCCAAAGACGAGCATAAACGGGAACGCTGGAGCGTCTGCTCCGCTGCACCAGATGTCCGCCCGCCGGTGACCGCTGCACCAGACTGGCCAAGTTCCGACGTTTGAAGTCAGGAAAAACCGCGAAAGGGGGCGCTCAAGGAAAAGCACCTTATGCTCAGGAGTGAGGTGAGTGATGACCAAGTTCAACCACTGCCCCAATTGCCATGCCAAACCCTCTGGCGGGTTTTTTGGCGGATCGCACTTTACCGTGTACGAGTGCGAGGGATGCGGCACCTGCTACTGCTACAAATGCGGCGACCAGCGCTGCCCCAATTGCGCCTCCAAGCGCCGCAAAGAGGTCGGGAGGGTTTATACGAAGGACTGACAGGCTTGGGTCCCCGCTGGGGGTCCGCACCCGGGTCGACGGCTGCGAAGCGCTTGTTGCAGAGATGCAGGAATCATGTTGCGGGACCAGTGTGTCAGCCACCCGGAAGGCGCTATGCAGAATCCCGAGTGTATCTCCAACCGGTCTGAACGCCACCTGGATCAGATGGCCGTGCCTGGCTTGGTTGAGGTGATCGAGGAATTCCAGCGGGCCTACCCCCAACTGTCTCTCGATGTGATTCGCTGGGTGCTCCGGCAGCCACCGGAGAGCCAAGATGGGGAAGAGCCCCCTTCAGAGGTGTGAACAATGTTACCGACGCCTTTCGTGGCCGTCGAACGTGCCGGCTTGGTATGGGCGGCGAGCGTTGGATTCGGGCTCGTGGAGTTGCAATCTGAGCGGCTACCAAACGAGATGCTGCCCGGCGCCCGCGTCCAGCGCCTGACTGAAGCCCACGAAAACAGCGCGCACTTGGCTGAGCTGATCGCTGGTTGGTCCAGGCCGGTCTCGGTGGAACTCCATCTGGCAAGCCGACCATCGCTCGATGCACGGCGGGCAGTCGGCCGAGTGCGGCTGGCGGTACGTCTAACGGTGCGGGAGTCAGAACGAGATTCGGCCTTGGCCCGATGTCTTGCCGACTACGTAGTTCTGCGAACGCTCCTTGGGACCTTTTGGAAGCAGGCGCACTTTGCCCCCATTCTGGACGCGCAGAGCTTCCAGGAGGCATTTTTCCCGTTTGAGCTGCGGTCGGCCTTTTCTGTCGGCCGACGCAGCGCGGAGATTCCACTGACTGAGCCGTTTCGCGGCTTGTCCTCCGGCACTTTTGGGTTTCAGTCCAAACCCCGTTCAGCACCGACGGGTGCGGCGATCCGGCACCTGTTCCCCTGGGTTGCGGGACCCGATGACTGGAGCGCGCTCCTGAACACTCTACTCGACTTCCCCGCGCCCCACTGGGTCGTCGCGCGGCTGGTCACACCCGCAGAGCGCGCGCCATACCTCGAAGAACTCCGTGCCACGTTACATGTCTGCGAGGAATTCCTGGCCGGAGCTCATGGTGATCAGGTGACCTTGGTGGCCCAAGCCGACCAGATCCGCCAACTCTGCGTGCAGCGCCTTTCTCGACTGGCGATGAACGCGCTTCAGGTCGGCGTTGTGCTGATGGCGCCGGGTGAGGCCGATGAAATGATTGCCCGCCTCCTCGGTCATTCGATCTCGGGAGACTCAGCGCGGGGTCCGGAGGCAGGGCCGTTCGCTGGTGGCTTTTCGATCAAAGACTGCGATATCAAGCAGGGACAAGACGCTTTTTTCGTACCTGGCGATGATCCGTACACAGCGGAGGAAGCTGCCTGCGCCTTTCGTCTGCCGTTAGTGTTCGGCGAAGATGACCTGGGGTTGCCGGTGCGACGAAGCCAGTTGGCGCGGGCAACGCTGCCGCCCATGGAGGACGACAGAAGCACCACATTGCTGGCCTTAAACCGGTACAGGGGTGAAACACGCCCGATTCGAGTGCCTCTGGAGCATCGTTTCAAGCACATCGCCATACTGGGGATGACCGGCACCGGCAAGTCCACGTTCATGCATCCTCTGTTGCTTCAGGATCTGCGGCAGGGACATGGGGTATGCTTGGTCGATCCCCATGGTGACCTGGCTGATGAGTTGCTTGGCCGGTTCCCCGAGGAGAGGGAGGAGGACCTGATCGTAGTAGACTTGGCCGACCGGCAATGCAGCGTGCCGATGAACTTCCTCCGTTGGCAGACTCCGGAAGAACGGGATCTTATCATTGACGACTTGTACGCCACATTTGACCGGCTCTACGACTTTCGCCAGACCGGCGGCCCGATCTTCGAACAGAACTTCCGCGGCATGCTGCGGCTTTTGATGGGCGAGTCGGCAGAGGCAGATCCGTTTTTCACGTTGCTGGAACTGCCACTACTATACCAGCGCCGCGAGTTCCGACGATATCTGGTGTCCCGCAGCAAGCAAGAGCAGCTCAGAGATTTCGTTGAGGAGCTGGAGGGAGCCAGTGGGGATGCCAGCCTCCATAACTTGGCTCCGTACGTGACAAGCAAATTCAGTCGGTTCCTCCACGATCAGTTGTTACGGCGCATCGTTGGCCACGGGGATCTGAACCTGGATTTTCATTCGATCCTTAGTCAAAGAAAGGTACTGATAGTCAAGCTCGGCCGGGGGCGCTTTGGTGCACGGGCAGCCGAGCTACTGCTGGGGCTGCTGATGAGCCGGTTCCGTTCGGCAACGATGGCGCGGGCGGATATAGGCAAGGTACAGCGCGCCCCCTTCTTTCTCTACGTGGACGAGATGGGCTCGCTGGCGCGGGACGAGAACTTCTCCCAGCTGCTCTCGGAGGCGCCCAGGGCCAGGGCCGCCAGGAGGAACTCCCTCA
>Ga0078972_1006180_pt1 | contig 28927 bp, 20 predicted proteins | sample YelNatPaOPGAMG01_FD_67568 | JGI IMG/M metagenome (GOLD analysis project Ga0078972, IMG submission 67568) | Hot spring thermophilic microbial communities from Obsidian Pool, Yellowstone National Park, USA - OP-RAMG-01 (SPADES assembly) (version 2) | ecosystem: Environmental > Aquatic > Thermal... | reverse complement strand
CCCTTCGGCATCGCATCCCGCGCATTCACCACCAAATTCATCAACACCTGCTCCATCTGCCCCACATCCGCCCTCACCCTCCCCAAATCACCCGCATAACATGTCACTAACTCTATATCCTTGTATATTATAAAAAAAGAGTTATCCACAGGGGGCCAGCCTGACACCTGCAGAATGTCGGGCTGGTACCCCTGTGGATAACTCTAACATAATTAAAATGTGCCGGAAACTGTTTGTTGTGGATAGATCGGAAAAATTGTATCAAAATTAGTTTATAGGCGAACCATCGTGGCAGATCGTTTTCCCCTTGGGTGGTCAACCCGTGGGTGAGCTTGGGTCGCCACGATGCTCTCCAATTCCCGGACAGTTGCTTGGGACCTGATGGGATCCCGTATTTCACAAGGCTGGGTAAAGGAGGTAAAACTTTGGAACGAAAAAAAATTTTTATTGGGATTGACGTATCAAAAGACACCTTGGAGCTTTTCGTTAAGCCTCTGGGAGAAAGGATGAATTTTCCCCAAACGGAGGATGGTTTATTGTTGATGGCCAACTTTGTCCAATCCTTTTCTCCTTGTCTGGTAGTGTTGGAGGCGACTGGTGGTTTGGAAAGAGGAGCGGTGGCTATCTTGGGTAGTAAGGGTTTGCCCATTGTGGTCGTAAATCCCCGGCAGGTGCGTGATTTTGCTAAAGCAAAGGGTATCCTGGCCAAAACTGATAAGATTGATGCCTTGGTCATTGCTGATTTTGGGGAAGCCATTCGCCCCGAAATCAGGCCTTTGAAGTCGGAGGAAATGCAGGAGTTGGAAGTACTGGTAACTCGCCGCCGGCAGGTGGTGCAGATGTTAACTGCGGAAAAGGAACGTCTGTATACTGCTTCCCGCTCCATCAAAAAAGATATCCAAGCCCACATCCAATGGCTGGAGAAGAGTCGGGATAGATTGGATAAGGATTTGGATAACATGATCCAAAGCTCTCCTCTTTGGCGGGCAAGGGATAAAATCTTGCAGAGTTCGAAAGGGGTGGGGCCCGTACTGTCCCATACCCTTTTGGCTAAACTTCCTGAGCTGGGCACTTTGAATCGCAAGCAGGTGGCCAAATTGGTCGGGGTGGCCCCCTTGAACCGGGATAGCGGAAACTTTCGGGGCCGGCGTATGGTTTGGGGTGGTCGAGCTGAAGTTCGTTCTGTCTTATATATGGCCACTGTGGCTGCCATTCGTTCTAATCCTTTAATTCGGGCTTTTTATGAACGTCTTCTAAAAGCAGGTAAATTAAAAAAAGTTGCCATTACTGCTTGCATGAGAAAACTTCTGACGATTTTAAATGCCATGGTAAAAAATAATACTTCTTGGAACGTTGCTCATGTAAAAAATACTTGACAAATAAACACAGTTGCTCACCCCTTCCCTCTCCCCGGAGGGGAGAGGATTAAGGTGAGGGGGATTTTCATGGTTCGTGGGTGTCAAACCTGTCATGATAAGTTACTTTGGAAATTTGTACTTTATTCATCTAATAGATGAAGTAAAATCAGTCATTCCTGTGACAACATGAAGCAGGCTGAAGCAGGCTGAAGCAGGCTGAAGCAGGCAGGAATGGATGATCTTAATTTATTTTCTGGATTCCGGCTGGCGCAGCATTGACAGAATTGCCGGCCAAGGGAACTTTTTCGAGATCTCCCAAATAAAACTTGACAAAAGAGAAAATTGTTATATTTCTTAAGACTATAGAAATAAGCTTAATGAGGGAGAAGAGGATGTTATTGCTAAATACACCATTTTTAATTGGGGAAAAGACTGCTCCTAATCGATTCGTAAATCAACCAATGGAGTGTAATGATGCTGATGAGGAGGGTAATCCTACTAACCTTACTTTTGAACGGTACCGAAAATTGGCTGAAGGAGGAGCGGGAATAATTTTTATGGAGGCCTTAACCATTACGGAAGAGAGTCGCGCGCGTAAGAATCAATTGGGAATTTATGAGCGTACGGCTAAGAGTTTAGAAAAATTAGTTAGAGAAATGAAAAGCATCAACCAGCAATCTTTAATTTTATTCCAAATCACCCACTCCGGGAGGCAGAGTGCTGCTGGTTTTTCTCGCTTAGTTACCGTTTATCCAACTGCTGATCTAAAGGCTCATGTATTAACTGAAGAAGAGATAGAAAAGATAGGCAATGACTTTGCGCATGCTGCCTTGATTGCCCAACAAGTGGGGGCTGATGGGCTTGATTTTAAGCACTGCCATGGCTATTTATGTGCGGAGATGCTCCGGCCAGCCAATACACGGCAAGATCGTTTTGGGGGAAGTTTTGAAAACCGGGTACGCTTTTTTAAAGAGACCGCCCAGAAAATTAAAGACAAAGTGGGCAAGTCTTCTTTTCTCTGCGGGGTTCGCTTTTCAGCTTACGAAGGGATTCCCGGAGGGTTCGGGACATCTGGCCCGGAAGAAGTGATCGAAGATTTAGCCGAACCCATAGGTTTCGCCCAAATTGTGGAAGAAGCAGGTTTCGATTATATAAATGTATCCGCGGGAATCCCAGCTATTACTCCAGAAATCGTGAGGCCGACTAAGAATTATCCCGAGGGTGTTTACCGGCACTTTGGCTGGGCCAAAGCAATTAAAAGTAGGGTGCGCATCCCTATCATCGGATCAGGGTACAGTTATCTCCGAGATGGAAATAACAATTTAAAAGACCCTGATCCGGAAAAGCGCAGCTTACTTTATTGGGCAGAGAAGAATTTACGGCAAGGAATCTGCGATTTCATAGGCTTAGGTCGCCAATCTTTAGCCGATCCTCTTTTTGCCCAGAAAATCTTAACCGGCAGGAATTCAGAAATTAATTATTGCCGGGCGTGTGGAGGATGTTCTGTTCTTCTTGGTTCCCAACTGCCTACGGGCTGTGTAATTTATTCCGAATTTTATAAAAAAATCTTCAAGGAAAAATCTTTTTAAAGTCGGCAGAGTTCCCCTGCCCACATGGCCTCGAAGAGTGCCCGGCATTCCGCGGAAGACATGGGCCGCGGATTATTGGGCCGCGGATATTTGGTTAAGCATATTTCCGCCATTTGCGGCACGTCTTCATGCGGGAAACCCATTTCCTTTAAGCTTACCGGCAACTTTACATCAGCCGTCAAATCATAAACAAGTTCTGCCGCTTTTTGGGCAGCTTCCCTGGTAGAAAGGCCTTCTACCTTTGCCCCCATAGCGCGGGCAATAAGAGCCAGTTTGTCTTCAATCACGGGCAGATTGAAGACCATAGTATAAGGAAGCCCAACTCCGCAACCGATACCATGAGGTACAGGCTGAAACATGGCTAAGACATAAGAAATACTATGCGCATATAATCCCCCAGTGCCTGTAAAAGAAATCATAGAGAGCGTAGCTCCCATGGACATATAATACCGCGCTTCTAAATCTTGACCGTTAAACGTAGCCCGGCGCAGATATTTAGCGATTAACTCGATGCCGCCTACGCCCAAACAATCATAGAAGGGATTGGCTAATTTATTCATCAAGCTTTCCACCGCATGAGAAAGAGCATCTATGCCCGTGGAGGCGGTTATTTTTGGCGGTAAAGAAATTGTTAGCCCTGGGTCTACAATGGCTATTTCGGCATAAGCGTAGGGAGAACCCATGAAATATTTATCTTTCCCCACCGAGCATACAAAAAACATAGAAACTTCGCTTCCTGTGCCGGAAGTAGTGGGGATTAGGATCTTCTTCAAAGCCGGCTTTTCCACAACTTTTTTGGTCATCAATTCTAAAGGAGGCTGGGGGTTGGTTGCGACAATGGAAGTAAGCTTGGCCATATCCATGGCGCTCCCTCCACCTAGACCGATCACTAAGTCCGGTTTTTCTTGCCGGGCCATTTCATAAAGCGCATCAGCGGTCTCCATGTGTGGTTCGGGATCTACCCGGTCAAAGACGGCGGTCTTGATCATTTCTTTTTCTAACTTATCTTTAACAAAACCTGCATAACCCAATTTGACCATATTTTCATCGGTAACTAAGAGAGCTTTTTGGGCGCCTAATTTTTTAGCTTGTTCGCCCACCTTGGAAATCGTATTAAAACCGAATAAAATTCCGTTTGGCGGAAGAATGCCCGCTGTTTGGAAAGTAAATTCCCGCTTTAAGTGGCTCGGAATTTCATAATCAAATTTGAATTCACTCATATAAATCCCCCTTTCTCATTTTTTTAGTAAGATATAATTTTTAGGAAATTAAAGTCAAGAAGATTTGCTACTGACCGTCGATCAGTTTTTAAATTCCATTTTAATTCAGGCGGGAAAGAGATTCATTAAAATGAGGAGCTGGTTAAATCTTAGGTACAGGTGAGGAAAATTAATTTTTTCTTCATCGAGGTATAGAGCTATTTTTAGGCTTGGTAAGCTGAGACTGGCTTGTCTCCGCCATTCTTTGCGGAAATAAGGTGGAAAGGCCAAATTTAATCTGCTTTCTTTAATTCCGATGGTCTAAAATAGGCTTTTTTCTTGAATTGGCGGCAACCGGGGCAGGAAAATTGTTGATGAATTAAGGCATTCTCCAAGTTTAATTAGGAGAAGGCAAATGGTAAGCCTTTTTTGAGATAACATATTGAAATTACTTTAAAATATATTGATTAAAAATTAGGCACTTTTTATAAAAGTTAAAAATTATCATGAATTATTTATTCTATTCCTATTTTTTTCCACAATTTTTCCACAGTTATTGTGGATAGAAAAATAATCAAAAATTTCCGTCGCCAACCTTGTAAAAAAAGTAAATTTTTGGAGATCTCTGAAAAAATATCTTTGGAGGAAATTATGTCGTTGCTGCTCAAGCAATAATTCATTATTTTCAAGGCATTTTTGGACTTCCCCTTTCGCGAGAGTGCATAAAGTGGGTTTTTCAGAGAGCTCTTTCTAATTATTTGGTAAAAGAATTCTTTGCGGATTTAAGTCTTGAAGAAGATGAAAAAGAGATTTTCCATCGGGGCGTTCGAGGAGATGTTCCCATCCGCCTATATGGCAAAAAATTACTCCCTCGTTACTCTTAAAAATTTGGCGAATTTTCTCAGCCATATAAAATTCTCGCTCTAAAATTTCTTTAGTTACTGGCCAAATTTTCGGTGGATTATGAAAAAGATGATTAGCTTTGGCATATTGGGCGGAGATTTCTTTAAAAAATGATCTTGAAGGTAACTTATATAAGCTCTTTAAATTTTCCAGGGAGACGAGTTCGGCTAAATAAGCGAGTTTTTCTTGGGCGTAAACAGAAAGATCGATATCAAAAAGGTAAGCGTTACTTATTTGGGCATAAAATTTTGCTGCTTGCCACTCGAAAGGATCCTTGAGCAGGCAGAAGATACTCATAACTGCGCCGTGAGAAATAATTTCTTTTAGAGATAGGCTATCTTCATTTTTCATGCGGCGAAGATTTTCGCGCAAAATTCGGCGGATTTCCGGAACATGCTTGGCGCGGAAAGATAATGAATATGGGCTAATTTCTACCGTAATTATCCTCGGTTTTATTTCGGAAAGAAGATGAAAGAGTTTCTTATAACCGTGGGGATCCCGATGAACTGTACCTATTAAAATCAATGAAGAAACATTTTCCATGGCTTTGATTTTCTTCTCTTAAAAACCCTAATTATTTATAGATTATTTCCTCTGGCCTTTCAACCAATTCAAGTCAATCGCTAATTGCGAAGCAGTTTCATCAAGGAGAGGGGCTGGATTAAGGCGAAATTATTATTTCTGTTTTTTGGATATGACCCTGAGCGATTAAAATTTAACCTAAAAAGCGGAGGCGGGCAAGGGAAATTCGGACTGACCGTCGATCAGTTTTTAAATTCCAGCTTAATTCAGGCGGGAGGGCGAGAGGCTCATTAAAATGAGGCCCATATTCTTTCATAGGTGCGGGCGGGGAGATAGACATCTATTTTAAAACAAGGAAGCAATTATTTAAGTTTATCTGGTGTAGACAAGTATATCCCCGCTGATTTTAATTTCGCCTCTCTCCCGCCCGCCTGCTTCCTTCTGGCGAGAAATATCAAAACTGTTAGACGGTCAAAAATTTGGATGGTTGACGGCATTTAAATTCCCATGCTAACTTAAAAATTAGTCTATGGATAAGTTTAATTATTATTGCCGCAGATATAAAGTTAATGGAAAAGATTGCGCGTCGTGATTTGATTGTCGTCGCTGCCGCCGGCACAATCGTCATTATGGGTTTAGGGTTCATTATCCCGCTTTTTCCCATATATGTAACTCAAAAAGGCGCAAATAATTTACAACTGGGGCTAATTATTTCGGGGTTTACCATTTCCCAATTTTTAGTTCAGCCTTTCTTTGGAGGTCTTTCTGATCGTTTCGGGCGAAAACCGTTTATGCTTGGCGGAATGGTTTGTTACGGCCTAGTAGCTTTTTTATATATTTTTGCGGAAACCTTAACCCAAGTTTTTTTTGTGCGCCTTCTCCATGGAGTGGCGGCCGGAATGATTTGGCCGGCATTGGCTGCTTTTGTAATTGATCAATCTCCCTTAGAAAAAAGAGGGGAAATTATAGGGATTTTATCAGCCGTGGAAATGTTAGGCTTTGCCATTGGCCCTTTTTTAGGGGGTGTTCTTTATGGCTGGGGAGGAATGGATTTCCCCTTTTGGGGTTGCAGTCTACTTGCTTGCTCATCCGCCCTAATGATCTGGAGTTTCATTCAGGAGAATAACTCATTTGCCCCCCAAAATTTTTTGCCCTGGAAGGAGCGTTATGGCTTTTCTTCTTTACGAATTGCGGATGTGCGGCTCTTATGTCTGATAGGCTTCGCCGAAGCCTTTGTCTGGGGAACTATCATCACTGTATTACCTGTTATGGCCACCAATTTGGGAATTTTACCCGAAAGAATTGGCTGGTTATTTACTTCTTATTTTTTGGTTTTTATTATCTTGCAGAGGCCCGTAGGGAGGTGGTCAGACCGGCAAGGTAGGAAAAAGCCCATTCTTTGGGGGATTATTATTTACACAGTTGCCGTAATACTTCTCTCTTTGGGCGGCTCTCTTCTTTATTTGTTGTTAGTTTTAGCTTTGGCAGGCGCGGGCTTGGGCATTTATTCGCCCTCGGCGCGAGTAGCCATTGCTGATCTTTCCTCCGCAGAAGTTAGGGGGGCAAATATGGGCATCTTCTTCACTACGCGCATGGTCGGTTTTTTTCTGGGGCCCAATGTAGCCGGCTTGATTGCTGATCGATTTGGCCAGGGATTTCCCTTCTTAATCGGAGCCGTAGTTTTAGGGATGGGAATTTGGGCCTCCCTTACTTTATCGAATAAATTGGCGCAAAAAAATATTAGCTCCCTTGCTTAAAATTTAGCTGCTCATGAGGAAGTTCTTGTTGATCGCGGTCTTAAGAAATGGCGACCCTACATCTTCTTGGCTAAATAATGAATTTGCGCAAATGATCAGCGGAGCTAAGGAAGCCTTTATAAGGGGATTTTACAAAAGGAGAGGTGATTAATATGGCGTACCGAATAGAGGTGGGTTTAAAGCCTGGAGTTAGAGATGCCCGCGGTGAAAAGATAAAACGCCGGATAATCGGTGATTTGCAAATTCCCGTCTTGGCCGTGGATACAATTGATGTTTATACTGTTGATGCTGCCCTTTCCTGGCCCGAAATTGAATGTATAGCTCAAGGACCTTTTATAGACCCTATAATCCAAGAATTTTCCATTAATAAACCTTTGCGCCGGGACTTCGATTGGGCCATTGAAGTAGGTTACAAACCAGGAGTCACAGATAATGTGGGGCGAACGGCTAAAGAAGCGATTGAATTGATCAGGCAACGAAAATTTGCGCCCACAGAAGGAGTTTACACTTCTGTTCTTTATCTCATCAAAGGAAATTTAAGTAAAAGCCAAGCCGAGACCATTGCTACTGGTCTATTAGCGAACACGCTTATTCAAAGATTCGAAATTAAAGATAAGTTTTCCTGGGATCCAGAGGTGGGCATGGGAATTACTATCCCGCGGGTTACGGGCAAGAAAGAGATCCGCGTAGAGGAGATTGATTTACAAATTAGCGACGAAGAGTTAATTAAGCTGAGCGCGCGCCGAGTTTTAGCTTTGAGCTTAAAAGAAATGAAAGCCCTTCGCCAATACGCAGAGGATCCACGCGTCCGAGAGGAAAGGCGCAAGGTAGGATTGGGGGATAAATTAACCGATTGCGAAATTGAAGCGTTGGCGCAAACTTGGTCGGAACACTGCAAACATAAAATTTTTAACAGCCTGATTGAGTACCATGATGGACAAGGGAATGTTCTCTTAATCGATAGTCTCTTCAATACTTTTATTAAGCGTTCCACAGAGGAGATTAGACGCAGAATGGGTGAGCAGGATTGGTGCGTCTCCGTTTTTAAGGATAATGCGGGAGTAATTAGGTTCAATAAGGATTGGAACTTGGTCTTTAAAGTGGAAACGCACAACAGCCCTTCCGCTTTAGACCCTTATGGAGGAGCGTTAACCGGGATTGTAGGGGTTAATCGCGATCCCTTTGGTACGGGTAAGGGAGCCAAGTTAATCTTCAACGTGGATACTTTTTGTTTTGCCCCTCCGGACTATGATAAACCTTTGCCGCCGCGGTTGCTCCATCCCAAAAGAATCTTCGAAGGAGTAAGGGAAGGCGTAGAACACGGCGGGAATAAGAGCGGTATACCAACTGTTAATGGCTCTATTGTTTTTGATGAACGTTATGCGGGCAAGCCCTTGGTTTATTGTGGCACGGGAGGAATAATGCCCCGCGAAATTTTGGGAGAGCCGGCCCATGAAAAGCAAGCGCGACCGGGCGATTTAATAGTCATGACTGGAGGACGCATCGGGAAAGATGGTATCCACGGAGCTACTTTTTCTTCAGAAGAATTACACGAAGAATCTCCCACCAGTGCGGTGCAGATTGGCGACCCCATTACCCAAAAAAGGATGACCGATTTCTTATTGCGCGCGCGAGATTTAGGACTTTACCGATCAATAACTGATAACGGGGCGGGTGGCCTTTCCTCTTCTGTAGGGGAGATGGCCCGGGATTGTAATGGTTGCCGGCTGCATTTGGAAAGGGCTCCCCTTAAATATGCCGGATTAGACCCGTGGGAGATTTTGCTCTCGGAAGCTCAAGAGCGGATGACCTTGGCCGTACCCAAGGAGAAAATCGATACCTTCTTGGAGTTGGCCAAGAGGATGGAAGTAGAAGCGACTGTTTTAGGAGAATTTACGGACAGCGGATATTTTCATATTCTTTATGACGGCCGAACCGTAGCTTATTTGGATATGGATTTTTTGCATAATGGCTATCCCCGGATGGAGCTTTGCGCCCGCTGGGAAAGTAAAAATTATCCCGAACCAGATTTCCCCGACCCCGAAGATTTAACCCCTTATTTAAAACAGGTGCTGGCGCGCTATAACGTGTGCAGCAAAGAAAGCGTTATCCGGCAATACGATCATGAAGTGCAGGGCGGAAGTGTAGTTAAACCACTCGTGGGCGCCTTTAATGATGGGCCGAGCGATGCTGCTGTTTTACGCCCCTTGTTGGATTCCTGGGAGGGGATAGTTATCTCTTCCGGGATTTGCCCTCGATACAGTGATATCGATACCTATCACATGATGGCTTGCGCTATTGATGAAGCTATTAGAAATAATTTGGCGGTAGGTGGAAATTTAAATCATATGGCCGGACTGGACAATTTTTGTTGGTGCGATCCGGTGAAATCAGAAAAGACTCCGGATGGCGAATATAAATTGGCTCAACTTGTGCGGGCCAATATGGCCCTTTATGATTATACGACCGCCTTTGGTGTTCCTTGCATCTCGGGTAAAGATTCCATGAAAAATGATTACTTAATTGGGGAGACGAAGATTTCTATCCCCCCCACTGTTTTGTTCTCCGTGGTGAGCGTGATACCCGATGTGCGCCAATGCATAACTATGGATGCCAAACGCCCGGGCGATCTGGTTTATATATTAGGTGAGACTTACAATGAAATGGGCGCTTCGGAATATTATGCTTTACGGGGATACATCGGCAATGAAGTGCCCAAGGTCAAGGCGCCGCAAGCCAAAGCGCTATATCAAGCTTTGAGTCAGGCTATTCAACAAGGTTTAGTAGCTTCTTGTCATGATTGTTCCGATGGTGGACTGGGGGTAGCATTAGCGGAGACGGCCTTTGCCGGAGCTTGGGGCATGGAGGTAGATTTACGCCAAGTGCCCGCGCCTTTTGGGTTACGTAACGATACGCTCCTTTTTTCTGAATCAGCAAGCCGTTTCGTAGTTACTGTTCATCCGGAACAAAAAAAGCGTTTTGAAGAATGCCTGGCTGGAAATGTTTTTGCGGAAATCGGGGTAGTTACTAATCAAGATTATCTGCTTATTAAAGGATTGCATGGCCGCAACGTAGTGACCGCCAATATTTTTGAACTAAAGGAAGCTTGGCAAAAACCATTAAGGTGGTAAAGATTGGGGTTAAATATGAAGAAGATAAGAGCTTTGGTGCTGGCCGGAAATGGCATCAACTGCGAAATGGAAATGGCCCATGCTTGCCGGCTGGCCGGTTGCGATGAAGTAGACATTGTCTATATTTATGATCTCCTCTCCGGAGAAGTGCGATTAGAAGATTACCATTTTTTGAACCTTCCTGGAGGATTTTTAGATGGTGATGATTTAGGTTCGGCAAAAGCGATGGCCAACCGGTTAAAGTTTGCCCGCATTGCCGGCAAAGGAGAACGGTTGGAAGAAGCCATTCATCGCTTTATTCGGGATGGGAAAGTTATTCTGGGGGTGTGCAACGGCTTTCAGTTGATGGTTAAGGCGGGCCTCATTCCCGCCTTAGATGGAAAATATGGCCAGCAGGAAGTTACCCTTACTTTTAACGACTCGGGGAAATTTGAGGACCGCTGGGTACACCTGAAAGTGAATCCGCAAAGCCCATGCATCTTCACTCGCGGAGTAGAAAAATTATATTTGCCCGTGCGCCATGGAGAAGGAAAATTTATACCCCGTGATGAGCAAGTTTTAACAGCTCTCGAAGATAAAAAATTGATTGTTTTGCAATATACTACTTCTGATTACGAGCGGGCGACTATGGAATATCCTTGGAATCCCAATGGATCGGTTGGGGCGGTGGCGGGAATCTGCGATGAAACTGGCAGATTATTTGGCCTCATGCCCCACCCGGAGGCTTATCTGTACCCTTATAACCATCCCCGCTGGACTAGGGAACAAGTTCCAGAGGAAGGGATGGGGTTGGCTATTTTTAAGAATGCCGTGAATTATTTGAGGCAGACTTTATAGCTTAGGAAATTTTAATTTTTACTCTTTTTTGCGGTAAGGCCATTGCAAAATTAGCAGCAAAATAAAAATTCCCATTCCGAGCATATCAGTATACATCTCTGGAATCATAAGCAGCACACCGGCAACTAGAAAAAGAGCGGCTTTGGGCCAGGAAAGTTCCTTCCATAGCCACCGGTCAATGCCAAAAGAAAAGGACAATACTCCTAGGGTGGCCGTAACCATCCCCTGGAAAATTGAGGAGAGAGAACCAATCCAGAGAAGTACTGGATTATAAACGTAAAGGAAAGGCACAATAAACGTGGGGAATCCTAAACGACAAGCAATCCAGCCTACTTTCATAGGTTCTCCCCCTGCAATTTGCGCTCCGGCATAAGCGGCCAGGGCTACTGGTGGCGTGATCGCTGAAAGAATGCAAGAGCCAAAAACAAACATATGCGCGACTAACGGAGATATTCCTAATTTAATAAGTGCCGGCGCCCCAATTAAGGCGGCTAAAATATAGGCGGCCGTAGTGGGCATGCCCATACCTAAAATTATGCAGGCAATCATAACTAATACTAGGGTTGTAATAAAAAATCCCCCAGAGATAGATAGGAGCATACTCACAAAATTTACTCCTAAACCGGTTACATCTAAGGCGCCAACTACAATGCCCGCGCAAGCGCAAGCTATACCGATCATGATGGCATTGGTGGCCCCTTTTTCCAAGGATTTCCAAATACCTTGCACATTTAAACGGCTTTCTTTTCGGATCATAGCTACCCCAATGAGCACCACAGTAGCCATAAATGCCGCCCGGAATGGTGTATAACCACCAACAATCAGATAAATAAGTACGGCCAGAGGAATTAGGAAATGAAGCCCCCTGGATAGAACGCGCTTTAAAATAGGGATTTCTTCCTTAGGAAGACCTTTAAGCCCTTTTTTCACGGCTTCGATATGGACACCAGAATAAACTGATACATAATAAAGGAAAGCAGGAATTAAAGCGGCTAAGCAGATGCGCGCATAAGAGATACCAATGTATTCAGCCATTACGAAGGCGGCCGCTCCTAAAATTGGCGGAGTTATTTGCCCCCCTGTAGAAGCGGCTGCTTCCACGGCGCCGGCAAAATTTGGTTGGTAGCCAAAACGCTTCATCAAAGGAATAGTGAAGGTCCCGGTTCCATAAACATTAGCTGCGGCGCTACCGGAAATAGTGCCAAACATAGCACTGGAGATTACTGCTACTTTGGCGGGCCCCCCAGTTAGCCTGCCCACGAGAGCCAAAGCAGTATTGATGAAGAATCGCCCACCACCGGTTATTTCCAAAAAGGCTCCAAACAGGATGAATAAATAAATAAAAGTTGCCGAGACCCCAGCCGGAATGCCGAAAATAGCTTGGGGGGTAAGGAACATGTGGTCAATTAAGGTTAGAGGAGGAGTAGCGCGGATAGTAAAAGGTTCCGGAAGATAATTGCCAAAGAGGGCATAGCAGATAAAAATTCCGCCTATAATAGTCAAAGCCCATCCAGCTACCCGTCGAGCAGCTTCCAAAATTAAGAAAATTGTGATGGTTCCAAAAATTACATCCAACTTAGTCATCGGGCCGTAGTACCATTCTCGGCTGATAATCCGGTTGTGCTCTAAGATCATATAGAGATCTATTATTAGAGCTAAAATAGCCAAAGAAAGGTCCAGCGGATAAACAATTTTAGAAGATAGCTTTTTAGAAGCGGGAAGGACCAAAAAGGCCAGAGCCAAAAGGGTCAAAATATGCACGGATCTTTGCAGCATAGTCTCAAAAACCCCAAAGGCTCCGGCATAGAGATGAAATAAAGAAAGAGCTACAGCAATTATGCTAATGACTTGTTTAGCGATCGCTTGTTCCTTTAATTCCATTTATGGTTTCTACCTTTACTTTATTTATTTTAAGAAGCCTGCTTCGCGATAGTACAATTCCGCGCCTTTGTGCAAAGGCAATCCAGTATTCTTGGCCATCTCTGAGGCTTTGAAGGGTCGCAGTCCTTTATGAAAAGCCTGGAACTTCGCTTCATTCTCCGCTAAAGCTTTGACTAAGGTATAAACTATATCTTCGCCCAGGTCATTACGCACAACAAAAACTCCGGAGTCAGCTGGGGCGAGAAGGTCTTGATCCAAGCCTTTAAAACTGCCGGCCTTTAATTTTTTTCCTGCTAAGAAGCCAAATTTTTTAACCATTGCTTCATACAGCTCGGGATCCCATTTGAGAAATTTAATATCCCTTACCGTGGCCAATTCTGTTAACCAGCCAATCCCTTCAGCACCGACGGCTAAGATACCATCAGCATGGCCGTCTTTAACCAAATTAACCGCATCAGCCCAAGCAACGAAATTCATCTTTCCACCCCAACGATCCACATCTTCCCATTTCACGCCCATCTCCGCAAAGGCCATACGCCAAATCCATTCGGTGGCGTTGCCGCGGGAAAGGGTACAGAGGCGGGCTTTCATTTTTTTCTTAACGATCTCGCCTACGGAATCAGCGGGGAAGTCTTTCCGGACTGCGGCAAAATAGAAATTGTCATCTTGGACGCTAACCATAGCGCGGACATTGGTTAAAGCCTCGGTAAAAGGCCCCTTCTTATCATGAGCCAATTTGCTCATAACTAAGGTACTACTGCCTAAATCCAATTCCCCTTTGTTGGTGCGGAAAATGTTGCCGATCCAAGCTCCCGGAACAATGCTAATTTTGATCTTGGGATAAACTTCTTCCACGATTTTGGAAAAGGCCGTAACTTGCACATACCCAATTCCGCCTACAGTTCCGCCAGCGGCTTTTAAAGATGCGGAAACTTTAGTAGGATCAATTTTTTGAGCCTGAGCAAAGGGCACACAAAATAAGAGAAGACCAAGGGTAACCAAAAATAAAATACCCAAGAATTTTTTATTCATGAAAATCCTCCTTTTTATTGTGGTATTTTTCCCTCCCTGGGGGGAGAATCACTTTTAGCAAATAATATATAATAAATAAAACCTATTTGGTCAACATTTTTCTTATAAATTAATGGCAGCATAAAATAAATGATATCTGGACGCGGGTTCAGCTTGTCGCCTGCTAAATATAATGCCTAGCATAAGGGTTTAACGCCCCCAACCCCCTCTTAAAACCCAACTTTTCTGTCACTCCCGCGCAAGTGGCAGACTAGAAATGGCTTCAAAATAATGGATTCCTCCAGCGCAGGACTAACTTCATTTTGGCTTTAAAGACGCCACCGCTAACCGGATTGGCTCATGATGGGCTATTTTGGAAAAAAATTGCAAATCGAAAAAGTTGCAAATTTAAGTGGATCAAGGTAAATTAACTTCGTCTTTATTATTTGGTAAAAAATAGGCTGGAAAAAAACAACTTAATGCTCTCTCCCGAACAAGAGAAATATATTCTCCGCCATGCTTATATTCCTGAGCATGTAGTCAGCCTGATGGTGGGGCTTTCCGGAGGGGAGCCGTTTTATGAAAATGGTTACGTTTATTTTGTAAAGAAAGATGTACTTATTTTTATCGGGTATCGCTTACCGGAGATTTTTCTACCAGATGATTGTGGTCCATTTATGCGCCAGATTATTAAGAAATTTTGCCCAGAAACCACTTGGTTTATTGCCCCTGAAATCCCTCCCTCATTAAAGGATGAAGTTCAGGAAAGAGAAAGGGACTTTTATTATATTTTGAAAGTGGCCTCAGCGAGTTTTCGGCAAAGGTTACTGCGCGAAACCGAAAAAGCTGCCCGTCAGTTAGTAGTAATAAAGTCGCGCGAATTTTCAGCGGAGCATATTTTGCTCACGAAAGAATACATAGGCCAAGAGAATTTACCTGGAAAAATAAAAGAGCTATTTAACCGGCTTCCGGAATATATAAAATATTCCTCCTCCTCCCTAATCTTGAGCGCTTGGGATGAACAGGGAAAGCTCTGTGCTTATTATATCTTAGAGTTGGCAGGTGAAAGATTTATCACTTATGTCCTGGGAGGCTATTCCAAGAAAAATTATGTTCCTCACGCTTCTGATCTTTTGTTTTTTGAGATGTATAAGCTGGCCAAAGAAATGCAAAAAGAATACATCCATTTGGGCTTGGGGGTAAATGAGGGAATCCGCAGGTTTAAGATAAAATGGGGAGGAGTTCCGTATCTGCAATATGAGGCAGGAGCCATCTTTAGTAAAAGCAAGTTATATTTACCTTTATTTGATACCTTGAAAGAAAAGTTATGAGATTACCAAAAATTATCTCTTCCTTCATAAGCAGGGAAGAGAAAAAATTAAAGATGGTTTGGGAAATTAGTAAGCAGGGCCGAGTCAATTTTCTTATTGGCACGGCCCATTTTTCTCCTTATCATTATCGAAAATCTCTTCACTATTTAATAGAAAAATCTGCTAAAGTCATATTTGAGGGTCCCCTTGATGAGGAGAGCAGACAAAAAATAGTGGCTATGGGAATGCAGAGCAATGGGGCAGATATTTTAAAGAGTTTGGATGACCCCACTACTTTAAAATTAAGAAAACTTATGGAAGACCTTTTTGTTTCCCCAAGCGCTTTATCGGTTATTCCCTCTTGGCCATTAACCCAGGATCAATTTTTATTTGAGTTTTTTCAAAATCGCCGACCTTGGTTGGCTTTTTTCCAAATTTGGGCGCACTTTCTAAAGAAGCATGGCTGGCTATACTCCCTTGATCTGGAAGCTTGGCAAATGGCCCGGAAGTTGGGCAAAGAAATTGTTTTTTTAGAAACCATTGAAGAGCAAATTGCCGGTTTAGAAGGCATTCCCTTAGAAAGGATCGTTAATTTTCTAAAAAAGATAGACTTTTGGGAAGAGTTAGCTAAAAATTATGCTCAATTTTATGCCGCGGGGAAGATAGAGGCTTTGTTAGCAGTGACGAAAGATTTTCCCACGCGCTGTCCAGCGATCGTGGAAAATAGGGACCCGGTTATGTTTAATCGATTGCGCAGCATTTTTGCGGAAGGTCAAGGGATGGCCTTTTTAGGGACAGTTCATCTTCCCGGAATAAATAAAAGATTGCAGCAGGAAGGATACGAGCTAAAACAGATTTTAAACATTACTTAATGCTTACGCCTAAAGAAGAAGAATATCTTAAAAAGCAGGCTTACATCCCCGAGCATCTGCCCGAATATGGAGGCGTAATCTCGCAGACTGAGCCTTTGCTTGAAGATGATTTTCTTTTTTATGCCGGGAAGGGATTCCTCATATTTGTGGCTTATCCTCTAAGCAAAAAATTTATCAAGAAAGAGGCAGAAAAAATTTTGCATAAAGTGATTAAACGTTTTCAACCAGCCCAAGTAGCGATCTTGGGCCCCGAGATTCCTCTAGCCAGAGTAAATCTCGTCCAAGAGGACGCTTATTTTAAATTAGATTTAGCCAACCTGAGTATTCCTGGTAAAGTTAAAAATATGATAAAAAGGGCCCATAAAGAAATTCAAGTAGAAATGAGCCGAGAGTTTAAAGATGAACATCAGCAGCTCATCAACGAGTTTTTACATACCCATCCCCTCGACGAAGCCACCAAATATATTTACCAAAGGATTCCGCGGTACTTAGCGGCAACCTCTTCCGCCTATCTTTTTAATGCGCGCAATGGTCCAGGGAACTTGGTCGCCTTTGATGTGGCCGAATTTGGAGCCCAGGCCTATGCCTTTTACATGTTCAATTTTCGGTCAACTCGTTATCATGTCCCCGGCACTTCTGATCTCCTTCTCCATTCCATAATTAAAGAAGCTCAAGAGCGCGGAAAAACCTTCATCAATCTGGGATTGGGTATAAATGGGGGAGTTACTTTTTTCAAGAAGAAATGGGGAGGCGTTCCCTTTCTCCAGTATAAATACACAGTTTTTCATCCGGATTATCCTCGGTCCTTAGAGGGCCTTTGGCAGAAGATGTAATTAAAAATGAGTAAAAAATTTTGGCAAAAAATTTGGGGAAGAAAACCTAAGAAAAAATTTGGAGCGTGGCAGATAGAATTGACTTCACGATGTCCTTTGCAGTGTCGGATGTGCAATCGCATAGAATATGGAGATTTTCCCCGACAAGACATGCCCTTCGCCGATTTTAAAAAGATCCTGCCTTATTTAAAAGATGTGGAGACAGTAATTTTAGAGGGGTGGGGAGAATCACTTCTTTATAAAAACCTCCCGGAATGCATTCGCTTAGTCAAGAAGGAGGGTAGTCAAGTGGGGTTTGTAACCAGTGGGCAAGGTCTAAATGAAGGGTATATCAATGAACTCTTGGCGGCGGGCGTAGATTTTATGGGTTTCTCTTTGGCGGGCACGACGCCCCAGACTCACAATGCCATCAGGAGAAACTCTTCCTTGACGGAATTGTTGGCTAATATTCAGCTATTGCAAGAAACAAAAAAAAAGTTGCAAATCGTGAATCCCCGTTTGCATGTGGTTTATCTGCTGCTGAAAGATAATATTGAGGAAGTTCCAGGTTTAATACCTTTGTGCCAAGAATTAGAAATTCCAGAAATTATTCTGATTAATTTAATCCATGTCACGAATTTTTGGCAGGATGAACAAAAGGTCTTCGGGCCCATAGTTCTTCCGGAGTACCAGAAACCTTTGATAGAGGCAACGCAAAGGGCGCGCCAGAAGAAAATTAAAATCCACTGTCCCAGCCTTTCTTTTCAGGAAGTGGGTTTATGCTCCGAAGATCCTTTGCGCAACCTTTATATCTCGGTGACCGGCGAAGTTTCTCCCTGTGTTTATTTAAACCCGCCTCTCCCTTCGCCCTTTAAACGCATATTTCAGGGGCGGGAATGCCCAATAGAGCGTGGGCAATTTGGCAACATTTTCCAAGAAGATATCGCCCAAATCTGGGATGCGCCTGCCTATCGGGATTTTAGAAATAGCTGGCTGGCCCGTAAACAACTATCGGCTCGTACAGCTTCCCTAATCTTTGACCCAGACCGATTTAAAGAACAACCTCTTTCGCCCCTCCCTCCACCCCCTTCAGCCTGCCAGACGTGTTATAAATCATTGGGAGTTTAATTTCTTTCATCTTCTTTCTTAAAAAATCCTTTTCATCGTCTGGCCCTTTCATGCTCCCAAGGCGTAGGACAAGCCTTTGCCCTATGAGGCTTCGCAAGGACTTGGGAGGGGGCTGGAGAAATATAAATTATAGAACTTCCATCTTTAGGGAGAAATGGCCAAGCGACAAAAAACTGACCGTGATCACTTTTAATATTTTTCTCCGGCATGGGACAGGCGGGAGGGGGAGAGGCTCTCTCTCGCGCATGAATTAGTCACAAATTTCAAAAGTGATCGACGGTCAGGCCAAAAAAGGCTTGACATATAATGCTACTTTTAATATATTTGTGTCATTTAATTAGCACGAATTAAATATAAGTAATACTTAATCGGGTAAACAAACAGAAAAGAGGAGAAGGAAAATTCTTCTTAAAGAAAGGAGCGTTAAAATGGTGAAGAGAGGGAAGGCAGCTTTATTGATCTTCTTTATACTTGGTTCAAGCAGCATTCTTTTTCAAGGGAAGAGCTTTAGCCAAACTTATCGCTTGGAACCCGTGGAAGTGGTGGCTTCGCCGGTCATTGAAGGCAATAAAGTGACCGAATATGGCAGTCAAATCACTACGGTTACGGAAAAACAGATAGATTCTTTGAATGCCCTGGACCTTCCTTCAGCCGTGCGCAGAGCGCCGGGCGTGAATATTTCGCGGTACAACTTAGTGGGTAGCTACGGAGGCGCGCAAGGCGGAGCAATTTATATTCGCGGCATGGGGGCGGAGAGACCAGGGGCGGAAATTCAAACCTTAATCGATGGCCAACCTGTTTTTCAAGGTGTCTTTACCCATCCGCTCATGGATCTTTTAAGCGTTGATAATGTGGAAAGGATAGAAATTTATAAGGGAGCTCAGCCAGTATTTTTGGGCAATATGTCTCATGGAGCCGTAAACTTGGTCACCAAGCAGAAGATTACTCCGGGATTTGAGACGAAAATTGGCACGGCTTATGGTTCTTATTCTACTTGGAACACGGGCCTAGCCCATGGGGGTAAAATTAAAGAATTCGATTATTACTTGATCGGAAGTTATAAGACTTCCTCCGGGCACCGGGAGAATGCCGATGGCCAGTTGCAAAATTATTTTGGTCGTATGGGATACGATCTGAGTAAGGAATGGCGCCTTTCTTTTACGGCTGGCTACACGGATAATTGGGCTCAGGATCCGGGAGTTGCTGGATCAACCAAACCGCCGGTAATTCCCCGCTTTACTACCCGAGATGCCATCTATGATTTTACTGTTTCCCACAGTCATTCTTGGGGAACAGGCCAAATTAAACTCTTTTATGATGATGGCCTCGTCCGTTGGCGGCAGTATGATTCTACGCGGCGAGAACAGTTCGATAGTAATACCGATTGGGATAATCAAGGTTTTAAATTAGAAGAAAAACTTCGTCTTTGGCCAGGTGGGGAAATTGTTTTGGGTTATGATTATCTTTATTACGGCGGCAAATTTGAAGAAGTCCGCCCGGCCCAGACCAGGAGATTGGAAGATACTTTTTTCTATAACTCTGCCCCATATTTGGCTATAAGCCAGGTTTTTGGAGAAAAAATTCAATTCATTCCTTCTGCTGGTATTCGTTATAATATGAGTCGCTACTTTGGGGATGAAGTAGGCTGGCAAGCAGGATTAGTCATGCGTTATAAAGAGACGGAATTCCATGCCCAATATGCTCGCGGCTTTAATCTCCCCGGGGTATATGTGGTCTATCAATATCAAGTCTGGAATCTGGGCGACTCTTGGAAAAATTTAAAAGCGGAAAAGATTGACCATTACGAGGTTGGCGTAACTCAAAAATTTACTTCTTGGCTAAAAGGTGATTTGACTTTATTTTGGGATTATGGAAAAGATAGATTAATCTTTAAATCTCCGCCACCACGTTTTGAAAACTTGGTCGAATACCACACGCAAGGGGCAGAAATGACCATAACTTTAACTCCTTTCCCCGAGCTGGAAATTTTTGTAGGCGGAACTTATCTCGAAAAATCTCCGGATGACCTCCCTTATGCTCCCAAATGGACTTTCACCGGTGGATTAGCTTACCGCTTCCTGGAGCATTTTCTTCTTAATGTGGATGGCCAATATGTGGCCGATCGCTATGTTTCTAATCCCCGGTATCCAACAGCAACTCCGGATAAAGTGGGTGATTATTATTTGCTCAATGCCAAGCTCACTTATCGGTTAAAATGGAAGCAGTATCCCGTCCAAACCGATTTTTACCTCGCCGGAGAGAATTTGACCAATGTCTCCTACGAGTACCTCAAGGGTTATCCAGCCCCTGGAATCACGGTGATGGGCGGAGTAAATTTTTATTTTTGATGGTGATGGTAATGGATAAAAAACAATTCTTCAATGAAATGGCTGCTACGTGGGATCAAAAATTTTACACCCCTCAGTTGATCCAATATTTACCTGAGCTTGTTTCGCTTTTTCGACTCACTCCTGCTTCCAAGATCCTTGATGTGGGGGCCGGCACAGGCGGAATAATACCTTTTCTCCTCCAAGCTATCGGGGAAAAAGGAAAAATTTGGGCCATTGATTTTGCGGAAGAGATGATAAAAGTTGGCAAGCAGAAATTTCAAAAGGAAGCACGGGTGACATTTGAATTGGCGGAGGTGGAGTCTTTGCCTTATCCTCAAGATTTTTTCGATCATATTGTTTGTTTCGGCGCCTTCCCCCACTTTGCAGATAAACTCAAAGCCCTAAAAGAAATGGTGCGGGTTTTAAAAGAAAAGGGGACCTTGGTTATAGCTCATGCCCTAAGCAGCGCCGAACTTAAAGAACGGCATCAGGGATGTGCGCCGGTTTCCAAAGATTTTCTTCCCGAAGCGGCAGAGATGAGTATGTTCTTCGAGCACGCGGGCTTGCGCTTAACCCGCTTAATTGACCAGCCCCGCTGCTATTTATGCGAGGGAGTGAAAAAACCTTTCTCCTCCAATTCCCATGTTTCCGGAGGTGAAAAAATTTAAAGGAAGAAGCCCGATAAATTATCAAGGAATCGTTGGCTGCCCTTTATTTTTCTTTATGTTTGCGGCGCAGGATCTTTAAACTTAGCGTGGGGATTTTTTCTTGGCTTCAGGAAAGAGAAAGATGAGGACTAAGCTAAATAGGGAAGGCTTCGGGAAAGTCTCTTTGGGGAAGCAATGCGCCGTTTATAAGCTTTTTTAATTTCCCGGGAATTTTTTAAAATCATGCCCTTTAATTCTCCACGCAGTCATCATGGGAGATTATGGTTTTCCCCTTTTCTATTCAGCAAATTGGAGACTAAGATTTGGCAGCCCAAATTGCTCAAAGAAGCCAATCTCTCGGGAAAAAATTTTTAAAAAATTATTACTCGGAGCAATTAAATATTTACACTTATCCGCTTCCCTCTCCCCATGATTGGGGAGAGGGTTAGGGTGAGGGGTTCAGAACTGTAGATGTCATATATTTAATGGTCCCATTAATAAGAGCTCAGGGGATATGAATTTAGGTGTTTTTACTTTTTTTCTGATAAATTTTTAAGCCGCTCTTGGATCTGAGAAATTGCCCGGGTCGCTTTGATTTTGAGGACAGAATAATAAATGCTGGCACCTGCTGCTGGCTCTATGGGGGCATCTGGAATTTTCTTTTTTCCCCATTCGGTTATCTTTATCCGCAGTTGGGGGATGGCTTCCAGACTTCCACCTATCGCTAAAACATTTAATACCCCCAGCAATAATTGATGACCATCCTCAAAAAGCCAATTTTAGCCTTCCCCTCACGCGTGGAGAATGTGCGGTAATTGGAAAAGAGTGGTTAATGAGGACAGAGGCAAGTCAGGGGCGAGCCCGACTTAGGCCTAAAGAAAAAATTTAGACGAAACCATACTTATACTTTGGGCCTGGCATGAGATGGATTTATGATCCTAATGAATCGGCTAAATACCGTAGGGTAAGGGCTTGTCCCTTGCCAAGAGAGGCAAGCCATAAAGGTTTGTCCTCCTTGTACCAGAAGGTTTATCTCCCTCCGTGCCTAGGTTTAATACGCCCCATGCCTTTGCCCGAGACCACGGATGGACTTATTAATTTAGGCCCAGGTTCAATTTTAAAAGGGATCGACGATCCCAAAATTTTGCTCGATTTTCAAAATATTTTTTAATTGACACTATTTTCGAAGATGGCCAAAATATGGGTAAAAATAGATAAAAGTTAATGTTTTTCCCGACCGCAAGCGGAAATAGACAACAAATTGGGCTTTTTACATTTAAGAGAATTTGGGTATTGAAAGTTAGGAATTTACCTGGGCGGTCGGGAGGAACGGGTTCGCGTCTGAGGGCAGCGTTTTCTACGCCTGCGGCGGGCGAACACGCTGTTGGAGCAGACGGCCTTCGGCCGCAGCTCAGCCGCGAAGGCGTTATCTCATGAAATCATAAAAGAAAAGGTGGTATAATTGAATTGAAAATTCGTTACTACATTGATCCTGAAACTGAGCTACCTCATATTTATGGGCATGATGTTAAGGAAGCAGAGGTTGAAGAGGTTCTTAACAATCCGGGGGAAGATCGGCCAGGGCGGGAAGGATCGCGAGTTGCAATTGGTAAGACGGCTGGGGGGCGTTATCTCAGGGTAATTTATGTCCCTGATCCGGAGCCAAATAGCGTATTTGTAATCCCAGCTTATGAACTACGAGGTAAGCCATTAATTGCATATCGTCGCCGAAGGAGGAGAAAGAAATGAGGCAAAGTGAATTCCCACCAGGTTGGGACGCTGAACGCGTAAAAAGAGTACTAGCCTATTATGAAGCGCAGTCTGAGGAAGAAGCCGTCGCTGAGGACGAGGCGGCATATGAAGCGGAGGGGCAGACGGTCATGGAAGTTCCAAGCGAGTTGGTCCCAAAGATACGAGAGCTAATAGCAAAACATAAAGCAGCAAGATAGGGACTAATGCAAAAAATTGGGGTCAGGTCTTGCAATATCACATTAAATCATCTCTTCCATTCTTTTAACAGAGCCTTAGGAAATAGCTCTTCTCATCAACTAGAATGGCCTTGTACTAGTCCTGTTAAAGATAGCCATCTCGGCTGCCCTCGATTGAATTGCTGATATGCCCATTTACCTGCCTAAATCTCCGGGATAAATTCCCATTAGGGGTCTTTATCAGAAGATAATAATAATTGGTCATCAAACAGCACGCAAGAAGTATCCGATTATTTACTACAAGGCTTAAGACCATTAGCATTAGCAAATCGGCTTATTCCTGATCATCGAGAAAAATCTTCCGCCTGGTTCCTGCCTTGGAGGTGCTTTGATAGACTGCGCTATGAAATTCTATCTTACTATCTTAAGCGGTCTTGACATGTAAACTAAATTAAACCCAAAATGTGGTATTACAAGACTTGACCATTTGTTCCATAAGCTACCAAAATCTAATTTGACAAAATAATTAAATAAGCGTAATATTTCAATGAATTACGGCATAGATTAGGATAATTGGATTTGCCTTACCATTAAAAAAATGTGGGCTGGTACGTACGTGGCTGGGCCTATAGGAAGAGTTTAAAGAATTATTTATGACGACAGTGGCAGGAATGGTCAAATAGGGCTTGCGCTTAGCTCGACAATTCGCCCGGGAATATATGGTGCGCAAGAACAATGTATGCACATGTGAAGTCGAAAAAGCGTGTGGCAGATTACGGTGAGGTGTTGACGCCGAAGCATATCGTCAATGCCATGCTCGACCTGGTCAAACAAGAGACTGAGCGGATTGACTCGCGCTTTTTGGAGCCTGCTTGCGGGACGGGTAATTTCCTCATAGAAATTCTCGAGCGAAAGCTGAGAGTTGTTGAGAATCGCTACTCCAAGAGTCAATTGGAATATGAGCGCTACGCCATTCTGGCTGTATCATCGATCTATGGCATCGAACTCTTGGCTGATAACGCCGAGGAATGCCGCAAACGCCTATTTGAGGTTTTTAATGCGGCTTACAGTCGGCTTTTCAAGGCCAAGACAAAAGAGCAGTGCCGGGAAGCGGCGCGCTATATCCTTAAGCGAAATATCATTCACGGTGATGCCCTTTCCCTGAAAACGGTTGGCGAGAATCCCCGGCCGATCGTCTTTTCCGAATGGTCGCTGGTCAACGGCAGCATGATCAAGAGACGGGATTTTGCCTTCCATGAATTGGTAAATCATGGCTCGATGCGAGAACTGCCCCTTTTTTCCGACCTTGGCGAGGCGGTGTTCATCCCTGAGCCGGTAAAAGAGTATCCGCCGGTACATTTTCTCGAGGTGGCCCATGCCTACGATGAGTAGCTACAACCCCGATGTGCTCTCCTGCCTGGCCAATCTCTCCAGCGACGAGGTCTTCACTCCGCCCCAACTGGCGAACCAGATACTGGATCTCTTGCCGCAAGAACTCTGGAGCGATCCCGAAACCCGCTTTCTAGATCCGGCCTGCAAGACCGGCGTGTTCCTGCGAGAGATAGCTAAGCGGCTCGATAAGGGCTTGGGAGCGAAAATCCCCGACCGACAGGAGCGCATCAACCACATCATGAAGAACCAGCTCTTCGGCATAGCTATCACCGAGCTAACCGGACTGCTCTCGCGCCGCTCCCTCTACTGCTCCAAGACCGCAAACGGGAAGTACTCGGTCTGCACGGCCTTCGATAACCCCCAAGGCAACATACGTTTCAGGCGAATCGAGCATACCTGGCAAGACGGCCGGTGCGCATTCTGCGGCGCCAATGAAGCTAATTACGCGCGTGGGGAGGATCTGGAAACCCACGCCTATGAATTTATTCACACCGAAAACCCGGAGGAGATTTTCAAGATGAAATTCGATGTCATCATCGGCAATCCGCCGTATCATTTGAGCGATGCCGGTTTCGGACGCAGCGCATCGCCTATCTATCACAGGTTCGTACAGCAAGCGAAAAAACTTTATCCGCGATATATGGTGATGATCATACCCTCGCGGTGGTTTGCAGGAGGAAAAGGATTGGATAAATTTCGAGAGGAGATGCTCAACGACGATCATATCCGCAAGTTAGTGGATTTTGAGAATGCTACCGAAGTTTTCCCAGGCGTGGATATAGCGGGCGGTGTTTGCTATTTCCTATGGGAACGCGATTCTCATGGCCAGTGTGAAATAACAAATGTTCACCAAGGAGAAAAGACCGTTTCAGTTAGAGCATTGAACGAATTTTCCACTCTCATTCGCCATAGCCAGGCCGTGTCCATCATTCGTAAAGTGCTGGCCAAGAACGAAAAGAGCATGATTGAACAGGTTACGAGCAGGAAGCCATTTGGTTTGCCGACAAATGCACGCCCGATGATGACCGGAGATATAATTCTGCGCTGGCAAAACGGCGAAGGGCCATATAAACGCAAAGATGTAATTGTCGGCGTGGAGATGATTGATAAGTGGAAAGTAATAACTTCTAAGGTCTCATATGATCACGCTGGGCAGCCTGACAAGAACGGAATGCGAAGAGTTTTATCAATTGTTGACATACTTCCACCTGGCCATATCTGCACTGAAACATATATTGTTGCAGGTGCTTTCGATAGGAAAATCGAGGCGGTTAGACTTGCTTCTTACTTGAGAACACGTTTTGTACGATTCCTTATTTCTCAACTGTCGTTCTCCCAAGACATTACAAAAGAGCGTTTCTACTACGTTCCTATCCTTGACATGAATACTGAATGGTCCGACGAAAAACTTTACGAGCGATACGGTCTTACTGAGGAAGAAATAGCCTTCATAGAATCGAAAATTCGCCCGATGGATGCCGAGACGGAGCCAGATGATGAGTAAGGACTTTTTCCCGCCGCGGCCGCAGGTACAGCCCAAAATCTACGCCTATGAGGACACTAATCCGCAGTATAAGGGATTGCTGAAAATCGGCTATACCACTAAAAGCGTATATGAGCGGGTGGCCGAGCAGTATCCCACAATTCGGCCGGGCAAACCACCTTTCCGCATCGTCCTGGAAGAACCGGCTATGCGTAAAGACGGGACTGCTTTTACTGACCGAGATGTACATCGCATGCTGCGCATCAACGGTATACACAAGGCAGGTGGCGAGTGGTATCGTTGCACCGTTGAGCAGGTTAAGGCAGCCATCAATGCAGTTCGAGAAGGGCAGCTTTTTGAAGAACAAAGATCGCTGAATTTTAAGATGCGGCCTGAGCAGGAAGCCGCGGTCGAAAAGACGATGGCGTACTTCAAAAGCTATAGCCGTGAAAACAACAAGCCGCCTCATTTCCTTTGGAACTGCAAGATGCGCTTTGGCAAAACTTTCGCTGCTTATCAATTGGCTAAACGGATGGGATGGAAGAAAGTCTTAGTGCTCACTTTCAAGCCGGCAGTGCAGAGTGCTTGGGAAGAAGATTTAAGATGCCATGTGGATTTTCAGGGCTGGCAGTTCATCAAACCGGGTGGCTCCATTACTTGGGAGACTGCGGATAAACAAAAACCCATCATTTGTTTTGGGTCTTTTCAGGATTATCTGGGGCGTAACCCCAGCACGAATGGCATCAAGACTAAAAACGAATGGGTACACGCCACCAACTGGGATTGCGTCATTTTCGACGAATACCATTATGGCGCATGGCGCGAAAAGGCTAAGGAACTATTTGAGTCAGAGGATGAAAGAGAGCGCATGTTCGCCGAAGGCGAAGGAATTGAGTATTTTGACGAAGACATCCTGCCCATTACATCCGACCATTACCTTTACCTATCTGGCACGCCGTTTCGGGCCATCGCCTCAGGCGAGTTCATCGAAGAACAGATTTACAACTGGACCTATTCAGACGAGCAAAAGGCCAAGGAAGAATGGAAAGGTCCAGACAATCCCTATGCCGCTTTGCCACGCCTGGTGCTCATGACCTATCAATTGCCCGACGCCATCCGAGAGGTGGCCATGCAAGGTGAATTTAATGAATTTGATTTGAACGTTTTCTTTTCAGCGGAAGGGGTGGGCGACAAGGCGAAATTTAAATATGAAGATGAGGTGCAGAAATGGCTAGACCTCATCCGAGGCGCTTATCTGCCCACCAGCATAGATAGTCTCAAACTCGGCGCGCAAAAGCCCCCGCTTCCTTTTTCGGATGTGCGGTTGTTGAACTTGCTCTCGCATACCCTGTGGTTTCTACCCAGCGTGGCTTCCTGTTACGCCATGCGCAATTTGCTCGCAAAACGCCAGAACCGCTTCTATCACGACTACAAGGTCATTGTTTCTGCGGGCAGTGCCGCCGGGATCGGCGTTGCCGCATTGCCGCCAGTGCTGGAGGCAATGGAAGATCCCCTCACGACGAAAACGATCACCCTCACCTGTGGCAAACTGACCACCGGGGTCACGGTCCGTCCGTGGACAGGCATCTTTATGCTGCGGAATTCTTCCAGCCCGGAAACCTATTTCCAGGCCGCCTTTCGTGTGCAGAATCCGTGGGTCATCAGAAATCCCGATGGAGCATCGCCCAATGAGGAACTGATCCTCAAAGGGGAATGCTATGTTTTCGACTTCGCCCCGGATCGCGCCTTGCGGCAGATTGCGGACTATAGTTGTCGCCTCAATATCAATGAGGACGATCCCGAAAAAAAGGTGGAAGAATTCATCCGTTTCCTGCCGGTGCTGGCTTACGATGGCAGTTCCATGAAACAGATCGATGCCGCTGGCGTTCTGGACATGGCCATGAGCGGAACCACGGCGACCCTGTTGGCGCGACGTTGGGAAAGCGCCCTGCTGGTGAATGTGGACAACGATACCCTGCGGCGGCTGATGGACAATGAGCAGGCCATGCAAGCCCTGATGAGGATCGAAGGATTCCGGAACCTCAACCAGGAGATTGAAACCATCATCAACAAATCCGAAGCCGTGAAAAAGGCCAAGAAAGAGGCGAACGACCGGGAACTTTCCCCCAGCGAGAAGAGACAACTGACGAAAGAGGAGAAGGAATACAAGAGCCTCAGGAAGAAGATTCAAGAGAAACTGATCAAGTTCGCGACACGGATCCCCGTCTTTATGTATCTGACGGATTATCGAGAAAGGACTCTCAGGGACGTGATCACGCAATTGGAACCGGGCTTGTTCAAAAAGGTAACGGGGCTGACAGTCAAAGACTTTGAACTGCTGGTGAGCCTTGGAGTCTTCAATAGCGCTCTTATGAACGATGCTGTGTACAAGTTCAAGCGATATGAGGACCCGAGTCTCGTTTACATGGGTATCAACCGCCACGAAGGGGAAGACATCGGTCTTTACGACACAGTCTTGCGTCGAACGGATTACGATGGGACATTTGTAGACAGAAAATAACTTTGCAAGAGGCTTGAAAAGTTGGGCTAAAAACGGATGTCAGCTAGCCTCGATCAGCTGCACTCCCCAAAGCGGCTGGACACCGTTATTAGGAGGAAAAAAGTGGGCAAAAGAATAATAATTCCTCAAAGAGCCAAATACGCATTACCATGGCGGAGAATTCTCAGTTGGAGAAAGGGTCAAGTCTGCTCTTAACTCATGTTTATCAATGAGTTTATATCATTGCCATTTCCCCTCCAAATTTTACTCCTTTAATTTAGACCAGAGTCTTATTCCCCAAATCTGAATTCATTAATTATTCCCTTTGCCCAAAGCT
>Ga0078972_1006179_pt1 | contig 28931 bp, 24 predicted proteins | sample YelNatPaOPGAMG01_FD_67568 | JGI IMG/M metagenome (GOLD analysis project Ga0078972, IMG submission 67568) | Hot spring thermophilic microbial communities from Obsidian Pool, Yellowstone National Park, USA - OP-RAMG-01 (SPADES assembly) (version 2) | ecosystem: Environmental > Aquatic > Thermal... | reverse complement strand
ATATATTTAACTTTTACGACCCCTCTAAATCTCCCCTGAGAGGGGAGACTTTGGCTCCGCACTTCCTTCGTTAGCGCGCGTCTCATGACGCGTGCGTTTTTATTATTCTCAAACAATGAACAACCTATCCTGTCATTCCGAGCAAATGCGAGGAATCTCATTAATGGCTGAAGGTAAAATGAGATGCTTCGGCGAAGCTCAGCATGACATGAGAGGACGGGTCATTCCGTCAACTATCAACTAAACCAGTATCACAGGGTTTCACAGTGTAAAACGGAGTTTCACTGTGGAAATCTGCAAAATCTGCGTCATCTGCGCTCCATTTAAATTCACCATCAACTATCAACAATCAACCATCAACTAAATTGGTATCACAGTGTTACACAGGGTTCACACGGAGTTTCAGAGTGTAAATCAGCAAAATCTGCGTCATCTGCGTTCCATTCCATCTCACGAACAACGAACAACGATTACCGTTTCTTCTTCCTCTCGGCTGGTGCGGGTTCATCGGGGGCGAAGAGACCCTCGCGCGAGAGGAGGTGGGGCAGGTTGGCCACACCGTAAACCACCACGGCATTTACCACCGAGGCATGGTTCATGTAGTCGGGCGGACACTTCTCGTAGGTGTCGCGCTCGGTGTGCCAAATCTCGCCGTAGCTGAAGTCAACCCCATCGGCATCGGAGGTGCCAAAGTTAAAGGCAGGCACACCGGCCATTTGGAAGGGCGATGAATCGGTACCACCGGCATGCTTGGGCTTTGGTCGAGGTGTAGCCTCAATCACCTTAAACGGATACCTTGGATTGGCATTGGCAAGGGGTTGGCAAATGGCATTGAAATCATCAATCATAGCCTTGGGCACTGAGATGTTCACTGGAACGGTAGGGCCGCCATCGCGATTGAACATGGCCGATACCTTGGGCAGCAGGCTCTGGTACTTTTGCACCCAGGCGGTTGAGCCCAGCAGTCCGAACTCCTCGCCTGCCCACAGGGCAACAATTATGGTGCGTTTGGGTTTACCCCCTGCCTTCATTATGAGCCGCGCTGCCTCCATGGCCGGAACAGCGCCCGAGGCGTTATCGGATGCCCCGTTAGCCACGTCAAAGGCATCGAGGTGACCGCCAACAATAACCAGCTCATCGGGTTTCTCGGTACCCTTTATTATTCCGTAAACGTTATGGTATGGAACAGGCCCTGGGCGGAAATGGTTTCGGATATCGAACTCCAGCACCACGTACTGCCGCTCCTCCACCATCTTTTTGATGGTTGCATACTGGTGCTCATCGAGCTTGATATCGGGAATGCGGGGTAGGTTTTCCCAGGTCATCTTTTCAAGGTTCTTACGGTCGTACAGGGCGCGAATGGGCAATTTTGACGACTGGATGATACCGAGTATGCCCGCCTCAACCATCTCGCGGTAAAAGAGCGCCGGCTCCTCAACCAGCGGTATAAGTTCCTTTTGCAGGTCTTTGCGGTCGCGGTTCTGCCAGTTAAACCGGCGGATTGAGTCGTTCAGCACCTCAATGGAGTCGTTCTTAGCAATAATCTTAGCCCTGCGGGCATCGCCCTCAGCCGACCAGTCGATAGGCCAGCCCTCGTTATCGCCACCAATCAGCACCCATGCACCTTTCAGCTTGCCCTTCATCCGTTCGAGCTCCTTTTTCGATTTGGGCTCCAGAACCACATGGCCACGCTGCACGCCCTTTGTGCCTGCGGTGTATGAAGGAGTTGCAAAATGTAGGATCTCGCCGTTGTGCGAGAGCAAACGTCCAAACCACGGCCCGCGGTTAAAGCCAACGGGTAGCACGCCCACTTCTTCGACCATCACATCCATTCCCCACTGCTCAAACTTTGATGCAGCCCACTTAACAGCATTATCGTAGGCATTGGAACCAACAAGCCGGCCACCAATACGGTTGCAAAGCTCATCGAGCAGCACCATGGTTTGGTTATCGGTTTGCCCAAGGGCGATAATTCGGTTGACAACGCTATCGGTTTGAGCAAAAACAAAAAGCTGCGCAAAGGCAAGCAAAGCAACAAGAACGAACCTTTTCATGGCAATAGGCTTTATGGAGTTTATGCATTGGATGCGGAAAATGTGGAAAGGTTTATTCAAGGATAAAGGATAAAAGTTCAAGGTTTAAGGTTTAAGAGCCTGTCCCGCGAAGCGGGATTCAAGGTTCAAAGTTCAAGGTTCAAAGTTCAAAGTTCAAAGTTCAATGTTTAAGGTTTAAGGTTCAAGAGTGACCCGTCCTGAAAAATGTCTACACAAACTTATGTGTATGGACAAAAATAATTACGTGACAAAACGCTACAGCGAGGGCTTCAAACTAAAAATTTTATCCGAACTTAGCAGCGGGAAGTATTCCAAGAATGAGCTGGCCAAGCGGTACGGGTTGAACATCACCACGATAAACCGCTGGGTGGCTGGCTACAAAAGGTTTGATCTCATGAACAAGCGTGTTGTAATTCAGAATCCAGGGGAGGCTAGCCAGCTGCAGTCCCTGCGGAAGGAGCTGGAGCAGCTGCGGAAGTTACTGGTCCGCAAGGAGCTGGAGCTGCTGGCCAGCGAGTCGTACCTGGAGGTGGTAGCCCGGCATCACGGGTACAAGGACGTGGAGGAGCTAAAAAAAAACTTAAACGCCAAGCGCTGATGGTGGCCGTTCGGGCGGGAAGCGGCTTACGGGTATCCGTAGGCCGGGTGTGCGCCTGCTTCGGGGTCACCCGGGACGCCTACTACAAGCTGTGCCGGCGGGTTACCCGCCGCGGGGCCCAGGCGGAACGGGTGGTGGAGCTGGTGCGGGAGGAGCGTGTGCTGCAGCCCCGGGTGGGGACGCGGAAGCTACACGTGGCCCTGCGGGTGCAGATGGACGCGGAGGGGATCCGGATGGGCCGGGACCGGCTGTTCGCGCTGCTGCGGGAGCGGGGCCTGCTGGTTGCCACCAGGCGGGCCACGTGCAGGACCACCTACTCCCGCCACCGGTTCCACCGCTACGGCAACCTCATCCGCGGCCTGGAGGTCAACCGCCCCAACCAGGTGTGGGTCTCGGATATCACCTACCTCAGGACGGCCAGGGGGTTCTGCTACCTGGCCCTGGTTACCGACCTCTACTCCCGCCGCGTGATCGGCCACGACGTCAGCGATTCCCTGGAGCTGGCGGGCTGCCTGCGAGCCCTAAAGCGAGCTCTGCAGGTGGCCCGCCCTGCTCCGGGGCTTATCCACCACTCCGACCGGGGCGTGCAGTACTGCTCATCCGCCTACACCGACTGCCTGCTCAGCCAGGGCATACTCCCCAGCATGACCCAGGAGAACCACTGCTACGAGAACGCCGTGGCCGAACGCGTGAACGGCATCCTCAAAGACGAGTTCTTCCTCGACCAGACATTCCCCTCTACCGACCTGGCCAGGAAAGCCGTCGATCAGGCCGTGAGAATTTACAACTCTAAAAGATTACATGTATCTTTGGGCTTTAAAACCCCTGATGATGTTTTTACGAGTGTCGCCTAAATTTATTTATTAACCTGTAGACTTATTTCAGGACTAGACAGGCTCACGGTTAACGGTTCACGGCTCACGGCTTCCGAACCTCCTTTAACCGTTATTCTTTAGTCCGTTCACTTATTTAAAACGTAACCCTGCACGAAACCCCAAAGGCCGGAGTGCTGTATGTTAAATTCTGGGATGGGTTAAAAACGGTTGGCTCAACCCGGAAAGTTAAGTTGTCGTCCACGTTCCAGTCGTAGAGGTAGCCATCAACGTTGGCATCGATAATGTTTAAAACGTACACCACAGCAAAGCCCAGGGCCGACAGGTCGCGGTTGCGGCGGTAGCTGTCCATGTAGTATCGGAGTTCTTCCTGAGTGCGTGTTCCGTTAAACTCATCAACTGTGGTGGGATCGCCATCTATCAGATTAAAAAGAGCCGTTTTGAATCGGTTGTACCCCCTGTTGTTCCAGTCGATCATAAAGTAGAAAGTGGATAACCCTCCGTAGATGACGGGAATTTTCCAGTATGCCCCATTATAGGCTTGCCCCATGCCAGGCACCAGTGTCGAAAGTATTGATGCAGCGGCGGGGGAGTGTTTACCCCGGTTGTAAACCAAAACGGCATCGGAAACGCTGGCTATGTAAAAGGCCGTGGCTGCGGCGTAATATAAATTTCGGTTTTGACGGTACTCCGTTGCTTTTATTTTAAATCGCTCACGGTCGGGGTCGGTAGCTGGGAGGGCAAGGTAGGTCTTTTGCCACTTCTTGTAGTCGCTGTTCATCTGGTAACCCTGGTAAGCCATGGCGCCCATACCGGCATAGAAAATGGGAATTTTCCAGTAATCCCTGTTGTAAACCTGGCCATAGCCCGGCAGTACATGCGAACCCAGCCAGATCCGGGTGGTTAAATCGCGCTTTTTTAAGGGTTTGGAATCGTTGGTTTGCGAGTAAACCTTGGGTGCGGTAAGTAAAAGTAAAAAAATCACAAAGGCCGACAGGCTTTTTTTGACATGTCGGCCAGTTAAACAGTAATTAGTGCCATGCATGGATTCCAACACAAGTATCTACTCCTCGATCTTGATAAACTTTTCAAGTATGGCTTCCAGTTCAGCCTGGTTATTGTACGAAATTACAATTTTACCATCGCCTTTAGGCCCGGGTTTTACATCGGCGCGAAGGCCTAAGCGGTTGGTGAGATGATCTTTAAGAACAATTTCCTGTTCGCCCAGGTTTACCTTCTCTTTTGGTTCTTTTGGTTTGTCCGGATTATCTACCTGAGGCTCGTTGGCCAGTCGGGCTAACTCCTCAACCCTACGAACCGATAAACCCTCGTTAATGGTTTGGTGGTAAATATCGAGTTGAACCTTTGGATCCTCGATAGTGATTAGGGCACGTGCATGCCCCATGCTTATGATGTTCTGGCTTATGCCCAGCTGAATTTCGGCAGGGAGTTTTAGCAGTCGAAGGTAATTCGAAATGGTTGCGCGCTTTTTGCCTACCCTTTCGGAAAGTGTTTCCTGGGTAAGGTTGCACTCCTCGATGAGTCGCTGGTAGCTGATAGCCACTTCAATGGCGTTAAGGTCTTCGCGTTGGATATTCTCTACCAACGCCATTTCGAGCATTCCTTGGTCGTCGGCAGTACGAATGAAGACGGGGATTGTTTTAAGCCCTGCCAGCTTAGCTGCCCTTAAACGGCGTTCACCCGAAATGAGCTGATAGCGACCATCCACGGCACGAACGGTTAGGGGCTGAATAACTCCAAGCTTCGATATGGAATCGGCTAACTCCCTTAAGGCTTCCTCGTCGAATTGGGTACGGGGCTGGTAGGGGTTAACATCTATCTTATCGACTTCAATCTCGTTAACCAATTCGCTCACCACATGCTTTTCGGATTTAAAATCCTGATTGCGTGTTGGATCTGACGCATCTTCGATAAGAGCACCTAACCCTTTGCCTAAAGCCATCTTTTTTGACATGGTAAATATTTCCTCCTTCTTATTGCTCTATCTTGCTATTGTTGTCAATGCTGGTCATGTTGTTTTTTTGCAGCAATTCACGGGCAAGGTTCATGTAGTTTAACGATCCGGTTGAAGCGGCATCGTAAAGAATTACCGGTTTGCCATAGCTGGGGGCTTCGCTCAACTTGATGTTACGCTGAATGATGGTTTCGAATACCATTTGCTGGAAGTGTTTACGAACCTCCTCAACAACCTGATTCGAAAGGCGCAGCCTTGGGTCGTACATGGTAAGCAAGAAGCCCTCAATCTGCAACTCGGTGTTAAGGCGAGTTTGAATGATCTTTACGGTATTTAGCAACTTGCCTAACCCTTCCAGGGCAAAGTATTCGCATTGTACGGGGATGATAACCGAATCGGCAGCCGTAAGCGCATTAACGGTGATTAAACCCAGTGAGGGAGAGCAGTCGATGAATACAAAATCGTAATCATCCTTAACTTTTTCAATTACTCCCTTAAGTATCTTTTCCCTGTTGGGCATGTTGAGCATTTCGATCTCGGCACCTACCAGGTCGATGTGCGAAGGAATTAGGTCTAAGCCCTTAATCTCAGAGTTTAAAACGATATCTTTTGGGTTGACATCGTCGATTAGGCACTCGTAGATACTGGTTTTTACGTTACGCAAATCGAACCCGGTACCCGATGTGGCATTGGCCTGAGGGTCGGCATCAATGAGTAATACCTTTTTCTCAAGTACGGCCAAACTGGCTGCAAGGTTAATCGCGGTGGTGGTTTTACCTACTCCACCTTTCTGGTTAGCTAATGCAATTACTTTTGCCATTCCTATATTTTTTTACAAGGGTCAAAAATAAGTTTCCTTTCCTTTTTATTCGCCACCCGCTTGGGTGTGAATATGAACATTTACCCCGATGTTATTAACAAGTTATTAACAATCGCTTTGGGTAAATGGTAACTGCAAAAATAGAAATTCTTTTATCAATCAAAAACCATTTTGTATCAAGTGAATGAATTTTAACAGAATGGTTATATTTGCATCGGATTCGATGGCTTAAATTTTTGTAATAATTTGGAAACAAGTTGGTTTGTAGTGGTGAACCCACGTGCGGGCGGGGGAAAATCGGTTATCGATTGGCCTGTCATTAGTCGTTTACTTAACAAGTACGATATCCGCTATTCCCATGCCTTTACGGAGTATAAATATCACGCTGTTGAGCTTACCGTGCAGGCAATTGGGAAGGGGTATAAAAACATAATTGCCGTGGGGGGCGATGGTACCCTAAACGAGGTGGTCAATGGAATTTTTATACAAAAGGCTGTAAGTCCAAGCGAAATAACGGTTGGGGTAATAGGTGTTGGAACTGGTAATGATTGGTTCCGTATGTATGAGATTCCTCATAACTACGAGGAGTGCATAAGGGCCATCAAAAACAAAAGGGTTTTTAAGCAAGATGTTGGTGTTGCCGAATACTACGAATCGAGCGTTAGGCACAAGCGATACTTTATAAACGCCGCTGGCGTTGGTTTCGATGCCGAGGTGGCCCGTCGAACCAACAGGTTAAAGGATTTAGGTAAGCGGGGGGCACTTCTCTACATTTTAAGCCTGATTAAAGCACTAATCCGGTACCGCTCATCTCGTATAAATGTTAAGGTTGATGGACATCACATACAGGATAGGGTGTTTAGCCTCACCGTAGGTATTTGTAGGTATAATGGAGCAGGTATGATGCAGGTGCCTTTTGCACTCTCCGACGACGGGCTGTTTGACCTTACCATCATTAAACGTATTAGCAAGCTGAATGTAATTGCTAATCTTCCGCGACTTTACAATGGAACTATTCTTAAACATTCCCGTGTGGTTGGTATAAGGGGCCGTAGCATTGAGATTATGAGCATCCCTGCCGTTGGCCTTGAGGTTGATGGCGAATCGCTTGGCGAAACTCCCCTTAAATTTTCAATACTGCAACAAGCTATTTCGGTAATTGTTGGCGAGCAGTTTAATCAGTCAAAACTAACGGCTAAAAAACATCCCGAATTGTTTGAGGTTAATAAGCATTAGGCAATAATTTGTTCAGTAAATCCGTTAACCTTAAACTATTAAGTTCGGCAAAATTGCTTTTTGCTATTATTGATTGGAGTTATATTTGAATTTGATTTTTTACGTTCTTAACGCTTACCAATGCGAAGCATTTCAGCACTTTTGCTTTGTTTTCTATTTACCGGTTTTGCTCTTGGGCAAAACGGGGGTTTTTCCACTTACCAGTTTTTGAACCTTCCATACTCATCGAGGGTGGCTGCCTTTGGCGGCAAAATGGCTGCATCCGATGTTGCTGATATCTCCCTGACTTTACAGAACCCTGCCATGCTCGATTCTTCGCTGAGCAATGCTATGAATTTATTTTATACAAGTTATTACGCCAAAATCAATTTTGCCTCGGTGTCGTATTCGCTGAAGCTAAATTCTAAGGGCATGCTTGGCATTTCGGTATTTGGAATTAACTATGGTCAATTCGACCAAGCCGATGAATCGGGGGTTATTTCGGGTACCTTTAGCGGGAGCGATTTTGCTCTGGCTGTAACCTACAGCTACCGCATCGACTCCTGTTTTAGCGTGGGCGTGAGCTTTAAACCCATCTACTCGCACCTGGAGCGTTACTCATCGTTGGGTTTGGCTTCCGATATAGGGGCGCATTACCTGTCAAAGAATGCACTTTTTGCAGCAGGGGTTACCCTTAGGAACATGGGTACGATGGTTAAACCCTACACTGCCGATACATACGAAAGGTTACCGTTTGAGGTGGTTGCAGGCATAAGCAAAAAGTTGGCGCATGCGCCATTTAGGTTTATTGCCACCATGCAGCACTTAGAACGGTACGATTTATACTATAGTGCACCTGTTAATAACATCAATGTTCTTGGCGATGAAGGTAAATCGTCACCAAATTTGGCCGAGCGGGTAGGGCGAGAGTTGGTAAGCCATTTGATAGCCGGAGTTGAATTTGTTCCGGTTAAAGGCTTTGCGCTTCGCTTAGGCTATAACTACAGGCGTCGCAATGAGCTGAAGGTACAGGAAAAGGTTTCAACGGTAGGGTTTAGCTGGGGTGTAAACCTTAGGATTAAAAGGTTTGATGTGAGCTACAGTCGTGCAACCTACCATTTATCCGGTTCCACCAATCATTTTTCCATTACTTCCAACATTCAGAGCTGGCTTTAAAAGCCCAAACAAGTTTAGTTTTTTACTACCTTAGCGGTTTCAAAAAATCAATCTTTTAGTAATGGATAGAAAGATAGTTATAGCTATTGATGGGTTTTCGTCGTGTGGGAAAAGCACATTTGCCAAAGCCATTGCAAAACGCTTAGGTTACCTTTACATTGATAGTGGTGCAATGTATCGTGCCGTTACGCTGGAGTTGCTCCGCCGAGGGCTTATTAAAGATGGGGTGGTTGATACCTCAACTCTCGATAGCATTTTAAAGGAGATAAATATCGGTTTTTTCTACGATTCATCAAGGAATGGTTATGTTACTACACTGAATGGCGAGGTGGTAGAGGACGAGATTCGCAGCACACAGGTGGCCAACCACGTAAGTTTGGTTGCAGCCATACCGGCTGTGCGGACACGCTTGGTTGAACTGCAAAGGGAACTTGGCAAACAAAAGGGCATAGTAATGGATGGTCGCGATATTGGAACCGTTGTATTCCCTAATGCTGAGCTAAAAATATTCATGACCGCCAACCCTATTGTTCGCGCGCAACGCAGACTAAAAGAGCTGCAGGGAAAGGGCTTAAATGTAACATTGGACGAAGTGCTTAAAAATATTGAGGAGCGTGATTATATCGATCAAAACCGCGATGTGGCACCCCTTCGCCAAGCCGATGATGCGCTTGTTCTCGATAACACCAACATGACCGTTGATGAACAAATGGAATGGGTTGAGGACATGGTTAAACGGCTTACCACTTAAACCATATTTGGAGTTAACTGTTTAGGACTGTAAGATTTGTTTGCAATGATTATTGAGGTTGATCCTAACGCCGGTTTCTGTTTTGGAGTGGTGAATGCCATCAAAACGGCCGAAGAGAATTTGACCAAAGGAACGGAAATCAGCTGCCTTGGCGAGATAGTCCACAACGAGATGGAGAACGATCGCCTTAAAGAACTTGGCATGAAAACCGTGAAGCACGATCAGTTTCCCGATTTAGCAGGCAAGAATGTGTTGATACGTGCCCATGGCGAGCCCCCTTCGACCTATGAACTTGCAAAGAAATATAACATCAACCTTATAGATGCTACCTGCCCTGTGGTTCTTAAGCTTCAGGATCGTGTTCGCAAGGCGTGGGAACGACTGCAGCCCCTTGGTGGCACGGTAGTTATTTATGGGAAAAAGGGACATGCCGAGGTTATTGGCCTTTGTGGCCAAACCAACAATCAGGCTGTGGTAGTTCAGGAATTAACTGACCTTGACGGGATTGATTTCAGTAAACCTATCGAAATTTTCTCACAAACCACCAAGGAACCCGAGCATTACAGAATGATAGTTGATGAAATCAGACGTCGAATGGCAATGCTCACCCCGCAAGCTGATACTCTGCTTAAGGTAAATAACACCATTTGCGGTCAGGTGTCGAACCGAAAGCCCCATATTAAGGCTTTTGCTCAAAAACACGATGTGATGATTTTTGTTAGCGGCACCAATAGCTCAAATGGGAAGATGCTTTTTGATGCCTGCCTGGAGGTAAATCCTTATAGCCACCTGGTGACAAGCCCCAAGGATTTAAAGGCGGAATGGTTTAATAGCCATCAAAGCGTGGGAATCAGCGGAGCCACATCAACCCCACTATGGTTGATGCAGGAGGTTGCAAGTGCCATTCAATCTATGGTTAAAGGGTAAAGGGTAAAGAAAAGGATAAAGGATAAAGAATGCCTAGTCCTGAAATAAGTCTACGGGTTAATTAATAAATTTAAGTGATACATTGAAAACATCATCAGGGTTTATAGGGCTGGACAATAAATGATTTCTGCGGAAAATCTATATTTCGGTTTTAATCAGTCAACATTTCCTTAATTTCTTTAGAAAGGCAGAAAATATGTTTTAAAAAATTCGAATATTTGGATTAAGTATCTAAAAAGTTACTGAGTATATAGTATAACCAAAAAAACGATACTATTTTTACCGACCAAAACCATAACTAAACACAAACAATATGAATTTGAAGCTACGACTTACCCTAATGAATTTCTTGCAGTTTTTTATTTGGGGTTCATGGTTGCTTACCATAGGGGCTTACTGGTTTCAAACCAAGAATTGGAGCGGAACAGAGTTTGGTGCTATCTTTTCAACCATGGGATTGGCCTCACTGTTCATGCCTGCCATAGCAGGGATCATTGCTGACCGATGGATTAATGCCGAGAGGCTTTACGGAATTTTCCATATTCTTGGCGGGGTTATGCTCTTCATGGTTCCAATGGTCAATAACCCCACAACAATGTTTTGGGTAATGCTTGTTAACATGATGTTCTACATGCCAACCATTGCCCTTTCAATTACAGTTGCATACTCATCAATGAAAAGCAGTGGGATGGATATTATTAAGGAATACCCTCCAATAAGGGTATGGGGTACCATTGGTTTCATTGTGGCGCTTTGGTTTATCAGCTTAATGGGTTTTGAAAAGTCATCAACCCAGTTTTACGTGGCTTCGTTGGCTTCGTTTATTTTGGGTTTATATGCCTTTACCCTGCCGCAGTGTCCACCCTTGGCTCGTGGGCATAAAAAATCGTTGGTCGATGAGCTGGGCCTAAACGCCTTTAAACTTTTCAAGAGCACCAAAATGGCAATTTTCTTCGTTTTTGCCATGTTACTTGGAGCCTCGCTGCAATTAACCAACGCCTACGGCGATACTTTCCTTCACGATTTTGCCAAGTTGCCCGAGTTCGCCGATCGTTTAGCGGTAAAGTATCCTGCCATCATCATGTCTATCTCGCAGATATCGGAAACGCTATTCATTTTAACCATACCTTTCTTCCTTAAGCGTTTTGGAATAAAGAAGGTGATGCTTATGAGCATGGTTGCCTGGGTGCTTCGCTTTGGCCTATTTGCAGTTGGCAATCCTGGCCCTGGCTTGTGGATGATTATCCTTTCGTGCATCATCTATGGCATGGCTTTCGATTTCTTCAACATATCAGGATCGTTGTTTGTTGAAACCCAAAGTGAACCATCCATTAGGGCAAGCGCCCAAGGTTTATTTATGATGATGACCAATGGCTTTGGAGCTTTCCTTGGCAGCAGCATTAGCGGCATCATCATTGATAAGTTCTTTAAAATTCCCAATGCACCTGAAGGTGCAATACAGTTCGACTGGACAGGTATTTGGATAACTTTTGCAGCCTACTCGCTTGTGGTTGCCGTGTTATTTGCTTTCCTGTTCAGGCATAAGCATAACCCTGCGGAGGTTACTACTGTATCGCACTAATTCACAATACAAACAAAAAAGGCCACGGGGTTTTCCTCATGGCCTTTTTTATTATGCCCTTACTTCTTTTCTCTTCGTTTTATTTCGTCCCGAATTTTTGTTGCCTTTTCGTACTCCTCGTTTTTAATGGCTTCGTCGAGTAAATCTTTTAGTTCTTCTGCCGACATTCGCATGAGGTTTTGGGTAAAAGAATCGGCAGGCTCAGGGGTTTCGTTTTCCTCCTCCTCATGAGTTTCGGGTGAATTGTAATCCTCTACATCTAAGGTTATACCGGCCTTTTCAATAATTTCATCGGTAGTGTAAATGGGGCAGTTAAACCTAAGCGCTAGGGCAACAGCATCGGAAGTTCGCGAATCAATAAAGAGTTCCTTTTTACCATTCTCGCAATGCAGCTTTGAGAAGAATACCCCATCTTCCAACTTATAGATTTGAACATCAATGAGATCGATGCCAAAAGCACGGGCGAAATTCAGGAAAAGATCGTGGGTAAGCGGACGGGGTGGCGTAAGCCCTTCGAGCTGAATGGCTATGGCTTGGGCCTCATATCCACCAATAATAATGGGAATGCGTCGGTTTCCGTTCTCCTCGCTCAGTACCAGAGCGTATGCTCCCGATTGGGTTTGGCTGTAGGATATCCCTAATACGGTTAACTTGATTTTGCCCATTTGAAGAAAATTTCGGTATAAAGGTAAATCGGGTTACAAATTAAAGCAAATATATCATTTATTCACCATCCAAAATAATTTTTTGAGTTGATAATTCAATGTTGGTTAGTTAACAAAAACAAGCGTTCCTTTTGTCATCCTGAAATTTTTGAAGGATTTTTCTGAAAAAAGCCATAATTGAGATATTTCGCTTGCGCTCAACTTGTCAATATGCTCACGGGTTAAAAAACTGCTAGTAAGTATCACTGTGTTACACAGAGTTCACACAGAGTTTTGCAGTGAGAATTTGTTAAATCTGCGTCATCTGCGTTCCATCCCAGCTCACAGACAGTTATCGACTAAAAACTTCTTCTGTCATCCTGAGCGTTCTGTCCCGCCTTAATGGGTGCGAAGAATCTCAGGCAACGGAAAAAGGGGAAAAAAAGAGAAAAGAGATGCTTCGGCTGGCTCAGCATGACAGGAGGGGACGGGTCATTCCTCAAGCTATAATAATCAACTATCAACTTAAACAGTACCACAGTGTAAATCCTCCCAAGCTTCGTTGTTTGCGTTCCCTTTAAATTTACGAACAACGACCCTCAAGCCTTAACTGTGTACATTGTGAAACAAAAAAGGGTTGCATGGGCAACCCTTTCTGCTTGTTATCCGTAGTGGATTACTCCTCGAATTTTGCGAGTAAGATTTCCAGAATTTTAATGGCTGCTGATGCCACTGAGGTTCCTGGGCCAAATATGCCCACTACACCATGGTCGTAGAGGAACTGGTAATCCTGGGGAGGAATAACTCCACCTACAATAACCATGATATCGTCGCGGCCAAGTTTCTTTAATTCCTCCATTACCTGAGGAACCAGGGTCTTATGGCCGGCGGCCAAGCTCGATACTCCAAGCACGTGAACATCGTTTTCAACGGCTTGTTTAGCAGCCTCGGCCGGGGTTTGGAACAGAGGCCCGATGTCCACATCAAAGCCTATATCGGCATAGCCGGTCGATACAACCTTGGCGCCACGGTCGTGGCCATCCTGCCCCATCTTGGCAATCATGATACGGGGCTGGCGACCCTCGAGCTTAGCAAACTTTTCGCAAAGCTCACGGGCTTTCTGGTAGTTGGGATCATCCATAGATTCTGTTGAGTAAACGCCTGAGATGGATCGGATAACCGCTTTGTAACGGCCAACCACTTTCTCGCAGGCATACGATATTTCACCGAGTGTTGCACGTTTATTAGCCGCCTCAACTGAGAGTTCCAAAAGGTTGCCCTGACCGGTTTCAACGCATCGTGTAATGGCATCGAGGGCAGCCTGAACCTCGGCCTCGTTGCGCTCGGCACGGAGTTTTTGCAGGCGGCGGATTTGCGCTTCGCGCACGGCGGTGTTGTCAACATCAAGTATTTCAATGGGATCTTCCTTGTCCAAACGGTATTTGTTAACCCCAACAATGATATCTTTTCCCGAGTCGATTCGAGCCTGCTTGCGTGCAGCAGCCTCCTCTATCTTCATTTTAGGGATCCCGGTTTCAATGGCTTTTGCCATTCCGCCGAGTTCTTCAACTTCCTTTATGAGTTCCCATGCCTTATGGGCTATTTCATGGGTTAGGTATTCAACATAGTACGAACCCGCCCATGGGTCAACCGCCCGGCAAATATTGGTTTCTTCTTGCAGGTAGAGCTGGGTATTTCGAGCAATACGTGCGGAGAAGTCGGTAGGTAAGGCAATGGCCTCGTCCAAGGCATTGGTGTGCAGGCTCTGGGTATGTCCCAGGGCTGCTGCCATTGCCTCGATGCAGGTGCGTGCTACGTTGTTGAACGGGTCTTGCTCGGTTAAGCTCCATCCCGATGTTTGGCTATGGGTACGCAGCGCCATCGATTTGGGATTCTTGGGGTTGAACTGTTTAACAATCTTAGCCCAGAGCAAACGTGCTGCACGCATCTTGGCAATCTCCATAAAGTGGTTCATTCCAACTGCCCAGAAGAACGATAGGCGAGGTGCAAAGGCATCGATATCAATTCCGGCCTTAACACCGGTGCGTAAGTACTCAAGTCCATCGGCCAAGGTATAGGCAAGCTCAATATCGGCAGTAGCGCCGGCTTCCTGCATGTGATACCCTGAAATGGAGATGCTGTTGAACTTGGGCATTTTCTTTGAAGTGTACTCAAAGATATCGGCGATGATACGCATGGAGAATTCAGGTGGGTAGATGTAGGTATTACGCACCATGAACTCCTTCAGAATATCGTTCTGAATGGTTCCGCTCAGCTCCTCGAGTTTGGCTCCCTGCTCAAGCGCAGCTACAATGTAGAAGGCCATTACAGGAAGTACAGCACCGTTCATGGTCATTGAAACCGACATTTTGTTTAGGGGAATGCCATCGAAGAGGATTTTCATGTCCTCAACCGAGTCGATAGCCACACCAGCTTTCCCAACATCGCCAACTACGCGCTCGTGATCCGAGTCGTAACCGCGGTGAGTGGCCAGGTCGAATGCTACCGAAAGCCCCATCTGGCCAGCGGCCAGGTTGCGGCGGTAGAATGCGTTCGATTCCTCAGCAGTCGAAAAGCCTGCGTACTGCCTAACAGTCCAGGGTTTCATTACATACATGGTACTGTAAGGGCCACGGAGGAATGGCGGGATACCTGCTGCGTAGTTCAGGTGCTCCATGTTCTCCAAATCGGTTTCGGTAAAGGCCGGTTTAACCTGAATGCGTTCAGGAGTCAACCAATCGGCCTCTACGTTAAACACACCACTGCTTTTATCGATGTGCTTTATATCTATCTTTTTAAAATCGGGTTTCATTGTTTACCTCTTTTGGTTAAGTAGAACAGCAATTACTTAATTCCCAGCATAGCCTGATACTTAAGCAGGGTATCGAGCAGGTTGCTCTTTACGCTGATATAGTTGGCAATGCCTTTTGCCTCAAGATCGGGTTTGCATGCGGGTTCACCGGCTACCACAAAGATGGCTTTGCCCTTAATCTTTTCGAAGGCTTCGGGGGCAAGCGTTGCATACTCATCGTCGGAGCTGCATATTACCACTATATCCGATTTAGCATCAAGTGCAGCTTTAACACCCTCGTCAACAGAGTTGAAGCCTATATTGTCGATTACCTCAAAGCCAGCAACGGCAAAGAAATTGCAGCTGAACTGCGCACGTGCACGTCGCATGGCAAGGTTTCCAAGGGTTAGCATAAATACGCGGGGGCGGCGACTACTGCTATCGGTGCGGTAGCGCAACTCCTCAAAAGCCTGAGCACCACGGTAAGGGACAAGAGGTTGAGTAATAGCATCGGCTGATTTCACGGGCTTTGGACGGGTAACCGCCTCGGGTTTAACCCTGGTAAGGTCGGCAACCTCGTTGAAGTTGGGATACTGGTTGGTTCCAAGTATGGTTTCGCGGCGCGAGGCAATGTTGGCATCGCGTTTGGCGGCAACCTCGTTAATCTTCTCCTGAATAAAGCCCTTCACAAATGCCTCACGGAATCCTCCAAGGCTATCAACCTCAAGGAATAGGTTCCATGCGTGTTCGGCAATTGATATGGTTAGGTTCTCAATGTAGTAGCTACCTGCAGCAGGGTCGGCAACCTTGCCAAAATGCGACTCCTCACGAAGCAATATTTGCTGGTTACGGGCAATACGCTCACTGAAAGCCGAAGGCTGTGCGAATGGTGCATCGAATGGTAGCACGTTGAGTGAGTCAACTCCGGCCAAAACAGCGCTCATGCTCTCGGTTGTGGTGCGGAGCATGTTTACGTATGGGTCATAAACGGTAAGATTCCAACGGCTGGTCTCGGCATGAATGCTCATGCGGGCTGCTACTTTGTTCTTGGGATTGTAGGCTTCAACCATTTTTGCCCAGAGCATGCGTGCAGCACGGAACTTAGCCATTTCCATGAAGTAGTTTGAACCTACTGCAAAGTTGAAACGGATTCGGCTTGATAACTCATCGATACCAAAACCCTTGTCGGTTAGGGCGTTTAGGTAATCGCTTGCCATGGCAAGGCCAAAAGCCAGTTCCTGCACAGCCGACGAACCGCTGTTGTGGAATACATGGGCGTTAACACCAATAACCCTGAAGTTTGGGAAACTCTTTACGGCGTTTAGAACGTTCACCAAGCCCTGGTACGAGGCATCGTTCTCGCAGCAGAATTTACCTTTCAGCGCAAAAGTTGTGAGCGGGCTGTAATCGATAGAACCTTTAATATCGGCTGGCTTAACGCCCGATTGCTCAAAATACTTGATAATAAACGGTAGCGCCTTTGCTGTTGCCGAACCACCGGTAAAGTTTACCTCTACCTTCGATAGGTCGATATCCTTGAGCAAGCGGCTAATGGAATCGTATGAGGGTTCACAGTCGCTACAAAGGCTAAAGCCTAACGATTCCACACCACGGCTCAGCATGTCGAGTGCTTTTCGATTGGCTTCGGTGGGTTTGTCGAGGCACACCTCAAAATCCTGACGGATGAGCCAAGGATTACCTTTTTGGTGGTTACCCCTTACAAACGGGAAATCGCCCGGTTTAACATGAACTGTTTCAAGGTTTGCAAGATCCTCGGAGCGGTAGTATGGCCTAACGCTGAACCCCTCGAGCGTTTTCCATACCAACTTTTTATCGTAGTCGGCTCCTTTCAAATCCTCGCGGATTACCGCTTCCCACTCAGCTGTTGAAACCGGTGGAAACTCGGTAAAAAGCTTCTCGTTGCTTTTTTCTGCCATAATCAGACTTTTAGGATTTTTGATTTGCAAATTTAACAATTGCTACAATAGCACCCTGTTAATTTGGGGTGATAATTAAGCGAATAATGCTATTAAGCATAAAAATTGGTTGCGGTAGGGTTAAACATGCTTAACACTGATTTGTTGTTTTAAAGAGTTTATGTAAGTCTTCTGATATTTTTAGTTATAGAATAGTCATTTTAAGGTATCAATGATTCTCACTAAATGCTATCCTAATTGATCATATAATGAAGAAATGGCTTAGGATGCGTATAATAATTTATGTTAACATGACGAATAGTGTCGAAAAATTAAAAATATGCTGTATAACATAATGTAAAATAGATTAATCTATTATTATTGTCGATGTTTTGACTTAGACCTAATCAAAAACTACCCAAAACCCAAGGGTATATTTGTTTGGGTTTATTAAATATTAAACCATATGAAGAGAATATTAAAATTTGTATTTGTATTGGCTTCATTAATACTATTTATTCCTGCTAAATCGGAAGCAAAGTTTATTGGAACAGAGTGTGAAACTGTAACCACTGGTGGTGGTGATAGTTGCTACGTTACTAAAAGTATTTGTAAAAAATACTTTTTTTGGATCCGATATGATACTGTTGTAACTGTTGAAAGTATTGATTGCTCACACCTAAATAATCAGTAATTTTTACGACTGGAATAATGTTCATATTATTCCAGTCATTTTATAAATAAAAACAGGTATTAAAATGACTTGTAAAGTTAAAGTTTTTTGGGCACTGCTACTTTTTAACACTTCCGTTTTTGCGCAAGAAAATTGCTTTCTTTTTGACTCTGTAATACCCATACAGGAGGTTACGGTTTATGCCAAACAAAAAATGGAAGTTCTAAGTAATAAAAAAAGTAGAAATGTAATGCATATAAGAGGCTATGGTAATGCTTCCATTGTATCCAAAGTAAATTTAAATAAAGATAATGTTTATCACATCAAAGCAGTTGAATTCTTTTTTAATTACAATTGGAGCGGGGTAGATAATGAGGGGTTTTATATTAAACCAATAATCAAGGGTGTTGCTAACGGTAAGCCAAGTAACGATTTGATAAACTCACAATGTGTTTATTTTGTGGGTAATAATATTAACGAAGAAATATATATTAATTTATCGCATTACAATATCGTTTTGGAAAATACTGATTCTTTTTTTGTAGGATTTGAGTTAGTTAGTGCTTCAGAAAATGCTAATGTTGAAGATTTTAACATTACTATGGTGCCAGTTAAAAACTCTCAGAATATATCATATCTTAAAGGTTCATGCTCAAAATGTGATTTTTCAGCGTTTAATTTGGATGAGAAAAATGCGCTCCAACTAAAATATAAAATATATTACAAGTAGTTTGTATGTAAAATTTTTTACAAAATACTAATTTGATCAAAATTTATCGAAAATATAATAGTTGATTAATTGATAAAATATTTATATTTTTAGGCATCAACATAAAAAATAGTAATGAACTTTAGGTTAATAGTGCTATTGTCACTCTTTTTGACAAATTGTAAGCACGAATGTAAGAATGTATCGGTTCGCAAGCCAGTCGATACCATTGGATTTGCTACCAAGCAGTATCAAATTGACTCGGTTATTAACCGAATAAAGGCATATCAGGGCGATAAACTATCGAAAGCACCGTTAGTAGATGGTTGTAGGCTTGCAGTTTGCCCACACGACGATTACACCTACGTAGGATGGCTATATCCTGCCACACTTCGCAATATCACCGCAAAAACCATTATACTTTTTGGTGTAGCCCATAAGGCACGACGCTTTGGACTGGAAGATGCTTTGGTTTTTGAGAGTTTTACCCACTGGCATGGGCCATACGGAGACATAGCTGTTTCAAAGCTGCGCGATAGGATTTTCAATGATATGCCTAAGGATATGGTTATTCGGCACGATAGCTTACATATGGTTGAACATTCCATTGAGTCGATGTTACCGTTCCTTCAGCATAATAGGCGCGATATTGAGATTTTGCCTATTCTGGTACCATGCATGAACCTCGACCGTATGGGAGTTTTAGCTAAAACCCTTGCAGCTGCGCTGCAAAAAGCCATTCAGGATCAAAAGCTGGAGTGGGGCCGCGATATTGCAATTGTAGTAACTACCGATGCCGTTCATTACGGCGATGAGGATTGGGGTGGTAAGAATTACGCTCCATTTGGGGCCGATTCTGCTGGGTATAAAAAGGCGGTAGATTTAGAACTCGAGATCTTCAATTCCACACTTAACGGAACACTTAACCAGAGCAAAATTCACAATTATTTTAGCTATACGGTTGACAACCAGAATTATAGGGAATACAAATGGACTTGGTGTGGCCGATATAGCATTCCATTTGCCCTGCTAACGGCAGTTGAACTGAATAAGCGTATGGGAGGGGCTGAACTTACCGGTTTACCCATAGGCTATGCCACAAGCATCGACCATGAGCCCTTGCCGGTAAGCGATTTGGGTATGGGTCAAACCGCCCCAGCCAACATTAGGCATTGGGTGGGCTATGCCGCTGTGGTTTACCCGTAGCTATTTGGAGGGGAAATTTATTATGATGAAATTAAAATTAAGCCAGAGCAACTAACTAAAAAAGAAATGCTACTGGTTTAGTATTTCAAAAAATGCTTACCCCCTATTATCTGCCTGTATCAACCTCCGCGTGATAACCCTTACCGGGAATCGTGCAGCCAGATAGCCTATGGCGATAACCACCAGGAAAATTAGGATCATGTCGCTTGCCTGAATGTCCACAGGATAGGCGTCAACAATAAAGTTGCCTCTGCCTTCGAGCCTAATAAGTTTAAAAGTGATTTGCAGCCAGCAGGTTATCAGACCAAAGATGATGCCTATTATGCTGCCACCAATGGAAATTAGCATGCCCTCGAAAAGGAATATCTTTTGGATTAGACTATTGCTTGCCCCAAGGCTTTTCAGGGTTTCCACATCGGCACGCTTATCGATGATGAGCATGGAGAGCGATCCCACTATATTGAACGAGGCTATGATTAGGATTAGGATGAGGATTAGCGCTATGGCAAACTTTTCCGATTTCATGGTGCGGTAAAGCGATTCGTTTTGCTGGTAGCGGTCAAGAACCCTGTATCGGTCGCCAACAATCCTTTCGACATCGGTTTTAATAGCTGAGGCACTTGCGCTTGGGTGAAGTTTGATTTCGATAGCGCTTACCGTTAGAGAGTCGTAAAGCAAAAGATTACGGGCAAACTCAACGGGTGTAATCACATAGCGTGTATCAAAATCCTGCTCAATGGCAAAAATGCCCGAGGGCATAATGGTTTTTTTTATAAAGGCTGCATCGGGGGAGTAGTTTTTACCCCGCCTTGGGATGTAAACGAATAATGGATCGAAATGGGCAAGACTGGCATTTAGGTAGTAGGCTACCCCTTCGCCCATAATGGCCATGGGCTGGCTGCCCTGCCAAAGCTTGAAATCGCCATCAATAATTTTGCTTTTTAATCCGGTTAGCTCGGAGTAGTTGCTACTTACCCCCTTAACAATTCCTATGTGTTGTTTTCCGCGGTAGCGGAAAAGGGCATTCTCTTCAACCACTTCGGCAAAAACAGCCACCTGTGGCATTTGCTTCACCTTCTCGAATGGCAAACTGTCAATTCGGAAACTTTTCCCCTGCTTGGCTTCAATCCTTATGTCGGCATCGATATGGGAGTATAAACTCGCAATCAGGGAATCGAACCCGTTGAATACCGAAAGAACCACCACCAGCGCCATTACACCCGTTGCAACACCTATAACCGATATTATGGAAATGATATTGATTATGTTGTGCGATTTTTTCGCAAACAAATATCGGCGGGCTATGTAGAGTGGAACATTCATTGGTACTATTTCTTTCGGGCTATGTAGATGATTTCATCCTTGGGCAGTGCGTAATACTCCACCTCGTGGGGTGGTAGCTGCATAACAAAATTATCTTCTAAAACATCAAATCCAACCGATGCAAGGCGTTTGGCATAGTCGCGCCCGTATAGTCGGAGATGGTCGCGCTGTTGGTAATGCTTTTCCCGGAGCTCGGGTGTGTTGTATTCAGGTTTTTCAAGGGTTTGCTCCATGGCTAAATCCATGGGGACCTGCAGTATGGCAAACCCGCCCGGCTTAAGCACCCGGAGTATTTCGGCCATTGCCTTAAGGTCGCTATCCACGTGTTCAAGCACGTGGTTGCAAATAACGATATCGAAGGTATTATCGGCAAAAGGCATTGCCTGAACGTCGAGTTTTACATCGGCCCAAGGCGATACGAGGTCGGCTGTAACGTAATCGATGTTCTTTAACTTCCTGAATGGCTTTAAGAAACAGTATTCAGGGGCAACGTGCAGTACCTTTTTGGAAGCGTTGAAAAAGTCGGTTTTCCGTTTCAGGTATAACCAAATCAACCTATGCCGCTCCAGCGACATTGAGTTTGGTGCCAGTGCATTTTTCCGGACATTGATTCGCCCGTAGGGCAATAGCTTGCGGTATTTAACCCCGTCGATTGGGTCTTGAAAGCGGTTCCCCCTGTAAAAAAGCCCTAGCACCTTCATAAAAAAGGAAGCAAACAGCTGCAGGTAGTGCCGGGGTATAAAGCGGGTAGTTATCGAAACTAAGCGACTTATCATTTACGGGTTCTACTCTTTAAGTAATTGGTCAATTTTTTCGATGTAGTCGAGCGAATCGTCGATGAAAAAGGTTAGCTCGGGTATTACCCTTAGCTGATGCCTAACCCTTTTGCCCAGCTCGCCCCGTAGAAATTTTGAATAATCTCTAATATGCTCGAGTGTTTTATCGGCGTCGGTTGAGGGGAAAATGCTCACGTAAACCTTAGCCACCGACAAGTCGGGACTCACCCTAACCTGGGTGATGGTAAGCATTTTACCGGGAAATTTGGCTGCTCCTTCGCGCTGTAAAATCTCGCTAAGTTCCTTTTGTATAAGCCTTCCCACCTTCTGTAATCGTGTTCCTTCCATATCCTTATTTTTTACAAAGATAAAATGATTTTGCGAGGTATGGGCAGTTGGGATAGATGAATGGTTAAAAAGAGGATGTTAGCCGTGAACCGTGAGCCGTTAAACAAAATCTAACAACGAACAACTATAAAAGACCGAGCACTTTTTTGCGAGTACACCGCAGGTAATCAACTTCACTTGTCATCCTGAGCGTAGCGAAAAATAGTGTGCAGAGTACAGTATGCAGTGTACAGGGAGATTGTGTTTAGTGTTTAGAGTTTGGTTAATTTAATCTGGGTAAATCAATTAAATCAGTGTAATCTGTGTTCTATTTTTTACGATTATCTATCGCCTCTCAACCCAAGTAATACTATAAAAAGTATTTACTTTGCAGAATAATTCCATTTGCAATGAAGGGTAACATTGATAGCATAGCTGAGTTTAAGCGTAGAGTTTCTATAGAGGTAATGGTTGGAAATACACCATTGGGTGGAAATAACCCCATAAGGGTACAAACCATGACCACTACCGATACCAACAATACTGCTGCCACCGTAGAACAATGCATCAGGGCGATTGAGGCAGGCGCCGAATTGGTGCGCATTACCACTCAGGGTACACGCGAGGCCGCTAACCTGCAAAATATTAAGCAGGAGCTCATGGCAAAAGGCTATAACACCCCAATAGTTGCCGACGTTCACTTTAATCCTGCAGCTGCGCTTGAGGCCGCTAAGCACGTGGAAAAGGTTCGAATCAATCCCGGCAACTATGCCGACCCTCGGGCAAAATTTGAGGATGTGTCATACACCGATGAGGAATATCGCACTGAACTAGATAGAATTGAGCAAAAGCTTATTCCCCTAATAGAACTTTGTAAAACTCGTAACGTAGCCATACGCGTGGGCGTTAACCACGGTTCTCTTTCCGACAGGATTATGAGCCGTTATGGCGACACTCCCGCAGGAATGGTGGAATCGGCCATGGAGTTTCTTCGAATTTTCCGTAAGCACAGCTTTAACAGCCTGGTTATCTCCATGAAATCGAGCAATACAAGGGTAATGGTGCAAGCTGTAAGGCTTTTAGTGGCTACCATGAATGCTGAGGGCATGAGCTATCCGCTCCACCTTGGCGTTACCGAGGCTGGCGATGGCGAGGATGGTCGAATTAAATCGGCAGTGGGTATTGGCGCTCTCCTTTCCGATGGCATTGGCGATACCATTCGGGTTTCACTTACCGAGGAGCCCGAAAACGAAATACCCGTGGCTAGAAAATTGGTTGCTTACTTCAGTAACAGGCAAACCTTACCCGCTTTAAACCCCACTGAGGACTTGCCATACAATCCCTTTGAGTATAATCGACGCGAGACCATCGATGTTAAAGGCATCGGTGGAGCAAACCCACCACGAGTATTTGCTTACATCGACGGAACTTTTACAGAGGCTACTGCCAATGCTTGGGGATGGCATTTCAACTCGGCTAAAAAGGAATGGCAGCCAACCGATACCGCTCCCGACTACTTTGTAGTCCCCGGATTTGAACCAAGCCCTAACCTCAATGGTTTACCGGTTATTTCGGAACATACACCCAATTTCCGTTTATTGAAGGGTGACGAATATATTCGTCAAAAACCATCGGATTGCGTTTTGTTGGATGTTACCTATGCCGATTTATTGAATCTAAGCCTTCTATCGGCTTTGAAGGAGAATCCTAACGTAGTATTATTGTTATCGACCAAAAACTCCAATGGATTTGCTGAGCAGCGTGCCGCTCTGATTGAGCTGATGCGCCAGGAAATTAGTTTGCCTGTGGTTGCCGTACGGGGATACTCCGATATAGAAAAGGAAGATTTTCAGCTTAAAGCTGCTGCCGATCTGGGTGGACTACTGATTGACGGGCTGATTGACGGGGTAATGTTAACTTCTCCACTATCCCCTGAGGTGATAAGGAATACAGCATTTGCCATTCTGCAAGCGGCGCGGACACGGGTCACCAAAACCGAGTACATTGCCTGTCCCGGATGCGGACGCACCCTGTTCAACCTGCAGCAAACGCTGCATAAGGTTCGGAGCGCAACATCGCACTTAAAGGGCTTAAAGATTGGCGTTATGGGCTGCATAGTTAACGGGCCCGGCGAGATGGCCGATGCCGATTACGGCTATGTGGGTGCAGGCCCTGGCAGGATAACCCTTTACAAGGGGAAAGAGGTTGTAAAGAAGAACATCCCCGAAGATCAAGCCATTGATGAGCTGATTGCTTTAATTAAGGCGCATGGCGATTGGGTTGACCAATAAAATTGTTATTGAAATGCTTTTAAACTTGATTTCCGTTCTTCCCACCCCTTGCCAACGATGCCCAAACGCCCAGGATGCTCAGGGCAACAAAAATGGCAAAAGTTGTTCCGGCCGAAAGGATAAACTGCTTATAGTTTGATGGGTTTATGGTTCCTGAACCAATAAAAATATGGATTACCATGGTGGCAATACCCATGCTTAGCATTTGACCAACCAGCCGCATGGTAGCCACCGTTCCCGATGCAAGGCCAATGTAGCGCTTTTCAACCGATCCCATTATGGCATTGGTGTTGGGCGATGAGAATAATCCAAAGCCAAATCCCAGTAAACCCAGCACAACTCCAATATAGACTACAGTTGTTTCCTTGCTGATAGGTATCAGTAAGGCCAACCCCACTGCAATTACAGCCATTCCTGCCGATGCCAGAATGCGAGGATCGTGCTTGTCCGAGAGCCTACCTGATACCGATGCTATGGCAGCCATAACCAGTGGTTGAATTACCAGCAACATACCGGCTTCGCGTGGGCTCAAACCCTTGATGTATTGCAGGTAAAGGCTTAACACAAAGGTGATGGCAAAGGTGGTGGCATAGTTAATTAACGCAGCCAGGTTCGATAGGGCAAACAGCCTATTGGTTCGGAAAAGCGAAACGTTGAAAACCGGATAATCTGCTTTTATTTGCAATCGAACAAATAGGGCCAATCCTAAAAGTCCTGCAATCGTTAGGATGATTGCAGGCGGTGTTGGAAGTTTTGAAAAGCCATACATCAGGGCGCTCATCGATAGCAAAAATACTAATGATCCCTGTAAATCAAACTTTTCGCCTTTGGCTTCGGCCCATTCGCCTTTAATGGCAACAATAGCGGCAATAACAGCAGGAATACCCATGAGGGCAGGAATGTAGAAAAGGCTTCGCCAACCCAGAGCATCGATAAGAAAACCACCAATTACAGGTGCAGCCGAAAGGCCAATATATACCGCTGTAACATTCATTCCTATGGCTCTACCCCTCTCATGTGGAGGAAAAACCGATGTAATTAGCGCTATACCGGTAGCAAACATCATGGAACTTCCTATACCCTGTATGGCCCTTAATGCAATAAGTATTGCGCCATTGGGCGCAATTATAGCCAGTAGCGATGCCGATGCCAGTATTAGGTTACCGGTCAGGAAAATTCTTTTCCGTCCGTATATGTCGGCCAGTTTGCCAATAGGCACCAAAAACACCGCCGACGACAGCAGGAATGCCATGGTTACCCAGCTCATGGTTACGGCATTAAGCTGAAATTCATGCCCAATCCTTGGCAAGGCCAAGTTAATTGCCGAACCAATAAAGGGAGTAATAAACGAGGTGAACATTACAAGAATAAGAACTATTGTCGATTCCTGATGCCTTTGGTGGGATTGCATAAAACTTAATTTTAATAACCGTGCAAAGTAAACAAAAATTGAGGTTGTTTGGTTGTGGAGGGTCTTAAATCACGAGTAAGGAAACCTCACGTTAACCGTTAACCGTTAATATAGAATATGAGGAAGTTAGAGGAAGTTAGAGGAAGTTAAAGGAAGTTAAAGGAAGTTAAAGGAAGTTAAAGACGTTAAACGTGAACCGTGAGCCAAATTCTAACAACTATCAACTATCAACTTCACCTGTCATTCCCGCTCGCGCGGATTTGCAATCCGTGCGGTAACATTAACAATTCTTATACCAAACTAACTGTACGTTATCAACCGAGAATCAATGGTAATAACATCCAGTAGGCTTTCCATGTCCGCGTAGTTCCGTGCGGAACTAAAAAGGTAATCCCACGGGTTGGCTACAATCATCTCCACCACTGGGTTATTATGGATATACTCCAACTTCTCATAAATAAACTGGTTACTGAATACCTCCACGGCATGGTTCCCGTCCTGCCAAACCTTGAAATCCTGCTCCTTTTTTAGATGTGCGCATGAATCGCTGAAAAGGTTTAGCATCCATTCCCTTCGGCTCTCGGGTTCCTCCATGGCTAGCCTAACAACCTGCTTGGACGTAAATTTTTTGAAATCGCGCAGTAAAGCCGATAGGCCTCCCGGTTGCTCCGCCTTGCAGAGCATATGCAGGTGACTGGGCATTAGACACCATGCAAAAACAACTAGACCCTTGTGCTGCTGGCAGTATTTAATGGAGTTCACCAGCGCCAGCTTCTGGTTGAGCCTTGTGAATACATCAACCCAGCCCACCGTGGTAAGCGTTACAAAATAGGCGGCCTCATTGTCCTTAATTTTGTACCTGTCCGACATGCACTTGCTGTTTCCCCAAATGTAAGAAAAAAATTACAGCTATTGATAGCGCAGGGGCAATATGACCGCACGGATTACAAATCCGCGCGAGCGGGTGGTTCGGAAGCCGTGAACCGTGAGCCGTTAACCGTGAGCCGTTAACCGTGAACCTTGAACCTTGAACCGTGAACCTTGAACCGTGAGCCGTGAGCCGTTAACCGAAATCTAACACCTATCAACGAACAACTTTTGAAGGTAAAAAGAGATGCTTCGGCGGAGCTCAGCATGACAGCAGGGGACGGGGCATTCTCAAACTAACAACAATCAACCAACAACTAAAACCGCCGAGGAATATCAAACACGAATAGTAAACTACTACCCTTGCCATTTTGAGCAACTAAGAGAAATTTTGATCGAGAACAATAAAAATAGCCTTAAAGGGGTAATTAATTGGAATACAATTTTTAACTTTAGTCTGCTTTAACTTTGGCAACTCCCCGGATGTTTAAACTTACCCGTTTAAAATAAAGCATCCCTAATGCTTAATTTAGCAATTAAAATGGAGAAAATATGAAGGAGTACATCAATCAAATCCAATACTTTTTATTGTGTATTTTCTTATTTTATTCCACATTCTTTAGTCAAGCACAGGAGTTGAGAAAGGGAATAAAATACTCTGATCATAAATTTATTCCATTCTATAATTTTAAGAAAATTACTAATACAACTATTTTCCAGGGGAATAAAAAGAAAAAGAATTACTTTGAAGGTTGGTATTTTAAAATGGTAGCCAATGACGGATCGTCCATTATCAGTATAATTCCCGGAATATCAATTTCGAGCGATGGTAAGAATCAACACGCATTCATTCAAATTATAAATGGCATTACTGCTCAAACCAACTACTTCTCATTTCCCATTGAAGAGTTCTCATTCTCAAAAAAAGAATTTGCCATTAAAATAGCAGATAATTACTTCTCAAAAGATAGCATTATCATTAATTTAAAGGATGATAATTCGAGCATTTCTGGTAAAATAGTAATGACCAATCAAGTTGATTATAAATCGGACAGGCTTATAAATACAGGCATAATGGGGCCTTATCGCTTTGTACCTTTCATGGAGTGCTATCATGGAGTAGTTAGCTTGACGCATAATTTAAGAGGAAAACTTACTATTAATAATGAGGTTTTTGAATTTAATGATGGACAAGGATACATTGAAAAGGATTGGGGTTCGAGTATGCCTTCGGCTTGGATTTGGATGCAAAGCAATAATTTCATTGATAAAAATTCTTCATTTATGCTTTCAATTGCTAATATACCCTGGTTGGGTAAATCATTTCCAGGATTTCTGGGTTTCTTTTATCATAATAATAAAATATATCACTTTGCAACCTATAACTCAGCAAAAATGCATGTAGAGGTTGCTGACTCAAGCCACTTAAGAATTAAAATTGAAAACAGAAAAAATATCTTTGTAATAAACACAACATCAAATAGCACCGGAATTCTTAAAGCTCCTGTTCAAGGGGCAATGGATAGGAGAATCCCAGAAAGTATCGACGCAAAAATAAAAATCACCATGATGGATAAAAAAGGAAATATAATTTTTATGGATAGTACAAATATAGCTGGATTAGAGATGGTAGGCGATTACCATAAATTACAGGGGGTATTAAAATAGTTAAGTTTTAAAGACGATACAATTTTTGTATATTTAGTCTTTATGGAGTGGCTTTGGAGTTAAAACACCTATGATTAATATACCAAAGTTTCTTAAATTATACTTAATTTTGTAATTGATACCATGCAAATGAAACATAAAATAACTTTTATCATTTTATTGCTATCTGCCCAAATTAAGGCACAAACCAATTTGCCTCAAGTTGTTAACGGTAAGATTGACCGTATTGATAAATTTACATCAAAATATGTAACTCCACGAAATATTGACATTTGGCTCCCAAGCGGATATTCCGACTCAACCAAATATGCGGTACTCTACATGCACGATGGGCAAATGCTTTACGACCCTAACATAACCTGGAACAAACAAGCATGGGAAATTGATGATGTAGCATC
>Ga0078972_1002593_pt1 | contig 28947 bp, 17 predicted proteins | sample YelNatPaOPGAMG01_FD_67568 | JGI IMG/M metagenome (GOLD analysis project Ga0078972, IMG submission 67568) | Hot spring thermophilic microbial communities from Obsidian Pool, Yellowstone National Park, USA - OP-RAMG-01 (SPADES assembly) (version 2) | ecosystem: Environmental > Aquatic > Thermal... | reverse complement strand
CGCCGGCCTTGCGCCGGCCCGCGGTGTCGAAGTCGTAGCCGAAGACCGACAGCACCACCAGCAGGATGGCCCCGCCGACCACGGCCGGGTCGGCGACATTGAACACCGGCCACCAACCGACCGACAGGAAGTCCACGACGTGTCCGCGCAGCGGCCCGGGCGACCGGAAGAACCGGTCGACCAGGTTGCCCATGGCGCCGCCGAGGATCATGCCGAGGCCCACCGCCCACCACGGCGACACCAGCCGCCGCCCCATCCAGAAGATGCCGACCACCACACAGGTCGCGATCACCGTCAGCATCCAGGTGTACCCGGTCGCCATCGAGAACGCGGCCCCCGAATTGCGCACCAACGTCCAGGTCACCGTGTCGCCGATGATGGAGACCGGCTGGCCCGGCGGCAGCAGCTTGACGGCGAGCACCTTGGTCACGATGTCCAAGCTCAGCACGACCGCGGCGACCGACAGCAACAGGCGCAGCCGCCGGGGCGGGTTCAGCGGGCTCTGCGGTCCAGCGCCTGCGGGTTCCCCGGACTCCCCGGCCGCGGTCACCGGCTCGGCCGATCCTGTGGGTTCCTCAGACACTCCCCCATCATCCCCTAAAGCCGTTGCGGGATGATCCCCCCATGGCCCGGCTCACCGTCATCACCACCGGAGGCACGATCGCGACCAGCACCGGCGCCGACGGGGTGCGCCGGCCCACCCGCAGCGGAGCGGAGCTGACATCGGGCCTCGACGTCGATGAGGACCTCAAAGTCGTCGACGTCCTGGCCGTGGACAGCTCGCAGCTGACCCCGGCGGACTGGGACCGTATCCGCGCCGCGGTGCGGGCCGCGGTCGACGGCGGTTCCTACGGCGTGGTCGTCACGCACGGCACCGACACCCTCGAAGAGACGGCGCTGTGGCTGGAACTGACCTATGCGGACGCCGCCCCGGTGGTGGTGACGGGCGCGATGCGCAGCGCCGACGCGCCCGACGCCGACGGTCCGGACAATCTGCGCGACGCGCTGGCCGTCGCGGCCAGCCCGGCCGCCGCCGGCCTCGGTGTGCTGGTGTGCTTCGCCGGCCGCCTGCTGCAGCCGCTGGGCCTGTACAAGGCGACGACCGCGGACCTCAGTGGCTTCGCCGGCGAGCTGCTCGGCACGGTGAACGGCGGGGTGAGGTTGACCCGCAGCAAGACCCGGCCGTACGTCGGCGACCTGAGCGCCGCCGGGGCGCCCCGGGTCGACATCGTCGCGGTGTACCCGGGCAGCGACGCGGTCGCGCTGGATGCGTGCGTGTCCGCGGGTGCCGCGGCCGTCGTGCTGGAGGCGGTGGGTTCGGGCAACGCCGGAGCGGCGGTGATCGACGGAGTGCGCCGCCACTGCCGCGACGGGGTGGTGGTCGCGGTGTCCACCCGGGTGCCCGGCGCGCGGGTCAGGGCGGGCTACGGCCCCGGCCAGGAACTGGTGGAGGCCGGCGCCGTGCTGGTGCCCCGCCTGCGGCCGTCCCAGGCCAGGCTGCTGCTGATGGCCGCGCTGGCCGCGAAACTACCGGTCGCCGCGGCCATCGCCCGCTGGGGCTGACGTATCGGCCTGCAGCGGACCGACATAGTCCGGCCAGTCCAGGGAGTCGACCGGGTTGGCGCCGACGAGGTCGCCGGTGTCGGCGGGGAACGTGCGCGCCTGTCCCGGGCCGGAAGCACGGGTTTCGAAGCGCACGCTGACCACCCCGTGGCCCGCGCCCTGCACCCAGCCGTGCCCGAGGTCGGGGTGGGCGACGTCGTCTCCGACCCGCCACGCCGACGGCTGCGGCTGGGGCGCGAACATCGCCTCGGTCGCGGTCTCGACGCCCGCGGATTCCGCGTCGGCCCCCGGCAGCTCCAAGTCCGGGAACAGCGACTCCTGGCGCACCTCGCTCAGTCCCGAAAAGCCAACGCCCAGAAGGCGAATGGGCCCGATATCGCGGGGATCCAGCAGCAGCCGCCGGGCCGTCGCGACCAGCGCACCGGCCTCGGTGGTCGCATACGGCAGCGTCGCCGAACGGGTCAGGGTGCTCATGTCGGATTTCTTCAGCTTCACCGTGACGGTGCGGGCGCCGCGGCCGTCGCGCAGCAGACGTCGATGCGCGTGCTCGGCGATCGGTCCGATGGCGTCGAGCAACTGCTCCAGCCCGGTCAGGTCGACCGCGAAGGTGGACTCGGCGCTGATCTGCTTGGCCTCGGCGCGCTCGGCGACGGGGCGGTCGTCGATGCCGCGGGCCAGCCGGTGCAGCGCCGGCCCGACCGTCGCGCCCAGGATGTTGGCCGCCTCGGCGTCGGTCAGCGCGGCCAGCCGGCCGATGGTCTCGATGCCGAGCCGGTGCAGCTTCTCCTCGGCAACCGGGCCGATGCCCCAGAGCCGGCGCACCGGCAATCCGCCGAGCAGCGAGCGTTCCTCGTCGCGGCGCACCACCCGGATGCCGTCGGGTTTGGCCAGACCCGAGGCGATCTTGGCGATCTGCTTGCCCGAGCCGGCACCGACGGACGCGACCAGGCCCGTCTCTTCGCGAACCCGTCGCCGCAACTCCTCGCAGAACGCCTCCACATCCTCGGCGGACGCCCCGGCGAGCTGGGCCGGCTCGCCGAAGCCCTCGTCGTGAGACAGCTGCTCCACGACGGGCAGCACGCCGCGCACCGTGTCGAACACCCGGCGGCTGGCCACCCCGTACACCACCCCGCGCGGCGGCAGCACCACCGCGGTCACGCCGATCAGCCGGCGGGCCTGGTGCATCGGCATGGCCGACCGCGCGCCGAACACGCGCGCCTCGTAGCTGGCGCCGGCCACCACTCCGCGCCCGCCCAGTCCGCCGACCAGCACCGGCCGGCCCCGCAGGGTCGGTCGGGTGAGTTGTTCGACGGAAGCGAAGAACGCATCCATGTCCAGGTGCAGCACCCAGCGGGACTCCACACCTGCAGATGCTATTGGTCTAGCGTCCTCCGGTATGGCGATGAACCTGGCCCACCGGTGGTGTTGCCGCTCCGATCGCTGGGCACGCGAGGTCGAGGGGCAGCTGTTGCCCTGGGTCCTCGGCGGCGTGGACCTGGGCGACAGCACGCTGGAAGTCGGCCCGGGTTACGGCGCCGTCCTGCGGCTGCTCGTCGACAGGACGCCGCGCCTCACCGCGGTCGAGATCGATCCGCCGATGGCGCAGCGCCTGCAACGCCTTTACGGGGATCGGGCCCACGTCGTCAACGGCGACGGCACGAACACCGGATTGCCGGCCGACGAGTTCAGCTCGGTGGTGTCGTTCACCATGCTGCACCACGTCCCGACCGCCGAACTGCAGGACCGGCTGTTCGCCGAGGCCTTCCGGGTCCTGCGGCCCGGCGGTGTGTTCGCCGGCAGCGACAGCGTGTCCTCGCTGCGCTTCCGTCTCCTGCACATTCGCGACACCTGCAACACCGTCTCGCCCGAGACCCTGCCGGATCGCCTGCGCGCGGTCGGTTTTCGTGACGTCGAGGTGGAGGTGCGCGGCCGCCGGCTGCGCTGGCGCGCTCGTCAGGGCTAGCCTTCGCCGAGATCGACGTTGTGCAGGGCCGCTCTCGCGATTTTCCTGTCAAATGTCGATGTCGCGTGCTGTCGGCGGCCGGTGTCACCATGCGGGCGTGAGCAACGTCTTTCTCGGCGGACAGGCCGTGGCGGCCGGCAGGGTGACCAGGCACGAGTTGCAGCGTTGGTATCGCCCCCTCTATCGCGGGGTCTACGTGCCCAAGCGGCCCGAGCCGTCGCTGCGCGATCGGATTGAGGGCGCTGTATTGGCAGCTGGGCGACCGGCGGTCGTCGCGGGAATCGCCGCGTCGGCGCTGCATGGCGCCCAGTGGGTCGACACGGACACATCCGTGGAGTTGATCGCGCCCGCTGCCCGCCCCCAGCGCGGGCTGCTCGTACGCAACGAAAGGCTGGCCGACGACGAGATCACCCGGGTCGCGGGCATTCCGGTCACGACGCCGGCCCGCACGGCCTTCGATCTGGGCCGGCATCTGCCGCGCGCGGAGGCGGTGGCGCGGCTCGACGCACTCATGTACGCGACACCATTCGCCCCAGCGGGTGTGCTGGAGCTCGCCAGGCGTTACCCCGGGGCCCGGGGCCTGCGGCGGCTGCGCGCGGTCCTGCCGCTCGTCGACGGCGGCGCCGCGTCCCCGAAGGAGACCTGGCTGCGGCTGTTGTTGATCGACGCGGGTTTTCCGCGGCCGGTCACACAGATACCGGTCGTCGAGGGCTGGAAACCCATCCGCTTCCTCGACATGGGCTGGAAGGACCGCAAGGTCGCCGCCGAGTACGACGGCGATCAGCATCGGACCAACCGCAGGCAGTACGTGAAAGACATTCGGTGTCAGGCGAAACTGCAGCGACTGGGCTGGATCGTGGTGCGGGTGGTCGCCGAGGACAGCGAAGAGGACATCATCGGCCGCGTCAGTGAGGCACTCGACCGTCGCGGATATCGCCGAGATTGACGTATTGCAGGCCCGCTCTCGCGGTTTGTCTGCAAAACGTCGAGCTCGGCTCGGCTCGGCTAGGTTCGGCTCAGGCTCAGGCTCACCCGGACGCCGCCGCCGATCGCGACGGCCTCCGGTCCCGGATCGCCGAACTCGAAGCGGGTGGCCAGGATCTCGCCGGCGATCAGGTCCCGGTGCGCCGCCGCCCAGTCGAAGCGCTCGGCGGGCACCGACATCACCACGGCGATGCGGTCGGAGACGTCCAGGCCGGTCGACTTGCGCAGCTCCTGCAGTTCGCGGATGCGGTCCTTGGCCCAACCCTCGGCCTCCAGTTCGGGAGTGACCGTGCCGTCCAGCACCACCAGCCCGGCCCCGTCGGGCAGCGCCGCGGTGTACTCCGGGTCGGCGGCCACCAGCCGTGAGCTGTACTCCTCGGGTTGCAGCACCGCAGGACCCGCGGTCAAGGTGCCGTCGGGGTTGACGACGCCTTCGCCGGCCTTGACCGCCTTGATCGCGGCCTGCACGTCCTTGCCCAGCCGCGGCCCGGCCACCCGGGCGTTCACGGTCAGTTCGAAGCGGCCGTAGGTGTCGATGGCGTCGGTCAGCTCGACGGCCTTGACGTTGAGCTCGTCGGCGATCAGGTCGGCGAACGGCTCAAGAAGTCGCGGATTCTCCACTGCCACAGTAAGTTTCGGCAGCGGCAGCCGCACCCGCAGTTTCTTGGCCTTGCGCAGCGAGGACGCCGCCGAGCACACGTCGCGGACCTGGTCCATCGCGGCGACCAGATCGGCGTCCGCGGGCACCACGCCCGCGTGCGGCCAGTCCGTCAGGTGGACCGAGCGCCCGCCGCTCAGACCGCGCCAGACGATCTCGGTGACCGACGGCAGCAGCGGCGCCGCCAGCCTCGCGGTCACCTCCAGCACGGTGTGCAGGGTGTCGACGGCGTCGGTGTCCTCCGCCCAGAACCGCGAACGCGACCGTCGCACATACCAGTTCGTCAACGCCTCGGTGAACTGGCGCAGGTGCTCGCAGGCACGCGAGATGTCGCAGTTCTCCATCTCGGCGGTGAGGTCCTCGCGCAGCACCGCCAGCTTGGCCAGGATGTAGCGGTCCAGCACGTGCGCCGAATCGGTACGCCAGGTGCCCACTTTCGGCGCGTAGAGCGCCAGGAAGCTGTAGGCGTTCCACAGCGGCAGCAGCACCTGGCGCACGCCCTCGCGGATGCCCTGCTCGGTGACGATCAGGTTGCCGCCCCGCAGGATCGGCGAGGCCATCAGGAACCAGCGCATCGCGTCGGAGCCGTCGCGGTCGAACACCTCGGTGACGTCGGGGTAGTTGCGCAGCGACTTGCTCATCTTCTGCCCGTCGGACCCCAGCACGATTCCGTGTGCCACACAGGTTTTGAACGCGGGGCGGTCGAACAGCGCGGTGGCCAGCACGTGCAGTGTGTAGAACCAGCCCCGCGTCTGCCCGATGTACTCGACGATGAAATCGCCCGGGTAGTGCGTCTGGAACCAATCCGCGTTCTCGAACGGGTAGTGCACCTGCGCGTACGGCATCGACCCCGAGTCGAACCACACGTCGAGCACGTCGGAAATGCGTCGCATGGTGCTGCGACCGGTCGGGTCGTCGGGATTGGGCCGGGTGAGCTCGTCGATGTAGGGCCGGTGCAGGTTGTCCGGGCGCACCCCGAAGTCGCGCTCGAGCTCGTCGAGGCTTCCGTAGACGTCGACGCGCGGATAGGCGGGGTCGTCGGACTTCCACACCGGAATCGGGGTGCCCCAGTAGCGGTTTCGCGACACCGACCAGTCGCGGGCGCCCTGCAGCCACTTGCCGAACTGGCCGTGCTTGACGTGCTCGGGGTACCAGGTGATCTGCTCGTTGAGCTCCACCATGCGGTCCCGGAACTCGGTGACCGACACGAACCACGACGACACCGCCCGGTAGATCAGCGGGTTGCGGCACCGCCAGCAGTGCGGGTAGGGGTGCTCGTAGGTTTCGTGGCGGAGCAGCACCGCGCCGTTGGCCGCGGCCGCGCCGGTGCCGTTCTTCAGGTCGCGGATGATCTGAGCATTGGCGTCGAAGACGTGCTGCCCCCGGTAATCCGGGACTCCGGCGTCAAAACGGCCCTTGGCGTCGACCGGGGTGACCGGCACGATGCCGGCCGCCTCGGAGACCGCCATGTCGTCCTCGCCGTAGGCCGGCGCCATGTGCACGATGCCGGTGCCGTCCTCGGTGGTCACGAACTCCCCGGGCAGCACCTGGAATGCCTTGGCGGTGTCCATGAAGTACGGGAAGGGCGGCAGGTAGTGCACCCCCAGCAGGTCCGCGCCCCGGCAGGTGCCCACGATCTCGGGCTCCTCCCCCAGTTCGCGCGCGTAGGCGCCCAGTCGCGCCTCGGCCAGCACGTAGCGGCGATCGCCGGCCCGGACGACCACGTAGGTCACGTCCGGGTTGACCGCGACCGCGAGGTTCGACGGCAGGGTCCACGGCGTGGTCGTCCACACCAGCAGGTAGGCCCCGTCGAGGTCGCCGCCCGTCACCGGGAAGCCGACCGTGACGGCGGGATCCTGGCGGCTCTGGTAGACGTCGTCGTCCATCCGCAATTCGTGGTTGGACAACGGGGTTTCGTCGCGCCAGCAGTACGGCAGCACCCGGTAGCCCTCGTAGGCCAGGCCCTTGTCCCACAGCCGCTTGAACGCCCAGATCACCGACTCCATGTACGGCAGGTCGAGCGTCTTGTAGTCGTTGTCGAAGTCCACCCAGCGACCCTGCCGGGTGACGTAGGCCTGCCATTCGTCGGTGTAGCGCAACACCGACTCGCGGCAGGCGTCGTTGAACGCGGCGATGCCCATCGCGTCGATCTGCGATTTGTCGGTGATGCCCAGCTGGCGCTCGACTTCCAGTTCGGCGGGCAGCCCGTGGGTGTCCCAGCCGAAGCGGCGCTCGACCTTGTATCCGCGCATGGTCCGGTACCGCGGGACGATGTCTTTGACGTATCCGGTGAGCAGATGCCCGTAGTGCGGTAGCCCGTTGGCGAACGGCGGCCCGTCGTAGAACACGTATTCCGGGGCGCCGTCGCGGCGCGCGATGCTGGCGCGGAAGGTGTCGTCGCGGTCCCAGTAGTCGAGAACCTCGAGTTCGAGCGCCGGGAAGTCGGGCGCGCCGCCGGCCAGTCTGGGGTAAGCCTTGTCGGTCACGTCGCGCGTCGTCTCCTGTGCCCAATGCCGTCACAGGGACGACGACGCGCCGGGTGCGCGAGCGCCGCGGTACCACCCCGCTTGCCGCACTTTCGCGTGGCCGCTCATTGAAAGGCTGTGACGGGCCTACCCGTTCGGTTCTACTGGGCCGGAGTGGCTGTTCTTCCGAAGGCTCCCCGGTGATGGCCGGATCGGTGCCGCTGCGTCGATTCTACTCATGCACCGCACATTCGGGTGCGCCCCGAGGGACTCAAGCCCGCACTTCGAGCACGCCGACGCGCCACAGCGCCGCGTACACGTGACGCAACGGGATGCTCAGCAGACGGGCCGCGCCGTCGACCAGGGGGTCGCCGCCCAACGGCCGGCCGTCGAGCCGGCGCGCCGCCTTCCCGGGTGTGGGCGCCACGACCGCGTCGGTGTCGCGCACCACCGTCAGCTTGCGGACGGGCGCCGGGCTTGCCACTTCGTCATACAGGACTGCGGTCATCATCGCCTCCTCGAGGTCTTCCAAAACGAGAGCTAACTGGACTGACGCGTCCCGTCCCGTAGTGGTTCCGACCCCAGAGCGCCTGGCTGGCAAGCCGATTGGCGCTGCGAAAACCTCAGCCGAGGAAGTCGTGCCGGAGACCGGATCGGGACGAGACGAAGTTCGGATTTCGACCCGGACTATCGCTGGAACTCATGAGTCCCTCACCTCCTCAACGGTCACGACTCGTGCGGAGCATCCGCACGATCAGCGCGCACGCGTGGAGTACAGAACCCGACGACCGTCGGAGACCTGCACCCCTCTCGTCAGAGTTTTGACACCACACGACGTGATCCGGTTGCCCGGAAGCCACCTGGGCTCAACCCTTAAGCCGGGAGGAGCTGTCCTGACCCGGGGCGTCTTTCGACGTTCGGGGTCAGTGGCCTGTATTCGTGTAGCCGCCTCACCTAACGAGGTGCATACCCCACCGATGATGCACGACGGGTGAGACGCGGTCAAATTCCGGGTGCCGTGTTTCCGATTCTTTATGCTCCCCTTCACCCGCCCCACCGGCTTCGCCCAGTTTTATCCGGGCTGAGCTGGGCCTATGGGCTCACGAGGGCGCAGCCCGTCGAACACCAGCGCAACGACGAAGTCGGCGACCTGCGCCGCGGTGACGCCGTCGTCGGTGCTCAGCCGCCGCTGCGCCAGCTGTCCCACCAGCGCGGCCAGGGTGTAGGCCACCATCCGGGGCGGGGCGGCCACCACCTCGCCGCTCGCCTGCGCGGCGACGACGACGGCCTCGATGTCGTCGACGAACCGCTCGTACATGCCGCCCAGGTGATTCTCGAATCGTTCGCCGAGCGCGTAAGGGTCACGCAACAACAGCTTGACGGTGGCCTTGTCGGCCTCGAAGAACTCCAACGTGGCTTGTGCGGCGGTCTGCAGGGACGCCCGCAGCGGCACCGGGCGCCCGCCGTTTCCGGCTTCCGCCGCGACCAGGGCGGCCCCGACGTGCCCGCGCAGCGCGCTCTCCTCGGCCGCCATCAGTGCGTGGAACAACTCGTCTTTGGAGTCGAAGTACCAATAGACCGAGCCGTAGGCCAGGTGTGCCCGCTTGGCGATGTAAGCGATCGTGGTCGCGTGAAAACCTCTGTCCGCGAACGCTTCCTTGGCGGCCGCCATGATCTGGTCACGCCGCTGGGATTTGTCCTCGTCGGTGACCGCGCGGCTCCGGCGGACGCCGCTGCTCACCTCTCGACCAGGCCCTCGAGGCGCCCGACGGTGTCGATGAACTCCTCGACCATGTCGAGAACGACCGCACGCGTCGGCCGGACCCGATCGAGCGATCCGACGACCTGGCCGACGAAGTAGGTGGCCAGCTCGCGGGCCTTGGCGTCGGGATGGGTGGCGGCCTTGTTGATCCGCACCTGCGACTCGGTGATCAACGCGCTCTGCAGCGGCATGCCGAGCGGGACGGGACTGTCCGGGCGTTCCCACTCGTCCGTCCAGGCGGTGCGCAGCATCCGGGCCGGCTTCCCGGTCATCGACCGCGACCGCACGGTGTCCGAGGAACTGGCGGCCAGGAACTTCTCCTTGACCACGGGAACCGTCTCGGCTTCCTCGGTGGTCAGCCATACCGACCCGCACCAGACGCCCTCGGCCCCCAGCGCCAGCGCCGCGGCGACCTGGCGGCCCCGGGCGATGCCCCCGGCCGCCAGCACCGGGACCGGCGCGACCGCGTCCACCACCTCGGGCACCAGCACCATCGTCGCCACCTCACCGGTGTGGCCGCCCGCTTCGGTGCCCTGCGCGACGATCAGGTCCACCCCCGCCGCCGCATGCCGCCGCGCATGGCGGGTGGTGCCGGCCAGCGCGGCGACCAGCACGTCGTTGGCGTGGGCGCGCTCGACGAGGTCGGCCGGGGGCGGCCCGAGCGCGCTGGCGATCAGCCGGATGTCGTGGGCGAAGGCCACGTCGAGCAGGGGCTCGTAGCCCTTGGGAGAGATGTTGAGCCCCCCCGCGGGCGTACGCGTCTGTTCGCCGGTCGCCGGGACGCCGTAGCGGGCGAGCAGGTCGTCGACGAAGGCGCGGTGCTCCTCGGGCAACAGGTCCCGGGCCTGTGCGGCATCGATCCCGCCCCGCTCGGACCCGACATATTTGGGCGGCAACAGCAGGTCCACCCCGAACGGCTTGCCGCCCGTCTGTTCCCCGATCCAGGTCAGCTCGCTCTCCAGACGCTGGGGACTGTGCGCGACGGCGCCGAGCACCCCGAATCCGCCCGCATTGGTCACCGCGGCCACGACATCGCGGCAGTGGCTGAAAGCGCAGATCGGGAACTCCACGCCGAGCAGTTCGGCGACCCTGGTTCGCATTCGCCGACGCTAAGATTTAGTGATTGATAAGTCAATCTCGTACGGGAAGGGCTCGTACGGGAAGGGCTCGTACGCGAAGGCCGCGTACGCGAAGGCCGCGAAGGCCCTCGCCGGGCGCGTCACGGCGCGGGCGCCCGGCCGTCCGGGGGCCAGCTCACGACACCCTCTTCCAACGGGACGTCGAGGCTGTGCAGGATCGACGCGATCATTCGCCACGCCCCGATCGCTGTCACGAGTTCCACCAGAACCCTTGTGTCGCCGTTGAATTCGCGCATGCACGCCGCCCAGCTGTCCGCACTGACGGCACCGTCGCGCACCACGTCGTCGGTGGCCGCCAGCACCGCGCGCTCGGCGGGCCCGAAGGACTCGTGGCGCCGCCAGTCGCGCACCCCGACCAGGTCGTCGGCCGGCACCCCCAGCCGGAAGGCGACACGCCAGTGCTGTGTCCACTCGTAGTCGCAGGCGGTCAGCCAGCCGATCCGCATGATCGCCAGCTCGCGCAACCGCGGGTCCAGGTCGCCGTGCCACAGCATCGTGGCGAGCAGGTCGTTGATCGCGCGCGCCAGGGGCGGATGGTTGAGCAGCACCTGGAAGATGCTCAACTCCGCCATGTAGTCGGGCACCGCCGCTTCGTCGGCGGCGGCCCTGGCTTCGTCGAGCGGCAGTCTGGGCACCCGGGCTGTCGTCATGGCGTGCGTACTCCGTTGTACTGGTGGAAAGGTTGTACTGGCGGAAAGTTGTACTGGCGGGAATCCGTTGCGTTCACCGGCCATGGTATCCAGTGCGTCGACACCGGGCACAACGACGCCACCGCCCACACCGGACGGCCTTGGTTTACCCAAACCCCTTTGTGTGCAGCGCCTTCCATGGGATGGCCACACCAGCCGACCGGAAACCGTTGCCGCCCAACGCGCATCTTGCAACGTGTCGGTTTGTCGGACTACCGTCTTTGGCCGAACCCGCAGTTCGCCCGGCGCGGGACCGCGGCGCGGGCAGCCGGCGAGATCGGGCCCACCGCCCGCCCGGGGAACGGTCAGGCCATTCATTAAACACTTGTAGAGTAACGCTCAGCACCAACGGCACGAAAACCATTGATGTGGAATACGTCACTTATACATATCGATTCGTCGAATTGCCCGCGCGGATTCCCGGAAACCCCTATCATCTGGATCGGGCTCCACTGGCACAGCACTTCCAGGCGCCGGACTCACCCTGTCCGGGCTCGGCGGGGCGCCCGATCCCCGCTCGGCCAAGCACTGCCGATGCGGCAGTCCCCTGTTACATCGACGGGCGCTCCCTGGGGAGTTCGCCCACCCAGCCGCGGAGGGCCGTACCACTGTCGCACTCAGTCGCCGCACCGCGGCCCGAACCCACGAATGCCGGACAGCGTTGGCGCACAGCGCCTCTAGCAGCGGTTTCTACCCGATCAGGATGCATCGCAGGGCCGCGATCCCCCTAATGACCGATGAATCAGTCAGGCCCGTGGGCAGCTTGGGGAGCTCCTAAGGTTCGTAAATTTTTTGTACGTCCGAACGATTTTTCCGCGCAGGTGAACCGAAGCCGCTACGCTTCAGATCGCGCCAAGGTCTTGCGGCAAGCTTCGATTGTGGGGGTCGATGAGTTGTTCGTGCGGCACTGCGATGTTCGCGGTCGGTACCGAAAATTCAACGATATTTCTCGAAGCGCTGATAAGCGCTGCCGGCAGTGATAGGAACTTCAGGATAGGTCAAGGAGAGGTGAAGGACAGTGGATAGGGCAGGAGTTACTCCGGTAGCCGTCATTGGGATGGCATGCCGGCTGCCGGGGGGCATCAACTCCCCTGACCTCTTCTGGGACGCATTGCTGCGCGGCGACGACATGGTCGTCGAGATTCCCGCCGACCGTTGGGACGTCGACTACTACTACGACCCGGAACCGGGTGTGCCCGGACGGTCGATGTGCAAGTGGGGCGCCTTCCTCGAGGACATCGGCGCTTTCGACCCCGAGTTCTTCGGCATCTCCGAAAAAGAAGCGACGGCGATGGATCCGCAGCAGCGCCTGCTGATGGAGACGGCGTGGGAGGCCATGGAGCACGCCGGCCTCACCAAGGCCACCATCGCCGAGGCCACCGGCGTGTTCATCGGACACAACTACAGCGACTACGAATTCGTGTCGGCGGCCACCGACGCGTTCGACGGGCCGTACGGAACGCCGGGCACCATCTCCTGCATGGCCTCGGGCCGGATCTCCTACGCCCTGGGGCTGCGGGGCCCGGCGGCGACCATCGACACCGCGTGCTCGTCGGGTCTGTTCGCCGTGCACCAGGCCTGCCGCAGCCTTGCCGACGGTGAGAGCGAGATGGCCTTCGCGGGCGGCGTCAACGTGATGCTGGAACCGCGCAGGTCGGTTTCCGCCTCGGCCGGGGGCATGCTCTCGGGGACCGGGCACTGCCACGCGTTCGACACCAAGGCGGACGGCTTCGTGACCGGCGAGGGTTGCGTGGTGCTGCTGCTCAAGCGCCTGACCGACGCGCAGCGCGACGGCGACCGGGTGCTGGCTGTGATCCGTGGCACGGCCGCCAACCAGGACGGCCACACCATGAACATCACGATGCCGTCGGCCGAGGCGCAGGCCGCGGTGTACCGCGCGGCCCTGGCGGCGTCCGGCGTGGACCCCAAGACGGTCGGCATGGTGGAGGCACACGGCACCGGCACACCGGTCGGCGACCCGATCGAGTACGCGAGCCTCGCCGAGGTGTACGGCGTGGACCACCCGTGTGTCCTGGGCGCCGTGAAGACCAACTTCGGGCACACGCAGGCCGCGGCGGGCGTGCTGGGGATGATGAAGGCGGTGCTCGCCGTCCAGCACGGCGTCGTCCCGAAGAACCTGCACTTCGAGGCCCTGCCCGACGAGATAGCCCAGATCCAGACCGGGCTGTTCGTGCCGCGGGAGACCACCCCGTGGCCGACCAGCGCCGTTGCGCCGAGGCGGGCGGCGGTGTCGGCGTACGGCCTTTCCGGCACGAACGTGCACGCCATCGTGGAACAGGCCCCCGAGACCATTTCGCTCAACGGCGCGGTGATCGACACCCGTCACGACGGCGCCCTGCTCTTCCCGCTGTCGGCGTCGTCGGCCGAGGGGCTGCGGGAAACCGCCGGCCGGCTCGCCGACTGGGTCGACGCGCACGCCTCGGAGCTGACGACGGCGGACCTGGCCTACACCCTTTCCCGCCGGCGTGGGCACCGCCCGGTGCGCACGGCCGTGCTGGCCGGCACCACCTCGCAGCTGGTCGAGGCGCTGCGTGAGGTCGCCGACGGCGACACCCCCTACCTGGAGGCCGCCGGCAAGGACGACAAGGGCCCCGTCTGGGTGTTCTCCGGGCAGGGGTCGCAGTGGGCGGCGATGGGCACGGACCTGCTGGCCCACGAGCCGGTCTTCGCCGCGACCATCGCCGAGCTGGAACCCCTGATCGCCGCCGAGTCCGGATTCTCGGTGACCGAGGCGCTGACCGCGGCGGAGAAGGTGACCGGCATCGACCGGGTGCAGCCGACGCTGTTCGCCGTGCAGGTCGCGCTGGCCGCGACGCTGAAGTCCTACGGGGTGCGGCCCGGCGCGGTCGTCGGCCACTCGATGGGCGAGGCGGCGGCGGCGGTGGTCGCCGGGGCGCTCTCGCTGCAGGACGGCGTGCGGGTCATCTGCCGGCGCTCCAAACTGATGACCACGATCGCCGGCAACGGCGCGATGGCGTCGGTGGAACTGCCCGCCCAGCAGGTGCTCTCGGAGCTGATGGCCCGCGGCGTCGACGACGCCGTGGTGGCCGTGGTGGCCTCGCCGCAGTCCACCGTGATCGGCGGGGCGACCGAAACGGTCCGCGAGCTGGTCGCGGCCTGGGAGCAGCGCGAGCTGTTGGCCCGTGAGGTGGCAGTCGACGTGGCGTCGCACTCGCCGCAGGTGGACCCGATCCTCGACGAGCTCTACGACGTCCTCGCCGACATCGAGCCGTTGACCCCGGAGGTCCCGTACTACTCGGCCACCTCGTTCGACCCTCGCGAGGAGCCGTACTGCGACGCCAACTACTGGGTGGACAACCTGCGCCACACGGTGCGGTTCTCCGCGGCGGTGCAGGCGGCGCTGGAAGACGGCTACCGCGTCTTCGGGGAACTCGCACCGCACCCGCTGCTGACCCACGCCGTCGACCAGACCGCCAAGAGCCTGGACATGACGGTGGCTGCTCTCGCCGCCATGCGGCGCGAGCAGCCACTGCCCCAGGGGCTGCGCGGCTTCGTGGGTGACGTGTACTCCACCGGTGCGGTGGTCGACTTCTCCGTGCTGTACCCGGGCGGCCACCTGGTGGACGCGCCGCTGGCGTCCTGGACGCACCGGACACTGCTGCTGAGCCGCGACGGCCACAGCTCGCGCGCCCTGCGTTCCAGCGTCGCGGTGCACCCGCTGATGGGCCAGCACGTGCGCCTGCCCGAGGAGCCCGAGCGCCACGTGTGGCAGGCCGAGATCGGCACCGCGGTGCTGCCCTGGCTGGCCGATCACCGGGTCCACGGCACGGCCACCCTGCCGGGTGCGGCCTACTGCGAGATGGCGCTGGCCGCGGCCCGCACCGTGTTCGGCGAGACCGCGGGAGTCCGCGACGTCCGCTTCGAGCAGATGCTGCTCCTGGACGAGGAGACGCAGGTCAGCCTCACCGCAACCGCGGAGGCGCCCGGCGCCCTGACCTTCTCGGTGGAGACCACCGACGAGGGGATGCAGGTGCGGCGCGCCAGCGCGGTGCTGTACGACCTGCTCGACGAGGAGGACCAGCCGCCGGCGCTGGACATCGACGCCCTGTTGGCCGCACACCCGAGCCGCCTGGACGGCGCCGACCTTCGCGACGCGATGGACCTGTGCGGCATTCAGTACGGGCCGGCGTTCACCGGCCTGGCCGCCGCACACACCGCCGAGGGCACCGGCACCACGGTGCTGGCCGAGATCGGGCTGCCCAGCGTGATCCGGACGCAGCAGACCAGCTACGGCGTGCACCCGGCGCTGCTGGACGCGTGCTTCCAGTCGGTGGCCGCCCACCCCAGCGTCGCCAACGCCAGCCTCGGCGGCCTGCTGCTGCCGCTGGGCGTGCACCAGCTGCGCGTCTACGGCCCGGTCCACGCCGCCCGCTACTGCTACTCGCGGGTGACCGCGGCGACCGGCGGTGCCGTCGAGGCCGACCTCGACGTGCTCGACAAGCACGGCGCCCTCCTGCTGACGGTGCGGGGGCTGCAGATGGGCACCGGCTCCGCGCCGGGCAGTGAACGCGCCCGGGTGATGAGCGAGCGGCTGCTGACCGTCGAGTGGCAACGGCGGTCGCTGCCCGACGTGGCCACCGCCGAGCCCGGAGCGTGGCTGCTGATCAGCACCTGCGACGCCGCGGACCTGGTGGCCGCGTCATTCACCGACGCGATGAAGCTGCACGACACGGAGTGCACGACGATGTCGTGGCCGCCCGACGCCGAGCACGCGGCGGTCGCCGAACGGCTGCGCAGCCAGATCGGCAACGGCGGGTTCACCGGCGTCGTCCTGCTGACCGCGCCGCCCAACGGCGCCACCGACGAGGAAAGCGCCTCCCGGGGCGGCGAGTACGTCCGTCACCTGGTGCGCATCATCCGCGAGCTGCCCGAGATCGAGGGTGAGGCGCCACGGCTGTACGTCGTGACCCGCAACGCGCAGACGGTGCTGTCCGACGACCGGCCCAACCTCGAGCAAGGCGGCCTGCGCGGCCTCCTGCGCGTCGTCGGGGCCGAGCACCCACACCTGCACACCACCCACATCGACGTCGACGAAGACACCGACGCCGAGCAGGTGGTGCGCCAGCTGCTGCTGGTCGGCCCGGAAGAGGACGAGACGGCGTGGCGCAACGACGAGTGGTACACGGCGCGCCTGTGCCCGTCGCCGCTGCGGCCCGAGGAGCGCCAGAGCACCATCGCGGTCCACGAGCGTGACGGCATGCGCATGCAGATCCGCATGCCCGGCGACCTGCAGAGCATGGAGTTCGCCGCCTTCGACCGGATTCCGCCGGGGCCCGGGGAGATCGAGGTCGCCGTCACCGCGTCGAGCATCAACTTCGCCGACGTGCTGCTCGCGTTCGGCCGCTACCAGAGCCTGGACGGGATCCTGCCGCAGCTGGGCACCGACTTCGCCGGCGTGGTGACGGCGGTCGGACCCGACGTGACCAACCACAAGGTCGGCGACCACGTCGGCGGCATGTCCCCCCACGGCTGCTGGGCCACGTTCGTCACCTGTGACGCGCGCCTGGCCACCACGCTGCCCGAGGGCATGACCGACGCACAGGCGGCCGCGGTGACCACCGCGCACGCCACCGCCTGGTACGGCCTGAACGACCTGGCCCGCATCAAGGCCGGCGACAGGGTGCTGATCCACTCCGGAACCGGCGGCGTGGGGCAGGCGGCCATCGCGATCGCCCGCGCCGCGGGTGCGGAGATCTTCGCCACCGCCGGCAGCGAGCAGCGTCGGCAGTTGTTGCGCGACATGGGCGTCGAGCATGTCTATGACTCGCGCAGCATCGAGTTCGCCGACCAGATTCGCCGCGACACCGACGGCTACGGCGTGGACATCGTGCTCAACTCGGTGACCGGTGCCGCGCAGCTGGCCGGGCTCAAGCTGCTGGCCCTGGGCGGGCGGTTCGTCGAGATCGGCAAGCGTGACATCTACGGCGACACCAAGCTGGGCCTGTTCCCCTTCCGGCGCAACCTCGCGTTCTGGGGCGTCGACCTGGGCCTGATGTCGGTCAGCCACCCGCACCAGGTCAGCGAGATCCTGAGCACCGTGTACCGGTTGACCGCCGAGGGCGTGCTGCCGATGCCGGAGAGCACGCACTACCCGCTGGCCGAGGCGGCCACCGCGATCCGGGTGATGAGCGCGGCCGAGCACACCGGCAAGCTCATCCTCGACATCCCGCAGGCCGGGCGCAGCAGCGTCGTGCTGCCGCCCGAGCAGGCACCGGTGTTCCGCCGCGACGGCTCCTACATCATCACCGGGGGCCTGGGTGGGCTGGGGCTGTTCCTGGCCGAGAAGATGGCCGCCGCGGGCGCGGGCCGGATCGTGCTGAGCTCGCGCTCGGAGCCCACCCAGAAGGCGCTTGAAACGATCGAGCTCGTCCGAGCGATAGGTTCAGACGTGATCGTGGAATGCGGCGACATCGCCCACGCCGACACCGCGGAGCGGCTGGTGGCCACGGCGACGTCCACCGGGCTTCCGCTGCGCGGCGTGTTGCACGCGGCGGCGGTCGTCGAGGACGCCACCTTGATCAACATCACCGACGAGTTGCTCGACCGCGACTGGGCGCCCAAGGTCCACGGCGCCTGGAACCTGCACCAGGCCACCGCGTCGGCCGAGCTGGACTGGTTCTGCCTGTTCTCCTCGGCGGCGGCCCTGCTGGGCTCGCCGGGGCAGGGCGCCTACGCCGCGGCCAACAGCTGGCTGGACGCGTTCACCCAGTGGCGGCGCGCGCAGGGGCTGCCGGCCACCGCCATCGCGTGGGGCGCCTGGGCCGAGATCGGTCGCGGTGCCGACTTCGCCGAGGGCAGCGGCGCCGCGATCACGCCGGACGAGGGCGCCTACGCGTTCGAGTCGCTGCTGCGACACGACCGGGCGTACACGGGCTACACCCCGCTCGTCGGGACCCCGTGGATCGCGTCCTTCGCCGAACGCAGCAAGTTCCTCGAGCTGTTCAAGACGGCCGGCGAACAGCGTTCGGGTTCCAGCAAGCTGCGCGCCGAGCTGGCCGAGCTGCCACTCGAGGAGTGGCCGACCCGGCTGCGGCGTCTGCTGTCCGAGCAGATCGGGTTGATACTGCGCCGCAACATCGACGTGGATCACCCGCTCTCGGAATACGGCCTCGACTCGTTGGGCAACCTGGAGTTGCGGACGCACATCGAATCTCAAACGGGGGTACGGATCACCTCTGCCGACATCACGACCGTGCGGGGTTTGGCGGATCACCTGGTCGACAAGCTGGCGCCCAAAGAGGACGCCCCGGCGTGACGGAGATCCGGACGGCAATGTGGCCTGTTTTTCAGGAGTTGGAGCAGAGGAGGGACACGTGTTCATAGGTGGCGGCACCGAGCACGACAGCCTGCGGGTGGGGAATGCCTACGACTGGGACCTGAATGGGGGATCAGTCGTCACGTGGCAGCCAACGCCTGGTTCACTCGCGAAGGCACGGCAAGCACCGGTCAGTTCGGTGCCTGCGAGTTCCATGCAGGTAGGCCACCTTCGCGGCTACGTGGAGTTCAACGAGAGGGGGCTCGACTACTCACGGGCGATCATGGGCTCCTGGGACGTTCCCGGTCGCTGCGACATCCGCGCCATGACCTACGTCATCAACGCGCACCTTCGTCGGCACGCGACCTACCACAGCTGGTTCGAGTACAACGGCCCCGAGGACATCGTCCGGCACACCATCGCGAACCCGCGCGACATCCAGTTCGTCGCAAAGCAATACGGTGAGATGACCCAGCCGCAGTGGGAGGAGCACGTCCTGGCGACGCCGGACCCGCTGCAGTGGGACTGCTTCCGGTTCGGCATCGTCCAGTACGAGGAGCGCTTCGCGTTGTACGCGGTGGTCGACCACCTGCACTGCGACCCGATGCTGATCGCCGGGCTCTACGTCGAGATCCTGATGAACTACACCGCCATCCTGGAGGGCAAGGCGCCGGTCACCCTGCCGCCCGCGGCCAGCTACGACGACTTCTGCCTGCGCGAGGCCGCGACGGTGTCGGCCATGACGCTGGACTCCCCCGAGGTGCGCAAGTGGATCGAGTTCGCCGAGGCCAACGGCGGAACCCTGCCGGACTTCCCGCTGCCGCTGGGTGACCAGTCGATCCCGTGCGGCGGGGACGTGCACGCGGTGCAGTTGCTGGGCCCGGAGCAGACCGCACAGTTCGAGGCTATGTGCCAGAAGGCCGGCGCCCGGTTCAGCGGTGGGCTGTTCGCCTGCGCCGCTCTGGCTCACCACGAATTGTCCGGTGCGGAGACGTATTACGGGCTCACCCCGACCGACAAGCGCAAGAGCCCGGCGGACTTCATGACGGTGGGCTGGTTCACCGGTGTGGTGCCGTTCACGGTTCCCATCAACCCCAACTCGTTCGAGGAGACCGCCCGCGCCGCGCAGGCCTCCTTCGACGCGAACATGGACTGCGCGAACGTGCCGTTCGACAAGGTGCTCGAACTGGCCCCGTGGCTGCGCAAGTACGGGCCGCAGTTCACCATGATGAGCTACATGGACGCGGGCCTGCCTCCCCTGTCCGCGATCGTGGCCACCGCGCTGGACGGGGTGAACGCGACCGCGTTCACCGACGGCCGCAGCCCGGCCTACATGTACTCGACGGTGTTCCGGCTCTTCGACGAGGTCTCCATCATGGTCTCCTTCCCGAACAACCCGGTCGCCCGCGAGTCGGTGATCCGCTACACGGACACGCTGAAGTCGGCGTTCGACAAGGTCGTCGCGGGCAGCCTGGCCGAGATCCCGGTCCGCGCCGCCAGGTGAGGCTCGCCAAGCCCCAAAAGCCCACGCGCGCAAGGTAACCGATTCCGGCAATGAAAGCTGTCCTGGCTGTCCATGGCACCCGTGGCGATGTCGAGCCCTGCGCCGCGGTTGCCCTGGAGCTGCGGCGCCGGGGGCACGACGTGCGGATGGCGGTGCCGCCCAACCTGATCGGATTCGTCGAATCCGTTGGGCTTTCGGCGGTTGCCTACGGGCCCGATTCGCACACGCAGCTGGACGAGGAAGTGTTCCGCCACTTCTGGCGGGTCCAGAATCCGGTCAACGTGTTGCGGCCGGGCGCGGAGTACCTGACGCGGGGCTGGGCGGAGATGAGCACGGCGCTGGTGTCGCTGGCCGAGGGCGCCGACATCATCGTGTCGGGCCAGACCTACCAGGGCGTCGTCGCGAATATCGCCGAGTACTACGGCATTCCGATGGCGGCCATGCACCACTTCCCGCACCGGATCAACGGCCACATCGTCCCGTATGTGCCCGGGCCGCTGATCCGTACGACGATGCGCGCGCTCTACGGGATGTATTGGTGGATGACGAAAGACGCCGAGGACACCCAGCGGCGCGCCTTGGGTCTGCCCAAGACGTGGCGCTCCTCGGCCAGGCGGATGATCGACGGCCGAGCGCTGGAGATCCAGGCCTACGACGCGGTCTACTTTCCGGGTCTCACCGACGAGTGGGACAGCCGGCGCCCGTTCGTGGGCCAGCTGACACTGGAGCTGTCCACGGCGTGCGACGACGAGGTCGCGTCGTGGATCGCGGCGGGGACGCCGCCGATCTACTTCGGTTTCGGCAGCATGCGGGTCGAGTCGCCCGCCGACGCGGTCGCGATGATCGGCGACGTCTGTGCGCAGTTGGGCGAGCGGGCGCTGATCTGCGCCGGGGTCACCGACTTCGGCGACGCGCCGCACCGGGACAACGTCAAGGTGGTCCGGGAGGTGAACCACGCGGCCGTGTTCCCCTCCTGCCGCGCGGTCGTCCATCACGGTGGCGCGGGGACCACGGCCGCGGGCATGCGGGCCGGAGTGCCCACGCTGGTCCTGTGGATCGGCGCCGAACAGCCCGCCTGGGCACTGCAGGTCGCGACGCTCAAGGTCGGCAAGGCGCGACGCTTCGCGGGGGTGACCAAGAAGTCGCTGCTCAAGGACCTGCGCACCGTCCTGGCTCCGGACTACGTCGCGCGCGCCCGCCAGATCGCCGACCGCATGACACCGGCCAAGGTGAGCGTGACCACCACCGCCGACCTGCTCGAGGACGAAGTCCGGAGGCACCACCTGATCGCGGCGGGCTCCGGCGGAACGGCACGGTAGCTCAGGCGATGATTCAGGCCACGCCCATCCCCTGGGCCAGCATCACGACGCCCAGCACGCCGGCGCTCACGACCAGGATCCGCCGGCTGTGGGTGCGCATCCACCCGTGCGCCTGCAGCGTGATCGCCTCGGTTTTCGCCGGCGCCACCAGATAGCTGACGAGCGGGATCTCGACCAGCACCAGTGTCACGGCGGTGAAAGCCACGGCGGCGCCGAGTTGCGTGGCGAACGCCGCTCCGGAGGCCAGGATGGCCGTCAGCGCCGTCAGGTACTGCACGGGCGGGGTCGCCTGCCCGAGACCGACCACGAACGCCACCCAGGGATTGCCACTACCGAGGGTGTTGCGGGCACGCGACACCAGCCGGGAGAACGCCGTCGGGGTGCTCGATTGCGGTAGCGACGCGGCCGCTACCGGCACCCGCGCCGGCCTGCGCATCGCGCCGATCGCGGCGATCGACAGCGCGAGGACGCCGACGACGATCTGGCCGTGCCCGCCGGTGAAACGGGCCGTCGTCGCCGTCATGTCGTGCACCAGGGCGGGCAACGCGTCGCGCAGAACCAGCAACGCGGTCAGGCCCGCCACGGCGCCCGTTGTCATGCCGCCGAGCCAGAATGCGAACAGGTTGAGCAAAGGCCGCGGCCGCGAGATCAACAGGATGGCGATGCCCATGCGCACCGGGTCGGGCGCCGTGACCAGCGCCATCCACAGCACGATGCCCCACATGACGGCAAACTTTACGCGAGCATGGCGGGCCACATCGGGCTACCGCCGATTCGGTCGGCCGCGGGCCCGGCTAACGTCACGCCCAGATCACGATCACCTCGCGAATCGCGATCACCCGACGTGGATCGTGATCAAATTGTAGGGTTGTTGCGTGTCAAGCCGTACCGGTTCTCATGAGGCGGCGAAACCCGGGGGGCTGTTCGACCGTCTCGGGAACTTGGTGGTGCGGCGGCCGCTGGTGGTCATCGCCTGCTGGATCATGTTCGCCGGCGCCCTGGCGCTGATATTTCCGCCGCTTCCGGTGCAGGCGGCGAAGCAGGAGCAAAAGCCGCTGCCGGATGACGCCCCGACGGTGCTCGTGGGCCAAGAGATGCAAAAGGCGTTCCACGAAACCGGCGGCGGCTCCCAGGCACTGATCATCCTGATCGACGAGCACGGGCTGACCCCCACCGACGAAGGCGTCTACCGGAAACTGGTCGACAGGCTGCAGCAGGACGAGCAGGACAAGCAGGCCAAGGTAGGTGTCCAGGACGTCCTGAAGGTCCCGGAGATGCGCGAGCTCCTGGCCAGCAAGGACGGCAAGGCGATCAACCTGCCGGTCAGCTTCCCCGAGGTGCCCATGGCGCCGGCGACCCTTGCGGCGTTTCATCACGTGAAACAGATAGCCGAACAAGTCACCGCCGGCACCACTCTCACCGCATACCTCAGCGGGCCGGTGGCCACGATCGCCGACATGACCGCGATGACCGAAGAGGACGCGCACTTCATCGAGATCACCACCGTGATCTGTGTGCTGGTCATCTTGTTCATCATCTACCGCAACGTGGTCACCATGTTGGTGCCGTTGGCCAACATCGGCGCATCGATCGGGACCACCCAGGGCGTGTTGTCCGGGCTCGTCGGCGCGGGCCTGCCGTTCAACCTGGAAAGCATGATCCTGATGAGCGCGGTCATGCTCGGTGCGGGAACGGATTACGCGGTCTTTCTGATCAGCCGCTACCACGACTATGTGCGGCACGGCCAAACTTCGGATGAAGCGGTCAAGAACGCGTTGATGTCGATCGGGAAGGTCATCACCGCGTCGGCGGCCACGGTCGCGGTCACCTTCCTCGCGATGGTCTTCACCAAGCTGCAAGTCTTCTCGGCCGTCGGCCCGGCGATCTCCATCTCGATCGGTGTGGCGTTGCTGTCCGCGGTGACGTTGATGCCCGCCCTGCTCGTCCTCGCGGGACGCCGCGGCTGGATCAAGCCCCGCCGCGAGTTGACGACGCGCACGTGGCGGGTCATCGGGACGCGGGTGGTGCGCCGGCCGCGAATCCACCTGGTGGGCAGTCTGGTCGTGCTCATCGCCCTGGCCAGCTGCACCAGCGTGATGCGGTTCAACTACGACGACCTCAAGACGATGCCGGCTTCGGTCGACAGCTCCAAGGGCTATGACGCGATGAACCGCCATTTCCCGATGAACGCGATGACCCCGATGATTTTGTTCGTCCGGTCCTCCCATGACTTGCGGACCCCGACCGCCCTCGCCGACCTCGAACAGGTCGCCAACCGGGTCAGCCAGCTGCCCGACATCACCATGGTGCGCGGCCTGACGCGGCCCAATGGCGAACGCCTGGAACAGATGAAGCTGTCCTGGCAGGCCGGCGAGGTCGGCGGCAAACTCGACGAGGTGTCCGGCCAGATCGCCAACCACGGCGACGACTTGGACAAGCTGGTCAACGGCTCCAATCAGTTGGCGGACGCACTGGCCCAGCTTCGGGACCAGGTGTCCTCCGCCGTGGCGAGCCTAAGCGGAACGGTCGGGGCGCTGACGGCGATGGAGCAACTGCTCGGCGGCGACAAGACGATCGCCGCGCTGGATCAGGGCGCCGGCTACACCGGGCAGATGAAGTCGCTCGGCGACAACCTCGGCGCGTCCACCGCGCACGCCCAGAACACGGCCCAGTGGGCCGGCCCGATGCTGGCGGCGCTCAACGACAGCCCGGAGTGCAACGCCGACCCCGGCTGTGTGCAGTCGCGGGCCGGGTTGGCGGCCCTGGTCGCGGCCGACAACGACGGAACCCTGAACTCGCTGAAGATCATGTCCCGCAATCTGCAGTCGGCCCAGAAAGCGGCGACCATCGGCCAGACGCTGGACACCGTGCAGCAAACGCTGACCCAGGCATCCAGCGCCATGAAGACGATCAAGGGCCTGCAGACCACGATGGCGCAGGCGCAACAGGGCTCCACCGCGCTGGCCGACGGTAGCCGCGCGATCGCCGGCGGGGTGAAGGCGTTGGTCGACCAGACCCGGCGACTCGGCAGCGGCCTCAACGAGGCGTCGCAGTTCCTGTTGAACATGAAGCAGGACGCCGCCACGCCGTCCATGGCCGGCTTCAACCTGCCGCCCCAGATCACGACGAGGGAGGAGTTCAAAAAAGGCGCGCAGATCTTCCTGTCTCCGGACGGTCACGCCGCCCGCTATTTCATCCAAAGCGGACTGAATCCGTTCACCACCGAGGCGATGGACCAGGTCAACACGATCGAGAAGGCGGCACGCTCCGCACTGCCGAACACCGAACTGGCCGACGCCAAAGTCTCGGTCGCCGGAGTTCCGACGGCGCTCAGGGACACCCGTGACTACTACAACGGCGACATCAACTTCATCGTCATCGCGACGATCCTCATCGTGTTCCTGATCCTGGTCGGCCTGCTGCGGGCCATTGTCGCGCCGCTGTACCTCATCGGCTCGGTGTTGCTCTCGTACATGTCCGCGATGGGCTTCGGCGTCCTGGTGTTCCAGATACTCATGGGCCAGAACCTGCATTGGAGCCTTCCCGGGCTCTCCTTCATTCTGCTGGTCGCGATCGGTGCGGACTACAACATGCTGCTGATCTCGCGGATCCGCGACGAGTCACCGCACGGGGTGCGCGTCGGGGTCATCCGCACCGTGGGTTCGACCGGTGGCGTGATCACCTCGGCGGGCCTGATTTTCGCCGTGTCCATGTTCGGCTTGATGAGCGCCAGCATCTACACGATGCTCGAGGCCGGCTTCATCCTCGGCATGGGGATTCTGATCGACACCTTCGTGGTGCGCACCATCACCGTGCCCGCGCTGGCCGCGATGATCGGCCAGAAGAACTGGTGGCCGTCGAACCTCGGTAAGACCCCCGCTCAGGTGGTCGCGGCTTACGAGACGAAACAACAGCAACTGCAACAGATCTCCGAACAACTGGTCCGGATGAAGGTCCTTCCCAGCCCCAGGACGCACGTCCCGTCGCCTGCCGCGCAGGCAAATGGTCATGCATCGGGGGCACGCAAGGCGACCAGCGGGGGCCGACCGAGCGCACGTGTTCCCCACCACGCGCTGCCCTTGTTCGACCTCAGCGGCATGTCAGCGAACCTCACGGATGATCTGGTCGAACCGGCACGCGCTTCGGTGTCCGCCAACGGCCATCGCAACGGCAACAACAAACGCAGAGTCGACCGCTACCTGGGCCACTCGCTGCCATTGTTCGGCCCGGGCGTCCTGGCGCACGCACTCGTCAGCGCGGGAACCAACGGCCACGGCAACGGGAGCAACGGCACGGGCCGCGCCAACGGCCACTCGAACGACGCCGAACAGGCGAGGGACGAGGACGAGTCGCTCCCGTTGTTCGGACCGCAAGGGCGATGAAGGAAAGACTCAGGCGTCCAACCGCGTGAATTCGTCCTGCCGGTAGAGCTCGACACACTGCGAGCGCCTGATCTTGCCGCTCGTCGTGATGGGGATCGAGCCGGGTGAGACGAGGACAAGATCGGCTACCCGCAGCCCATGGGACTTCGAAATCGCGGACGTGACTTCGCGTTTGACGAGGCGCAGCCTGTCCGTCGCGTCGTCGTCGGACTCGCCCTTGTTCTTGAGTTCGATGATGGCGACCAGCTTTTCGACGCCCTTGTCCGCGACCGCGATCGCCGCGCAACGCCCCGGGGTGACCTCCTGGATGGTCGCCTCGATGTCGTCGGGAGAATGGTTGCGCCCGTAGACAATCAGGAGGTCCTTGATGCGGCCGACGATGAACAGTTCGCCGTTGGAGAAGAAGCCCGAGTCCCCGGTGCGCAGCCAGGGGCCCTCCGGAGTGCTCTCCGAGGGGTTGTTGATGCGGGCTCCGAACGTTTCCGCGGTTTCTTCGGGTTTGCGCCAGTATCCGGCGGCGACGTTGTCGCCGTGCACCCAGATCTCGCCGACGGCCCCGTCCGCGCACTCGGTGCGGGTGTCCGGATCGACGATGCGCACCAGCTGCGATTTCGGGACACCATAGTTGATCAGCGGTGTGCCGCTTCCGGTTGCGCATCGGTGCGCTTGGCCGGCGGGTAGTTTCTCGGAGTCGAAGTGAACGGTGTGGGGTGGCTCACCCACGTTACGGGTCGCGATGTATACCGTTGCTTCAGCCATGCCGTACGAAGGCCGCAGCGCCGCAGGATCGAGATTGAACGGGGCGAACCGGTCGGCGAACTGCTTGAGGGTCTTGGGCTGTACCCGCTCGCTGCCGTTCTGGATGGTGTGCACACCCCCGAGATCAAGCCCGGCCATGTCCTCGTTGGAGGTCTTGCGCATGGCCACTTGGAAGGCGAAGTTCGGTCCGCCCGAAAATGTGCGACCCGGGTGTGCCAGCATGTGCATCCATCGGGCGGGCCGCTGCAGGAAGGCGACCGGACTGGTCACCACGCTGGGCACACCCACCAGGATCGGCATCACTATTCCCAGCATCAGACCCAAGTCGTGGTAGAACGGCAGCCACGACACCGCGGTGAGATCCGGCGGGGCCACTCCGCCCTCGAGGGCAAAGTAATCGGCCATGATCTGCTCGAAGTTGGCGAAAACGTTCTTGTTGGAGACCGTCACACCGGCAGGTGTCCGGGTCGAGCCCGACGTGTACTGCAGGTATGCCGTGTCCGACGGGTCGCTGCCGGCACCACGAGCCCCCGGCCTGGGGCCGCTCTGGCGGGAATCCAGGTCGAGCTGGTCCACTTCGATGATCGACGGGGCGGACTCGCCCTCCGGCGCCTGCCCGAAGGGGCGGACATTGTCGACGACGGCCGATGTCGTCAGAAGAACGGAGGGTGAGGTGTCGGCCAGCACCGACGTGGTGCGTTCGTCGTGGGCACCGCCGTAGGGCACCGAAAGCGGCACCGCGACGAGTCCGGCTTGCAGTACGCCGAGAAAGCCGACGATGTAGTCGAGGCTCTGGGGGGCCAGGATCACCGCCCGGTCACCCGCCGAGCCCTGAGTCTGCAAGTGGGTGCTGAGATTGAGCACCCGTCGATACAACTGCGACCAGGTCATCGTTATCGGGACACCGTCCCAATCGTGGTCGTAATCAACGAAAGTGAACGCAGTATCGTTGGGCTGCAGGCTCGCGCGTTCGCGCAGCACTGCAGGGATCGAAGACTGAACCACGGGGACAGATTACCTTTGTTACGGGCCGTTGCGGCCGAGACGCTGAAGTTGCCAGGATACCAATCCGCCGCCGCGCCGGGACGCGAACCCAAAGCCCTGCGTGCCGTACCGGCCATAAACTACCGTGTACGCGGTGGATAACCGCCTCGCACACATGGACCAGGCCTCGTTTCTGGGCCTGCGGGCGCTCGGCTATGGCGCGCTCGTGCAGTTCAGCTGGGTCTACAACCGCCCGGTGAATATGGACGGATTGCGCCGTTTCCATCACAACCTCGGGTACGGGCTGATGGGACGGCGGGTCGAACGGTCACCGATCCCGTTCGCGCGCGACCGGTGGGTGATCTCCCGGGGTCGCACCGACATCGACGTCGCCGAAACACCGCGTCCGCGCGCGGAGGTGAGCGCATGGCTTCTCGAGCGGGCGCGGCTGCCGCTGGACCCCGAATACGGGCCCAGCTGGCATCTCGGGGTGTTGCCCCTGCTGGACGGCGGCACCGCCGTCACCCTGGTGAGCTCGCACACGCTTGTCGACGGGATCGGGTTTGTGCAGGCGATCGGCGACGCGGCCCACGGGCGGACGCGCTACCTGGGCTATCCCCTCCCCCGTTCCCGCACCCGCAGGCGGGCCGTGCTGGAGGACGGCCGGGCGTTCATCGCCTCGGCGCCCGAACTGGGGCGGGCGGTGGCCGCGACGGTGCGCATCGCCCGGAAACGGCGCCGCGACGTCGCCGCATCGATCGCGTCGGCGCCCCCCTCACCGCGGGGAGCCGGCGACGACCAGCCCGTCACGGTGCCCGCCGTGACCGCCTACGTCGATCTGGCCGAGTGGGACGCACGCGCGAAAAGCATTGGCGGCAACGGGTACACGCTCTTCGCAGGATTCGCGGGCACACTCGGCGCCCGGATGGGGCGCATCTGCGACGACGGCACGGTCACCTTGTCGTTTCCGGTCAGCAACCGCACCGAGGACGACACCCGGGGCAACGCCCTGGTGTTCCCGGTCATCTCCGTGGATCCGGCGCACCTGGCCTCCGACCTCACCGAGGCGCGGCTCAAGTTCAAGCAGGCGTTCGCCGACCTGGCCGAGACCACCGAGGAGTTGTTGGCGCCGCTGCCGCTGACGTCGCTGACGCCCAAATGGGTGGCACGCCGGGCGGCGGGCATGGGCCTGGGTACCGCCGACCTTCCGATCGGGTGCTCCAATCTCGGGGACACCGACCCGGCGGTGAACCGGCCGGACGGCACCGAGGCCGACTACGCGTCGGGGCGGTTGATCGAACCGGGCATCAACAAGCACACCCTGGAGCGCATGGGCGGGCAGCTGTTCCTGGTGTCCGGGCGCAGCTGCGGGAAGCTGTGGATCTCGGTCAACGCCTGGCTGAGCGGGCGCAACAACTCCTTGGATGCGCTGCGCGACGTCACGTCTCGTACTTTCGCCGACTTCGGCCTGACCGCCGA
>Ga0078972_1006177_pt1 | contig 28952 bp, 18 predicted proteins | sample YelNatPaOPGAMG01_FD_67568 | JGI IMG/M metagenome (GOLD analysis project Ga0078972, IMG submission 67568) | Hot spring thermophilic microbial communities from Obsidian Pool, Yellowstone National Park, USA - OP-RAMG-01 (SPADES assembly) (version 2) | ecosystem: Environmental > Aquatic > Thermal... | reverse complement strand
TCGTCATCACCTCCAACGCAGGCTACCCTCTGGACCAGAACCTCTACCAGGCAGTAAAGGGGATGTCGGCGGCGGCGCAGGTGGTCAAGCCCGGCGGAAGCATCATTATCGCTGCCGAGTGCTGCGACGGCCTGCCCGCCCACGGGGAGTATGCACAGATCCTGCGCATGGCCCGCTCGCCCCAGGAGATGCTGGCGCTGATCCGCTCCTGGGAGCAGGTGCGGCAGGACCAGTGGCAGGCGCAGCTCCAGGCGCAGGTGCAGGCGCTGGCCGATGTGTATGTGAGAAGCGATGGCCTGAGCGATGATGAGCTGCGCCGGGCCATGCTGCAGCCCTGTCCTTCGGTAGAGGAGGCGGTGGAGCGCCTGCTCCGGCGCTACGGCCCCGCTGCGACCATCTGCGTGTTGCCCGAGGGGCCGATGACGGTCCCCTTTGTCAGTGGCCGGTAGCCCGGCCTTCGAGTTCATGGCCGGCCGTGGGTTCAGCGCGGCCTGCCGTAGCGGGCCACGTGGCCCAGGCGCAGATGGCGGAAGAACTCGCCGACCACGGCGATGATGGCCACGCCCGCCACGAGCGATGCGGCGCTGGCCAGGGTGGGCCGCAGCGCACCGAGGGCAATCAAGAGCGTGGTGGCCGCAGCCGGGGGGTGAGCCACATCGGCCAGGAGCACACCCCCTTCGGTGAGGAGCATGGCCACGACCGCCGCCCACACCCGCTGCGGGGTGAGAACGCCCAGGCTGAAAACGCTGGGCTCCTGTGCAATGCCCAGGGCGAAAACGGCCAGGTAGCCCGCGACGATGCCAATGGCATGGCCGCCGAGGACGTTCTTGATCTGGGCGGAAAGGTCCTCGGGGGTCTCGGTCTGCATGTAGATGGTGGGGCCGAGGCTCGGGAAGAGCCAGGGCAGGTTTCCCGCCAGGAGCCCCAGCCCGCCGACGAGCAGGGTGAGGAAGGCAGCAACCAGGGGCACCCAGGCGCCGTCGGGCCAGCCGGGCGGCCAGGGATGGGCCGTCCAGGCGTTATGCCGGGGCGGGTGGGCCGGGGTGGGCTCGCTCATAGGCCACTCCTTCAACTGAGGTGGGGTCAGGGCGGGGGTGCCGAGCGGCACCTTCGCCCTGACCCCACGTCGCCCCAATCGCCCGCCATCAGGCAGGCACAGTCAGGATCTCCGGCGCCGCTTCGACCAATTGGGCATGCAGCCAATCGATCTGGCGCTCGGTCTCTGCCCCCAGGCTCCGGCAGAGCGCCTGGAGGTCCTCGTCGCGTAGGGCGCGGGCGGCCTGGCTGAGGATAGCCCAGTCGAGCTTGACCTCGTAAGCCAGGATGCTGGTATCCTGCAGGTCGCGCAGGAGGCCAAAGGCCCCGCTGCGCGGCTCTTGGAACAGGGTGCGGCGCAGTTGTTCGGGCTGGTTCGAGTGCCGCTCGCCATAGCGGGCGATGACGCGCGCCAGGGCGGCCACATGCTGCCGCGACCAGGCCGCCAGCAGGCTCCCCGTGGTGGCGACCTCGGGGCTGGTGTCGGCGTGGCGCCGGGCCACAGCGGCCAGCGCTTCGGCTAACTGCTGCTCGGCACTCTGCAGGCGCCCCAGGTACTCGGCAATGCGCATCTCACCTCTCCTCCCTCACCCGCGCGCCCAGGGCGGCGCCGAGGAAGCGCTCGGCCGTTTGGCCCAACCGCTCTCGGAGGCCCTGGCCCTCCAGCTTGCGGATGCGGACGGCGCCGAACTTGAAGTACGGCTGCTTGCTGACCGGGTCCCAGCCGACGATGGTCATTTCGTTGGCCGCGCGGGGGCGGCCCGGGTAATCCCAGTAGCCAAAGTGGAAGGGCACGAACACGACGCCGGGGCGGATGTTCCCCACCTGGGCCGGCGCAATCACCTTGCCCCGCCGCGACTCGACCTCGACCCAGTCGCCATTCTCGATGCCGTGCCGCCGCGCATCCTCGTTCGAGATCTGCACGAACGCGTCGGGAGCCGCTGCGTTCAGCTCGGGAGCGCGGCCCGTCTTGGTGCGCGTGTGGAAGTGGTACACGATGCGGCCGGTGGTGAGCCATAGCGGGTACTGGGCATCGGGCACCTCGGGCGGAGGCACATAGTCGGCCGCTTTGAGGATCGCCCGGCCGGCAGGGTTGAGCGCGCGGTACTCCGACTCCTTCACGCCGGCGCCGGTGATCAGGTCGTGGCCATAGCTCTCGCAATAGTCGGGGTCGGTGTTGAACACCCCATCGGCATAGAGGCGGACGGTGCCGTTCGGGTGCTGCGCGTTGACCGGCCAGGGGATGCCCGAGCCACCGGTGAGCCTGGCGTAGCTGAGCCCCGAGTAATCGAGGGGCCGGCCGCGCGTGCACTCTTTGAACGACTCAAAGGCGCCCTCGGGCGTGCTGAACTTGATGAGGGGCGCGCCGTCCTTGTCGCGGAAATCCATGCGCCGGGCATAGTCGAGGTAGATATCGAAATCGGAGCGCGCCTCGCCCGGCGGGTCGATGGCCTTGTAGGAGATGTGGACGGTGCGATCGGCGTTGGTGTAGGTGCCGGTCTTTTCGCCCCAGATGGCGGCCGGCAGCACCACGCTGGCGTACTGGGTCGTCTCGGTCATCCATGCATCCTGCACGATCAGGAAGAGATCGGGCTTTTTGAGCACCTCGCGGATCATGGGCAGGTCGGGAAGCGACACGCCTGGGTTGGTGGCGCTGATCCAGAGCATCTTGATCAGCCCCTGGCGGATATACTCGACCATCTGCATGATATGCGTGGGCGCCTTCCATGCCGGCAGCACCTGTGGGTCCACGTTCCAGAGGCGGGCCAGCTCCTCCATGTGCCGGGGGTTCTGCCAGTTGCGAAAGCCGGTGAAGGCGCCATCGTCGCCGGCCTCACGGGTGTTCTGGGCCGTGGGCTGGCCGTTCATCTGCAGGAGCCCAGCGCCGGGCTTGCCGATCATGCCGCGGATCAGGTGCAGGTTGTTCACCTGGCAGGCGGCCGCGGTGGCCTGGTTCGACTGGTAGACCCCCTGCAGCACCGTCGACATGAGCCGCTCCGCCGAGCCCAGGATGCCAGCTGCGGCACGCAACAGGTCGGCCGGAACCCCCGACACCGCCTCGACCCGCTCGGGCGGCCATTGCGACACGACCTCTCTCAGCCTCTCAAAGCCGACCGTGTGGGCCTCGACGTACGGCATGTCGACCTGCCCGCCCTCGATGACCAGGTTGAGCAGCCCGTTGAGCACTGCGACGTTGGTGCCGGGGTAGGGGGCCAGGTGCACGTCGGCCTCCTGAGCGGTGGGCGTGTTGCGCGGGTCGAGCACCACGATGCGGGGCGGGTTGGGGCCGCGGCGCCGGTCGAGGATGCGCATCCAGAGCACCGTCTGCTGTTCGGCCGGGTTGTGGCCCACGTGAAAGATGGCGTCGCAGAGGTCGAAATCCTCGTAGGAGCCCGGCTGGCCATCACTGCCAAAGGTCTCGATCAGCGCCTGGGCCGCCGTGGCCGTGCACAGGCGGGTGTTCCCGTCCATATGCGGCGTGCCCAGGCCGGCCTTGCCGATCATGGCCAGGGCATAGTACTCCTCGAGGAAGAGTTGGCCGCTGGTGTAAAAGCCGATGGCCGAAGCCGTGTACTGGCTGCGAATCTCCCTCGTCTTGCGGACGATGAGGTCCATCGCCTCGTCCCAACTGGCCTCTTGAAGGGTATCGTTTCGGCGCACGAGGGGCCGGGTCAGCCGGTCGGGGCTATTGTTGGCGAAGGAGGCGTGCATGCCTTTGGGGCCCAGGCGGCCACGGTTCACGCGGTCGACGGCGCGGCCGCGCACGGCGACGATGCGGTTGCCTTTGACGCCGATGTCCATGCCACAGTCGTTCGAGCAGAGCAGGCAGGTCGATTGCACCCAGCGCTCGGGCGCCTCGATGACGCGCTCATCCACGCGCACCGGCCACTGGCCCTCGCCATAGTAGGGCGTGGGGCGGCCCCAAATGTCGGCCACCGAGTCGCGGGTGGCGAACTGCTCACGGGCGAGGGCTTCGGCTTGCTCAACCCTGGGGGGCGGTGGGGTTCCTTGCATGGTACCTCCTTTTCGCCGGCTAGTTCTCGGATGCAGGGTCCATCGCGGATAGTAGCGGAGGCAGCAAGATGTGTGCCATTTCCAGTGTCAGGAGGGCTGGGGTACGAGCTGCCACGGGTATGGCATCGCCGCAGGGGGCCGGCCCGTGCAAAAAGGGCCCCGGAAAGGGGATCAGCCTGCAGTGGTGGTGGCCCCGGCAGGTGGCAGGTCGCCGGCTTCCTCGTCCTGAGAGGCGGCGATTTCGGCGGAGAGCTGTTCGTAAGCCTCCTGCGAGAGCAGGCCATCGCGGCGCATGCCCATCAGGGCGGCGCGCTGGGCGTGGATCACTTCACGGCGCGCGGCTTCGAGCTCTTCGGCCCGCAGAGAGGGGTACGCCTGCACAAGCTCTGCCAACGCCTTGGCAAGCGCGTTGGCTCTCTGCTCCAGCTCGGGCCTGAGCACTTGCCAGGCGTGGGGCGAGATAGAGCCTTCGCGGTAGATCCGTTCCAGCTGGCGCCCCGCCACCTGGAGCGAAACCAAACGCGCGCGGCGCAGCTCGTACTCGGCCTGCTCGGGGCTGCGGCCGACCAGACCCAGCCAGCGCACGAGCGGCCCCATCGTCGTGCCCTGCACAAGCAGGGTAAAGAGCACCATGCCAAAAGCCATCAGGCGCAGGGTTTCGCCAGCCTGACCAAGCCTATCGGGCAGGCTGAGGGCCAGCGCCAGGGTGATGGCGCCGCGCAGGCCTCCCCAGGTCAGCACATGTTGCCAACGCAGGGGAATCCTCTCGCCCAGGCGGTTGGCCACCAGGGCCAGCCCATACACCACGAGCGCCCTGGCCACCAGCACGGCCGCCACGCTCCACAGGATGAGCTGCCACGCAGCGGCGAGGGCGGGCAGGTCCACCTGGAGCCCGATGAGCAGGAAGACGAGCGAGTTGGCGACAAAGGCGATGTATTCCCACAGGTTGAAAAGGACGACGCGGGTGGCTGCGCTCATCCCTCGCGGGCCGATGTTGCCGGCGACCAGGCCAGCAGCCACCACGGCCAGGACGCCGCTGACGCGGAGGCGCTCGGCCACCAGGTACGACCCGAAGGCAAGCACCGTCGTCAGGGTCGTCTCGATGAGATAGTCGTCGATGCCGGCGATCAGCCAGGAGATCACCCACCCCAGCGCCAGGCCCACGGCAACGCCGCCGGCGGCGACACGCACGAGGTCGATGGCGCCGCCCAGCAGGCTAAAGCGGCCGGAGAGCACTGCGGCCAGCATGAGGTTGAACACGACGATGGCTGTGCCGTCGTTGAGCAGGCTTTCGCCTTCGATCAGGATGCCCAGCCGCCTGGGCACACCCAGCTTACGGAACACGGCAATCACCGCCACGGGGTCGGTGGCCGCCGTCAGCGCGCCAAAGAGCAGGGCCAGGGGCAGGCCAAAGGGAGCCACCAACGACACCATCCCACCCACGATGAGAGTGGTGAGGCCTACCCCAAACACAGCCAATAGGAAAAGAGCCGGAAGGTCGCGGCGGAGTTCACGCCAGTTGAGGTGGAAGGCAGCTTCAAAGGCAAGCGGCGGCACAAACAGCGCCAGGATCAGCTCAGGCACCAGCCGGATTTGGGGCGTTCCCTGGGTGGCAATGAACAGCCCAGCGACGACCAGGGCCACAGTGTAGGGAATCTGCAGGCGGCGTACGGCCGCGGCGACCATCGAAACGGTCAGCAGAAGGGCGATGACGAGCGTCTCGACCTGCAGGAACTGCTGCATGTGGGTGCGCCTTTCGGAGTGAGCAAGACAGAACCCGCGCCGAGGAGCCGCCCGGACGGTCAGCAAGACATCGCCGGGCCTGCCCAGACGCGACCGATGTTACCATGTGCCTGCCGGGCGTGTCAAAGCTGCCGCCCTGTCCCCTGTCGGCCTCTGAACGCGCGACGCAGAAGGGGCCGCAACGCACCCACGTGCCGCAGCGCCTCTCGCCCGCCCTACCTACACCGTCTCCCACTCCCTGCGCCCGTCGAGCACATAGTCGGTCAGCTCGCTCACGCTCAGTTGCTGGATCCCCAGCCGGTCCAAGGTGCGGCCGCGGCGCCAGAAATCGGTCTGATGCACGATGCACGCCAGGCGGATGATCGCGTCCATCGCCTGCACCGACACGCCGTAACGCTGGCCGAGGGCGGCGATGGGCACCAGGCTCATGGGCACATCCTCAAAGATGTAGCGGTGCTTGAGGGTGGCCGGAGCCTTGATGCCGCGGTAGCCGGGCTGATTATGGATGGCCTCGTGCAGTGAGGAGCCGTCGGCGTCGTAGGCCATCTTGAGCCACTCCAGGCCCGAGCGGGCGCGGATGCCCAGGGCAGCAGCGACGGTCACCCGCTCGCGGTCGAGCGCTTCGAGCACCCGGGCTACCGAGGGCGTGGCACCCTCGATGTAGAACTGGAACTCGCCGCCGGTCGACTCGATGCGGCCGGCGTTGAGCAGGGTGAGGGCGGGGTGGAAGATGGCACCCATGTTGTTCAAGCCGGTGTGCAAGACGCTCGTGCCGTCGATGAACTGGGGGTAGGCCGGCGCCAGGGCCTCGAGCACCTGCGATGTGCGCGTCGCGGGGAGCGCGGCCAGGGGCACCGCCTCTTTGATGGAAAAGAGGCGCACCTGGGCAGGGCCGTCGGAGCGGCTGGCGTAGATGAGCGTCTCGGCCTCGGCCACCGTCACATCGGCCGAGCAGCCCGCATCGCGCAGCACTTTGACGACCTCCAGGGCACCGCCGGTGCGGCCCGGGTGGAGCACGAGGATCTGGCCGTCACGCAGGTAGGGCGCCGCGCCGCGGGCAATCTCGGCGTGGGCCGTGGAGGGCACCACCACCATCACAATGTCGGCCCACTGCACGGCCGCACCGAGGTCCGAAGTGACCTCGTGCAACTGGCCAAAGCCGCGCGGGCCGCCGTCAAAGCTTTCGATCTCGATGCCACGCCGCCTTTGGATGGCGAGGATGTGTTCGGGGGTGCGGTTGTAGAGGGTGACGGGGAACCCCATCAGCGCCAAATGGGCGGCCATGGCCTTGCCGCCGTGCCCAGCACCGATTACGGTGTAGCGAGTCTCGCTGTTCATTGCCTGGCCCCCTTCTGGAGACGGAACTGAGGGAACTGGTGGAACGGATCGGGCGACTCCAGCGCTGCCACTTGGCGCCCTTTTCCCTCAGTTCCCCAGTTCCCTCAGTTCCCTCACTTCCCTGAGTCGTGCTTCTTCCGACAATGGTCGGCCGCGTTCGTCGACCGCCACGCAGGCCCCTCGCTCGTCGATGCGGCTGCGGATGCGGCCGCGGGCGTAAGGGTTCGCCTGCAGGTGAGGAGCGTCGAGGATGCCGGTCTGCACGGCCCGCGCGAGGGTGCTGGGGTCAGTGAAGGGGTCGGCAGTGCCGGGCGCGGCCAGGTCGCGGATGGCCGCGAGTGTCACCCGGGCCTCGCGGAGCAGCTCCTCCTTGCGCGCGCCGACGGCCGGGTCGGCGGTCATATCGGGCTGGCCGCGCAGGGCGTTCTCGACGGCCCGGCGCGCCAGGCGGCAGGCCTCGATGACGTCGTCGGCGGTGGCCGCGTGGTGGGCTTCGGTGTGGGCCACCACGTGCAGGATGTGCGGCCGCAGCGCCATCTGCAGGTAGACGCTGGCGGCCAGGTGAGCCCGCGCCGCGGCCGGTTCCAGGGGGTAGCTCAAAAGGCCGGTGCGCGTCTGCCGCCAGATGCGAAAGCCGGGCCCCGCCAGGGGCTCGATGATCTCCAACATGGCCAGGGCCTTGGCCAGGTCCATGGCATCGGAGAGGCCCGGCGGGGTGTTGAACATCAGTTGCGCCACGTACTCGTGCACACCAAAGGCGCGGGCGTTGTGGGCCGCCAGGTACGCGGCTACCACCGAGATCACGTCGGGCGCATCGCGCAGCCCCCAGTGATGGGGCTCGTTGGCCTCCAGCGGGATGCCACGGCCCCCATACCAGGCCATCAGCTCCTGGTGGGCACGGATGGAGCCCTCCAGGTCCCACGGGCCGCGGCCGTCCATGCGGTTGAACCAGAAGAGGGGCGTGGCGCACCAGGCAATGTGGATGGTCTCCACGTACATCTCGGCCAGGCGGATGAAATCATCGCTGCCCGAGTAGGTGCGCAACAAGGGATAGTTGCCGCGGCGGCTGGCTGCGTAGAGGGCGCGATAGTCGTCGGGCGTGCGCACGGGCACGCCGCCGGCGCCGGTGCGGGCCGGGTCCTGCCGTTCGGGGTGGAAAAAGTTCTCCTGAGCGTCCTGGTCGGTGCCGAGGCTGATGACGTCGAGCACGCGCGCCTCGGCGATGCGCCGGATGCCCTCGACCGTCGCCTCCATAGTGGGCAGGCCAAAGTGGTGGCGGATGACGGGGAAAGGGGCCTTCCAGGCGATGCGCTCGACCAGCGTCTGCGGGTAATCGGCCTCGCTGCGGGTGGCCGGCCGCTGCCCTTTGAGATACGCCAGTACCTCTTCGGCCCCCTCTTCGCCGGCAAAGACGCGCTCGAAGAAGCCCAGGCTGCGGGCGCGCTCGGCCACAGGCGGGGTGCCGCCAAAGGCGAAGCGCACGCCGCGGGCGCGCAGGTCATCGGCAGCCTCGGCGAACTCGCCCAGCAGCCGCTCGCCGGTCTCAGGCGTCAGCCGGTACGACACGCCCACCAGGTCGGCCTGCTCACGCTCGGCAGCTTCGAGCACGCGTTCGATGGGCGTAGCCGGGCCCAGGAACACCGTCCGCCAGCCGGCGCTCTCGGCCAGGCGCAGGAAGTTGAGCACCCCGGCGACGTGCACGCACTCGCCGAGGGCGGCAGCGACCACCGTCTTCATCCCTTCCTCCTGTTAACCAAGCCGCGCTCCTGCAGGGGCCGGGCTTCCATCCCGCCCGCCGGGCTTCGTAGGCCGGGATTCTATCCCGGCAGGCCGCAGCCGTTCGCAGGCCGGGATTCCATCCCGGCCGGCCGCTATCCCGGTCGGACCGCACCCGTTCGTAGGCCGGGATTCTATCCCGGCAGGCCGCAGCCGTTCGCAGGCCGGGATTCTATCCTATGCTGCCCGATAAAGAGTCATGGCTAGAGACCAGGGGTGACAGCCGGGTGTTGAGCTGGGCGCACTCCCGGCGCAGCCCCTGGCTGGGGGGTTTCGCACCGGGCGGGGTGCGGAGCGCGTAGCCCGGTCCCAATAGGATTCTATCCCGGCCACCGGGCGATGGTGTGTGGTCCCCTCCCCACGGCCGTGGTAGCCTACATCGGCAAGGCCGCAACGGTGCGGATGGGCCAGGCCCCGGGGCTGCGTTGCAGATCGTCGAGAGCCGGCGCGACACGGGCAAGGCGGATGAGCAGAGTGGGCCAGGGCAGAGGGAAAAGCGGAGCAAGGACGGGCCCGGTCAAGTTTGACAATATTACCATTCCTTCAGCTTTCCTGTCAAGCGAGCACTTTGCAGTTTTGCCGCGTGCGCGGCACGCGGAAGAGATGCACAGGATGGACAGGATGAGGCGCCGTCATCCTGTCCATCCCTGTTGATCGGCGCCAAGGGCTCCCAGCGTGGGGGTGAACAGGCGTGGCTGAACAAGTGGACGCGGAGAGGGATTGCGCGTATACTTGCCCTGCCTTTCCTCGCCCGCGGCCAAGTCCACAAGGAGCCATGGAGATGCAGACCCTGGACCTCTTCCCCGCCACCGCCCGCATCGACGAGGCCGGCCGCCTCTGGCTGGGCGGCTGCCCGGCTCGCCACCTGGCGGAAGAGTTTGGCACACCGCTCTACGTTTACGACGAGGCCACGCTCATCGCGCGCTGCCGCGAGGCGCACCAGGCGCTGGCCGCCTACCGGGGGCCGGCCCGGGTAGCCTACGCGTCGAAGGCCTTCCTCTGCGTCGGGCTGGCCCAACTGCTGGCCCGCGAGGGCATGAGCCTCGATGTGGTCTCGGGCGGCGAACTGGCCGTGGCCAGAGCAGCCGGCTTCCCCAGCCGGCGCGTGCACCTCCACGGCAACAACAAGAGCCGTGCCGAGCTAGAGGCTGCTCTCGAATGGGGCATCGGCACCATCGTGGTCGACGGCTGGCAGGAGCTGGCCCTGCTGCGCGAGCTGACGGCAGGCCGCAGCACGCGCCAGCGCGTCTGGCTGCGCGTAGCCCCCGGCATCGACGCCCACACGCACGCCCACCGCAAGACGGGCCTGCTCGATTCCAAATTCGGCTTCACGCTGGAGAATGGCGAAGCGCTGGCCGCGCTGCGCGAGGCGCTGGCGGTGCCCGGGCTGGCGGTGGCCGGCTTGCATGCCCATATCGGCTCGCTGGTCTTCGAGCCGGAGCCTTTCGCGGCGGCCGCTGCCGCTCTGCTCGACCTGGCAGCTTCTGCCGGCTATGTGCCCGAGGAGATCAGCCCTGGCGGCGGCTGGGGCGTCGCCACCGGCCCCGGCGAAGAGGACGTGCCCCTGGCTACCTTCGGCCGGGCCGTGGCCCGCGCGGTGGAGGAGCGCTGCGCCCGTCACGGCCTGCCCTTGCCCGCCCTGACGATCGAGCTGGGCCGGGCGATCGCGGCGCCGGCAGGAGTGGCCCTCTACAGGGTGGGCAGCCGCAAGGAGGTGCCAGGCGTGCGCACCTACGTGGCGCTCGACGGCGGCATGGGCGACAACATCCGCCCCGCCCTCTACGGCGCCCGCTACACAGCCCTGGCCGCCGATCGGGCTTCGGCTCCCGCCGAAGAGACGGTCACCCTGGCCGGGCGCTTCTGCGAGTCGGGCGACATCATCGCCCGCGACGTGCCGCTGCCCCGGCTGCAAGCCGGCGACCTGGTGGCCGTGCCCCGTGCCGGCGCCTACTGCCTGCCCATGGCCTCCAATTACAACCTGGTGCCCCGGCCGGCGGTGGTGCTGGTGAGCGACGGCCATGCGCGCCTGCTGCAGCGCCGCGAGACGGCCGGCGACCTGCTCGCCCGCGATGTGCCGCTCGATACGCCCGGCCAGCACTGAACGCCAGCCGTGGCCTCTGCCCCTCAGGGGCTCTCGTGCCCGGCGCCTTCCTCGCCGATGTAGCTCAGCACCCTCGCCGGCACCCCGGCCACAATGGCACCATCGGGCACGTCGTGGGTCACCACCGAGCCGGCCCCCACGATGGCCCGTTCACCGATGGTCACGCCACAGAGGATGGTGGCATTCGACCCTACGGAGGCGCCCCTCTTCACGCGCGTCGGCAGGAGCGCCCAATCGGCCGAGCCTTGGGGCGTGCCCTCTGGCGTCGTCGCCCGCGGATACTTGTCGTTGGTGAACATCACGCCGTGGCCGATGAACACCTCGTCTTCGATGGTCACCCCCTCGCAGATGAAGGTGTGGCTCGATATCTTGACCCGCGCGCCTATGCGCGCGCCCTTCTGGACCTCCACAAAGGTGCCGATGCGCGTGTCGGCGCCGATCTCGCAGCCGTAGAGATTCACAAAGGCATGCAGCGTCACGTTGGGGCCCAGCACCACATCGGGTGCGATGCGAATCGTGTCGGCATTCACCCCGCCACCACCTCCTCCTGCGCCTGCGGACGTTCGGGCCGGCCGCCGGCCGGCCGCAGCACAGGCTCGACCCGCAGCTCGCCCCTCGCGTCGAGGCTCACCCGGCCGACCGTAGCCGCGGGCAGGCCCTCCACCGACCAGCCATCGGCGCCTCGCCTGGCCTGGCTATAGGCACGGCGGCGCCACCAACGCGCCACCTCCACGGGCAGGGCATGCCAGTAGCCACCCCTGGCGCGCAGCCGCACGAGGAACTCTTCGTACACGGCCAGGCAGCGCGGGTTGCGCAGATAGTCGGGGTGGGTGTTGGCCAGCGCCATGCCCCCATGCCGGGCAATGAACTCGACTTTGTCGAGCCAGAGGCGGGGCGAGGTCTCGCCCAGGGTCCTGAGCAGCGTGTGGTCCTGCGCCAGGGTGTACGGCAGCTCGACAAAGTGGCCGACAAAGAAGGGCCAGATGCTCATCGTGCCGCCCGGCAGCGGCTCGAAGGGGTCGGTGTCGAAGAACGACGAGTCGTACTCGATGGCGAGGGCCTGCATCCACTCGGGCTGGCGGTGGGTCATCGGCGAGCGAAAGCCCGCGGCCCGCCAGGCAGCCAGGTAGCCGTTGATGCGCCGGGCGCGGGCCCGGAAGGTCCCTTCGGACGAGAAGAGCCTGCCGTCGTGTTTGAGGCCATGTACCCCCACCTCAAAGCCACGCTCGCGCAGCTCCTCCAGCAGGCGCAAATCCACCCGATAGCCCTCGGGCACCAGGTTGAAAGAGGAGCGAAACCCGAGCCGCTCCTCGAGGGTGGCCAGCTCGCGCACAAAGGCCTGGCCGGCGGCCGAGTCCACATCGTGGGTGAGCACCAGGGCGAAAGCCGCCCCGGCGGGCCAGAAGTGGATGTAAAGGGCCGCGGCGCGTCCGGCTCGCGCCAGGAGGCAGCGCACCGACTCGTACTGCCAGCGCACGTAGCGCTCTTCCACCGGCCAGCGCAGGGCTGCGGCCTGGCCAGCGCGCCGCGCGGCCAGGCGCTGCACCAGCGGGCGCACAGCCGGCGGCAGCAAGGGTCGCAGCGCATAGTAGGCCCGCTTCAGGTGGCCCAGCTGCCAGTGGCCGGGGCCGAATTGGCCCTCGCCCAGGATGGCCGCCGCATCCCAGCCCCGCTCGCCAGGCGGTGCCAGGCGCAGCCCGTCGAGGCAGCGCCATGCGTCGCGGCCAGCTGCCGCCCAGCTCTCGGGTGCGGCGAGCTCATCACCGAGCAGCCGCCAGAATCGCTCTGGCGTATTCTCGTCCCACAGGCCTGTGGCGGTAGTCCGCTCTTCCATTCCTTGGCTCCCCGGTTGGCCGGCGGTGCGGCCAGCCCGTATTGGCAAACCTGCGTGGCACGGGGCCTCGTGCCCGCTTGGCCCCGGCACCGCCCCAGATTGGCAGCCAGCGACGCCCGCAAGGGGGCTATCCTATGGCTCCACAAACCAGAGCTGGTAGCACTTGGTCAGTATCCCCACGGAGCGCCCTGGCACCTTCGTAGCGGCGGCTTGAGCCGCTTGCCGCTGGCTGCAAGGCAGCGCCGCACTGGGCCCCGAACGGCCAAGGCCGTCACAACGAGGGGCCTGTCTCCACGTAGATTGCGCCTGGTGACAAAGTACTGCTAGCCGCACGCCCCCGGAGGCCACGATAGCGGCCTCCTGGCCGCCGCGCCGGCCGCCGAGCGCCGCTCCAGATGGTGGTACAGCGCCTCGTAGCGGGCGATGGTGCGCGGCAGGGCGTGGTTGCGGGCGATGGCCAGGCTGGCCGCGCCCATCTCGGGCCAACGTGCCCGCTCCTCGGCCAAACGCGCCATGGCGCGCGCGGCATCCTCGGCGTCGCCGGCGCGGAACAGGTAGCCGTTCACACCGTCGCGCACCAGCTCGGGCAGCGCGCGGGCAGCCGCGGCCAGCACGGGCCGCCCCGTCGCCATCGCCTCGAGCGTGGCGATGCTCTGCAGCTCGACCTGGCTCGGCATGGCAAAGATGTCGGCGCTGTTGAGCAGCGCGGGCAAGTCCTCGTCGGGCACGTAGCCCAGGAACACTGCTCGTTGCCCCAGCCCCAGCCGCTGGGCACGGGCCACCAGGGCACCGCCGTCGCGGCCCCGGCCGGCTACCGCCAACTGCACATCACCGCGGCCCGTGCGCGCCAGCGCCTCGAGCAGCAGGTCGACGCGTTTGTCGCGGTCGAGCCGGCCGACGTAGACGACGAGGGTGCGCTCGGGGTCCAGCCCATACCGGCGACGCACGGTGGCCCGGTCGAGGCCCGGCTGGGGGCGAAAGCGCTCCAGGTCGATGCCCGACGAGATGGCCTCCACCGGCACCCTCAGCCCGCGCGCCCGGAGGATGCGCGCCGAGGTCTCGCTGGCCGCGGTGACGAGGTCGGCCCGGCCGAGCACGTCGAGCACCATGCGCCAGAGCAGCTGCTCCGCCAGGGCCCGGCTGGCCGGAAAGGGCAACTGGGGGATCATGTTGTCGGGCAAAAAGTTGTTCGTGCCCAGCACCGGCAGCCCGCGTGCCCGGCTCGCCACCAGCACGGCCCGGCTCAGCGGGTAGTGGTCCTGGATGTGTACCACCTGGGGCTGCACGCCGTCGAGGAGCGTTCGCACCTCGCGGCCGGGCCACAGGGTCACATGGATCTCGGGGTAGAGGGGTGCCAACGAGAGCGCCGGCAGGGCATGGATGCGGACCCCCCGTTCGTCATCCACGTAGGGGCGGCCGCGGTCCGAGGGCATGGCCACGTGCACCTGGTGGCCGGCGGCAGCCAGCCCTTCGGCCAGGCGGACGGCAAAGACCGCGGCCCCGTTCGTTGCCGGCCGGTACGTCTGCGCGGCAATCAAGATGCGCAAGGCTCTCTTCACTCCCTGTGAGTGGGGTTAGGGCGACTTGTCCCACCGGCAGCCTGGCCCCAATGTCGATGGCCTACTGGCGCCGCTCGCACGCCTCACCGGGCGGTGGCCCTCCGCCGAGGGAGCGTACTCGCTGCAGGAAGAAGAAGCCAATGAGCAGCGGCAGCCACACGTTCAAGCCACGGAACACCAGGGTGATCACAATCGCCCGGTCGAGGGGCACTTGTAGCGACACGAACACCAGGGCCATCACCCCCTCCACGATGCCGATGCCGTGAGGGATGAAGGTGATGACAGAGAACACCACATCCATTGCGAACCCCGCCACCAGGGCGCCCAGGCTCAGCGGCTGCCGGTAGGCCAGCGACACCGTGTAGAGGCAGGCCACGTTGATCAGGTGCACAGCCAGGGCGGTGGCCAGGGTGTAGCCCAGGCGCAGAGAATGCCCCGAAATGTCGCAGGCGGCGCCGATGAACTCGCAGGCCGTCCGCTCCGCCCAGTCGGGCGCCACGAACGGCGGCCGCCTGAGGCGGGCCGCCAACTGGTTGAGGCCCCGCTGCGCGGCAGAGAGCAGCGCGCTCAGCCGCGCCGGCTGCCAGCGCCCCAAGAGGAGGAGCAGGCTCAGCCCCGCCACAAAGGCCGCGAAGAGGAGCGCCGCGATCCACTCGTAGGCCGCCAGGGCGCCCTGCGAGCCCAGGTAGCCCAGGCCGTAGGCCACCAGCAGGAGCATCGTGGCCAGGTCGGCCACCAGAACGAGCAACGACCCCTCGGCGACGCGAGCCCCCGATTGGCCGCGCCGGCAGGCATCGTCGATAAAGACGGCCAGGGCGCTCACCCCACCGGAGGGCACAATCGCCTTGAGAAAGATCGATGCAAAGAGCACCGGTATGATGTCGAACACCCGGCTGAGCACGTCGACGGTCAGAAAGGCAAACTTGTACAGGAACGAGTAGACCAGGTAGTAGACCACCTGCAACGCCACGGCGGCGGCCAGCCACTGCGGTTGCCCTCGCAGAAACGTGCTGAAGAGTATGCGCAGCGAGCCGAACTGCGTGATCACCAGGACGGCGAAAGCGGCCAGAACCACCAGCAGCAGCCAACGGCGCTTCAGCCACTCTACTGCACGGCTCATCAGGGCCATCCTCCCAGCCGGCCCAGCGCCGCGCCGCGGGCTTGCTCACGCCAGCGCCAGGCCGGCGCACCGCCACATCCGGCCGGCCCGGTGAGGCCGTCGCAAGCCAGGCCCGTGTCGTCGCCCGGCCATGCAACCTCCCGAGGCATACCATGCGCCATGGCGATGATGTAGCAAGATACGGGCCGGGCCAACGGCCCTCGCGCAGGGCAGGCGACGGCTCCACTGCGCCGGCCGGCACCGTCGCTGGCCCAGCCTCAGCTCTGGCTCCAGCGTTGGCTCCGCTCGCCCCACAGCCCCTCGCCTCGCCACGAACGGTGCACGCGCCGCAACGCCTCGCTGGGCGCCACGCGGTGGGTGCGCAGGAACACGTACCGGAACACGTCGCGCAGCACAGCTGCAATCGGCACCACCAGGAGCAGCCCCAAGAGCCCCCACAGGTAGCCGGCTACCAGAAGCAGGATGATAATGGCCGCAGGGCGGATGCGCACGCTGGCGCCGACCACCCGCGGGCCAATGAACACGTTCTCGAACTCGTGCACGCCGATGGTGATCAGCACCACCCACAGGGCCAGGATCGGCCGCTCGAATATGGCCACCACCACCGCCGGCACAGCCGCGATGATGGGGCCGAAGGTCGGGATCAGGTCACCCACGGCGGCCAGGATGCCCAACACGATCGGAAAGTCGACCCCCACCAGATAGTAGGCGCCGCCAATGAGCAGGCCGACGCTGGCGGCGACGAGCAATTGGCCCCGCAGATAGTCTCCCGCCACCTCGTTGACGATGCGCCCCAGGTTGGCCACGTCGGGCAGCCATGTCTCGGGAAAGATGCTCCACCAGGCCCGGCGCAGCCGCCCGGTGTCGTAGAGGAGGTAGATCAGCCAGAAAGGCACACTGATATAGGCCAGGACGATCGCCCACTGGATGTTCAGGCGGGCCGTCACAGCGCGCACCAGGCTCGTCTGCACCAGCTCCAGCCACCCCTGCGGCGTGCTCGGCACCTGGCGCGCGATGTAGTCGCGAATCGGCGCCGGCACGTTCTCCTGGTACCACTGGATCAATCCCGCCAGGCTCTGCTGGATGCTCTGGAAGAGGCCGGGCCCTTGGCTGAGCAGCGCCACCCCCTCAGCCACCACGCGCGGCACAAAGAAAGCGAAAAAGGCCGCCACCAGGCCGATGACTACCGCATAGACGCTCAAGATGGCGATCAGGCGCGCGACGCCATGCCGGTGGAGTGGGGGCGGCAGGCTGCGGTCGATCCAGTTCACGGCAGGCAAAACGATCCAGCCCACAATCGCGCCCAGGATGAACGGCACCACCACGGGCCAGGCGGCCACCGTTATGTAGAGAGCGGCCGCCAGGACCGCCGCAAACAGCCCGGCGCGCAACCAGATCCGTGGGGGCCACATGGGCGGGTCCGTCACCCATCTTCCTCCAGTTGAGAAACTTGGGGCGCAGCGCCAGGGACCAGGCTACACGCTCCGGGCCGACCCGGTGCGAAACCGTTGTCGGGGGCCTGGGCCGGCGGCGGGCGGAGCCCAACACCCGGCTGCCACCCCTGGTCGCGGCCGCTTTCTTCACCTGGCACAGGGCTGCACAAGCCCTGGGATACTCAAGGTAACATCGGTGCGCCCAGGTCAAAGCCCTGCTCCTCAAGGCGCCGCCACGATGGCCTGCGCGGCCACCTCGGCCAGGCGCGTGCGCACCCACGCCACCTGCCGCTGCGCCTCACGGCCCGCCTCCTCGCAGGCTGCCAGCAGTTCTCCATCGCGCAGGGCCCAGGCCACCTGCTCCAGCACTTGCCAGCGGAGCAACACATCCTGCGCCAGAAGCCACAAGGTATGGAGGCCGTGCAGCAGGCCGTAGCTGCCACCGATGCGGGCCGGCAAGAGGGGCGGCAGGGGCACAGCCGGCTCGGGCGCGGAGGCCGCCGGCCAGCGCGCCACGAACCTGTCGAGAACCTCCACGTGCCGCTGCGACCAGCCCGCCAGGCGGTAACAGGCGTCGGCCACGTCCGGAGCGTCTGTGTGATCGTCGGCAAAGGCCACCAGCGCCTCAGCGAGCTGCCGCTCTCGCGTCTGGAGGAGCTGCAGATAACTCCGGATGTGCACGCCCACCCCCTTTCGCCAAGAGGCGCGCCGCCCACACAGCCAGGCTCCCCAGGGTGAGGCCACGCCCCACGGCTCTCAGCAGGCGCGCGATGCCCCGCACCTCCCTCACGCGCCCAATGCGCACCGCCCCATACTTGAGCCATGGCTCTTTGCACACCGGATCCCATTCGTACAGAGTGAGCTCGTTGGCGGCTCGCGAGCCAAGGGCGGGGTCGCCACCCCCATAGTGGAACGGCATAAAGACCAGCCCGGGCAGGATGTGGGTCACCCGCGCGCGAGCCAGGGCGCGCCCGCGCCGCGAGCGCACCTCCACCCACTGGTCGTCGGTTACGTGGTAACGGGCGGCATCTTGCTCCGAAAGCTCCACAAAGGCTTCGGGCGCGGCGGCGTTGAGCTCCTTGACGCGGGCCGTCTTGGTGCGCGTCAGCCAGTGGTACACCACGCGGCCCGTCGTCAGCCAGAGCGGGTACTCGTCGTCGGGCTGCTCCAGGGGCGGCACATAGTCGGCGGCCTTGAGGAATGCCCTGCCTCCGGGGTCCTCCAGGCCATACTCCGCGGGCGTGACGGCCGCGCCGGTGAGCAGGTCATGGCCGTAGCTCTCGCAGTCACCGGCGGTGGTGGGGAATGTGCCCTCTGTGTAGAGGCGAGCCTTGCCCGCCGGGAAATCGGCTGTGCACGGCCAGCGAATGCCCGGCCCTCCGCCCAGCCGCGCGTACGAGAGGCCCGTGTAGTCGCAGGGGCGCCCCGCACTGCACGCCTTCCAGGCCTCGAACGCACCCTCGGGGTCGCTCCACCCGATCAATGGCTCCCCATCGCGGTTGCGAAAGTCCATGCGCCGCGCATACTCGAGCAGGATATCGAGGTCAGGGCGGGCCTCGCCGGGCGGGCCCACGGCGGTGTACGAAATGTGCACGGTGCGATCGGCGCTGGTAAAGGTGCCGGTCTTCTCGCCCCACAGCGCCGTCGGCAGGATCAGGTCGGCGTGGCGGGCAGTCTCCGTCATAAAGGCATCCTCGACCACCAGGAAGAGACCGGGCTGATCGAGCAGGCGCCGCACCCGTGTCAGGTCGGGCAGCGAGACGGCAGGGTTGGTGCCGATGACCCATAGCATACGGATGGACCCCTCCTCGATGTAGCGGAGGATATCGACCACCGGGGTGGGCGGGCCAAAGGCGGCGATGCGGATGGGGTCCACCTTCCACAGGCGAGCCAGTTCGCGCACATGGGCCGGGTTGGCCCAGTTGCGAAAGCCGGGCAGGGTGCCCGCGCAGCCGGTCTCGTGGGCGTTGGCGCCCGCCGGCTGCCCGCTCATCTGTAGGATGCCGCACCCCTCCCGGCCGATGAGGCCACGAATCAGGTGCAGGTTGTTCACCTGCACCGCTGCCGCCGTGGCCTGCGGCGCCTGATACACGCCCAAAAGCACCGTCGAGACGAGAGTCGGCGCCGTGCCCAGGATCTCCGCTGCCGCCCGCAGCTTGCCCTCCGGCACGCCCGACACCTCCTCTGTGCGAGAGGGCGGCCAACGGGCCACCACTTCTTTCAGCCGGTCAAAGCCGGTCGTGTGCGCGTCGATGAAGGCATGGTCCACCCGGCCGGCCTGGATGATGAGGTGCAAGAGGCCGTTCAAGACGGCCACATTCGTGCCGGGGCGTGGCATCAAGTGCACGTCGGCCTCCCGAGCGGTCGGCGTGGTGCGCGGGTCGATGACGACCAGCCGGGGCGGCCTGGGGCCGTGGCGGCGGTCGAGGATGCGCGCCCACAGCACAGTCTGCTGTTCGGCCACATTGTGCCCCACATGCAGGATGGCATCGGTGGTATCGATGTCGTCGTAGCAGCCGGGTTGGCCTTCGGCGCCAAAACTCTCCATGAGGGCCGCCGCCCCCGCGGCGGTCGACAGGCGCACGCTGGAATCGAGGTGCGGCGTGCCCAACCCCGCCAGGGCGATGACGGCCAGGGTATAGTACTCCTCGAGAAAGAGCTGGCCGCCCACATAGAAGGCCATGCCCAGCGCCGACCCGTTGCCACACACCTGCTGCGAACGTTCGACGAGCAATGCCATGGCCTCTTGCCAGGTGGTTTCACGCAGGCCGGAGCTGGTGCGGATGAGGGGCCGCGTCAGGCGGTCGGGGCTCATGTTGGCCTCCCAGCCATGCAGCCCCTTCGGGCCCAGCCGGCCACGGTTGGCCCGGTCGTGAGCGCGGCCACGGACGGCCACCATCCGCCCATCGCTCACACCAATGTCCAGGCCGCAGCCGTTCGAGCAGAAAACGCACGCCGATTGCACCCAGTGGTCCGCATCGGCCAGCGCGCGCTCGTCGACCCGCACCGGCCACTGGCCCTCTCCGGCATAGGGCGTCCGGTAGCCCCAGATGTGCGCAATGCTGTCGCGACTCTCATAGAACTCGGTAATCTGCGTGCCGAACATCGGCAAGAGAGGAGCAAGCTACGTGCCACAGAAAAGGGGCCCATCAGCGTGGTGCCGCTCGACGTCGAAGTGCAGCGCGGCAAACGCCATGTGCGCTACCTGCGCCGGCCCTAACGGGGAGACGGCGGGCCCTGTTCGCTGGCATACACCTTGCTATCCCCAACAGGAGCCTGCCGGGTCCGCTCCGAAGCAGGGTCGCAGGCGGAAAGGGGCGAATCCACCTGTGGGCTGGCCATGGACGCCGCACAACTGAGTCATGCTGCCATTCGGCGGCACCGGCGCCGGGCGGCAGCCACGGCGCGCGAGGCGTTGCGGGCCGCTGGGGGTTGGCGATGAGCTCCCTGCAACTCATCATCAACGGCGACGACTATGGCCGGGCCGCCAAGATCAACGAGGCCATCGTGCGTGCCCACGAACAGGGCGTGCTGACCAGCGCCAGCCTCATGGTGGCCGGCCCGGCAGCGTCCGAGGCGGTCGCCCGGGCCCGGGACCATCCCACCATGGCCGTGGGCCTCCACCTGGCGCTGACCGGCGGCCCGGGGGCGCTGCCGGCTCACCAGGCGCCGCACCTGCTCGATGGCCGTGGCCGGTTGCCCGATAGCCCGGTGCAGGCCGGCGTGGTGTGTTTCTTCAGCCCGGCCGTGCGCCGCGAGCTGCGGCGCGAGATTATAGCCCAGTTCGAGCGCTTCCAGGAGACGGGGCTGGCTCTCTCGCATGTGGATAGCCACCACCTGATGCACCTGCACCCCACCGTGTTCAGCATAGTCCTGCCGCTGGCGGAGGCGTATGGTGCACGGGGCCTGCGCCTGCCACGCGACGACCTGCACCGCACGCTGGAGCTGGACCGCCGCAGGGCCGCGGGCAAGGTGACCTGGGCGTCCATCTATGCCCTGCTCTGCCGGCTCGCCGAGCGCCGCCTGCGCCAGAGCGCCGTCGCCTACACCGACCGGGTGTACGGCCTCTTGCAGTCGGGCAGCATGCACGAGGGGTTCGTCGCCGGTCTGGTGGCGCGCATCCCAGCCACGGTGAGATCGGCCGAGCTGTACCTTCACCCGAGCACGGAGACTTCTGATGGGCCATACGGGCCAAACCCGGGGGATCTGGCGACGCTGCTCAGCCCCCGCGTCCGTCGGGCCATCGAAGAAAGGGGGGCTCGATTAACCACCTATCCAGCTTTGCAAGGCAGCAGCCAGAGGAGGATGGCGTGCCCTGGTCACTGATCTTCCTGAGCCTGACCGCTGCGAGTTGGGTCTATTGGCTTGTCGCCGCCTGGTGCGTCGAACAGTTCTTCCGAGAGCCGCAGCCCCAGCCCGACCCCGAGGCGCCACCCGTCTCGATCCTCAAACCGGTGCGCGGCCTCGACTCGGAGGCCTACAAGAACTTTGCCAGTTTCATGCTGCAGGATTACCCCGAGTACGAAGTGCTCTTCGGCGTAACCGACCCGCAGGACCCTGCCCTCGAGGTCATCGCCAGGCTGCAGCGCGAGTTTCCCAAACGCAAGATCCGGGTGTTCGTGGCCGCGCCGCGGGGCGCCAACGACAAGGTCAGTATCCTCTGTCACCTGGCCCAGATGGCGTACTACGACACCCTCGTCATCTGCGATAGCGATATGCGCGTCACCCCCGACTATTTGCGGCGCATGTGTGCCCCGCTGCAGGACCCCACGGTCGGCCTGGTCACGTGCCTCTATCGCGGCACCCAGGCCGAGACGCTCACCGCCAAGCTGGAGGCCCAGTACGTCGCGACGACGTTCCTTCCCGGCGTGTTGGTGGGCCGCAACTATCTGCACATGCGCTTCGCCCTGGGCGCTTCCAACGCCCTGCGCCGCGAGCAACTGCGCCAGATCGGCGGCTTTGAGGCGCTGGCCGACTATCTGGCCGATGACTACCAGTTGGGCGCCCGCGTGGCTGCGACAGGCCACCGGGTGCACCTGTCGGACTATATGGCGCAGAGCATCTTGGGCCCCACCACCTTCAGAGAGCAGTGGAACCGCGAGATGCGCTGGGCCAAGTGCCTCCGGGTCAGCCGCCCCCTCGAGTACCCGGCGCTCCTGCTCTTCACCCTGCCCACGCCCATGGCCCTGCTCACGGCAGCGACGATGGGGTTCTCGCCTCTGGGGATGGGGCTAGTGGGCGGATCGATGGCCCTGCGCTGGCTGGTCGGCTGGCACATCTCGCGCCGCACCCGCGACGACCTGTACCGCAGCTCCTGGTACCTCCTGCCCCTGCGCGATGTGCTGACCTCTGTGATCCTGTGCGCCGCGTCGGTGGGCCGCCAGGTCACGTGGCGTGGGCGGCGCTTCGCCCTGCGCAAAGGGGGCTTCCTCCAGCAGCTATTCACCCAGCAAGAGGCCCACGAAGTGGCCCGCTGAGCGCGCGGTGGCGGGCCTCGGGGCAGCCCAATCCTCGCAGCGGCAGGCACCAAGGCCGCCAGCATCGCACCTGGCTCAGCCTGGGGGCGCGCGCCCGGGGCGGTGCCCCCGCCGCTGCGCCGGCCCGCATCGCGCCTCCATTATACTGTACATAATGGCGCCCTGCTCTTGCCATTTCCCCTCACTTATCCTATAATCAAGCGTTGAGACTTTGTACGGGCCAATCACGGCTCAGAGTGTCGAGGTAGCACGTGACCTACAACCCGAGCAACCCGATGATCGTCCAGGGCGATAAGAGCATCCTGCTGGAGGTAGACAACCCCCTCTACCAGGAGGCTCGCGACGTCCTGGCCCGTTTCGCCGAGCTCGAAAAGAGCCCGGAGTATATCCATACCTACCGCATCACGCCGCTTTCCCTGTGGAATGCGGCCTCGGCGGGCATGACGGCCGAGGCGATCCTCAGCGGGCTGGAGCGGTACAGCAAGTATCCCCTTCCCGACAACGTCCGCGTCGACGTGGCCGATTATATCGGCCGCTACGGCCGCCTCAAGCTGGTACGCCGCGACGGCGACCTGCTGCTCAGCGCCGACGATGCCGCCCTCATCGCCGAGGTCTCGCGCCACAAGCAGGTGGAGCCTTTCGTGCTCGCCTCGGTCGACGCCCACACGCTGCGCGTCGACCCGGCCCGCCGCGGCTACATCAAGCAGGCTCTGGTCAACATCGGCTACCCGGCCGAAGACCTGGCGGGTTATGTCGACGGCGAGCGCCTGCGCTTCCAGCTCCGCTCACAGACCCTCAGCGGCCAGCCTTTTGGCCTGCGCGCCTACCAGAGCGAGGCGGCCGAGATCTTTCACGCCGGCGGAGCCGTCCGCGGCGGCTCGGGGGTCATCGTCCTGCCCTGCGGCGCGGGCAAGACCATGGTCGGCATGGCCGCCATGGAAAAGCTGCAGACGAGCACGCTCATCCTTTCGCCCAACACCGTGGCCGTGCGCCAGTGGATCGACGAGCTTCTGGACAAGACCACCCTCACCGCCGACCAGGTCGGCGAGTACACCGGCCTGCGCAAGGAGATCCGCCCGGTCACCATCGCCACTTACCAGACGATGACCTACCGCAAGCGCGGCAGCCGCGGCCCTGGGGCCTCGCTGATCGAAGAGTTCCCTCACCTCGCCCTCTTCAACGAGCGCGATTGGGGCCTGATCATCTACGACGAAGTCCACCTCTTGCCAGCGCCGGTCTTCCGCATGACCGCCGAAATCCAGGCGCGCCGCCGCCTGGGGCTTACCGCCACGTTGGTGCGCGAGGACGGCCGCGAGAGCGACGTCTTTTCGCTCATCGGCCCCAAAAAGTACGACGTGCCCTGGAAGGACCTGGAGAAGCAGGGCTGGATTGCTACCGCCGACGTGGCCGAGGTGCGCATCTCGCTCGACCCCGAGCGGCGCATGGAGTACGCCGTGGCCCAGCAGCACGACAAATACCGTGTCGCAGCCGAGAACCCGGCCAAGCTGCAGGTGCTCGACCATCTGCTCGCCAAGCACCGCGAGGACCAGGTGCTCATCATCGGCATGTACCTGGACCAGCTCCAGCACGTGCAAGAGCGCTACGGCTTCCCCATGATCACCGGCCAGACGCCTGTGGCCGAGCGCCAGAAGCTCTACCAGCAGTTCCGCACCGGTGAGATCCGCTGCCTGATCGTCTCCAAAGTAGGGAACTTTGCCGTCGACCTGCCCGATGCCAACGTCATGATCCAGATCAGCGGCACCTTTGGCAGCCGCCAGGAGGAAGCGCAGCGGCTGGGGCGCATTCTCCGCCCCAAGCGCAATGGCCTCTTGGCGCACTTTTACACCCTGGTCACCCGCGACACCAATGACCAGGATTTCAGCGCCAACCGCCAGCTATTCCTGACGGAGCAGGGTTACCACTACGTCATCCTCTACGAGGACGAAGTGGCCGGCTACCAGCCGGCCACCCTGGCCGCCCGCTTCCGTGAGGTGCCACCACCGGGCCTCCCGGCAGGATCGCGCCAACAGTTGGCCGCCGGTCAAGGGGGAACATGATCACTCCCGACACACTGACTGAGCAGATGCTGCTTGGCGGCCTGAGCAAGGGCGACCTGGCCCAAGCCGAAGCCTGCATGTCCCTCATCCACAGCCCTGTCCGCCAGGGCCTGGGCCTCTTCGCTCTCTTCGACGGCGACCCTCCGGCGCGCACCCAGGTGGAATTCCACGATGAGAGCATCTTTGGCCGGTGCTCGTGTGGCCTGCCGGGCCCCTGCCCACACGTCTTTGCCTTGCTCCTCCAATGGGTGCGACACCCGGCGTCCTTTGCGGTGCAGCCTGTTGCCGAGCGCGATGCCAGCCTGCCGGTCACTCCCGTTGACCATCCGCCGGCACAGCGCCCCTCCGCGCTGCCCGGCTGGCTTGCCTCGCCCTTTGCCCAGCGCCAGCAACGCTACGTCGAACAGTTGGCGCGGGAGCTCGAGCGCTCGCGCCTGCAAGACCTGCGCGCGGCCGCCCGCCTCCGGGGCTGGCGCGTGAAGAGCACCGACAAACTGGGCGTGGCGCGCCAGGTGGCACAAGCCATGGCGGCGCCGGCGAGCAACCTGGGCATCGCCCTCGGACTCGACGAGGAGGTGCAGCGTGTGCTGGCAGCCCTGATCGTAGCCGGCGACGGGGCCAGGCGCGAGGCGGTTGCCCGCATATCCGAGGCCCTCGGCTTCCGCTCGGCCGGCACGCATCTGACCAGCGCGATGGTTCGCCTGCGCGAGCTGAGCCTGATCTTGCCCGCCGCGGCCGGGCCGTACAGCCCGCTGTCTGACTGTTGCCCCGACGTCATGGCGCGGCAGATGCTGCCGGTGGCGCACAAGGCCATCATTGGTGCCCTGGGCTCAACCCTGCTGGAGGGCGAACCAGCCGGTGCCCCGGCAGCGGGCGAGGTCGTGCTGGCCGATGGCCGGTCGTTTGTGCGGGTGGTCGGGCAGATCGCCCTCCTGTTGCACCAGGCGTCGGTGCCCCTGCGCCCGCCGATGCCCCGCCCCATGCTCGAAGGGCGCTACCCCGGCCTGAGGGGCTGGGATTACGACCCCCAAGAGGTCCTGGAGCTGCACCGCCACCGCACGCAGCGCAGGGACGATGACCTGGTGCTCACCGTTCCGCCGCCTGCGCCCGCCCTGCCCGACGACGCCATCGCGCGCCTGGCGCCGGTCGCCGGCAACGCCGACCGGCTCGAGTTCCTCTTCGCCCTGCTGGTGGCGAGCGGCATCGTCGAACCCGGCAGCCCCGTGACCATTTGGCCCGAGGTCGAGCAGGAGTACCTGAGCCGCAACGAGGCGGCGCAACGCGCCATCCTGGCCCGGACCTACTTTGACATGACCAACTGGAGTGAGGTCTGGGGCTTGTGGCCCGGGCAGCAGCCCGCCCTGCAGATCAAGCGCCACATCATGTACAGGCTTTCCGACGAGGACAAGCTGCTGGAAGACCTGGCCTTCTGCCGCCTGGCCATGGTGCGGGCCCTGGCCTGCCTGCCCGATGGGCGATGGATCCGCCTGCAAGAGCTGTATCCCTTGCTTCGTTCGGTATGGCCGCGCTTCGACGAACCCGTGCGCGAGGGCGCGGCGTACTATGGGGCGAATTTCGGCTGGTTCCTGGCCAAGCCGGGAAGCACCGCGCGCTTCACCACCAAGACAGCCGAGGAGTGGGACCTGGCGCAGGGCCGTTTCGTGCGCCGCATGCTCGCCGGCCCGCTGCACTGGCTGGGCCTGGCCGACCTCCGCTTCGAGCATGGCCAACTGGTGGCCTTCCGCCTGCACGGCCTTGCCGACCTGTTCTGGGACGTGGCCGAAGCTCCGCCGCTGCCCTCGGCGGCTGAGGAGGCGCCCGGCGCGGAGAGCGTCTCGGTCGACGGGAACCACATCCGCTTGCGCCCCTCGGCCGTCAGCCCCCAGGCGCTCGGGTTGGTGGCCCGGTTCGCCCGCCTGACGCAGGCCAACGTCGACCGCTTCGAATACGAGCTCGACGCCCGTGCGGCCTACCACTCGTACGGCGCGGGAGCTACCCTGGCCGAGATCATCGCCGGCTGGGAGCAGTTGCTGCCGGTGCCAATGCCCGATGGCATCCGCGAGCAGCTTACGCGCTGGTGGAGTGCCTTCGGCCAGGTACACATCTACCAGGGGCTGACGGTCATCGAGTTCGCCGATGACTATGGGTTGGCCGAGATGAAGGCTGCCACCTCCTTGGCACAGCACGTCGTGGCCGAGGTCTCACCCCGGCTGGTCATCATCGACGGAAAGGGCGTGCCCACGCTGGTGGCCGAACTCGAAAAAGCGGGCTACACGCCCAAGCAGACCGATCAGGTGTAGAATGGCGGCAGACACGAACGAGATTAGCCAGATCCTCGATACCTATCATGTCAACGCCCTCCTGGGCATGGCCAAGGCGGCCGGCCTGCCCCTGCCGGGGAAAGGAGTGCCACCCAAGGCGGTGCTGGTGGCCACCATGAGCGCCAGCTTTTTCACCCGGCAGCGGGTGGAGGCTTCGCTGGCCCGCATCGGCCGCAGCGAGCGTGCCATACTCGCCAGGCTCCTTTTGCGTGGCGGCTCGGCCCCCACCAGGTCCTTGGAGCGTGAAGCTGTCGCCGCCAAGTTGGCAACCAGGGCCGATCCGCCAGAGAGCAAGAGATCCTACAACATGGCCGACTATGTGCCCTACGCGGTCGGCGAGTATGTGGGCAGCCCCTACCGCGACGGATCGCGCGCCTTCCCCGACATCATGGCCCGCCTCGCGCTGCACGGGCTGGTCTTCAGCCGCTTCACCGGCGATTCCGACGACGGGCAGACGTTCAAACTCCAATTCCATCCGGCCGACGAGCTCTATGTGCCAGAGGCCGTTCGGCGCTACCTGCCCGAGCCCGAGCCGGTGCAGGAGGTGGCCTTTGCCCCGCCCACCATGCGGGAGGGAGACCCCGACCCGCTTCTGCGCGACCTGTACCTGTACTGGGATTTCGTGCGGCGCAACCCGGTGCCAATCATCAAGTCTGGCTACGTCAGCAAGCGGGCGTTGCGCGCGATCAACCAGCAACTGCTCGTGCCCGACCCTGCGCTCAACGGTGCCGGCGGCGAAAAGGAGACCAAGCGGCTGCTCCTGCTCCGCCGTCTTCTGCAGGGGCTCAAGTTGGTACAAGCGACGTGGGATGAGCTGGGCCTGGCCTGCGGCGCCTTGGAAATCCCAGAGTTCTGGGATCTGCCCCAAGAGCGCCAGTTGGCCGCCTGCGTCGCGGCCTGGCGCCAGTTGGGCGAGCTGCACGAGCTGGAGGAAGACGCATCGGCCTGCGAGCCCACCTACGCCAAGGCGCGCGATCTCTTATTGCGCATCCTGCAGGCCCGGTCGGCGGGTGCCTGGGTCGAGCTGGCCGAGCTGGTCGACGCCATGGTGGCCGCTGACCCTAACTGCCTCTTCTCCGAGTACAGCCGCATCTCCAACAGCCGTAGCTCCTGGTATCAGAGCAGAGGTAGCGCCCAGTTCTACGGGCCGCCCAGGTCCCTGCGGCAAAAGCTCGACCACTACCACGTCCAGTTTGTGCAGGCCTGCCTTACGGGGTTCCTGTTTCAGGCGGGTGCAGTGGAGCTGGGCTACGAGGGGGAACGGCTGGTTGCAGCGCGGCTGAGCGACCTTGGCCGCGCCCTGCTGAGCCCAGAGCAGGCAACCCAGAGCCAGGCGCCCGCGCCCGAGGCCGGCCGTGTCGTCGTCCAGCCGAGCTTCCAGATCCTGGCCATGGGGCCGGTCAGCCTGGGGGTGTTGGCTCGCCTTGACCTCTTTGCCAGCCGCGAGAGCGTCGACCGTGGCGCCTTCCAGTACCGGCTGTCGCGCGAGTCGCTCTATCGGGGCCAGCAGCTCGGCGTCAATGTGGGCGACGTGGTCCGTTTGCTCGAAGCCACGAGCGGCCAGGAGCTGCCCCAGAACGTGCGCCGCTCGCTCGAAGAGTGGGCGGCCCACCACGAGCGCATCGTCTTCCGCAGCGGGGTCACCCTGGTGCAGACGGCCACGCCCGAGCTCCTCGCCGAGTTGATGGCGCAGCCCGAGACGGCCCCCTACCTGGCCCGCAGCGTCACCCCACAGGTAGCCCTGGCGCCTGGCAGCGCTTGGGAGCCGCTCGTCGATGCACTGGTGCAGCGTGGCCTCTTCCCGGCGGTCTCTGGAGCAGATCCGCACACGGCCGACCACAGCGTGACCATCGCCGAGGACGGCACCATCCGCCCCGTCCACGCCGTGCCCAGCCTGCACCTGCGCGGCCGGCTGGCCCGCCTGGCCGAGGAGAGCCCCGAGCGCGACGGCACCTGGCGGCTCACCCCCGCTTCGGTGCGCCGCGCCGCCGGCAACAAGGCACGCGTGCTGCACCTGCTCGACGAGCTCGGCGCCCTGCACCGCGGCCCCCTGCCTGAGCGGCTCGTGGAGCAGGTGCGGGCCTGGGGCGGCTACTATGGCGACGCCGCCGTCGAGACGGTCACCCTCATCGAGTTCCGCGAC
>Ga0078972_1006176_pt1 | contig 28956 bp, 26 predicted proteins | sample YelNatPaOPGAMG01_FD_67568 | JGI IMG/M metagenome (GOLD analysis project Ga0078972, IMG submission 67568) | Hot spring thermophilic microbial communities from Obsidian Pool, Yellowstone National Park, USA - OP-RAMG-01 (SPADES assembly) (version 2) | ecosystem: Environmental > Aquatic > Thermal... | reverse complement strand
CAGCCCTTGCTTATGAATTTGGCTTTAAAAGGCTTTGTTTTCAGAGCAGCTAATTGAGTTTCTAATTAAGGCTTTAAAATTATAATAGTTTATATTATAATATATTTATATTATTGAATTTTGTGTTACATAATTTTTCAATAATCGTATTTTATAAAAAAAGCTTTGAGAGGATAATTTGTTATATAAAGCGAGATATTTGTTTGTAATAGTTGTGATGCTTTTTGCACTGCTGTGTATGGGCTCTATGGCATTCGGATGCACAGCAGTAGTTTTGCATGGCAAAGACATAATCGCAGCAAGAAATTTTGATTGGACTGATGGGCAAGCTTATGTAGTGAGGCACGAAAGAGGGGTTAAGAAAGAAGCAGACTTTTTGCAGGACGATGATGACGATGACTTCAATAGTGCTGAATGGGTCTCAAAGTATGGCAGTATAACCTTTGATGTCGCTGAGACAAATCTTTTATATGGCCAGGTAAAAGTTCCTGTAGATGGCATGAACGAAAAGGGTCTATGGGTTTCATCATTGTGGCTTGATGATAATGACGGTAAGGTTATAAGTAATCTGGATTTTAAAAAGGCTTCAATAAATAACTGGAAATTAGTAGAATACCTGCTTGATAACTGTGCTGATGTAGATGATGCGTTAAGCGCTATCAAGAATATTCAAATAATAAGTTTTAACTACGCGGGTATGTCTGTAAATTTGCACTTTATTATGGCTGATAGCTCAGGTAGCGTTGCGATTGTGGATATCTTGCCAGACAACGAAATCATAGTTCGAAAAAATCCTGAACTTGATATCCTGACAAACAATCTTTATCAGTCAAGTTTAGATAATTTAAAGAGATACAAGGGTTTTGGTGGGGAACTAGATTTACCAAAAGATGCTGAAATGAACAGTGAAAATAGATTTGTAAAAGCTGCCATTCTCTATGACAATCTTAAAAAGTATCATAAAGATTCAATTTGTGATGCATTTAAAATTATGAGAGAAACTGCGCAAAATGATATCGGAGAACTGCCATATGAAGGAATTACTCAGTGGACTGTTGGATATGATCTTACAAAAAAAGAAATTTATTGGTATTCTAGAACAAAAAATGCAAAAAAATTTATAAAGCTTTCTGAGATTGACTTCTCAAAGCCTCAAAAAATAAAACCTCTTGGCATTAGCGACGTGCTTGTGGGCGACCTTACAAACTATTTTAAAACTGGGGAAGAAGCCTCATCAAACAAAAAGCACAAATTTTTGTTTTTTGTTTTTAACTCTATTTAAACTAAAACGCGATCATTTAATAAAATATAGCAACTTTAGTATTCTTTGCTAGAGTAGACTTTAAGAACAAAAAGCTTTTCGCGAGCAAGATGCTCGCGTTACTATGCGATTCTTTCTTTGCGCGAGCAAGATGCTCGCGTTACTATAGTTTTATTTCTGATTAACTGTCAAATGCTGAAGAAGGTTGATCGTTGAATAAAATTTATTTTATGTTATATAATATTTTGTACATTAATCATATTGACAAAAATAATACATAATATTATTGACTATAAAATTATAAATAAGTTAAGGAGAAAATTGTAATTGAATAACTGGGATCCAGATAATTATGACAAAAAAGTGGGCTTTGTTTCTGAATTTGGGAAGGAAGTCTTAAGAAAGAAATCTGTTGATGCAGTTTTTTCTAATGCTCTCCTCCATTGGGTAAAGATAGCATCTTTGGCAATTAAATCAATTTACCTATTGGTTATTGGCGTTCAAAATGAATATTTTTTAGCACTTTCTTAAGCTTTTTAGATTTTTAAGTAATTTTTATCTAAAGGAGGTTTATGTGCACTCTTTAGTTTTTATTAAACAAGTTCCAGATGCAGCTCAGGTTAGAGTAGATTATAATACTGGCACCCTTATTAGAGAAGGCGTTCCTGCGATAATCAACCCCTATGATACCCACGCCATTGAAGCAGCTGTTCAGATGAAGGACAAATTTGGGGGGATAGTCTCAGTTCTAAGCATGGGTCCTCCAATGGCTGAGGATGCTTTAAGGAAAGCTTTGTCTATGGGAGCAGATAAGGCATACTTGCTTTGTGATAAGGTTTTTGCAGGATCTGATACCTGGGCTACCAGCTATGCTTTGTGGGCAGGTGCGCAAAAGATTATACAAGAAAATGGACCAGTTGACATATTTTGGGCTGGTAAACAGGCTATTGACGGTGATACTGCTCAAACTGGTCCTGGTTTGGCAACGCGACTTGATATACCGCTTGTAACCTGTGCCATAAAGATTGTAGAACTAAATCTTGAAAAAAGTTATATTGTAGTGCAAAGATTAATTGAAGGTGGGTTTGAAACCTTACAGGTATCAATACCCTGTATGATTACAGTTGAAAAGGAGTTAAACACTCTTAGGTTCTCTCCTCTTCCAGATCTAATTAGAGCTGCAAGGTCAAAAATACACCTACTTAATTCTTCCAATGTTGATATCGATCCAACAAAATGCGGGTTAAAGTATTCCCCTACTAAAGTAAAAAGGGTCTTTGTTCCCTCTAAAAGAGAAAGAGGGGAAATTCTTGATGTTAACGAAAATAATATTGCTAGTGTTTTATTTGAAAAGCTTGAACCTGTTTTAAGAAAAATGAATAAACTATAGGAGAGTTTGTTATGAGAGTTAGCAATATTGGTGAATACAAAGACGTGTGGGTTTTTATTGAACACGATTGTGGAAAAATCGAACATGTTTCTTTGGAGTTATTGACTAAAGGCTGTCAACTGGCAAAAGACATTGGATGTAAAGTTTGTGCCTTTTCTGTTGGTGAAAACGTTGAGGGATTTTCCGAAAAACTAGCAGAATACGGAGCTGAGAAATTTTACTTTATTGAAAGCCCTGTTTTAAAAGAATATCGAACAGAACCTTATAGGGATAGTCTTCTGTATCTAATAGAAAAATATAAACCTGAGATAATATTAATTGGGGCTACTACTCTTGGTAGGGATATTGCTGCCACGTTAGCCACTAAACTTAATACGGGTTTAACGGCTGATACTACTGCTCTTGATATAGATTTTGAATCAGAAACGAAGAATTTATTGATGACGCGGCCAACGTTTGGCGGAAATCTTATGGCTGTTATATATTGTCCAGATAACAGACCTCAGATGTCTACTGTGAGACCTGGTGTTTTTCAAGCGATAAAAAATCCGGTTAATATAGAGAAAATAAGGGAAGAATTCGAACTTTCTGAGGATAAAATTCCTAAAAAGATACTGGAAAAGGTAAAGACTGATTCGGACAAAGTAAATTTGGGATTTTATGACGTGATAGTTGCAGGAGGTAGGGGGATAGAGAAGAAGGAAAACATAAAACTATTAGTAGATCTAGCGAATATTTTGGGTGGAACTTGGGCTGTGTCAAGAAAAGTTGTGCAGATGGGATGGGCGCCATACTCAAGACAGGTAGGACAAACTGGTCAAACAGTTCATCCGAAGATTTATATTGCTGCAGGGATTTCTGGAGCAATTCAACATATTGCTGGCATGAAGTCATCTGAAATTATAGTGGCGATAAACAAGGATCCGCAAGCTCCAATATTTGATATAGCGACGTATGGAATTATTGGAGATGCTGTAAAAATTCTACCCAGATTAACGCAATATTTTGGTGAGAGGCTAAAAGCTGGAGGTTCAAATGAAAAGGACTGACTTTGACGTAATAATAGTAGGTGCAGGACCTGCAGGGCTTGCTGCTGGTTATGTTTTAGCTAAAGAGGGAATAAGCGTTGCTATTATTGAACGTGGAATTTTTCCCGGTTCCAAAAACGTTATGGGAGGGATATTTTACAGAAGCTCACTAGACGACTTAATACCAGATTTTTACAAAGAAGCTCCTATAGAAAGGCATATAGTTGAGCAAAAGTTCTGGTTTTTGTCAGAAGATTCTATGTTTTCTACTGGTCTTAGGAGTGAAAGATTTAATATTGAACCGTATAATTGTTTTAGCATATTTAGGGCTAAGTTTGACAAATGGTTTGCAAAGAAGGTAGCAGATGCCTCTGCAATGATAATCAATGAAACTGTAGTAAAGGATCTGATCTTAGAAGGGGAAAAGGTATCAGGCGTAAGAACTGATAGACCAAATGGGGATCTTTATTCTGATGTCGTAATAGTTGCAGATGGAGTTAATTCATTTTTAGCAAAGTCTCTTGGTTTGGGAAAAGAAATCAGAACGAACGACGTTGCAATCGCAGTTAAAGAGGTTATAGAGTTGCCAGATAAGGTAATAAACGATAGATTTGGAGTATCAAATAGTTCTGAAGGCGTAACAATAGAAATTACTGGTCCATATTTTAATAATATGAGGGCAATGGGTTTTATTTATACTAATAGAAATTCTTTATCAATAGGAATAGGTGCAGTAATAGAGGATTTAGTAAGACTTAAAATAAATCCAAATGATTTGCTTGAAATTCTAAAAAAGCATCCTGCAATAAAACCTTTAGTCAGCGGTGGAGAGGCTAAAGAATACATGGCACATATGATACCAGAAGGCGGTTATTATGCAATGCCAAGGTTATACTCCGATGGTGTTATGGTTGTAGGCGATGCAGCTATGCTTGTAAACAGCATTCATAGGGAAGGCGCAAATCTAGCTATTGAGTCGGGTAAACTTGCAGCAAAGACATATATTGAAGCCAGAAAAAAGGGAGATTTTTCTAAAAAGACCTTAAGCTCTTATCAGAAAAGGTTAGAAGAATCCTTTGTATTAAAAGACTTAAAAACTTATAAAAATTTGCCAAAATTACTAGAAGAAAAACGATATCTCATATCAAAGTATCCAAAATTTATAATAGACTCCATGTACGAAATATATAATGTAGATAAAGTTCCTAAGTCAGAGAAGATAAGGTTGATTATGAATAGGGCTAAAAAAGAAATTGGATACTTTAATATTTTAAAGGATATCTTTAATATTTGGAGGAGTTTTAGATGAGGATTGAAGATAAGCTTTACTTAGTTGGATATAACGTTGATGAAGATGAGAGCCATATAGGAGTTAGTGACCCAGAGGAGTGTAAAAAATGCCAGGGTCGCCCCTGTACCTATATTTGTCCTGCAGGGGTTTATTCATATGATGATAAGGAGGAAAAATTATCCATTAATTACGATGCATGTTTAGAGTGCGGCACGTGTAGAATAGTTTGTAGCTTTATTACTTGGAAATATCCAAGAGGGGGATTTGGGGTACAGTACAAATTTGGATAAGAAAGCTATAATCTATTCCCTTATCCTACATTTTTGTCTTTTGATATATAGTACAGAAAGGTTTTTTATTATGTTATAATTACAGAATATTCTGACAATTATGGAGGAGAAGGGATTACTTATGAAAAGAGAGACAGAAGAGTTTTTGAAACTTAGAGATTTTATTCTTACGTATCCTGATTATGAGACGTGCAGAAAAGAATTTATTTGGCCGCACTTAGTAAAATTTAACTGGGCATTAGATTATTTTGATTTTATTGCGTTAAATAACGAAGACACAGCTTTGCTATTCGTTGACGACGAAGGAAGTGAAATTTCTGTTAGTTATAACTCGTTAAGAAAAAGGTCTAATCAGGTAGCCAATTTTTTGAAAGAAATCGGCCTACAAAAAAGAGATAGAGTGATGGTAATGATGGAAAACTCAGTCTCTTTGTTCGAAATACTTTTAGGAATTATGAAGGCTGGGGGAGTTATAATACCTGCTGCTACCATGCTTCCGCCTGAGGATGTTGCTGACAGGGTAGAAACTGCAAATATAAAGTTTATTTTTATAGACAGCGAAATTGCAGTAAAACTCTCTTCAATTGAGAATATCCTAAACAGGTATCTTAGTGCAGTAATTAACGTTGGAAACAATTCGAGCTCTGTTTTTACTCAAAATAGGGAAAAGTCACCGGCTTGGATTAACTTTAATGAATTAAATTCCTTTAAGGAAGATTACTCTCCTTCTTTTATTACTTATTCCACCGATGAAATGTATTCTTTCTTCACATCTGGTACTACTGCAAAGCCAAAACTGGTTACGCACAATCATAATTATCCTGTAGGTCATCTCACTACTCTTTATTGGGTGGGTTGCAAAAAAGGTGATATTCACTACAATATCAGCGCTCCAGGATGGGCAAAACATGCCTGGAGCAGTGTTTTTGTACCTTGGAATGCTCAGGCTACAGCCTTTGTATATAGATATAAAGGTAGATTTAATCCTAAAAATATCTTGTCGAAAATAGAAAAATATAAAGTTACCACGTTGTGCGCACCACTTAGCGTTTGGAAACTATTTTTAATTGAAGATCTGAAAAGCTATAACTTCTCTCTTAGAGAGGTTGTCAGTGCAGGCGAACCACTTAATCCTGAGATTATAAGAAAAGTCAAAGAGAGCATAAACCTAAACTTGAGAGAAGGTTATGGACAGACCGAAAGCACTCTTATGATTGGAAATTTTAAAGGAGAACACGTTAAAAAAGGTTCGATGGGAAAGGCTGCTCCAGGATATAATTTGAGTATTTTAAGCAGTCAGTTAGATGTTAAAAATTACGGAGAGGATGGACAGATAGGAGTCAAGATCTACCCGATTAAGCCACTTGGAGTTTTAAATGCGTACAATGATGAGGCAAAAAATGCATCTGTGTTTAAGGGGGGATATTATCTCTCTGGTGATACGGCTTATATGGACAAAGATGGATATTTTTATTTTGTAGGGAGAACCGATGATGTTTTCAAGAGCCTTGATTATAGGATCAGTCCCTTCGAGGTTGAAAGTGAGATTATGGAACATCATGCGGTTCTTGAGGTTGCAGTAGTTCCAACTACTGATGAAAGAGGACTGGTAGTTCCAAAGGCATTTATTGTATTAAAGCCTGATTATATACCATCACGCGAGATGGCTCTTGAGATCTTTAGGTTTATTAGGAAACATATGGCACCATATAAAAGGCCTAGAGTTATAGAATTTTTGGATTCATTTCCTAAGACAGTAAGTGCAAAAATAATAAGAAAGGATCTAAGAGAGTATGACCAAAAACTAAAAAAGAAAAAGATTAATGCTGAGCACGAATATAAGGAGAAGGATTTTTTGGAAGATTTGAAAAGTAATGTATAAATTTATATATTGCTTCGTACACTTATAGTAAGCCAAGTATCCTGCTGGTAGTCTTTTAAGAACAAAAAGCTTTTCGCGAGCAAGATGCTCGCGTTACTATGAGATGCACATATTGCAGCGAGCAAGATGCTCGCGTTACTATGAGATGCACATATTGCAGCGAGCAAGATGCTCGCGTTACTATGAGATGCACATATTGCAGCGAGCAAGATGCTCGCGTTACTATGAGATGCGTGCGGTACAAACTAGATAGAAAATTTTCTAAATACTTGACGAAATTTATTATATAATTATAATATACATAATTAATAATATATTATTTAGGAGGAGGTAAAAAGGTGATTATAAAGATTTTAGGTACAGGATGTACAAATTGCAAAAAGCTATATGAAAACACGAAAAAGGCTATCGAGATGGGACAGGTTGCGGCCTCTATTTATAAGGTTGAGGATGTCAAGGAGATAATGAAGTATAAAGTTATGAGTACTCCAGTTCTTGTGATAGATGAAAAGATTATTTTTAAGGGTAAGGTTCCCTCGCCAGAAGATATATTGAAGGCAATATTTAACGAAATGTTAAATAAAAATAAAGGATAGTTAATTTTATGCAAATATTTACCTGGCTTGCTGATTACGTAGCTTACAATCTTTTGCACCTTGAGAAGGGACACCACCTTACTAGCGCTATACACTTTTTTATTGAAGATACCTCCAAAATATTTTTTCTTCTTCTGGTTATTATATTCATAATAACCTATATAAGAAGTTACTTGACCCCAGAGAAGGTCAGATCGCTTCTTGTAAAGAAGGGCAAAAACGTTTATTTTGCTCATCTTTTAGCAGATCTGGTGGGTATAATAACTCCATTTTGCTCCTGTTCTGCTGTACCACTTTTTATTGGGTTTGTTGAGGCTGGAGTCCCCTTGGGCGTTACTTTTACATATTTGATTGCTGCCCCGACTGTTAACGAAGTAGCGCTAGTTCTTTTATACGGACTATTCGGCTGGCAGATAGCTGCTATATACATACTTTCGGGCGAGGTTATAGCATTTTTTGGTGGGATTATAATCGGAGCCATGAAACTTGAGAAATATGTAGAGGATTATGTATATGAAAATGTCTCGACAGAGATAGATTTAGATGTAGAGGATGCCAAGATAACTTTCACAGATAGGGTAAGAGAATCTTTTGAATATACTATGAATCTTATAAAAAAGATTGGTATATGGGTTATTATAGGCATAGGTATGGCATCAGGGATGCACGGATGGGCACCTACTGGCTTTTTGGCACAGATTGCAGGACCAGGTAATCCTTTTGCAGTATTGGTAGCAGTGCTAATTGGCATTCCGCTTTACTCAAACGCCGCTGGTATGATACCCGTAGTATCAGAGCTAATAAGGCTTGGCGTTCCTGTTGGCACGGCATTGGCCTTTATGATGTCTGTCACCGCGGTGTCGCTCCCTGAGACGATTCTATTAAGACAGGTTATAAAACCGCAACTTATCGCTATATTTCTAGGAATAGTGACGCTATCAATAATCTTTACAGGATATCTTTTTAATTTTCTTTTGCCCTAAGTCTTATCGGGATGGGGGGATAATTTCTATTGAGTTACTTTTGTCAAATTCGTATTCAAGTCTGCCAGAGTGTAGTGTAGCTCCACTAATAAGTATAGCTGCTTCGAGAAATTTTAGACTACCCCTAACTTTATATCTTGTTTTCTTGCTTCTTATGACTACGTCTTTATCTATAAGTTTGAGAAAGAATTCTATAGCTTTACTTGCATCCTGAGAAATGCCGCCAAGAGACTTTTTTACAAAACCAGTTAAAAGCTCTCTTCTTTCCTGTGTATTAAACTTTGTAAATATAAAGCTCTTCTCCTGTGAGGCAGATAAAAGGATTTCGTTAAAGGGTGAATATGATTTAATGTCAAGTATTGGCGTTTCATCGTAGAAGTCTAAACCTGAAACTGTCAAAATATTTCTTTCTCTTTTTATAAGCTCTACTGTATCTAACGCTATGGGATTTGGCCTTACTGGGCTTCTTAGAGAAAAGACACCTGTCTGAGGCAAGCTAAAATCCCCTCTTGGATAAACTAAAAGAGGTTTATCAGATGGGTTTCCAAAGAGCGCAACTATTACTAAAAAAGAATTGTTTTCTATGCCAGTTAATCCAGCTTCAAATTCTTCGAATACATGTATCTTGCCCTCGTAGCCGTTTGGCGGAATTTTTGCCCCTACTTTTAAGTTTGAAACCACTTTGCCTATTGCTTTAAAGGATTCACTCATCTTTCCCCCTTAAAAAAATGGTAGCCCTATGGGGATTCGAACCCCAGTTACCGAGCTGAGAACCCGGCGTCCTGGTCCACTAGACGATAGGGCCACACAATTGGCTGGGGAAGATGGATTCGAACCACCACTACATGGTCCAGAGCCATGCGTCCTACCGTTAGACGATTCCCCAATACGGTAAAGATGGTGCCGAGGGCCGGAATCGAACCAGCGACACGAGGATTTTCAGTCCTCTGCTCTACCTACTGAGCTACCTCGGCAAATCATATATATTTATACATTATTTCGATTTAAAATGCAAGTACTCGAAATATCTTTCTAAACTATTCACAATTTATGATTATTTTTATACAATAAAACCATTTATAAACTAGACAAGAAGAGGAGAAAAAGAATTGACAGTAAAGAAATTTACAGATGGTTTGTACGATCCCTTTTTTGAACACGATGCCTGTGGAATAGGTTTTATTGCCAATATTAAAGGCAAGAGATCTTCTAAAATTGTTCAGAGCGCTTTAAAGATTCTAGTCAATTTAGATCACAGAGGGGCAAGGGGTTGTGAGGAGAACACAGGTGATGGTGCAGGCTTGCTGGTTCAGATTCCGCACAAGTTTTTTAAAAAGTTTGTGCCAGGTCTCCCAGAAGAGGGAGATTATGCAGTAGCTCAGATATTCTTTCCAAGAGAAGAAGACAGGATAACAGAACTTGAAGCTAAATTTGGAAGAATTGTTGAGGAAGAAGGTCAGAGTATTATTCACTGGAGAAGACTTGAAACAGATAACACTTCCTTGGGAAATGTTGCAAAACTTAAAGAACCAATAGTAAAGCAAGCCTTTATAAAAAGGAATAGCGCGATAAAAAGGGGAATAGATTTTGAAAGGAAGCTTTATCTAATTAGAAAAAGAGCAGAAAAGGAAATAAAGTATGCCGATGAAATAAATTCGCTCTTTTATATTTGTAGCCTATCTTCAAGGACAATTGTTTACAAAGGGATGCTCACACCAGATCAAGTGCCAGAATATTATAAAGATCTTCAGGATACCAATTTTGAAAGTGCAATTGCAGTAGTTCATTCAAGATTCTCAACAAACACCTTCCCATCATGGGAAAGGGCTCATCCGTATAGATATCTAATTCACAATGGAGAAATAAATACACTTAGGGGTAATATCAATTGGATGAAAGCAAGAGAAAAGCTCTTTTCATCAGAAATATTTCCTGATATAACCAAGTGTTTGCCTATTATCAACGAAGACGGATCCGATTCTCAAATATTTGATAACTGTCTTGAGATGCTTTACCTTACTGGTAGGAGTTTGCCCCATGCTGTTATGATGATGATACCTGAACCCTGGCAAAATCACGAGAGCATGGACGATAAGAAGAAGGCTTTTTATAAATATCACAGCTGTCTGATGGAGCCATGGGATGGTCCTGCTTCAATAGTTTTTACAGATGGATTGATTGTAGGCGCTGTATTAGATAGAAATGGTCTTAGACCCTCAAGGTATTACGTAATGGATGACGATACAATTGTTCTTTCTTCAGAAGTTGGGGTATATGATGTTGAAGCAGAAAGGGTTGTTCTTAAAGATAGGCTTAGGCCTGGTAGGATGCTCTTAGTTGATACTGAACAGGGAAGGATAATCTCTGATGAAGAGCTTAAAAGAAAGATATCTGAAGAAAAGCCTTACGGAACGTGGATTAATGAGTATATGATAACTCTTGATGATTGCGAGGCTAAACCTGATTCTGTAGCAAAACAGAATTTAGGCATGTCTTTAACTCAATTGCAACTTGCATTTGGATATACGTATGAAGATGTAAAAAAGATAATTGAACCAATGGCTCTTCAGGGTGTAGAACCTGTAGGGTCAATGGGATATGATTCTCCACTTGCAGTTCTTTCAAATCAGGAGCAACTTTTGTACAACTATTTCAAACAACTCTTTGCTCAGGTTACAAATCCACCACTTGATGGTATTAGAGAAGAGCTAATAACAGCTTCTGAATTACTTCTTGGCAGTGAAGGAAATCTAATTGATCCAAAGCCAGATGACTGTAGACGTCTTCTAATAAAGAATCCAATACTTACTAACTTAGATATGAGAAAAATAAGAGATCTCGATCAAAACGGAATAAAATCCGAAACGGTATCTATGTTATTTGATAGAAATACCGATCTAGAGACTGCTCTTGATAACCTCTTTAAAAAGGTAGACGACCTGATTGATAGTGGAGTAAACGTAGTTATACTCTCTGATAAAGGTTTAAGTTTTGATTTAGTTCCAATTCCTGCTCTTCTTGCTGTATCAGGGTTAAATCATCACCTTATCAGAAAAGGTGCAAGGACAAAGGTAAGCATTGTAGTTGAATCAGCAGAACCACGTGAGGTGCATCACTTTGCATGTCTGATAGGATACGGCGCTAGCGCAATAAATCCATACCTTGTTTTTGAAACCTTAAAGGATATGCATGAGAAGTCGCTTTTGGATATAGACTATAATTTAGCTGTAGAAAATTACATAAAGGCTTCTTTGAAAGGTATAATGAAGGTTGCCTCCAAGATGGGTATTTCAACCCTTCAAAGCTATTTGGGCGCACAGATATTTGAGTGTGTAGGAATTGGTAAAGAGGTTATCGATAAGTACTTTACAGGAACCCCATCAAGAATTGGTGGAATTGACCTGAATTTGATAAAACAGGAAACCTTATTAAGGTTCGATAAAGCCTTCTTGCCAAATAATCAAGTGCTGCCTTCTGGAGGGATATACCAATACAGGGATGATGGAGAATATCATGCTTATAGGCCAGAAACCATATACCTATTGCAGAGGGCTGTAATAGAGGGCGATTACAATAAATTTAAGGCTTTTACTGCATCGCTTCATGAAGGCTGTGGTGCGATTCAAAATCTAAGGGGACTCTTAAAATTCAAACAACAAAACAACCCAATTCCAATTGAAGAGGTTGAAAGCGTAGAGTCAATTGTAAAGAGATTTAAAACTGGAGCAATGAGCTATGGTTCAATTTCTAAAGAGGCACATGAGACCCTCGCTATAGCTATGAATAGAATTGGCGGCAAGTCAAATACTGGTGAAGGCGGTGAAGATTTATCTAGATACATTCCAGATGAAAATGGCGATTCAAGAAATAGTGCTATAAAGCAAGTTGCATCTGCAAGATTTGGAGTGGATATCCTTTACCTTTCGAATGCCTCTGAAATTCAGATAAAAATGGCTCAAGGTGCAAAACCTGGAGAAGGTGGCCAACTTCCTGGCCAAAAGGTTTATCCATGGGTAGCAAAAACAAGGTACTCAACTCCAGGGGTTGGACTTATTTCGCCACCACCACACCACGATATATACTCTATTGAAGATTTGGCCGAACTCATTCACGATCTCAAGAATGCCAACCGAAATGCAAGGATTAACGTTAAGCTTGTTTCCGAAGTGGGAGTTGGAACTATTGCTGCAGGGGTTGCAAAGGGCAAGGCAGATGTGGTATTGATATCGGGCTATGATGGTGGAACAGGGGCATCTCCTCGTTCGAGCATAAGGCACGCAGGGCTTCCCTGGGAGTTAGGATTGTCTGAAACCCATCAAACGCTTGTTTTAAATAACTTAAGGGATAGGATTGTTGTTGAAGTAGATGGCAAACTTATGTCAGGTAGAGATATTGCGATTGCAGCGATGCTGGGTGCCGAAGAGTTTGGGTTTGCCACCCTACCACTTGTGGCTCTTGGATGTGTTATGATGAGAGTTTGTAACCTTGACACCTGTCCAGTAGGCATTGCTACTCAAAATCCTGAGCTAAGAAAGTATTTTAGGGGTAAACCCGAGTACGTGATAAATTTGATGTACTTTCTTGCAACAGAGTTAAGAGAAATCATGGCACAAATGGGATTTAGAACTGTAAACGAGATGGTCGGAAGAACTGATTGCCTTGAGGTGATAAAGACTGAACATTGGAAGGCAAAAACTCTCGATCTTAGTCCAATTTTGGCAAGGCCTCAAGTTGATCCTTCAGTTGGCAGATTCTGTAGAGTGAAACAGAATCATTCTATTGAGAACTCTTTAGATTTTAGAATATTGTTGGACAAGTGCAAAAGTGCAGTAGAAAATAAAAAACCGATAGAGCTTTCACTGCCTATTAGAAATACCAATAGGGTAGTAGGTACAATTCTTGGAAATGAAGTTGCCGTAAGATACGGTTTATCTGGATTACCCGAAGATACTATAAGGATAAAATTTACGGGTTCTGCTGGTCAAAGTTTTGGTGCCTTTTTGCCACAGGGGATAACTTTGACTCTTGAAGGTGACTCAAATGACTACATAGCAAAGGGACTTAGCGGCGGCAAGATAATAGTATATCCTCCGAAAAATTCAAGATTTAACGCACACGAAAACATCATTGTTGGCAACGTTGCCTTTTACGGAGCAACGTCGGGAGAAGGGTATATAAGAGGTGTGGCAGGAGAAAGATTTTGTGTGAGAAATTCTGGTGCTGAGGTTGTAGTTGAAGGCGTTGGCGATCACGGTTGTGAATATATGACCGGTGGTATTGTAATCTGTTTGGGTAAAACGGGTAGAAATTTTGCGGCTGGAATGACTGGCGGGATAGCTTATGTTTACGATTTAAACGGTTCTTTTAAAGAAAAGATAAATCTAAATACTGTCTATATTGAAGCTATCGATGGTTTTTCTGAAGAGAACAAGGTGAAGTCAATGATTGAGAAACACTTAATTTATACAAATTCTTCTCTTGCTGAAGAGATTCTTTTAAATTGGGAAGAAAGCAAGAGAAGGTTTGTAAAGGTTATACCAAGAGATTACAAGAGAATGATCCTTGCAATTGAGAGAGCCTACGCTGCTGGTTTTAGCGGTGATGAAGCTCTTATGGAAGCTTTCTATGAAAATATTAAGGACAAGTCAAGAATTTCTGGTAACTAATAATAATTTTGGAGGTATCTATGGGCAAGATTGGCGCCTTTCTTGAACAAAAAAGAATAACCCCTTCCGAGAGAGATCCTCTTGAAAGGATTAGAGATTTTAACGAATTTAGAATACCTATGAGCGAAGAACACATAAGGCTTCAGGCTTCAAGGTGTATGGATTGTGGGATACCCTTTTGCCACTCGGGAGTCCTTCTTGGTGGTATGACTGCAGGATGTCCTCTCCACAACCTTATTCCTGAATTCAACGATCTGATTTACAAAGGAATATGGAAGGAAGCGTACAAAAGGCTTATTGCTACTAATAACTTCCCTGAATTTACAGGAAGAGTTTGCCCAGCCCCTTGTGAGGGTTCTTGCACAGCGGGCTTAAATTGGGAGAGCGTGACTATTAAGAACAATGAGTTATCTATTATAGAAAAGGCCTTTTCATCGGGTTTTGTGGAAAAGAAGGTTGTTAAGAGAACGGGGAAAAGAGTTGCGGTTATTGGATCTGGCCCGTCAGGACTTGCCTGCGCTGATACCTTAAATGCTTTTGGGCATGAGGTTTCAGTCTTCGAGAGGGCTGATAGAGTCGGGGGGCTTCTTATGTACGGCATACCTAATATGAAGCTTGATAAGAGTATTGTAATGAGAAGGATTAGTCTTATGGAAGAGGAGGGGGTAAAGTTTTTTACCAATAAGGAGATTGGAGTAGATATATCCTTAAAGAGTCTTTTAAGCGAATTTGATAGCATAGTGCTTTGCTGTGGCGCAACAAATCCTAGAGACATAAAGGTTCCTGGAAGAGAGTTAAGCGGAATATACTTTGCTGTTGATTTTTTGAAATCAAATACTAAAAGTCTTTTGGATAAAGATGATTCACATTTGATATCAGCAAAAGATAAAAACGTGGTAATAATAGGTGGAGGGGATACGGGTACTGATTGTGTGGCTACGGCTATTAGACAGGGATGTAAAGACGTTATACAGATTGAAATACTGCCAGAACCGCCAAAAGTTAGATTACAAAATAATCCGTGGCCTGAATGGCCAAGGGTGTTAAAGGTTGACTATGGTCAGGAGGAGAGAATAGCTCTTTTCGGAAAGGATCCAAGAATCTATCTAACAACTGTGACTAGTTTTGAACCTAAAGAAGACAAAAAGAGTGTAGGATGGGTTAACACTATTAAAGTAAAATGGGAGAGAGATGAAAAAGGAAACTTTATTCCGAAACAGATTAAGGGAAGCGAAGAGAGATTAAGAGCTGATATGGTATTAGTTGCCATGGGCTTTCTTGGGCCAGAGGACAAGGTTATAAGAGAGCTTTCTATCGAACAAGATCACAGATCAAATGTTAAAGCACAGTTTGGTAGTTTTAAAACAAATGTCGAAAGGGTTTTTGCAGCAGGAGATATGAGAAGAGGACAAAGTCTTGTTGTTTGGGCTATTGCAGAGGGGAGAGGCGCGGCAAGGAGCGTGAATGAGTATCTAAATAACATATAAAATAGTATAATTTAATATGATTTGAATAAGATATTAATTGTGAAATTTAAATAATATAGGAGTGTAAAGTATGGCTGAAATTTCTATGAACGATTTAAAAAACGCTACAAACATTTTAATTGATGGAAACGTATATCAGGTTGTTTATTTCCAACATGCAAGAAAGGCGCAAGGCGCTGCCTATGTAAGAACGAAGTTAAAAAATCTAAAAACTGGTGCAGTTCTTGAAAAGACTTTCAGGTCTGAAGACAAAATAATAGAAGCAGAGGTTGAAAGAAGGCCGTTTCAATTTCTCTACAAATCAGGCGATACCTATCATTTTATGGATTTGAACAATTATGAGCAGTGGGAGTTAAGCAAGGATGTTTTAGGGGATGCCACAAATTATCTTAAAGAACAAGAAAATGTTGATGCAATAGTTTACAATGGAGCACTTTTGAATATCGAGCTTCCAACTACTGTAGATCTTAAAGTTGTTGAAACTGAACCTGGAGTAAGAGGTGATACAGCACAAGGAGGTTCAAAACCTGCAACCCTTGAAACCGGGGCTGTAATAAACGTACCTCTATTTATAAATGTGGGGGATGTTGTAAGAGTAGATACGCGTACAAATCTTTACGTCGAAAGGGTAAAGTCATGATTAACTTTGATCTTGAAGAAATAAAAGAGTTAATAAAAGCTATGAATGAAAACTCAATTACTGAGTTTTACTTGGAGTCCGAAGGAATCAAGCTCAACTTGAAAAGAGAGGGCTATGTTCAGGCCATTACCGATGTAAGCAGTTCTAAGAAGTTTGATGAAAGTGTAAAGAATAATGCCGATCAGAAATTAGAGCTCCAACCCAAAGAAGTTTTTATAAAATCTCCAATGGTAGGCACATTTTATAGATCCCCCTCACCTGATTCTCCCCCCTTTGTAGAGGTTGGTGATTATGTAAAAAAAGGACAGGTAATTTGCATTATTGAAGCGATGAAACTTATGAATGAGATAGAGTCTGAAGTAGATGGTGTAATAAAGGAAATACTTGTTGAAAATGCCATGCCAGTAGAATTTGGTCAGCCCTTGATGATCGTTGAAACAGGGTAAACCATTATCTAGACTTTGGCAACCTTTAATAGTTATATTATATTCTGTTATTATATTCTGTGGGCAGGATGCTCGCATTACATTAGAGGTGAATTAATGTCTGATAAAGTGCGTTTTACTAGATATTTTGCTAATAAATATAGTGATTTTAGTTATTCAGCTCTATGAAAAGGGTATTAATAGCAAACAGAGGCGAAATTGCCTTGAGAATAATAAGGGCACTTAGAGAGTATGGATATTTTTCTGTATTAGCTTATTCTGAGGCAGATAGAGATAGTCTTCCTGTAAAACTTTCAGATGCTGCAATATGTATTGGCCCTGCCAGTGCAAGAGGAAGTTATCTAAATATACCTGCTATAATTAGCGCTGTTGAAATAACAGGCTGTGACGCTGTTCATCCAGGATACGGATTTCTTGCTGAGTCTCCTCAATTTGCAAGAGTTTGTATGGATGCTGGAATTATTTTCATAGGTCCATCTCCTGAAGCTATGGAAAAGGTTGGGGATAAATCTGTAGCTAGAGCTGTAGCCAAGAGTGCTGGAGTTCCTGTGGTGCCTGGCTCGAATGGTTTTGTTTCGTCAAAGGATGAGCTTTTTAAGCTTGCAAAAGAGATAAGCTTTCCCCTAATACTAAAGGCAGCGGCTGGGGGCGGCGGAAAGGGCATGAGAATTGTTCAGAGCTTTAGTGAACTTGAAAATTCTTTTGATACTGCTTCTAATGAAGCTAAAACGGCATTTGGAAACAGTAAGCTATACCTCGAAAAATACGTTTCAGAACCCAGGCACATAGAGATTCAGTTTGCAAGAGATAAGTTTGGTAACTGTGTATCGCTTTTTGAAAGGGAATGCTCTATTCAACGAAAGCACCAAAAACTTCTGGAAGAAAGTCCTTCCTCTTTTGTCAGCCCAAAGTTAAGAAAAGAGTTAAGCGAGGCTGCGCTTGCTATTGCTAATCAGGTGGACTATGTTGGCATAGGCACAGCAGAGTTTTTGGTTACACAGGAAGAAAAGTTTTATTTTATTGAGATAAATGCAAGAATTCAAGTCGAACACCCTGTGACAGAAATGGTTACAGGCATAGACCTGGTTGAATTGCAGTTGATAATTGCTGAGGGGAAGCCAATTCCTTTTTCTCAAGATGATGTAAAAATTACGGGACATGCTATAGAGTGTAGGATAAACGCTGAAGATCCACGTAATAACTTTTGTCCATCCCCTGGCAAGGTAACTCAATTTATACCTCCATGCGGTCCTGGAATTAGGTGCGATAGTCATCTTTACTCTGGATTTGAAATTGTCCCATACTACGATTCTCTGATTGCAAAGGTTATTTCATACGCCCCTAACAGGGAAAGAGCTATAAATCGAATGCAGAGAGCATTGTATGAGATGACTGTTGAGGGAATTTCAACTACTATAGACTTTCACATGGAAGTTCTGAAAAATGCATTTTTCAGGAAAGGCGATTATTATACAAATTTTGTTCAAAGAAGAATGGGTATAAAGTGAAAAAATCTTTAAGATATTTAAGAGAGATAATCTTAAAGATTTTATACGAGCTTGAAATAAATAAAATGAGTACCCTGGGCTCTCTTTTGGAAAGGTATGGCGAACACATGCACGAGGAAGACCTTGAATTTATAAAAGTAAGAGCTGAAGGAATTGTTGAAAACAAAGTATCTATTGAAAAATTATTAGATGAACTTTCTGTTGAATGGCCAACAGAAAGGATGGTGTTAACAGACAAACTAATTATGGAAATTGCGATTTTTGAAATAAATTTTTTGGGGTTATCGCCGTCCATTGCCATAAACGAAGCAGTTGAACTTTCAAAGCTTTACGGTACTGAGAAATCCTACAAATTCGTAAACGGTATACTTTCTAAAGTAGCAAGTTCTAAAAAGTCTTAGGCTCTAAGTTTTGATTTTTCTTTAAACTACGACGTCTTTAAGGAGGGCAGCCTATGCTCGCAAAAAGAATTATACCTTGTCTTGATGTAAAGGATGGAAGAGTTGTAAAGGGTATAAGTTTTGTAAATTTAAGAGATGCTGGCGATCCTGTGCTTCTTGCTAGAACCTATGATAGAGAAGGCGCTGACGAGTTGGTTTTTCTAGATATAACGGCTTCAAAAGAAAAAAGAGATATAATGCTAAAGGTTGTGCAAGATGTTGCAAAAGAAGTCTTTATACCCTTTACTGTGGGAGGTGGTATAAGGTCTCTTGAAGATATGGAAAGGTTGCTTATGGCTGGCGCGGATAAGGTTTCTATAAATACTTCAGCCGTTTTTGATCCAGAATTAATTACCAAGGGCGCTACTACGTTCGGGAGACAGTTTTTGGTGATTGCTATAGATGCTAAAAGGTATCAAAACTCATTTAGGGTTTTTACACATGGAGGCTCCAGACCTACAGATCTTGATGCAATTGAATGGGCAAAAGAGGTAGAAGATAGGGGTGCTGGAGAGATACTGCTAACTAGTATGGATCAAGATGGCAGAAAAACAGGATATGATATTGAACTTACAAAAAGGATATCCGACGCTGTGAATATACCCGTGATAGCTTCTGGTGGTGCAGGAACTATTGAACATGTAATAGAGGTTTTCAAGAAGACTCGTGCGACAGCAGCGCTGCTTGCAAGCGTTCTTCATTTTGGCGAAATAAGAATTAAAGATATAAAAATTGCTATGGAAAGAGAAAAGATACCAGTAAGGTTGGACTGGTAAAGGAGGTCTTATGGAACTTGATAGATATACACAGAGTGAACTTAAAGCGATATTTTCTGAGGAAAGAAAGATTAAACTTTGGCTGGATGTTGAATTAGCGGTTCTTAAAGCTTGGGAGACAGAAGGGGTGATTCCCGAAGGAACTTACAAGGCAGTCCTTTCAAATGCAAAAGTAGACATAAAGAGAATGAAAGAGATTGAGAGCGTGGTTCATCATGAGATTATCGCATTTCTTACGGCTCTCTCAGAAAACGTTGGCGAAAAGAGCAGATTTATTCATCTTGGTCTTACTTCATCCGATATCCTCGACACTGCTACAAGTTTACAGATAAAAGAGGCAAATGACGTTATTTATCAAGAGTTAGAGAATCTTGAAGCTATTTTAAAAGACTTAGTGATAAAGACCAAGGACGTGCTATGTGTGGGACGTACTCACGGAGTTCACGCTGAACCTATTACGTTTGGATTTAAGCTTGCAAACTTTCTACTTGAATTAAAAAGAAATAAAGAAAGACTTCAAAACGCAGCTAAAGAGGCAGCAGTAGGAAAAATTTCTGGTGCAGTGGGAACTTACGCTCATCTTAATCCGGATATAGAACGTCTAGCTCTTGAGGAACTTGGACTTAAACCTTTAGAGATATCTACTCAGATTATACCAAGAGATATCTTTGCAAATGTGTTTTCTGCATGGGCTTTGATTGGTGCATTTATAGAAAGGCTAGCCCTTGAGATCAGGCATCTTCAAAAAACTGAAGTTTTAGAAATGGAAGAACCCTTCTATGAGGGTCAAAAGGGGTCTTCTGCTATGCCTCACAAGAGGAATCCAATACTTTGCGAGAGGCTTGATGGGATGTCCAGAATCCTAAGGGGTAATCTAGTAGTAGCGCTTGAGAACACTGCCCTTTGGCATGAACGTGATATATCGCATTCTTCAGTTGAGAGGATGATTATACCAGAAAGCGCTATTTTAACGCACTATATGATTAAGACCATGAGTAGAATTTTAAGGGATTGTAGGATATATCCTGATAATATGATGGAAAACCTTAACTTTAGAGGCAAGCTTATATGTTCTCAGAGGCTTCTTTTGGAGCTTGTGAGAAAGGGAATGTTAAGAGAGAACGCTTATAAGATAGTCCAAACGCTTGCTATGAAGGCATTTAACGAAAAGATGAACTTTGAAGAGATCGTGAGAAAGGATCCTGAGATAAAATCATATTTAAGCGAAGAAGAGTTAAATGATGTGTTTGATTACAAATACTTTGTTCGTTATGTGGATGAAATAATTTCAAGAATATTGTAAAGGGAGATGATTTCGTGAAACTTTTGTATGAAGGGAAAGGGAAACAAGTCTTTTTGACAGACGATCCTGATTTGGTTGTTTTTCGTTTCAAAGACGAGGCAACAGCATTTGACGGAGTAAAAAAGGAATCCTTTGGCGGTAAAGGCGAAATGTGTGCCCAGATAACGGAGATCTTGATGTCTCTTCTTGAGAAAAATGGTGTTCAAACTCACTTTGTAAGGCGACTCTCCCCAAACGAGGTACTTGTAAAAAGGTGTTCAATGCTACCCATAGAAGTTGTCGTTAGAAATTATTCAGCAGGATCCATTGCAAAAAATCTTGGTTTAAAAAAGGGCATAAAATTTCCTTTCCCTATCAAGGATATTTTTTATAAAAGCGATGAGCTTCACGATCCTATGTTAAATGACGATAGAGCTGTAGCCCTTGGTTTTGTAACCTTTGAAGAACTTAAAGTCTTATATACGAGCGCACTAAAGGTAAACGATGTACTTACTAACTTCTTATTAGAAAAGGGCATTATACTTGCTGATTTCAAGCTAGAATTTGGAAAGTTTAAGGATTCAATACTATTAGCGGACGAAATTACTCCAGATTCAATGAGACTTTGGGATAAGGATACCCTAGAGCCATTTGACAAAGATAGGTTTAGATTTGACCTTGGCGATTTGCTTGCTGGTTATAGGTTATTTTTGGAAAAGATAAGCACATAATAATTTTATGAATTATAGGCGGCTATATCTTCACTTAGCGCTATCCTTGTTGTTGAAAATTGATATGCTTTGAGGATGGGATAGATGATAATAAAAAGGGCTTCGTCTTTAGGCTTTTGTTATGGGGTTAGACTTGCCCATAAAAAGGTTATTGAGGCTTTAAATAAATATCAAAGGGTAAATACTCTTGGGCCTTTAATTCACAACGAACGTGAAGTAAAAAGACTTGCTCAGCTAGGCGCTATTCCTATAAACTCTCTTGATGAGGTTAACGCTCCTGCAATAGTATTGAGAACTCACGGAGTAAGGCGCGATGTGCTTGAGAGCGCTAAGAAGCTTGCGATCAAGGAGGTCATAGATGCTACCTGTCCTCATGTGGCAAAAGCGCAAAATATTGCCAATAGGTTTTATCTTGATGGCTTTCGTGTGGTAATATTAGGAGAAATAGAGCATCCTGAGGTGCAGTCAATTTTAAGTTATGCGCCCAATGCAATTGTTGTAAGTGAAAATTTACAGAATTTCAATTTTGATAAAGGCATTGTAAAAAAGGTGGGGCTTTTGTCTCAAACTACACAGCCAATTGAAAAACTAAAGATCCTTGCTGCAAGATTGGTAGAACTTTCACAGGAATTGGTGATAGCAAATACGGTTTGTTTTGCCACAAGGAAAAGACAGGAGGCAGCAAGAGAACTGGCAAAAGAGGTTGATGCTATCGTTGTAATAGGTGGAAAGGCTAGTTCGAACACAAAGAAACTGTATTTATCTCTTAGCTCTTACAACGTTGCGGTTTATCAGGTTGAAGGTGCTATGGATCTTCCTTTAGATTTACTCAAGTATGAAAGAATTGGCATTACTGCAGGGGCATCTACGCCTGAATGGATTATTGAAGAGGTAGAAAGTAGGTTAAAGAGTTTATGAAAAGGCTTCCTATTGTAGTTTTGACAGGCAGGGCAAATGTGGGGAAATCTACACTTTTTAATAGGTTGCTTAAACAAAGCTATTCTATGGTTTCATCAGTGCCTGGAACTACAAGGGATTTTCACGAAGGCATTTTTAGATATACTGATTCAACCGCAGTAACCTTAGTGGATTTACCAGGTGTCTTGGCTGGTGACTATCTCTCTGAACTTGCTTTTGAAAAGTCTAAAAAAATTATAGAGAAATCAGATTTAATAGTTTTGATAGTAGAAGCCAAAGGTTTGACCCATCTTGATGAGGAGATAGCCCTATACCTTAGAAAGTTTAATAAACCCATGATTCTTGCAGTAAACAAGTCTGAGGGTAAAACCGATTTAACGGAGTTTTATTCCCTCGGGATTGAAGACATTGTGCAAATAAGCGCTTATCACGGTTTAAATATATACCAGCTTGAAGATCTTATATTTAACAAGATTACAGGGCGCAAATTTGAAGAACCAAATCCTATTGTTTTTGGCATATTTGGCCTCCCAAATGTGGGGAAGTCCTCCTTAGCCAACGCAATATTGGGTGAAGAGAGATTTATTGTTTCTGATATTGCTGGTACGACAAGAGAGGTTGTGGCCAAACAATTTAGAAAGCTTGGGAAAAGCTGGCTTTTGCTTGACAGTGCAGGTATAAAGAGAAGGAAATCCTATGACAAGGAACTTGATGGGCTAAGCGTTTCAAGAAGCATATCAGCCTTAAATGCTCCAATGGGGGTACTTGTTGTAGACGCAAGCCGTATGGTTACTCGTCAGGATAAAAGGATAGCAAATCTAATGCTAGAAAGAACTGGTGCTTCAGTTATTTTTATTAACAAAAAGGATCTAGTCCCCAAATCTTCTGTTGCAATCGTCTACAACAACATAAAGGAGGATCTAAAGTTTATGGATTCTCCAGTTATTTTTGGTTCTGCCTTGACAGGGGAGAATGTTAATCTTGTTTTAGAAAATCTTAGAGAAATTTGGGAAAAGGCTATGAGATCTTATTCTAAAAAGGATATTTTAAAGGCAATAGGATATGCAGTTTCAAAAAGGCCTATTACTGTTGAGAACAAGTTTTTTGTAGTAAAGAATATAAGATTTGAATCAAAATTTCCTTTAATTGTTGGTATTAGATCAAATGTTAGGCAAGATCTTGTTCCAAAGTCATATCTGAAATACCTTATAAATACCGTGAAAAAGGAGCTTGATATGAGTGGCATAAACCTAAAAATAGGATTGATAGATTAATATGTCTTTCCAAAATATTCTTGTCTATTTTTCCTTTCTTATAATTTCTTATATTGTAGGGAGCTTGCCATTTTCGCATTGGGTTGCCCTTTTTAAGGGATGCGATCTTAGAAAGATAGGAAGTGGTAATGTCGGCGCTACTAACGTATATCGAACGCTTGGCTTAAAATATGCTTTAATTGCTGGATTTCTTGACGCTATGAAGGGCTTTTTGCCCGTGTTTATTGCAAGATTTTTTCTGTTTGTAAACAGCGAATTATTCGCTATTTTAGTAGGTTTTGTTGCAATGTTTGGACATATTAGCTCGCCGTTTATGAAATTTAAAGGTGGTAAAGGCGTTGCTACTGGTGCAGGTGCCTTTTTGGGTCTTGACCCGGCAGCGCTGTCGGTAGGATTTATCGTATGGTTTATAACTCTAAAAAGAACACGGATAATGTCTCTTGCATCTATATTTGGAGCCTCAAGCATACTTATATATGAAATATTAATAGGTTCTATCTACATGAGGGTTGTCTCATTGTTGGCTTTTTTGATAATATTGTTTAGGCATAAGGATAATATCAGAAGATTATTAAGAAACGAGGAGTTAAGGCTAAAGTGATTGCTGTAATAGGTGCGGGAACATGGGGAACGTCTTTTTCTACCGTAATTTCAAGTAAAAGCGATGTGTTAATTTTTGCAAGAGATGAGGAAATTGCAAGAAGTATAAACAACCTTCATGAAAATGTAAAGTACCTGAAGGGTATAAGGTTACCATCAAATATTAAGGCAACTACAGATAAAGGGTTACTTTCTGAAATAAATGATATAGTATTTTCGGTGCCCGTTCAATCGGTAAGGCAGGTAATAAATGATTATAAGCCGTTTTTTAAGAAATCGGTTAGGATCTTGAACCTTGGTAAAGGTATAGAAATACATACACAAAAGAGGGTATCAGAGATATTTAAAGAACTCTTGCCTTCCTCGAGTTACTCGGTTTTGTCAGGTCCAAATTTCGCTAGAGAGGTAGCTCTAAAAGAATTTTGTGCAACTGTTGTGGCATCAGAACGTGAAAATGATGTTGAATATTGGCAAAAACTATTGATCTCTCAATACTTTAGAGTGTATACTACAAGTGATGTGGTGGGAGTTGAGATTTCGGGAGGATTGAAAAACGTGATCGCTATAGCTGCGGGAGTTGTTAAAGGTTTGAATTATGGTGACAATTCGAAGGCTGCACTTATTACGAGGGGATTAGCTGAGATTGCAAGATTGGGTTTGAAACTAGGGGCAAAGCAGGAAACCTTTTTCGGGCTCTCAGGGGTTGGAGATCTCTTATTAAGCTGTACTTCCTTACAAAGTAGAAATTTTAGTGCAGGCGTGCTTCTTGCCAAGGGGTACAGCTTGGAAGATATAAAGAAAAAATTAGGAAGCGTAATAGAGGGTTTGTATACCTCTGAAGCGGCTATAAAACTTTCCACAAAGCTGGGGGTAGATATGCCAATTACCGAGCAAGTTTGGGCAATTTTAAACCAGCAAAGTTCCATAAAGGATGCGATTGATTCTTTAACTTCTCGAAGGCCACTTAAAGAATTTTACTAACTTATTTGAAAGGAGGTGATTTTTTTGAGAAAGACAGATCTTATTAATGCAGTTGCTGAAAAGTGCAAGGGCATGACTAAAAAGGATTGTACAGCCGTAGTAGAAGCCGTTTTTGATTCTATTAGAGATACCCTTAAGAAGGGTGAAAAGGTGCAGTTAATTGGTTTTGGTACCTTTGAAGTCAGGGAGAGAAAGGAGCGAAAGGGCAGGAATCCTAGAAGCAAGGAAGAAATAGTTATTCCTGCTATGAAGACTCCAGGCTTTAGGGCTGGTAAGGCTTTGAAAGAAGCAGTTCAGCCAAAAAAAGCTGAGAAAAAGCCTGTAAAAGGCGCAAAGAAAAAATAAATATTCACAAAAGGAAAAGGGGAGGGTGAACTTTCCTTTTCCTTTTTTCCTCCCGTTAATTTTATTGCACAAAACGCTTGGTTTTGTTATTATTCATAAATATGAATATCTTTAAAAGGAAAGATAGTAAAATTTGCTATAGATGTAATACACAAAATCCTCACGATGCGTTTTTCTGCAGGAATTGTGGTATGCCTCTGACAAGAGATGCGCTCTTTCAGGACTCTACCAAAAAAATGCATTTGAAAAGAAATTCTATGGCTATGCCATACCTTTTATTTTTGATAGTTGCTTTAATAATAGGCCTTGCAGTGGGTTTAGTCTCTTCTCTTAGCGTATTTAAAAAGTAATTCTAACGTCTTTCCCTTGATCAAGATTCTCAGCGCACTTATAGTAGTACTTAAGAATCAAAAGCAATGCAGCCTGAGCAAGATGCTCAGGGCTATGTCAATTTTATATCTATTTCTATATTTGCCTCAAAGGTTCTATTCCATGGGAGGGAGAACTTTACAGCTGTAATGTCAAATTTTATAGGGCTATACATCTTCAACTCTTCTGAAATTCCTGGAAAGTATTGAAAAAAAATGTTTTTGGCTATATCTATACTCTCCTTTGTCATCTTAAAATTAGACTGATTATTTTCTAATAATATATTATTTATTTTAGGCCTTATTACGTTCTGATAGTAATAGTCATAAATTATTCTCTCTATTAGAAATCTAAAATTCTCTTTATAATTTTTGCCAGATATATAGCTTACTGCTTGCGATAGGGCTGTTCCTGTGGTATTTGCTGCTGTGTTCCAGCCTGCATAGGCAATAAGCCTAAATATCAAGCCACTTGAGAGTAAAAGCTTAAACATCTTTTCGTCTGTCATATTTAAGTCTGACACGTCTGCAAATGCCACGTATTTTTTGCTATTGATAAGAGATCTAACTGCTTTGAAGGCTATCTCTTCATGTCCAGATTTACCAAAGATTATCGTATAAAAAGTTGGATTTAAGTTTTCTAATCTTAGCTGTAAGAGGTTTATCTGAGATAGAAGGTTCTTCCCAAGTGGCACCGTTTCTAAAGGCATTACTTCTTCTTCTATCTCTTCCGGCACGAAAATAGTTTTTACGCTTATTGTCCCAGATTTGCCAAATCTTGTTACGAGAAGCATGCCTATTTCATCTGACCCCTGCACTATTTTGGTATTTTTTGTAGCAATCATGCTTAATCTCTTCTTTTCTTCGTATGCCACGCCCCTGTCAGCCGAGTCATCCTGTGCAAGCACCAATAGGTCGACCTTTTCAGAGTTTCTTATTAGCATCTTGTCTACAAAATAGTTTATCTTTCTTGACTTTATATAGTCTTCCAATAAGTCTGGCGGGACATATGTTAAAAGAAGTTCTCTTTCATAAAAATTTACAGGGTTTTTTATGTCTTCTTCAGAGAATTTCATTATCTCTTCGATCTTTGTGGCGTAAAAGAGCTCTTTGTCATCTAATACTGTAGGCATTAGCCTCATAAGAGATTTAAATAGATATACGCTGTCAAATATGTTTGAGCTCTTTAAATCAAGCAATCTCTTTGTGTACCAAATAGCATCATCCTCTGACATCTGCGTCTCTCTGGAAGGCACAAGGCCGCCGAAGATCATCGAGTCAGCGCTAACTATAGCGCAATTTGCCCAATTTTCTACTAAAAATGCTAGTATTTCCTGACTAGCTGCCTTTTTTCTCCTCTCTGAAAGAGTTTCTTCAGGTGGGATTAAAAGCTTTATGCCCAATATATCTGCCAACCTTTTTGGATATACCAGGTTTGGCGGTCTGTTGTCCAAAGGTACATAACATGCATCTCTTGATGAAGCTATGCTAAAATCACTGAAGTATATATTATTTATCAGAGGTGAGATTATAAGCATTTTTAAGAAATCTCTTCGAGAAAGAGAGGATTTTGAAAGAATTCTTTTTATAACGCTTTCTTCTCTTGGCGATTGCATAATGACTCTACCTGTTTTTTTTGAGCTTGAAAAGATGTTTCCAAAAGCTCAATTTGACGTTCTGGTCGGTGAAAGGTCAAAGGAAATATTTTTGACCTTACCGAATGTAGATGAAGTCTTTTTGTACACGTCTAAACATAGAGGTATAATGGGGAAGATTCCTTTAATAAAGACCATTTCAAAAAAAAGGTACGACCTTGTCATAGATCTCAGACACTCCATTCTGCCGATATTTGTGCGTTCTAAAAAAAAGATATTCACAACCTTTAAACCAAAAATCTCTGGGATTCACGCAACTGAAGAACACCTAAAAAATGTCTTTCACAAATGCGCGCAAAGCTTTGAATTTGATTACTCTGATAAGATTATAATTGATACTAAGACTATTATCAAGTTTAGCGATGTTTTTGATAGGATACAGGGCTCGGTTGGCATCGTTCCAGGCGCTACCTGGCAGCCTAAGGCGTATAGGGTTGAGGGTTTTATCAGTGTTGCAAAGAGGCTGAGAGATTTAGGTTTGAATTTGGTTTTACTCGGATCAAGCGATGAAATAGATCTTTGTGAACAGATCTCAAAAGAAGTGGAGTCACTCAATCTTTGTGGTAAAACGAATTTAATGGATTTGTTATACATTATAAAAAATCTCTCAATTCTTGTTACCAATGACTCAGGACCTATGCATATAGCCTCTCTTTTGGATATCCCTACAGTTGCCCTCTTTGGGCCGTCTGATGAAAGAAGGTATAGACCGTGGGGGAAAAAGTACGTTGTATTGATGCACAAAGAAATCTGTAGAGAGTGCCTTTATCAGAGGTGCGATAAGGGCGGAAGTTGTATGGACCTAATAACGCCTGATGAGATAGTTAACGCTACAATAGATATTTTGAGAACATAAGAATAAAGTTAAAATAATGTTAATGTGAAGCTAAGCGCTTGACAGATTTTTTTAATATGTTATAAATAGAATAGTCTTTTTTTAACTTTTTATTTGACAACTAAATATGATTTTGCTTCTCCCAAAGCTTTGAAGGGCGTTAGCCTTCAAAGAGCCAAATGCAGAAACTTGCAATCAGCAAAAAAAGGAGGTGTATTCCCCCGAGCGCGCGCAAGAAAATCTGCAAAAGGCTTATATAAAAAATCAAAAGAAACGAAAAGAA
>Ga0078972_1006175_pt1 | contig 28956 bp, 24 predicted proteins | sample YelNatPaOPGAMG01_FD_67568 | JGI IMG/M metagenome (GOLD analysis project Ga0078972, IMG submission 67568) | Hot spring thermophilic microbial communities from Obsidian Pool, Yellowstone National Park, USA - OP-RAMG-01 (SPADES assembly) (version 2) | ecosystem: Environmental > Aquatic > Thermal... | reverse complement strand
CAACAACATCTATAGTATGAGCTCTACCACATGGATAATGATCATGAGATGCACCTATAACAACATTAACAGAAACCATAGAAGAAGAATCAATAAACATAAAAGGATAATCAGAAAAAGAAAGAGTTAAAGCATAAACCGCTGAAGTAAGTATCATTTGATTTGTTTTATCTGAGTAAAATGCTTCTTCAACAGGCCATAGGGATTTTGCTGAGGTCCCATTCTCAAACACCGCCTCTCCAAAACCATAATTACTATTATATATATTCTTTGCAACGTTTAGAAGAGTTAAAGTGTATTCATTTTCTCCGTAAATCGCGGTATATGCAAAAGCCACTTTAACATACATTAATGGATCTACATTCATTATAGTTCCATCATGAGATTTTATTACCCAAGTGGGGGGATTTACACTTGGATCAATTATCCATTCATATATGTATCCTGGTGGATTCTGATAGTTTCCTTCGCTCCACCCTGTTAACTTGCCAGTACTAGACCAACGAGATTTTTGAACTTCATATACTCGCCTTCCAAATTCAAAAAAGTTTCCTTTAACTCCAAGCTCTATTATACCAAGAATTATTGGTTCAGAAGTTGTTTTAACAGCTGGCAGAGATTGTTCATATACATCAATAAAAGATCCTTTCCAATTTTCAAAATCATATATTAACGAGCTTTTATCGTATCCAAATGCTATAAATCCTTTAGCTGCTATATACCCATAATACCATGGTGAAAGTTGAGCTTGCATAACGTCATAAGCACTTTTAGACCTATTAAATATATAGAGTACATCATTTTCAAATCTCCCATCATATTTTCTAAGAAGATCAAGCGCATACAGTAACCTGCCTGAATCGACAGCATCTGTGTATAAACGGCCTTCAGTATTAGGCGTTCCATTATGCCAATAATAAGCCCAATAAGGCCAGCCTTGAATCCCATCCTTTGTAGTTAATTCTCTATTTTTCAAAAAACTTAGCACTTTACTTATCCTATTTGTGAACTCATCATAAGATATTAAACCAAGTTTATGAGCGCTTATAATTGCTATTATATATCCGCCTGTATCCCAATCGGTTGTAGCATACCAAGCAAGATTAGCTCGACTTATTCCAGTTGTTTGATGCACACCAACACCGAATTGAAAGTATTTCCATGCAATACCTGCCCAAGTAAGCCATTGCTCATTGGTTATTTTAGCATTAGATTCTTTTAAAAATAGAGTTGATTGAGAAAAGAAAGCAAAGAATAAAATTATAAAGATAATTATAACCGCCTTGTTTTTTGATTTTATAGATTGCAATTTAAAAAACCCTTGCAAACTAAGATTACAATTTTTTAAATTTTACTCTATTATTTAAGATTTACGTTTAAAAGGCTTTACGCAAATATTTTATAATTGTATTTCAATGCTTAACTTTATAATTATTCTAAATTCTTTTTCAAAAGTGCAATTAAAATCTATATATGATAAGTAATAATTTAATCACCAAAACTGTATTTTTAAGCTCTTTAAAACTTCATATTCAGCTCCTTCAATCCACTACGATTGATATTAAAAAATTATTTGATTTATCTCTTAAACCATCACCATATTTAGAGCAAAGAACATAACATAAAGAGAGTTGAGAAGCTATTGTAGAGGGGGAATGTTAATTCATTATTTTTGCATAATTTCATTTTTATATTTAATTTTTATCCTTTGTTTTTCAGCTTTTTATTGAGTAAATTTTCTTTTGAATGTTTCTATTAGGATGGGATGGGGGTTTAATCTTGGCAGGGTAATATTTCGGTTATGTTTCCAGATTTTTCAGTTTTAACCCAAACTTTTGGTCGATTGGTTAAGATAAGAAGAAGAGCCCAGAAAGCAATGAATAATTGAAGAAACCAATATAGAAATATTATAGCTACCCAAATTATGTTTCGAAGTTTTTTTGGGCTTAATGCAAAGTATAATGCTAAACCAGAAATTAAAAGAAGCATAATGGTTAAAAGGGTTATTAGAAAAGTTAAAGTTGAAGCTACGGTTTTTAAGAAATGATTAAAATTAAATAGGTTAATGATGGGGCTTAAATAAACGATTAAACACATATTTAATATGAAGGGGCCGAATAAAGATATTTCAGCATCAACCTTTAATTTTGATGGTTTCCTTAATAGTTTACTATATTTAATAAAGGTTTCCATATAACCTCTAAACCATCTAATTCTTTGCTTAAACAGTTTTTTTATTGAGTTAACGCTTTCCTGCCATGAATTAATGTTTGAAGCGTACTTTATGCTATAGCCTTTTTCTATAATTTTCATTGCTAACTCTACATCTTCAGCAAGCGAATCTTCACTCCATCCCCCAACTTCATCTAAAACTTTTTTTCTTATAAATCCGCAGCTGCCAGTTAAAGGCACAAAAAGATTTAAAGCATTTTTACCTGCGATAAAAAGTTTAAACCAAATTTTTTCTTCATAAGAAACAATTTTAGAAATTAATGTTTCATTAGCATTTAGGGATAGTGTTTCCCCTTGAACAGCTACTATTTTTGAATCTTGAAAGTATTCTGCAGCTTTTAAAAGCAAATCTTTGCTTGGAACATTGTCAGCATCTAGAATGCATATTATTTCGCCTTTAGCTTTTGAAGCTGCAAAATTTAAAGCTGAAGGTTTACCGCATGAAACTTCTTTATGATAAAATTTTATAAGATTTGGATGTGCTTGAGCATACTTCATGCATATTTCTCGAGTTTTATCTTTAGAACCATCTTCAACAATTATAACTTCCATTTTTTCTTTAGGATATTCAAGCGTTAATAGAGTTTTTAAAAGCCTTTCAATAACTTTTTCTTCATTTTTAGCAGCTATTAAAATTGAAAAGAAAGGAAATTCCTTAATTGGCTTTTTTAAATTTTTATTGCTTGAAAAAGTTTTTTTTAATCCAATTATTAATATTGGTAAATTATATAAACTCCAAAAATAAATGAGGAAAAGCGCAATCAATATAGGAATGTTAAGAATAGTTAACATTTTATAATCTTTAATTTATTTTTCTATGGGATATACTGAACATACATTAATTGTTAGGTTTATGAGTGTTTGCGAGCCGCTTTTATTAAATAAACGCTTGTTATACCTATGATGAAGCCTAATATAAAGGAAGCTATAAGCAAACTATAGTTTGGCTTATAAACTGTTTGAGTTGCTGTTACAATCGTTGTTATAAATTCTATGCTCCAAACGGTTTGAGTGGATGTTTTAATTTCTTCCTCCATTGAATAAAATAGTTTTAGTTTTGGTTTATATTCTTCTATTGGTGATTCTTTAGAGTAAAGTTGAATAAAGTAGCTAGCTTCAACATCTTGTTTTGGAGCAAGTATCAACGTAAATTTCTTTATATTTTCTGTTAAAGCTGAATTTATAGCGCTTGTAATGTCTATTACATAATGCTTCATGGGAGTGGAAATTATTATCGTGTTTATAGGTGTATTTCCATAGCTTGGAGCATTAACCCATGTTATTTTATTCTCTTCCCAAGAAACGTCAGAACTAAAATAAATGCAAATGGATCCAATTTCTTTTATAGCTGATACGTAAAAACTTAAAGAAGCAAATTCAACTTTAGATTTTGATGAAAGAAAAGAAATATCGAACATAAGGTAAGCTATACTTATGCGGGCTGCTGAATATTTTGTTTGCATATATCCAACAATTAACTCAGGTGAAGAACCATAATTATCGTTTGAAGTGTATGAATCCACATATGAATCTGCCGTGGATGGAATATCAATTTCATTTCCAAGCGTTTTATAACTTAAAAAAAGAGGCATTAAAAAAGTTAATAAAAGGAAAACAATTAATATTTGTTTTCTCATCAATTTAACCATCAATATTTAAAAACTTAATTGTATTTATATGTTTTTTGGTTAATCCCTGAAATGCTAACAAAATAAAACAATTTTATATTTATATCTTGTCGGTATCAATTTTCTAAAGCTTATTTTAAAGCTTTACGATTTAAGCGTAAAACGTTATAAACTTTTATGCAGTTTAAAATTCCATAGTTCCTATATTCAAATATTATGATGTGGATTGCTTTATACCTTTTAAGAACTAGATTTAAGCAGGCGTCGCTTTAAATTTAATAAGCGATCCTCATAATTTAAGATTGGTTTTGCAATAAAATTGAATAGTTTAATTTTATTTGATATTTGAGATAAATTAGCTAATTCCTGCTTTTTCACCACTTCGATAAAGGCTATTACAGTTAAATATGCAAGCAAATATAAAATTCCTTTAATGCATATGGTAATTAAGGCTGAAGAGTTTGGTGAAGCAATCTTTAGCGTTAGCGCAGCTATGCCTGATGCTAAGTAAATCTTTAATTCACTAAGAGCATCTATTTTTAATTGATATTTTTTCCAAGCTTGAATTAAACCGTAAACTGCACCTAACAAATTTGAAGCAATTAAAGCTATAATCAAGCCTATAACACTGAATGCTTTTACTGAAAGCGGTGCAAATGGTAAAAAAACCAGCGTTGTAATTAACGTCATATTCATTGTTATTTTTGTTTCTCCTAAACCATTGAATAAATTTCCAAGAACAAGATAGCCTAATCCAGTTAACAAAAATATTCCCATGTAAAAGGATAGGTAAAATGAAGCTGAAGCATAGCTTTCACCATAGGTTAAAAATATGAATTCTTTGGAAAGAAAAGCAACAAATAGGGATGATGGAATTAATAGGAGAGAAACGTATTTCACAGCTAACACAAATATTTTTTTTAAGTTATCGCTATCTAAATTAGGATTTAACTTTGAAAACGCTGGAAAAAGAACTGTAGTAATTGGAAAGGCAATTAAATTGATTAATGCTGAAAAATTGATTGAAGCATTAAAATTGCCTATTTCAATGTTGGAAACGAAATGAGCTAAAATTAAATTTTGATATTGAGTTAATAAAGTAGCTAGCAATACGCTTATATAAGCTGGAAAACCATATTTAATCATTATTGCCGCTGGATTTTCAAGTTTTTCCTTATTGCTAAAATTGAAGCTTTCTTTTAATTCTTTTTTAAGGAAAAGAAAAGCAACGCCAAGAATGGCAGCAATTGCATAACTTGATAAATATCCAAGAATTGCTCCTAAAACGCTTAATCCAATTAAAATTAAAATAACTGAAAGAAAAGCCTTAATTATTGATTGAGCTATAAGCATTAAGCTTACTTTCTTCATTTTGTTTAATCCTATTAAGCTTGAATATGCTGCTGAAAATATTGCTTGAAACAAAATGAAGATAGATGTTAACATTAAATATGGTTTTATTTCAGGTCTATTTAAAAGCAAAATAGCTAACTCTTTAGATAACATTAAAGTAGCAAGTAAAAACAATAAGCTTATTATTAACTTGATTAAAAAGCCTGTTTTTAATATTAAAGCAAGTTGAAAAGATTTATGCTCAGCTTTCAGCTTTGCTGAATATCTTGTTAAAGCGGGGTTTATTCCAAAATCAGCTAATGTAGCCAATAGTGAAGGTATAGTTAAAGAAAGCGAATAAAAGCCGTAATTGGCTGGACCAAGAAGCCTAGCAATCGCTATGGCGCCGAGAGCGCTTATGAATGTGGCTGAAGCATTTCCAAGAAAAAGAAGAAAACCACCTTCTACAGCTTCATCAGCTATTTTAAAAAGCTTATCTGACAAATGTAAATCCCTTTAATACTTGATTTTTAAGCCTTTTTGAATTAAGCCATCTCTTAAGTAAATAATGTTATTGAAAATTTCAGCTACAAGCGGGTCATGAGTTGAAAGAATTATTGTCGCTCCCTTTTCATTAAGCTCTTTTAATAATTGAAGCATTGCAGAAGCTGTGACACTATCAAGATTGCTTGTAGGTTCATCAACAAAGATGATTTTAGGCGATTTAACCAAGCATCTAGCTAGCGATATTCTACGCCTTTCTCCTCCGCTTACCTCGCTAGGTTTTCTATCGCTTTTATTTTCAAGCCCAACATTTTTTAGCGCTTTTTCCACTAAGGGTTCTCTAGCTTCTTTTGAATAGCCTTCTATAATTAATGGTAACTCCACATTTTCCTTTATGCTCATTGTTTCTATTAATAAATCTTCTTGAAACATAAAGGCTGTAAGCAAGCGCCTAAGCTTAATTCTTTCTTTATCGCTTAAAGCATAAATATCCATGCCGAAAAGCTTAACTTTTCCAGAGTCAGGCTTTAATAAACCAGCGGAAACTTTAAGCAATGTTGTTTTTCCAGAGCCGCTTGGCCCCATAATGCATAAGCTTTCACCTTCCTTAAGCTTTAAGCTTATATTGTTTAAAGCTTTAATTTTAGATGCACCTATATAATAGGTTTTAGTTACACCTTCAAGGCTTAACGCTATTTCGCTTGATGCCTTATTCAATGCATAAAGCCTTCTTTAATGCTTTTATTTATTTCAGCTTGAAATGAAAGCCAAGAGGTTAAAGCTAAAAGCGTAGAATAAGCAAAAATGAATTGGAAGAGGGTTAATGCTCCATAGCCTAAAATTGAAAGGTTAAGGCTTTCATGAAGGATAAAAGCCAATATTGAGGATAATAGGCTTAAGGTTAAGCTTAACGCTAGAATTGGCATGGTAACAGTCTTAAAAATAAATGAAGATTCAGCGTTAAGCATCCATAGAAGCTTAAGGTTTTCTTTAGCAAAGCTATAAAGGGCTTTATAAATTGCGAAAAGAGCGAAAGCCGATAAGATTGTTAAGGCTATGGTTAAAGCTAAAAGCATTGAAGCCGCTAAACCTATAAGCATGGATAAAGCCATTATTGATGCTTCAATAGGCGAGGATGGTTTTAAACGCTTAAAAGCTTCTAAAGGGATTTTTGATGGATTTGATAAGCCAGATAACGTTATGCTTATTATTTCTTTGCTTGGAACATTAACATGCGCTTTCGCTAAGTAAGGAGGCTTAGAAACTTCAATTTCATATTCTCCAGCTGGTAAAGGAATAGTTATTGTTGACGTATGGCTTTCAGCTCCAAACACTAATTCACCATTTAAGTTTTTAATAGAGATTATATAGTTGGAGGCTTCGGTTCCATCACGCCATAAAACCTTAACCTTTAAGCTTTGCTGATTTTCAGCAAAAGCTGGATTAAAAATTGAGTCTCCTTGAATTAAAATTTTAAATGATGAATTTTTAAGCTTTAAAATGTAAGCACCTTGAGAAACATTGAAAAGCCAGCTGTCGCCAACCCAAAACCCTTTTATTTCTTTTCCACTTTCAGATATTAAAGCTGGATTTACGCTTGCTGGAAGAATTGCTTTAAGCTTAAATAAACCTTTTTTTAAGCTTAAGTTTAAGGTTTGATCTTTTGTTAAAAGCAAGCTTGTAATATTTGATGCTAAGCCTGAAGCTTGATAAATAAAAGTGTAATAACCAAAGGGAAGCTCAAGCTTTTTTGGTTTAGAATCTTTAAGGGATATAGAGGCGATTGGCAAGCTTAAAGCATCTAAAATTGTTAATTGCCCATCGATTGCTTCATGAATTATTTCTATTTTATAAGGTTTTTCCAACAGCTTTTTTAAAGCTTCTTTTTTTATTCCTTCAACTTGAATTGCTGAAACAAAGCCTTTAGGAAGACCTGCTAAGGCTAAACCTAAATTTAATGGAACAACAGCTTCATAATCCCTTAAATCTCCAAGCTTATAAACACCAGCAACTATAAGGAAAATTAAGCTAGGATTTTTTGGGCTGCCAATAGCTATAATATCCCCAATTTTTAACCTTAATTTTTTATAAGCTTTTTCACCAAAAAGAATCCAAGCACCATCCTCTTTTGGCAAGGCACCTTCAATTATTTTATTTTCATAATCAAAAAGAATGCTTAAACCTCTTACAATAACTGGTTGCCCATTCACAATTGAAGGAGTTAAAGTAAAGGGTTTAGCTTTAACATTTGGAAGTTTATTTAGGCTTTCAGCTAAGCTTAATGGAACCCAACTTGTATGAATAGATTTAGCTCCTTCCTGAATAATTAAAACTTCTTTGCTTAAGCCGCCCATTGCTTTTAGCATAGATGATGAAAAACCGTAAAGAAGAGCGAAAGCTGAATTAGCAATTGTTAAAGTTAATAAGCTTGCAAGCATAAACGCTATTATAGCTTTAGGCTTTAATACCTTTATGGAAATCAAAGCTTTAAAACCTCATTAGCAAATAAAATGGTTAACGCTAGAAATGAAGCTGTTAAAGCGAAAATTAATTCTTTAATAAGCGCATAAGAAGCTAAAGGCTTAATATATGGTAAACCATAAAAAATGGATAAAGCGGAAGAAGATAAAGCTAAACCAGTTAAACCTATTGCATAACCTAAAGCTACAGCTATTCCACTTATTAATAAGGCAAGGATGGTTAAGCTTAAGGTTAAATTGATTTTAGACGCGTTTAAAGCTAGAAGCATTTTAAGCGTTTTTCTACTTTCTTTAGCTATGCTATATGCTTGCATTAAGCATATTAAGGTTAAAGCACTACGCAAAACCCAAGCAATGGATGAAACCATTTTTAAAATTTCGCTTGCAACAGCTTTTATTAAGCTTAGCGATGATGGAGCTTGAGCGAAAGCTTGAAAATCGCCTTCTTCCTTAAGATAAAAGCATTCATAACTGAAATTTAATTTTTCAAATGTTGAATCAGCCAATATTACTGCTGAAGATAAATGCTCTGGAGAATTTATGAATCCTGAAACTTTTAAATTTAAGCCTTTAAGCGTAAATGTTGAATTTTCAATTAAAGGCTTTAATTTCACGCCTAGCAATGCTTCACCAAAGCTTGGAAGCTTTCCATCAATATTAGCTTGATTAAGCTTAAGAAAAGCCGTAAGATTGCTTGAAGCTAAAATTAAAATAAAATTGCTGTTTAGCTTAATATAAGAAATTTTAATTGCTATACCTTTTAAAGGTTCTTTAGAAGCTATTAAAGCAGGTTTAATAGCTATTTCCTCAAGAATTGGAAGCTGGCTTAAGTAAGCTTGAGAGGAAACTGTAAGAACGATAAGCAAACTTACGAATAAGGCGGTTGCAAGAATCGATTGAGTTAGCTTAAATTCTCCTCGAGCTGCTGCCGCCAGCATAAATTGAGTTAACCGTAAATTTTTAAGTAAAGAGAATCCCATAGCTTATTCCATTTTATCAATTCTTCATCAGTTATTATTGAGTTTTTTGGGATCCAATCATAGCCTATCAAAAAGCCTTGCTCCCAATTCGGCTTAAAAAGAATGAAAAAAGATTTTTCGCTTTTTAATGGTTTTAAGCCTTGAATGGAAATATTAGAAGCGTAAGGAAGAAGGTAGCTTGCTCTAGTATCGCCATAAGCCTTTAACCCTTCAATAAAGCGTTTAGTGGCGAAGACGGCTTGAACCTCGCCAGCGCGATAAGCTCCTAAACCGTTTAGGGCTAGGGCTGTTCCAAAGCTTGAAGCATAAATTATGAATAAAATTAGGGATAAAGCTGAAATTTTCCCTAAAAGCTTTTGTTTAAGCAATTTTTGAATAAAAAAGCCTGCGCCTAAAGCTAGCAATAAGCCAAAATAATGAAGGGATTTAATTAAAAGCGTAAAGCCTATTGGTGTTAAGCCATAAAGAAAAGCGAATAAAGTTAAGCTTATTGAAGCAGAGGCATAAGCTTTTAAATAAACGTTTTTTAAGGCGTAAGCTAAGCCTATTAAGCTTAAGGCTCCAGCTAAAGCATAATTCCTAACTTCCCAAATTGTTATTGGCGGGGTAGGTTGAAGCAAAGCATAAACACCTCCTCTTAAGCCTAAAACAGATATTAAAAAGGCTAAAGCTGCAAGCCAAGGCTTTCTGGCTGAAAATAAGCCTTTATCACTATAAAGCGAATAGGCTGATAAAATTATTAAGGCTGGAAGAAGCGCTAAATCTTCAGCCTTAATAAATGAAAAAACTTGCCTTAAAGCTAAATAATTATTTATATTCCAAATCGAGAAAACTATTGTAAAGCCTAAAGCCATTATTAAAACGTTTTTTAAGCTTAATTCTTTTCCTTTAAGCTTATAAAGAATTGCGTAAAAGGCGAGGATGGAAAAAAAGATTAAGATTGTTAAAGCTCCAAAATGATGCCCTAGAACTATTCCTAAACCTATAAGCAATACTAAAGCTTTTTTCAAGTTATTTAACGCTATAGCTAAAAGCATGGATGAAATTAAATAGTACGCCGCCGTTTCTTTCATTACTGCACCAGCAAACGTAACATATGAATAAAGGGGGTTAAATGTTAAAAATAGAATGGCGGCTATTGATGAATCTTCAGAAAGCTTAAGCCTTCTGCAAAATGCATATAAAGGCAAAATGGTTAAGCCAGCTAAAAATGGAATTATTTGGGAAGTCAATATCGGCTTTAAGCTTGTAACCGCCATAATAAATATAAGAAGGAAGTTTATTAACGGCCATTTTTCATTATAATCAATCAATTGATAATGGCTTGAAGCTAAAGTTTCCTCAGCTATTTTTAAGTGAATCCAAGCATCGCCTATATAAGGAGCACCATTAAAAAGAAAAGGGAATAAAGGGAAAGCAATACATAAAATAAAGGTTAAAAACTTGATTGATCGATAAGCATTCATTAAACCACCTTAAGAATAAAATTTTTTAAAGATTAAAGGAAAAACAACTTTAAAGCCATAATATTCCATTTTACAAAAGAAATTTTATATTTTGGATCTTATAGGATTTCTTATAGGAATCCAAAATAAGTGATATTGCATGAAAGAGAATATTGAAAGAAATAAGCGAATCTACGAGCTTTGGAATTTAGGTCATACAATAGAGGAAATATCCTTAATAACGGGTATACCGAGAAGCACGGTAGGCTATTATGTAAAGAAATTTAAGAAATATGAAAATGAAGGAAAACCCTTAAAGCTTGCGGCATCGAGTAAACATGACATAAGCAGAAATGAACCTGCATCAAGCAATGCTTTAGGCTCTTTCCTGATGAAATTTATATCCCTCCAAGAGGTTCCGAAATGGACTAATGCATTATTAAACAGGGGAGAATTTGATAAGCTTTACTATTTTTTGATGAGCATTAAATGCGCTTTTGAGCTGGATAAGTATTTTAGGCTAACACCTGAGGAATCGAAGTTTCATAAAGAAATTTTAAGGGCTTTCAAAACGGGAGAGCTTAAAATGAACCTGGGCGAAGAAGGTGGGCAAACTCCCCCATTTAGCGGAGACGAGACGCGTAAACCCAGGAAAAGCTTAAAGGAGATATTTCAACAACGAACGGAAAACGACGAGGAGCAAGATCGGATAACGTGAAGCAACCATATGAACGCTATGCTTCAGCTTAAAGGGCGGTTAAGATTACTATGGCCATGGCGAATCCTAGGGATGAGGCGGGTATCGACCAGAGTGAAAGCTTGGTGGGCATGTTCCTCTTCAAAAGCCTTTTAGATGCTCCTATAGACCTTAAGACGTTTATCTCCCTTATGCTAGGCCACGATTGTTTTGAAGGTCTGCGGCTACAGCGGAGTAAACGGCTATGGACCAGACGTTTAGGAAGACTGGTGTCTGCAAGTTCATTTACTGCATGAACTCCTTTAGCTGCTGGGCTTTGATGAGCTTAAGGTTTTCGGGCAGCAGCTGCGCGACCTAGCCTAGGGCTGCCCATTCGTTCACGTCTTCTTTGAGGGAGAACTCGATGAGGGATGCTGTGTCATTGTTTCCCGTGAGCATGTTGGCTGTTTCCAAGGGAGCTGAGAGTTCAGCGTCGCATTACATCTGATTCATGAATACGCTAGATGACCTTAACCTTGATGTTTCTTTCGCCTACAGCCAGGCTTACCTCGTCCTCGAGGCTGATGGAGAACGCTCTCGCAAGTATTTCGCCGGCGTTCGCCTTCGCCCAGTTCTTTGCGGCAGTCCCGTTTGAGTAGGCTCTCCTCGCTTTGAGGAAGCCGGCGATATCTTCCACGCCTCTGACCTGGATTGTGCGCTTGCCGGAGTTTGTGGTTAGGTTTGCTGTCAGCATTTTTAGGGAATTACGTTGTTGACGTAGCTGAGGTTGCTGAGTTTGGCTGTTAGGTCTACGGGTAGTTGGCGGTCTATTGTGGCTGTGGAGTTCGAGCTTAGGATCAAGTAGGTTCCACGCGGGTTTACGAGTCCTGCACGTTTCGGATTGGAGGTTTAGATAGTTTACCATGGCGTTTGCGGAGGTTATTACTGCGATTAAAAGCGCTATAGCTAGGATTGATGAGATGGTTCCACGCTTTCTGAAGAGCATTATGTAGCCTGTGGCGAAAGCATCCTAATCCTACTCTGATCCGCCTTGCTTCCCCTATTTAAGTTTTGCCAAGCCTAAAACTGTATTCAGGTCTTAAGTTAAAGCGATACTGGTGGGTAGCTATACTATATCGTATCATCCCATGCCTTAACGAATGGCATGGCTACACTAGAACCCACGTAAAAATCACAAATGGGACAATTTATCATATCCGAAGCCCTTTCTAATGCTACGAGTGCGTTCCATGGTGGCTAGAATAACTTCACATAGTTTTTTAGGAGGTAGAATGCCACTCAAGACAGGTAAACCAAGCACTGTAGCCAAGGCCTTATAAAGCCCTCTTTTATAGGAAACCTCCTTCATAGATAGAGTGTCCTTTTTACGTTGCCAAGCGATTTCGGGCGGTATATCCAATATTGCGCAATAACTAATTCTTTTAACATGTAGATAAACTATTTTTGATGGAAATGACTGCAATATGGTTTTATTCTTGGTTTCGTAAGTCGCGTCAACTAAGGCATCGATGAAGAATCTATCGAATATTAAAATATCCACTCGACTTAACCTAGCAACAAGCTGAATGAAAATATAGTATAAAAGCATATCAATAATAAGGAAATGATGACAGGTAGCTTTTAGCAATGGGTCTTGGCTCCACCTGTGAACCTTAATGTAGGTACGTGTTCTAGGATTAAATTCCATGATTGTGTGTTTTTTAATCTTTGAGTAAAGATATAGAGCATATGTCAAGAAAGCTCGCCAGCGGAACCAAACAATTTTAACTTTAAGCTTATTGGATAGAATTTTTAAAAGCTCACGAGCAAGTGTCGACTTACCACTACCATCAATTCCGCAGAGAGAAATAGTTATCAAAAATAAGTCTCCATGTGATAATATAACAACGATTTGAGGGCCTTTTTATTGTATCGCCGTTAATATTCAGCCCCGTAAAGCGAAATTAATGGTTAAGTCGTTTAATTATGCGTTTAAACAGAAATGTACACTAAACTCAGGTATCAATTGCCATGCAATAGCACACTAGATTAATTGCTAATCACATAGATGATAACATCAATCAAAGGTGTACCCAAGAAGCGATTTTCTGCAAACCTTTTTAGATAGTCTTTCATCACTCTGACATCATCTGAAGATATAGTTTTAATCGAATGCATTACTTCAACAGGGTTTTCTACGATAACCCCGTTTATTTTATTAAGAATAATTTCATCCATTAGGCAGGATCGCGTTACAATCGGAATACACCCTTTGCTTATCGCTTCCAGAAGCGTATATGGAGGCTCAACCACTGCTATTTCACCTGATACATAAGGAAAAATTATAAAATCTGTTGCGTACAACACAAGAGATTTCTCTTCCTCTGTAAGATTTTGCACTCTTACTATTATCTTGCTATTCTTTTTCCAAAGATCTCGGTTACGAGACAAATATGAATAACTACTAATAGTTTTGGGGGCTATAATAAGAAGTATGGTGTCATTATTCTCTTGTAAGTTGTAAGCCTGTAAAAAGTCTCTAGGCAGACGTTTCTCCGTCAGAGAACCTAAATAAGTAATAATCGTTGAGGTAACAGGTAATTTCAAAATCCTTCTAGCGTCTTCTTTATTTACGTTCTTCTCCATTCGGGTTAGCGGTAACGGTAAATGAGAAAAAAGTTTTTCCCTACGAATACCCAGTTTGTACATTAACTCCATGGTTTTTCTGGCAATACAAACATATGCATCGAAGAACCTATCAAGATTCATGAATTTAAATAAAGAGGGTTTATACAATATTGGAACAATTTTGTAACGGAATATATATTTTAATAATGGAGCGAACAAGGAGTAGCTTACGTTGCTTAAAAAGACCATGTCCGCTGTAATCCTGTAGCAGCGTAATATAATGCACACCCTTATAAGATAATAGAGATCAAGTAAAAATTTAACAAATCTTGTGAGTTTGAGTTCATACCTAATAAGCTTACTAAACAGTAATGGTGGTGAAAGATAATATATCGGAGCACCTTTATAATTATTGATATAATGTGATTTTGGGACTAACCTCTTTATTGATATAATGTAAACCTTATTACCAATCGTTAAAAGTTCCTCGATAATTTCTCTAATAATGTTTATAGAACCCTCATTCCATGGAGGATGGAAACCGAAAGTAATAAATACGAAATGTTTAGTGTCTGATGAAAGGCCCGTCATTTCATACGTTTGAGCACTATGCATTAATTTTTTGTTATACATTTGTTATTTATAAACAAGTTTCATGAATTTTTGCTTGAATATTTCCGAAGAAAATGATTTGGCCCTTAAAATAGCCTTTTTGGCCATTTTTATTCTAATTTCTTCGTTATTAACAAGATTTTCAATAATATCCAAGAAATCTCTATCAGTAAGGAAACCATAGCCATGCTTTCCCTCTTCAATAATATCTATCCAAGCACTATTTAAACTAGAAGCATAGACTATGGGAATACATCCATTAGCCATGGCTTCCAGAACAGCTATACCGAAAGTTTCAAACCATCGGTAATGAGTTATAATATGACTTTTTAGCAAGATTTTTTGGTATAATGGATTAGCAATGAAATCAAATTTAATGACATTTTCACCCTTCAGACGAAGCCTAGATTTTTTATCGCAACGCGTTATGAGAAATTTCCAGCGGGCTAGTGCAATTTTGGATTTTAACAACAAATTTACTGAGTTTTGAAGAAGTTCTAAAAGAAACGTCTTATCTTGTTGTGAAAGATGAGATAGAATTAATGGATTGATATTTTGATGTTTTTTGATTACATCGCTCTGGTTCATGAGTTGAACGTTAATTGGAGGATGTAATATGTGAATATCAACTGGATACCATTGTTGTGTTAATCGCTTCGTTACAGACGAATTGGCTACTATACAGTCAAACTCATCAATATCTGCAAAATTACGTTTGGAGTATTTTAAGAACAAAAGTATTTTCGATGTGCCTCCAGAGTGGACTTTTGAAAAAAATATCGGATTCTTTGATCTGACCTTATACGAAAAATGCATGTACAGCATATTTTTTGCGCCAATGGCTTTGACATCATCAAGCGTGCTTCTTAAGGCGTCATCATGAAATATCACTATATCCGGTTTAATTTCAAAGAGTTTACGCTTGAGAAATTTAGAAAGATAAAAATAACCGAGGGGGAAAGGTATACTAATTAAATTATTTTTTATAGTATAGACCGAATGTAATTTTACATTTCCGCTTAAATCTATGTTATGAACCTTCTCCAAAGCGTTTTTATTTAAAGATTCTAACGCCAACAAATGAACTTCGCTCTCTTTTTCTGAAAGTGCCTTGGCCATATTTAGTGCTATATACGTGCCTCCCCCTTTAGCAAGATCCCAGCCACAGTTTGGTGCAATAATTGCTACGCGCATAGTTTAAATGCACCTTTCATTATTTATTGTGCGCATATATGCGTATATATCTTGATTTTTCAAGAGTTTAAACTAACACTCCGCCAAATCCAAAAGAAAACCTTATCGGTTTACGATGAACAATTGCACAAAAGTCAAAAAATGCCTTGTTAAGTGAGGTGTCATCTGATAGAAGAATACCCCCTTTCTCAAATAATGATACGCCACTAGATATTCATAGAGCATGTTGTAATAAGTATGTTCACCATCGTGAAAAAAGATATCTATAGTCCTCAACTGAGAAAGTAAAGGCTTTAAAATATCTTTGCTACGTCCAATTAAAAGGATCCACCTCTGTTTAAGATCCTCAGGGATTAACCAACCACTTACTTTTCCTTTCGGAAGAGTGTTACTTGGTATATCAATTGAAAAGAGTCCGCCATGATTGCTATCTTTAAGTGCCATTAATATGAAGGAAGTGGAAACGCCATGCTCAACCTCTGTTTCGACGACGATTAGAGGTTTTAAAAGCTTACAAATTACGTATAATACTATACCTTACATGGATGGTTATAAACCATGATTGTGGAGTGCCCTTTGCATGTGTTTTAAATATCGCATTTTACCTTCTAATGAAAAGAAAGTTTCTGTAATTTGTTTCATGCTACACCCAGTTAGCTGTCGTATATTTGATAGTAAAAAGCGATCATTTAGTGTAAAGGAAGAAAAAGTAAAAAATACCAAAAACTTCTGACATTAATTAATAACCTTCCTTTGACCATTATTTATCTACCGAGCCTGATATAAATCCATTAGAGAGTCCACGATTGTCTTAATAGAAAATCTTTTTTCAACAATAGATCTCAGATTTGCATACAGAGTATCACGATTTATGTTATCATGTAATTCAATTATTGCCTTTGCGAGATCACTTGGCTTACAAGAATTAACTAAAAATATAGGTTCCGTATCCCTTATTAATTCAGGTATTCCCCCAACATTGTAAGCAATTATTGGTCTATTGCAGGACATGGCTTCAAGTATAACTGAGGGACATGGATCTGGAAATATTGAAGGTACTACAACGGCATCGGATGCGCAGTATACTTTCACTAGTTCTTCTCTTGGTATTTTGCCAAGATAGAAAACTTGGTTTCTGAGATTTTGTAAAAGCTTTTCGATAAATATGGTGTATTGAGAATTTTCCTCACGATCAAAGTGTCCTCGAGGCCCAACAATTATCGCTTTTATTTTATCCTTTCCATAACGGGCTATCTCATGTAAAGCTTTCAGCAAGTGATGTAATCCTTTTTCTTTTACAATGCGACCAACAAAGAGTAAAACAAAATCATCTTTTGAGAATCCTAAATTTTCACGAACTTCAGCACGCCAAGCTTCATTAAATCTAAAAAAATTTGTATCAATGGCATTATATGCAACTTTGACCTTATTTATTCCTAAACGCTGAATGATTGCAATTTTAACATAATTGCTGACAGCTGCAACTACATCATATCTTTTTGCTACGAATTTGTTAATCCAGTTAGATTTAGGTTCATTGTGCCAATGGAGGACAAGCTTAACGCTATTATCATAGAGACTTTTATAAAGTAGCGGAGCAAGGCTTGTAGTAAAGTAATGCGAATGTATCACATCTATATCTCCATAAGTCTTTCTAATTCTATTTAAGATATTTAGGATTTTGTAGGAAACGTATATAATATTTCTATTAGAGCTGCTTACAAAACTGGAAATCTTGGCCAAGATCTTCCCCATGCTACGGTCAAGGGAGAATGAATGAAATATTAAGCCATTTTCTTCAAAAATTTCGTCTTTATTACCGAGGGTAATTACATGAACTTTTAAACCTCTCTCCGCAAGTTCTTTAGATATGTTGTAAACATATGTTTCTATAGCGCCTCCGAACTTTGAATTACATGGAAGTCTGTCAGTTCCTATCTGAAAAATTCGCAATTTGATACCCTTTGAAATTTACTTCATTTTATAATTATTTTTCTACTTATCCATGCAAAGTCTAAAGGTTTTTTCCAAATTCATTAATAACATCAATAAATGCTTCAAGGTTTTCTTAAGACCGGGGATTTATGCATGCATAAGAAAATGAAAACTAATCTTCGAAATTGAATACTTCATACAACTCTTTATCCTTTTGTCACCCATGTAAAAGTCGTCAACTGGTAACAAATCTCTATCACGTGTTTCCAACAAATCTTCCTTAAGATTTTAAGTAGACCATAATTGACGCCTTAAACAATATATATCCCCTAAACCATTGTCATAACATTTAAGAGTATTCGGTATTTGCTCTATTTCCTTTTTAATACTTTGCCAAAAGAGCCGAGTTTCTCTTAAACTTGGTGCAAAACCCAATTTTTCTCCATATTCATGAGCGCTTATAATAAAAAGGTTACTGGAAAGAATAGCTTTTATCATATCATTTTTAATTTTGATGTCTTTAGAGGCACTTAAAGATGGGCATAGAATGATGTTGGCATTGGGATCAAAATAAACATAATATAGTCCAAAGTTTCTTGTAGTTATATTTAGGTCTATGTTCGTCTCCATAAGGAAATTTGACATGCAAACTGTGGAATCCAATCTTAGCATATTAGTATAATAATTATACTCAAAAGTTAAAATATTTGTGGATAGCAACGCTATGCTGATTAGTGCAGCAATGGATATTCTTCTGATTATGTTAACTGATTGTTTTCTCAATCTTAAAAACTCAAACATCTTGAACATATTTCTTAGTCCTCTTGGAACAAGAAAAGAAAATGTCACAGCTAGGAAAGTATATACTCGATTAAATATTCCACCTCCAATATAGCCAATGCTTTTTTGAAGCGACATTATTACGATTATAGTTAGAAGAAGAGCAAATATAGGGGATTTGCAAGTTTCGCTATGCATCAAACTCAAAATAGATAAAACTCCTAGTGTGATGAGAAGAAGTTTATAACACTCTCTCATGATAAGACCATACCAAGGTATTTCCTCAAAAACATTGAAGGTAATTAATGAGCTAATTTCGCTTAACGTTTGAGGATTTAACGCATAACTTACTAGAACTGGCAGTTTGGAAAGGCTAAAATCCGCTGAATATATTAACCATCCGACAAATAAAACTACTGCCAAAATAGGCATGAATACAGAAGACTTATGTTTTTCTTTTCTAATTTTGCTGCTAATTATGTCAATAATATAACTGAAAATTATGGTTAGTACTCCATAAATTGAGAATAATGGGTGAGTGGTTACAAGTGTTGTGAAAATGACTAGTAAAGCTAAAGTATTGTTCCATCCGCGTTCAGTTTGATATCTCCAAAATATAAATATCAACAATAGCAGAAGTGATAAACCAAATTGGTGTCTGGCAAAGTGTAAAGGTTCATAGAGATGGCTTCTTGTAAAAGCGATAATGAGAAATGGTGCAATAAGATACATTTTATTGCGTGCTTCTGTATTATCACCCTCTATAATATCATGCTGTATCCGTTTTGCCAGGCAATAGCAACTCATAATGAGAAGACTAAAAATAAGCAGTGCTAGAGGTGTATTAAGATTAAGTAAGTCTACTCCTGTTATTATATAACTTAAGGCCATCAGTATATATGATGATGGCCATGCTTTGGACTCATCTGAAAGGGTATCCACAGTTCCATCTTTGGCAATAATTTTTGCCCACCTTCCATGTAAATAAGCGTCCCGGAACAGAATTTTTGAATAATTTATGACATAAAATAATAGTGGAAAAAACAAAACGGCATAAAGTAGAAATCTTCGCTTTAACCCACATATAGCTAGTAAAATTCCCAAGGTAACATAGAATGTGCTTATATATATAAGGGATAAAGGATTCGCATGGAAAAAGTCGTAGGATTCGGTGAAAAAATTGTAAGATAAAGTCATGAAAATAGGATATATTAAGAAAAATCCTAAGAGAATAATAAAACTACTATTAATGATACTTCTACAGAATGCTGAATGGTCCATTACAATAGCCTATTGTATAATAAAATGGTTTTTTCAATCATTTTCATATATGAAAAATTTTCGGATACTTCCTTGACTTTCTTAGAAATTCTCCATCGTAACCCTTCATCACTTAATAGATCTTCCATTTTTCTTGCAAATTCATAAGGTGATGAAGGATTTGCGTATAATACAGAATCGCCAAGCATCTTTTGAAGTCCAATAGTTTCAGATATTAAGGATGGTTTAGCGAAAGCAAGCGCTTCCAATAAAGTATACGGAAGTCCCTCAAATAAACTTGGCAAGACAAAGACGTCAGCTAAATCATATAATTTGAGCAGGTTTCTTCTATTAACATTCTGAAGTAAAAGAATGTTTGGCGTTTTTCGAGCAAATTCTCTGACAAAACCCTCAAGATAACCTGACCCTACAATCACGAGTGTTCCATTAATTTTGTCTTGCTTAAGTAAACGCCATGCTTGTAGTAACTGGACTACGCCCTTTCTAAGCGTTAATCGACCCACGAACAGAACTATTGGTTTTTCAATTGTTAAATTCATATCGCCTTTACTTGCCAAAATTTTAAGCTTATCAATTTCAACACCACTTGGAATTACGGCGATTTTGGAACTTTTTACACCGTAATCGGCAATGATAAGCTCTTTCTCCCTTGGAGTTAAAGCTATGATCGCATCTGATCTTAGGCAGGCTATTTTTTCAAGTGTTGAATAGAGACTTGCCCCGCTTAATATACGTACCTTTTTAATGGTACTAATACTAGTAGAAGCATCAAGCTTTAGCATCTTGTATTCTAATGAAAATACACCATGAACTGTTACAACTAATGGAATTTTTGGTTTATGATAAGCCAAAAACCCAGAATGAGGTCCATGCGCATGGATGATATCAAACTTATACTCCTTATTAATCTTCTTTACGTATTTACTTACTAGAGCTATATAAAATAGCCAGTCAAACTTTTTTAATACGGGCACTACACTATGGACAGTAAAATTATCCCATGGAAACTCTTCTAAACCCTCTGAGCCTAATGTGTTTTTATGAATGCCAAGCTTCTCAGTTACGATGTGAACATCAATTCCTTTTCTTGATAGGCCTTGTGCAAGGTCATACACATGTATCCGTTTACCATCGATGCCGTAGGGTGGTAACATTTGTTCAATTATTAAAACTCTAATCGTCATGCACCCTCATTAGATATGACAAGTCCCTTCCAAAAATGCTGTTCATAAATCGGAGATATTTATAGAAAATCATCTTTAATTTCTTTGGAAGATAAAAAGAATAGAACTGAACATGCTTGTACCGTCTTGATAAACAATCGAGAGATTTGCCAGTTTTGCATATGCCCTTAATTCCAAAGGGTGAAAAGCCTTTTCATGACCTAGCTTCCATTTTTTAGTTAACTTACGAATGGATTTACCGATCAGGTATAAAATATTCCAACGATTGGGAACAATAATTAAAACATTATTTCTTGACACTTTACCTAAAATATTAAAAATTTTGATGCGATCTGAGCCGCTAAAATGTTCTAAAAGTCCAGCGCACCAAACAAAGTCGAAAGATTTTTGTCTAAAAGGTAATGCTCTCACATCTGCGAGAACAAAATTAAGAGAAAGATTTTTACTAAATCTTTTACTTAATTTTAGGGCTTCTGTTGAGAAGTCTAAAAGTACAGCGAAAATACTGGTGAACTGCCGCTTTAAAGTCGCTGTTCTTAGACCGGTCCCGCTGCCAACTTCTAATAGATATAATTGGTTTTTACTAAAACACGCGCATTTGGCCAAACTTCTCAATAAGAGAGAAAAGCATTCATCTATATAAGGGTCAATGCTTATTTTAACTAGGGTGCTATAATACTTATCCCAAAGTTCACGTTCCATTTATTAACCCCTAAGACCTTTATACAAATCTCTTACCGTTAAAATTGGAATGAAACTCAAGTATATGAAAACAAATAGTCTTCCAAATTCAGCATATGACCATCCTTTAACATACTAAATAAGCTCATTAGTAAGATGATGGTTGCAACACATGCATTTTCCTTGATAAAGTCCAAATAATATTTTTTAGAGACCATTTTACGGAATTCTTCCCATATTTTTTTATAATCTTGAAATAGGGAAAATGAAAAAACTGACATACTTCTATTGGGAAAACAGTAGGAGAGAAATTAACACTATTGCTTTTATATAGAAATAATTTTTCTGTTACTAGAGTACAATATTTAACCAAAAAACCCCAAGGAAGATCTCTTATAAAATCTTCTTGCTTAAATTTTTTACAATTCGTATTATTTACAATATCATAATACAGATGAATTAAATCGCCTATTGTGATAGTCCCTTCTTGGAAAAATTTATGTGCGATTGTTATTAGAAAATCGTCTAGATATGATGGTAGCAAAATATCTCCTACTTCTGGAAATTGTGGAATTACTCTTCTGGTGGCGTTACTAATAATGTTGGCTGAATTTATGGGCTCCAAGCCTTCCCATGAAAGCCTACTATGTATTTCTATTGGCAGAAAGCCTTTCTTACCCATTTTTATTACAGTCCCATTTTCGGATACGCTTTTAAAGCCTAAGGTTTTGAGAGCATTTACAAGCTTGTTAGGAATGCGGATTAGTAAATCAACATCAGAATGATTGCGGGGATATGGACGAACTTTTATGAATGTACAATGTTCCTCTAAACTCAGGTTTTTGATTATATCATCGATCAACTTTATAGTTTTAGTCATTCTAATATATTTTATTAAAAATATTTTTGCATATATTGTCCATTTTTTAATGTCATTCAAGTTCTTCTTTTTCAAGATTAGATAAGTCGTTATTGGGCCTATCTCATTTTTAATAGACCATAAAAATCCATAATCTTTTTTCCAAGCAAACTCTGCGCATCTGAGAATTACATTAGTTTGACATAACTCTTCTAAAAATTTTGATTTACGTAGAAGATCATCTATTATTTCTTCAAATGCATATGATTCATCAATTATGGGCATGAAATTATAACACCTTATAAACCTTTTCAAGTTTTACTGCATGCAAATCCCAAGGGAAAATCTTTGCATATTCTAATGCTTTTTTTGAAAAATGCAGGTAATTACTAAGGATATCTCCTATTAACTTTGGGACTTCCTCAAGCCTATTAAATGTCAATATTGAACCTGCTTTCTCAGTATGCTCAGCTATTGCAGGAATATTTCTACTTATCACGGGCTTTCCACAGGCCATAGCTTCTAATGGAGTTAGTCCAAAGCCTTCCCACATCGAGGCTGTAATATACACATCTGCAGCATTATAATACAGAGGTAGTTCTAAATCAGAAACTGTTCCCCTTAAGTTTACATGCCGCTGCACACTTAATTTCTTCGACAGCCTACCAATTTTGGACGTGTCTGGCCCGTATCCTATTAGTGTGAGTTTACAGTTACTATATTCTTTAAGCAATAAAGGCATAGCTTTTACAAGATCAAGTACTCTCTTATGCCTGTAAAAAGATCCAACATATATTAATGCCGGCTCTCCCATTTGTTCTTTTAGTTCTTTTATTCGCTCACCATTAATAGGGCGGAAAAGCTTAGTATCTATTCCATTGTATATTACGGTGACCTTTTCATTTATATGAGCTAAATCTCGGCGAACATATTTACTGATCGCGATAACCTTTTTGACAGTGGGCTTTGCTAACTCTCGTAAATATTTTCGCTTATAAATAGACATTAATACCATATCTCGAAGGGTTGGTCTTAGATGCCACGGAGTGTATCCATGATATGTAGCCACAGCACGTGCATCTTGTTTTAGAACTCTAAGAAAACGCAAGCTATCATGAAAGTGCATAATATCACAATTAAGTTTATTTATTTCCCTGGGGTTTACTAACCTTATAAGTTCTACATTCGGTGGAGGTTGCTTCTTAGGATTTAATGTTACAATTTTAACTTCATGATTAGCGTCTGATAAATATTTTGCTTCATAATAAATGACGGTCCCTATTCCTCCTCTCTCATATGATGAGACGCACAAGCAAATTTTCAAAGTTTACCCTTACCGTAGCCTAAGTCATGATTTGCGGAGGATAGAATTAGTTTTACGGTTTTTCTGCAGTTTTCGTAGCTGAACTTGAGGCTCTCCCGATATGCTTTATCTATTAGGGGATGAGGATTAGAGAAAAGATCTTTGACCATGAGGCAAAGTTTTTTCTCGAAGTTCAAAAGAGGTGAAACAAAATAACTGTCTAGGAATTCGCTGATTCCGCACCCGTCACTTACCAATACAGGTGTTGCACAAGCGAGCGCTTCAGCAGCGACTATTCCAAAACCCTCGTAAGGTCCAATACTGGGTAATATAAGAGCCAGGGCTTTTTGGTATAGATAGCGAAGGGTTTGCCTATCCACCGGCCCATAATGGTTAACCCAAGGAAGATCAAAATCATGCACACCAACGTGTATTAAAGTTACATTAAATTTTTCCTTTAAAATTTTCCCTAGCTTAGAAAGCATGCGATAGTTTTTATATCTATGGAATTTGTCAACTGCACATACAGATAATACGTAGGGCTCCCTAAGATAACGGTTAGAATCGGCTGGTTTAAAGAATTCATCAGCCCAGAGTGGAATAATACATGCACGTATTTTCTTTTGCTTTAAATATTCCGCATTGCGTTTTGTTGTTGTAAGAATTAGGTGGGCCTTTCTATATAATAGACGCATAAACAGAGAGTAGAATGATTCCAGCGGTCTGCTAGAAACGGGAGCGTGAAACGTTATCACGATATTGATGGGTTTAGAAATCGTTGCGATATAAGATGTAAGAAGAGCCGATGAAGGTTCATGAAAGTGATGAATGTTTGCACTTTTACATACTTTGACTAGGTGTCGATTAGAAAAAAGTTTTGGTCTATTAAATCCGTCGATAATGACCACGTCATGACCTAGCCTTACAAACTCTCTAGTGAGCGATTTTATATAAGTGCCTACTCCACCAGCCCTCCTTGTTACCGGTATGTCTATATACTGAGCAATCTTCATACTCGACATGCAAAACTCAATTTCTTAACACGTATGTATAGGCAAAATTTAAGACATACTCAAGCACGCCGCGCCGACCACTTGTACATGTAACACGCGGATTAAAACTTTATCGTATGTCTCTTCGTTACGTTAGACTTTACTGCTTCTCTTATGCCCCTCATCCATGCCCTGCCGTCTTCGCCACCTAGGGTCAGCAGAGGTGCTGCTACTGGCAATAATTTATAGAAGATTCTTATCCATGGCGGTGGTTTGGCATATTTTAGTGCTTGGTATATTCCAAGGGTTGTCCTAGCCTTGTAGGCTTCCTCCTCTTCAGCGCTACCTGTCCTCTCGGTTGTTACATACGCTTTTGTGCAGAAGTGTGCATGGTATCCGAGCTCAAGTGCCTTGAAAAGCATGTATGAGTCCTCGGCTATACATGGTGGTATCGGCAACACGCGCTCGAAGGCATCACGCTTGAAAAGCATAAGCTCCCCGCTCGCAAAAATGTGAAACCTCTTCCTTATGGGGTCAGCGATTTTGTAAAACTTCACTTGAGGTCCTTTAGGCACGTTTACTTTACAGTAAACGATACTCGCTTCGCCATTCAAATGGCTGAGGGCATGCTCAAAGTTGTGTATCCTCGTGTCCACATCGTTCAGCACAACTACCTCAACGTCTTCCGGTATGAATTGACTGCCAAAATTTATTGCATCCCATTTGCCCCTAGCCTCCCTGTAAACGACGTTTGGATGATTTATTTTCTCACCACAGACGATAAGAAAAGGCACCTGCATATTCTCTAATTCCATGATTTTCTCTTTAACGCCTCGCCTATCCCTTGCTGGAACAATGAAGAAGAGTTTAGTTGGACAGCCCTCAGTTTTCATGTAAGACACTGGAGTCATGTGGCTGTTTTCCTGAGGATGAATAGGTAAGAGGGTGGGAAAGGTATGATTTTCATAATCTTCAAATGGGAGTTTCCACTGTAATTCAAGAATGAAGCCTTCTGTGATAAGCAGATTTAATGCGTACTTAACTGTTACATTCATGTTTACGTAGGCATATTTGAGCTTCTCAAAGATTATACGTTGAATGGTCTTCGGCATGAACCATAGCAGAGGCCATTTAGTATGGGGTTCGAAGAAATATTGGAGGTTTGGCAATTGCAGTATAAGCCGCTCACCCTTCCTGAGCACCCTGTGAAGCTCCCTAATGTGGTCCTCAGGCCTTTGAAGGTGCTCTATTAGTGAGAGAGAGAGAACGCGGTCAAAGATCTGACTTCGTAAAGGCAGGAGATGAGCATCAGCGCATATCCTCTCGACGCCTCCACCGCCAAGTTTTCTCAGCAACTTTTTATCGATGTCTATGGCGATAACGATCCTGCCGTCCCTTACTAGAGCCCTGCTGAACACTCCTGAACCGCAGCCCACGTCTAGGATCGTTTCAGCTGAATCCACGTATTGTCCGAATGCGGAGATGTAATGATCCGCCCTTTCTTCATATGCTCGAGTCTTCTTAAGCAGCCTTTCGATCATATGGTAATAAGCGCTAAATACGTTCAAATCAGCGCTTTCACCTTTAAAACTTGCTGGATGCCTTCCTCAAGGCTTATTTTCGGCTTAAAGCCTAGAACTTTCTCAGATTTTCTCATGTCCGCGCAGCTACGCTTTATATCGCCAGGCCTCTCATCGAAATGTTTAACTTCCAGATCGCTGTCGGAGAGGGAGAGCATCACCTTCGCAAGCTCATTTATCGAGACCTCCCTCCCCGTTCCACAGTTAAACGTCTCTCCGATGGCTTCCTCGCACTCCATGGCTAAGCCTATCATTTCCGCTACATCATGGGCATGTATGAAATCCCTCGTCTGCTCTCCATCACCATAAATCGTCAGAGGCAAGCCTCTACTTATCCTGTCGAGAAACTTGGAGATAACGCCTGAATAAGGCGACTCCGGATCCTGATTTTCACCGTACACGTTGAAAGGCCTAATGCAAACCGTCGGAACCCCATAAAGCCTATGATAGACCCCGGCGTAAAGCTCCCCCGCCAGCTTGCTCACGCCGTAAGGCGAGATCGGCCTACATGGATGATCCTCATCCATAGGCACATATACCGGGATACCGTAGACGCCGGCCGAGCTTACATATACGAATCTCTTCAGCCTCCTCGACTTCCTCGCGGCCTCCAGCAGGTTTAAAGTGCCTGTCACATTGTTTTCAGCGTCGAACAACGGATCTTCAATAGACTTGACAACGCTCACCTGCGCCGCGCAATGAATTACCGCATCGACGCCGCCCATAACCTTCTCAACCAAACCGTAGTCGCGTATGTCCCCGGTGATGGTGGTGTAGGGGCTCCGCCTAAGGTCTAAGCCGAAAACCTCATGCCTCTCCCTAAGCCTCTCGAAGAGGCAGCTACCTATCAGCCCGGAGCTGCCCGTAATCAAAGTCTTCATGGCGAATGCATCAAGCCTAAATTAGGAGAATGCGCATAGGCTTCAAAATGCGATTGAATGGGTTAAAGGTTAAGGCTTGGGATTTCAAGCGTCGCAATCTTAAGGTATGGGTCATTATGGCTCATTATGGCTCACGCTTACTCTTCCAAGCGATGGCTTGAACTATCCGCCTCTCCATCCTTTTGAGGAGAAGCGATGTAACCGCGAGGGCTACTCCCTGTATCCCTACGATCAGGAGTGTTAAGCCCAGCCAAGCCCATCCCAGCGACCACCTCTCAGCGCCGTAAATGTACCTTATGTAAAGTTGCCAAACAAGGATTAATGCTCCAGGAATGGAGAATAAAGCTACTAGGCTTGAAAAAAGGAAGATGGGGTTATAAAGCAAAGCCATCCTAACCGTTTTCATAAGGATATTAAAGCCTTCCCTCCATGTTTGAAGCTTCCTCCCTCCAATCCTTCGCCTATAGCTTATTGGAACCTCAACCACCCTTCCAAGCGTGGAAAGCTGGCTTGCAATCTCAACCTCTACGTCGAACCCTCTTGAGCTTAACTCCAGCGTTCTAGCGCTTTCAGTCCTTAACAGGTACATTCCGCTGCATGGATCCCAAAGCCTAGATCCAATGAATAGGCTGAAAGCCAAGCTTATTATGCGGTTGCCAATCCTATGGAGAAGCGGTATATTATGCCTATCCATTCTAAGCCCTATCACCTCATCGCTATTGGAAATATGATTCAGCATACGCTCTATATCCTTGGCGCTATACGTGTGGTCTGCATCCATGAAGAGTATGTAGGGGGTTTCAACGGTTTCAATCGCTGTTTTAACGGCTCCAGCCTTCCCAATGCCCCTTTGATAAACAACCTTAACGCCTTTCTCCCCAGCTATTTCCACGGTCCTATCCCCCGAGTAGCCGTCGACGACGAGGATGTTCCCATAGCCCTCGCCCCTAAGCTCATCTATAACTTGGCCTATAGCTTCCTCCTCGTTGAGCGTAGGCAGGACCACCGTAACTTCTCCTTTACTTATGGGCCTCATCCAGGAGCCTGCCTAAATATTTCTCCACGGCTTCATGGCTGAGCTTCTCATATCGCTCCAGGGAGGCTATGTCGTACCAGAAGCCCTCGTGGATATAGGCGTGTACGCGTCTTCCCTCATGGATGAGGTGGGGTATGAAGTCGCCCATTATGTCAAGCCTCTTCCGGCTTCTCCCCAAGGATTTGAATTCTTCGAGGAGGTGTCCCTCCATCGAGGCTACGCCTATGGTCACATAGGCGGGGATCATGGGCTTCTCCGTAAGCCCCTTAACAACTCCGCCTTCAACTTCGGCTATCCCAACCGAAGCCTGATACCCTGAGGCTAGGGCCAGCGTGGCGTCCGCCCCAGCCCTGGCGTGCTCCTCGAGCATCCCGGTTAAATCCAGGTCGGAGAGGATATCCCCATAATATACGAGGAGGAGCTCATCTTCGCTTACGGCTCCCCGCTCATAGGCGTTCAAGAGGGCCCAGCCGTTCCCTATCCTATCGCCTCTATCCTCCACGTAGGCCACCTTGACGTCGAACCTTGATCCGTCGTCGAAGTAGTTCATTATCTGCCGGGCCTTATATCCCACGAGCATGACTATGCGCCTAAGGCCATGGTAGGCTAGGAGCCTCACAATATACTCTAATAGGGGCTTCTCCCACCGCCCCACAGGAATCATCGTCTTCTGAAAATAGTAGGTTAAAGGCCTAAGCCTGGTCCCCTCCCCGCCGCAAAGTATAACTGCCTT